>OGUP01001339.1_pt1 | contig 14067 bp, 16 predicted proteins | sample 1553661 | NCBI WGS metagenome assembly OGUP01 (sample SAMEA2580026, study PRJEB22360) | human gut metagenome | biome: human gut; feature: human-associated habitat; material: faeces | place: Denmark | collected 2008/2010
ATTGTTCAGAAGCAGAAATACCAGCATAAAAATCATCATAAAGCGGACTTCTTTAAATTTGATCCTGCTGAGTTTAAATGCGGCAATACTCACCGCAAATAGCCCCAAAAGTACCCAGGTATTGTAGGTGATCATGCTGGCAAAGGTAAACAGCAGGAAAAAAGCAAGCTTGGTTGTACCGGTCAGCTTATGCACCACACTCTCCCGCGGCAGATAATTCAGTACTGTTTTAGCAGCCATGGCTAAGCACCTCCCTGTCTTCCTTTATGAAACGTTCCACAAACGCTTCCGCCGGTGTGATATCCAGATGGTTGGCCAGTGTGAACAGACTGGTCTCCTTCAAGGCCGCCTTCTGTATCAGCTCCGGATCACAGAGAACGGCTGCACTTCTATCTGCAATCAGCTGTCCGTCTGCAAATACCAGTGCACGTGGTGTATATTCCAGCATCAGGTGCATGTCATGAGTGATCATTACAACCGTAACTCCCTGCTCATTTAAACCACGGAGAAATTCCATGATCTCTGTATAATGGTGGAAATCCTGGCCCGCGGTGGGCTCATCCAAAATGATCAATTCCGGATTCTGCACAAGAACACTTGCAATTGTCACACGTTTTTTCTGCCCGAAACTTAAAGCAGATACCGGCCAGTTACGGAAGGGATAAAGTCCGCAGATTTTTAATGTATTTTCCACTTTTTCGCGAATCTGGTCTTCTGCCATACCGGTATTTCTCAGACTTAGGGCTACCTCGTCAAAAATCATGGTCGAAACGGCCGAACTCTGTGCCAGATTAACTTTCAAAGCCAACATGAAACGAGCCAGTTCGCCGCCGGAGGCAATTTTGTTAATCGGCCCCTGCGGCGAATTCGGATTGGTGGCAACCGTAAAATAAACGCCGTCAAAACCGTGTTCATTCCATCCCGCTTCATCAAGCTTTTCAACCACGGTCACAAAACGGGCCTTTTCCATTTTGAGCGGCGGCAGTTCAGCCATAACCTTACCGTCCAGCTGCAGTGCGGCAGCCTTGCGGCGGGCGCTCAGTTCGTTGGCGCTTCTGACGTAATCCAGTCTGGCCTGCTCTTCGGCACGGCGAAGGCGGCCAATACCCTCTTCTCCCAGTTCAATGGTCGTCAAACGATGTTTGAAATCCGCAAGGATCTGCGGCAGTTCGTCTACGGTTACCTGATGTTTGCGCGCCAGTCCGCGCAATGCAAACAGGCGGCTTTCGACATTCTCAAGCTCGTTTTGATTCAGACTGACATTTCTCGAAGCTTCTTCCAGTTCATTGACCGCTTCGTTAACGTCAATCAACGCCTGGTCAAGCATGCCTATAATCTCGTCATATTTACCGTCGACCAACGCATTCGCCCGGCCCATTGCCGACTGCGCCTGCCGCAACGCCGACTGCACGTCCGCCCTCTGGGTAAGTGCGCCAAAGGCATAACTCAGGCTTTCGATAATCTTTTCGGCATTCATCATTTCCAGGCGTTTTTTGCCCAGCGTTTCTTCTTCGCCGGCTTCGGGCGCGATTTTTTCCAATTCGTCGACCCAATGACGCAGCGCCTCCTCGTCGCTTCTGGCTCTGGCAACGTCGTTTTCCGCTTCAATCCGCGCCGTTTTGGCCGTTTTGTAAGCTGCAAATTTTCCCGCAACTTCCGCCAGCAGATCCTTATAACCGGCATAAGCGTCCAAAACATCGCGATGATTGGCCGGATTAAGCAGCCCCTGATTGTCAAACTGCCCGTGAACTTCAACCAGATATTTGCCGATTTCTTTCAGGAGCTTCGCAGTTACCGGCTGGTCATTGAAAAAGATTTTGCCCTTGCCGTCGCGGTTGAGGCTGCGCTTAATCGTTATTTCGGAATCGGTTTCAAGTTCATATTCCGCACACAGGGCATAAAGCGGATTATTTTTGTCCTTAACCTCAAACACTGCCGTCACGCTTAGTTTGTCCTCGCCCTGCCGTATCAGTGACGTTTCGGCGCGATTGCCCAGCACCAGCCCCAAAGAATCGAGCAATATCGACTTGCCGGCGCCGGTTTCGCCGGTCAATACGCTTAAACCGGGCTTGAAATCCAAATCCAGCCGATCAATTAAAACCACATTGCGAATTGACAGTGACTGCAGCATTGCGCGGCGTTTCGTCCTTTACTTCAAGACCTTCCGGGCGTCTACGGTCCACTTGCTCTTGGGATAATTATATTCCAAGACGCGGAAAGCCTGTCCGGCCTCCTTGTTTAAGCCCAGAATGGTATAAATTTCGACCTGGCGGTAAAGCGCTTCCTCAATATGGGAGGTCATCTGATAGTCATTGACAACGACTGAAAAGCGGTTTAGCGCCGACAGATAATTTTCCTGATTCAGATAATAGCGGCCGACTTCCATTTCCTTGCCGGCAAGATGATCATAAGTCAGTTCCAGCTTAAGCGACGCGTCTTTGGCATATTCGGTGTTCGGGAAGCGGGTAATGACCTGACGCAGCGCCTGCAAAGCCAGCCGGGTGTTTTCCTGATCCTTCTCGACGCCGGTAATCTGCTCGTAATAACAGAGCGCTTTCAGATAATAGGCATAGGCAATGTCCTTGTTGCCGGGATGAAATTTGATAAAGCGGTCCAAACTGAGAATGGCGTCGTCGTATTTCTGGTCTTTGTAATAGGCATAAGCGCCCATGATTTTGGCCTTGGTCGCCCATTTGGAATAAGGATGCTCCAGCTCGACCTTTTCGAAGGTCTCGGCCGCCTTTTTATAAGCGGTCCGATCCAAATCGTTATGCGCCTGATTGTAAAGTTCTTCGGCAGTTTTGGGCTTTTCGGCCTCTTTGGTCGAGGAACAGGCCGCCGCCAGCCCCAGACAAAATATGCAGACCAGAAACAGTTTGAGCTTTGTCATTTTTCTTTCCTATACTAATTCATAATTGGATTTGTCGGCAAACAAAACCTTCAGAAGTTCGTTATTGTGAAAATGGCCGGTCTTAGAGGCGGACAATCTGCCGATAATATGGTATCCGGAAGTATACAAATCTCCGACGGCGTCCAATACCTTATGATTGACGCATTCGTTCCGAACCCGGAAACCGCCCGGATTCAAAATCGTTTCGCCGTCCAGAACAACGGCATTGTCCAGACTGCCGCCCTTGGCCAAACCGACGGACTGGAGATAGTCAACCTGGTATTTTTCGCAGAAAGTGCGACAGGGCGCGATTTCCTTTTCGAATATTTCCGGCGTAATCTCTCCAGAGAAAGACTGATGGCCGACAACCCTGGACGGAAATTCAATGTCAAAATCGACAATAAAGCTTTCGGCCGGACGCAGGAAAACGGCGTTACCGTTTTTGTCGGCAAATGACACTTCCTTTTTGACTTTGAGATACATGCGCGGCGCGCTTAAATCTTTCAGCTCCACCGCTTTCAGCGCATCATAAAACATTTTGCCGCTGCCGTCCATAATCGGAAGCTCCTGATTATCGACTTCGATAACCGCATTATCGACACCCCGAACCGACAAGGCAGCCATAACATGTTCAATCGTCGAAACCAGATTTCCGTCGGCATCGCCCAGACAGGTGCAGTTCTGCGTGTTGACAACATTGGCGTACAAAGCCCTGATTTCAGGTTTTCCCGGCAAATCGACACGGCGGAAAACAATTCCCGTATCCGCCGGCGCCGGAAGAACCGACATTTTGACGCGGCAGCCGGAATGAAGACCGATACCGCTTAACTGTACTGTTTTGGACACTGTCGTCTGCATGCGCAACTCCTTAGTCATAAAAAAATCTGTCAGGCAGCCTGTAAGCCGGGTTCTGTACGCCTTGCGGCGCGATAGCTATTCATCTGGGCCGGACATTGCTGTACGGCTCAACGCGACCTACCTCTGGAGCAGAGTGGAAACCCTCCGTATAACCGGAACCGAAGTTCCGGCCCTCCTAACTTGGTCTTGCTTCAGACAGGGTTTACCTTGCCGAAACCGTTGCCGGTTCCGCGGTGAGCTCTTACCTCGCCTTTTCAACCTTACCCCCTGAAAGAGAGCGGTATGTTTCTGCGGCACTTTCCCTCGGATTTCTCCGGCCGGACGTTATCCGGTGCCTTGTTTCCTTGAAGCCCGGACTTTCCTCTTCCGCGGATTTTCCTTTCCGGGAAGCAGCTATCCGGCTGCCTGCTGCCCAACAGATTAATCGCTGCTCGTAATTATTGCAAGTGCTTTATATATTTTATGACAACAAAAAGAGGCGCGGAATACCGCGCCTCTTTTTTGATAACGGCATTATACCAGATTCGGAAACAAATAACAACATATAAATTCGACCAAAATCGCAAAATTTTGTCTATACAGGGGTATGCAAATATGTTATTCTGAAACTGTATTATAAGTATTAAGGGTATTATTGTAGCGGTTGTTTTCAATTTAATTCGGATTTCCGACTGAATTTGATTATGGCAGACAATGATATCTTTGTTGTGAATTTTCAAATTTAATTAATATGGAGGCACTGGACTAAATAACCTCCCTAAAATCCAGAATTAATATGGAAACATTAAACAAAAACGAAATGAGAGAAATGGTTGCAGCTTTAATCGCTAAGGGTGCTGTTGTTAAGAACTTTGCCAAATTCGCACGTATTCAGGCTCAATGCGCTGAGGGCGGCGAAGTTATCGAAACGATATTGGCTGACGGCACCAAAGAGACAACAAAGACCGCCAATGCCGGAGATTGGATTGTAACCAACCCCGGCGGCGAAAAATACGTTGTTCCCGCAGCCAAATTTCCCAAGAAATATGAACCCTGCCCCGAACTGGGCGACGGATGGTACAAACCGACCGGAGGCGTTCAGAAATTTCTTGAGCTGACGGAAGACACAACTTTCATCTGCTCTTGGGGCGAGGAACAGCATATCAAGGCAGGCGGTTTCGTTAACGTAACGGATTTAAGCGATATCTACGGTATCGCCCGGGACGAGTTCTTTGACACTTACAAAGAGTGTTCCGAAGACGGAATCTTCTGTTAATGCCCTCATTTCTTAAACTTACGGAGTGCTCCCTGCGGGGCACTCTTTTTTTTGACGTTTTATCCCCAGAAAATTATGTCCCGGCAATGCAAGCCGGCCGCCAGCTTGATGAGAATCGCAACAATTTTATTCAGAACAAACTGTGAACAGTTAACAAAATCCTAAAATTTCCCATTGAAACCCATAAAAACCCATGTTATACCATAAAGCATAGGATTAATGCGGTTGAAGGATTCTGAAATTGAGAAAAACCTTTCTCTTTATGGATACAATCATCAACAAGGTGGACGCCAAAGGGCGCGTTTCCCTGCCTTCAGACTACCGCGCAATCGTTAAGGAACTGTCAACGGAAATCGTCTGCTACCGCAGCCTTACCGCTCCCTGCATTGAAGGCTGCACCGAAGAGCTGCTTGACAAGCTGGCCACCGACATTGAGAACGCCACCGACTTCTTTTCGGAAACACAGGACAACCTTACCAATCTGATTTTCGGCGACGCCAGAAGATTCACTTTTGATTCCACCGGCCGCATCATGCTGACGGAAAAGCTCCTTAAACATGCCGGCATCGGCGACACGGCCGTTTTTGTCGGCAAAGGCCGCAAATTTCAAATCTGGAACCCGGAAAACTGGGAAAAAGAAGAGGCGCGCATTCGCGCAGAAGTTTTGAAGAACCGGCCGACGCTGACACGCAAACCGGAGGCCGAACAATGACCGCCGCACAGAAACATATTCCGGTTATGCTCAAAGAGGTTTTGGAACATTTGTCACCGCAGGACGGCGAAACATATGTCGACGCCACTTTCGGCAACGGCGGTTACAGCGAAGCCATTCTGAAAGCGGCAAACTGCCGGCTCATCGCCATTGACCGCGATCCGACGGTTTTGCCCCGCGTCGAAGAACTGAAAGAAAAATACGGTTCCCGTTTTGAATTCAGACAAGGGACCTTCGGCAACTTCAAAGATCTTATTGCTCAACCCGTCAACGGGGCGGTTTTTGACATCGGCGTGTCCTCCATGCAGCTGGACGAGGCTGAAAGAGGATTTTCCTTTGCCAAAGACGCCCCTTTGGACATGAGGATGTCCTGTACCGGGCGCACTGCCGCCGACCTTGTCAACGAAATGACGGAAAAAGAACTGGCCGATTTGATTTACAAATACGGCGAGGAGCGCAAATCGCGGCAGATTGCGGCCCGCATTGCAGAACGCCGCCGAATTAAGCCGATTGAAACGACCAAAGAACTGGCAGAAATCATCTATACCGTCATTCACAAGACACCTAACGCCATTGACCCGGCAACCCGCACTTTTCAAGCGCTGCGGATTGCCGTCAACAACGAGCTGGAGGAGCTCGAAAACGGCCTGAAAGGCGCCGTTGACCTTCTGACCTCGCACGGCCGTCTGGTCGTGGTTACGTTCCATTCTCTGGAAGACCGGATTGTCAAAAGCTTTTTCAAAGAACAAAGCGGCAAAAACGCCGGCGTATCGCGTTATATGCCGGAAATGCCGCAGAACAGCGACTGCGTCAGCCTGGCCGAATGTTCAAAAGCCGTTCTGCCCGGCCCAGAAGAGACCGAAACCAACAAACGAGCCCGCTCGGCAAAACTGCGCTGCGCCGTCAAAAAGTGAAACCCTAACCCGCTTACCTAGAAAGGAATGCGACAATGAACAGTACAAGAACCGCCACGTTAAGCCTCTGGGTTACCCTTACCTGTCTGGTCGGTTTCGGCATGTTCGTCATGAAGAATCAGGTTCAGAATCTCGAAAACGAGCTGGCCAGCATTAACCGCAACATTGAAGAAGACGTCAAAACCATTCATATTCTCAAAGCCGAATGGAGCCACCTGAACAATCCGTCCCGGCTTCGTGCCCTGGCAACGAAACATATTTCGCTGAATCAGGTCAAGGCTGAACAAATTATTAACTATTCTGCGTTACCATTTGACTATGAACAGGGCGAATCAGGCAGAAGACTGTTGGCCCGCAAAAACATAAGCAATCAGGCTGAGCGCAACAAAGAGCTCAAACGGCTCGTCAAAGCCCAACGATAAAGAAAAGAAGCAAGGCAGAAGCAGTCAATGTGGGGAAAGTATTTTTCCGGCCGCGAAGAAAAGAACTTTTATCTTCCGGGACAGGAAATTAAAATAGACAAGAGCTTTTCTTTTAAAAATTACACTTGTGAGAAAGACCCGCTTTCCACCTGCAAAAACCGCGTCGCCTTTGCAACGCTGATGTTTCTGTTGGTTTACGCCGTTATCGGCGTCCGGCTCTTCAGCGTCTGCATCACGCCAAACGCCGGCGAAACCAAAACCGTCGACGAAAGCGACACTATCCGTGCCTATGCCGCAAACCCGATAAAACGCGCCGACATTCTCGACCGCAACGGCACAATTATCGCCACGTCACTTCCCACCGTTAACCTATACGCCAATCCCAAAAAAATTCTGAACGCACAGAAAGCCGCCGCCGAACTCAGCCGCATTCTGCCGGACATCCGCTATGAAGACATTCTGGCCAAACTGCAGCGGCGCGGGAGTTTCGTTTATATCAAACGTAACCTTTCTCCCGCCCAGCAGTATCAAATCAACTATCTGGGCATTCCCGGTCTGGAGTTTGAAGACGGCGAAAAACGCATTTATCCGCACAAAAACCTGTTTGCCCATCTCCTCGGCAACACCAATATAGACAACAAAGGCATTTCCGGTATCGAAAAGAAGCTTGACGAGCGTCTGACCCAATCCGACATTCCGCTGCAGCTTACCATTGACGCCGGCATTCAGGACACCATTCGCAGCGAACTGGCCGCCGCTGTTGAAAAATACAGTGCGGAAGGCGCAGCGGCAATTTTGATGGACGTTAAAAGCGGCGAAATAATTTCAATGATTTCCCTGCCGGATTATGACCCCAACCTAAACGATTACAAAACGCCGCGCGCGCAGTTCAATTTTGCCACCAAAGGCGTTTACGAACCGGGTTCGGTTCTGAAAATTTTCAATGCGGCGCTCGGACTGGAAAGCGGCAAGGTCAAGCTTGCCGACCGGTTTGACGCGACCAAGCCGCTGAAACTGCGTTATAACACAATCAAGGATTACCGCGGCGAAAACCGCTGGCTGACCCTGCAAGAGGTTCTGATTTATTCGTCGAACATCGGTTCGGCGCAAATTGCCCTTAAAGTCGGCAAAAAAGAACAGCAGAATTTTCTGAAAAACCTCGGCTTCTTTGAGCCAATTCAGGGAATTGAAGTTGCAGAAAAAGGATATCCTCTGGTACCCAGACGCTGGGGAGAAGAAACAACGGCCACCGTCGGTTACGGTTACGGCATTTCAATTACCCCGCTGCATTTGGTCAGCGCTTTTGCTGGTGTCATCAACGGCGGCATTTATCATGAACCGACGCTTTTAAAAGACAACAAAAACCGCGAAAGCCACAGGGTCGTTTCGTTCAACACGTCTAAAGAAATGCGCAAACTGCTGCGCGGCGTCGTGGTCGAAGGTTCCGGCAAACGTGCCAATGTTTTGGGCTATGAGGTTGCCGGCAAAACCGGAACGGCCAACAAGCTGGTCAACGGCAAATATGTCGACAAAAAGGTCATGACTTCATTTCTGGCCACATTTCCGGCATCCAACCCGCAATATGCCCTGTTTCTGATGATGGACGAACCCAAAGCCACCAAAGAAACCTGGGGCTTTGTCACTTCTGGCTGGAATACGGTGCCGACAGCCGGAAAAATTATTTCGACCATTGCGCCGCAGTTAAATATCAAAGCCAATTATGATTTGGAAGAACAACGCCGCAACCGGATTATCGAGGCTGCCTACGGACGCTGACACGCCTGCCTCATATAGGAATATTATCCTTGACAAATATAAAAAATTCTGATATGTGTTTTATGTCACTTGCTACAAGTCTGCCTAAAAAAACCGCCGACAATAAATCGGCGGTTTTTTAACTGAATTTTATTATTAAACCGGTTAAGCTTAATTGTCTTATTACAAGGGGTTTATTGATGAAAAAGTTTTTTAAATATCTGGGAATTGCCATCGCTGCCCTGCTGCTGATTGTGATTGTATCGGTCTGGATCTTCTTTTGCCTTTATAAAGACTGGTTCGACTTTAATGACGCTATTATGAAAAATGATATTGAAAAAATGTCTTCTATGATAAAAAAAGGTTACAATATTAATAATCGTCTATACATTTACAAAGATACGGATCATCTTTTTTTTGCCGTAGGAAATACCGGAACTTCTTTACGTACTTTAGAGTTTTTACTGAAACACGGAGCTGACACTAACTATTTGGGCCAAAAGAAAGTACCTCTTGTCATTTTAGCTACCGCTTTGAAAAAACCGGAACAAGTAAAGCTTTTAATTAAATATGGTGCGGACCTAAGTGCAAAATCGGCCGACACAACACTAACAGACTGGGCTGTTGCAACATCCCAACCTCAAATTATTATGATGATTCCTGAGGAAAAGATATCTTTGGGAAGAGCATCATTGGAAAACCCTGCGGCATTAAAGAGAATCTACGATTTTTATCATCTGAAACAGACAGATAAACGCGTCATCAATTATTTAGAAAATCAATAAATTTAACTATTTACTCCTAAGGCTGACCTCGTCAGCCTTTTTTTATGAAAGGAAAGGAAATGAGCATTTTTAGCAAAATATATGAAATCGGAAAAACAATTCATGATACCATAAAAGAAATTAACATTTTAGATGAGATATACAAACAAGATGAACGTATCTACAAAGGAAGTTTGTTGAATCAGATTGATGAAATGGAAAACAGTGCAAACGAGGCTGAAAACATAATCCATAAAGAAATTAATTTGGAAAAGAACTCTCAAAAATTAAAACAAAAGCAGGGCTTATTCAGAGCAAAAAAATACGCGGCATTGTTTGCCAAACACCACAAGCCGGAAACCGACATTCTGTTAAAACCGGCGGCGAATATCGGTGCGGCAGAAATCGAAAAAGCACGCCGCTTTTCGATGTTTGAAAACAACAATCCGCAGCTCGGTAAAGAAATCGACGCTGCAAACCAGACGGCAACTGGCCGACAATGGTTATCTTCCTTTGATGGATACATTGAAAAGGATTTAAAATAAAAAAATCCCGCCGCAGAATTAATTTTTGCGGCGGTTTGTTGCTTATTCTTCCGGATACTGTTTTTCCAGCTCTTTTTCCAGTTCTTCGTAATCTTCTTCGTCCATTTCCTGCACCGGAATACGATAACTCTCGTTGAACCAATTGCCCAAATCAATATCGGCACAACGCTTGGAACAAAACGGTTTATATTTTCCTGCAGGGGCAATTTTCTTGCAAATGGGACAGCGATAAGTTTTGACGACTTCGCTCATCTTGCCACTCTCCCGGTTCCCAGACAGGTTTCGCACTCAACGGTCAGAATATCCGAAAGGGTCGGCCGACGACGCACACGCTGGATTTCGACATTTCCGCCACGGCTTAAACCCAGGACGCGCGCATGATAAAGATCATCGGCCAGCGCGTTTTCCAATTCCTCAATAACCGGTTTCAAAAACTTGTATTCCGATGAGCCGGCAAAATCGATAACAATTTTTCCGGACAAATTGCGCAACCGAATCTGGCGGGCAATTTCGGCGGCCGCTTCCGAATTAAGCCGGGTAATCGAACCGTTGGATTTGTCATCGCCGCTGTCCACATCAATGGCGACACAGGCTTTGGTTTCTTCAATATGAATCCGGCCGCCGCTTCTGAGGGAGACCGTTTTTTGCAAAGCGTCGGAAAGAGCGTCTTCCAAACCATATTCGGCAAAGGGTTCTGTCATATATTCAACGGCAAACTCGCCATTGAACTTTTCTTTCAGCGCATTTTCGACATTGTGCGAATTGACGACAACTTTTGTCAGCGCCGGCCGGGAACGCATGATATGCTCAATCAGAGGATCGGCTTTGGCATAGAGGAGCGCGGGCGCTTTGGCATTGCGCGCCTTAATCCGCACATTTTCGTAAATTCCGCGCAGTTCAAGCATTTCGGCGGCAATAACATCAAAGGGAACATCAACGGACGAAGTGCGTAAAATCCAGCCTTCCTGGCCGGTCGTATTCTCAAGAACCTTTTCCTTATATTCGGCAAGTTTTTCCTTATCTTCAATACGCGGCGAAGCTTCCACATGCAACCGGTAAGGACAATAAACCAGATGCGATCCGACAATTTGAATCGAACGTACGACTTTGGCGCCTTTTTCGGCTCGCTGCTCCTGCGCAACCTGAACAACCAGGCTCTGGCCTTCGCTCAGCGAAATTTCGTTAAGGCCGGTTTCTTCCGCGTTCAGAAAAGCTTCGCGGCCGTCGTCAATGTCAACGAAAAAACCGATTTTGTCGTGAGCCAAATCAAGCTTGCGCGTAATTCTGCCCAGATAGATATTGCCTTCGGCGGCCTGATTTTCCTTAATAAACTCAAACTCCTGCGGTTCTCCGGCACCAAGCAGGGCAATCCGGGTCAAAGCATTTTTCTTTTCATAAACGATTACGTCTGTTTTCATTTCACACCTATCCCATTCAGCAAATTTCTGGTTTCGTAAAGGGGCAAGCCGATGACGCCGGAATAAGAACCGACTATTTTTCTGACATAGGCTTCCATGTCTTCGATTTTATAGCCGCAGGCGCCTTCCCAATTATGCGTGGCAACGTACGCGCGGATTTCCTCCGGGGTCAGTTTTTTCATCAGGATACGGGTGGAAACCGTTCGCTGCGCGGTTCGTCCGTCACGGGCAATGACGCAGACGGAACTGACAACCCGGTGCGCTTTTCCAGAAAGCCGCTCCATGACGGCTGTCTGTTCCGTTTCGTTTTGCGCCTTATGCAAAACAGAAGCACCGACGACAACCACCGTATCGCAGGCCAGAATATTTTCATTCGGAAAAAGCCCGGCGATACGACGGGCTTTTTCAAGAGCCATACGCTTGACGTAAGCGGTTGCGGTTTCGTATTTCTTCTCGCTTTCGTCAATGTCGGCAGGACTAATCCGTTTGGGCAGGAAACCCATCTGAGCCAAAAGCGCGCGACGCTGCGGCGAGCCTGAGGCCAGAATAAAATCTTTAACTTGCGGTTCCGATGTCATGACCTACGCTTCGTCGTCGTAAGTTTTTTCCATTCTTTCGTGGCGTTCCTGAGCCTCAATCGACAGGGTTGCGACCGGGCGCGCTTCAAGACGCTCAATACCAATCGGTTCACCGGTTTCTTCGCAATAGCCGTAAACGCCGTCTTCAATGCGCTTCAGGGCTTCGTTGATCTTGGAAATGAGCTTGCGGGCGCGGTCTTTGGTACGCAAATCCAGCGCCTTGTCGGCTTCCAGCGAAGCGCGGTCAAGCTGATCCGGCTGATTCAGGCCGCCCTGGCGCAGATCTTCCAGCGTATCCTTGGACTGTTCCAAAAGAGATTTTTTCCAGCTGAGAAGCTTCTGACGAAAATATTCAACCTGATATTCGTTCATATACTCTTCGTCAGCCGAGGGTTTGTAGTCGGGAGGAAGAATGATTTCGCTATCCATGTTCGGTCTCCTTTGGATTATTAGTGTTCGTTTTTCAGCGAGGTTCTTATATAGCAAGCAAAATACAGACTTCAATCGCTAACTGCAAGCAAAAAAACAAGAAAATCACAGTTATTTCATCAGTTTTGCCAGCTCGACCTCCACCCGCAGTTCAATCTCGCCGATAAGCTCGGCCAGTTTTTCGTCCGCAGTGTTGATTTTCGTTTCCCTGACGTAACGCGATATCTCAATCAGCTTGTCTTTGGAAATGTATCCCAGCAGCAGCCCGTCGCGGATTTCTTCCAGCTTTTCAAGCAGAGTATCGCCGCGGCGAAGCATTTGCCTGCGTTTTTCGCGCTCTTCTTCGCCGTTGACCATTTGCGCGGCAAAAATAGCGTCGGAAACGGATATGCCGGCAGAGCCGCCTACCGGGGAAGAAGACGGTTTCATCGTTTCTTTCAGGTAAAGGGAAAAGCTGTCGCCGCCCGAAGCCTTTTTGGCCTTGGACGAAGCGCCCAAATCTCCGGCTTTGTTAATGTCGTTGACTTTAATCACTGTTGTTCTCCATTACTGAAAGCTCCATTTAACCACGTTCTCGTCACCGTCCTTGCAGGCGGCTGCCACATCGGACATCTGCGCCGGCAGCTTATTGCCGCTTCCGGCCACCCAGGGCCATTTGAAACTTTTGCCGTTAATATTCATGCTGACCAAATCAGACGAATTGTCCACCGTCCAGTTCAAAATTCCCAGTTCGACGCAAACCTTCTGCGGCAAATCGGCAAAAGTTATCTCATAACTGTCGGCAGCACCTTTCACGGTCACTTCGCCGTTATAGGAATGATACAGCTTTTTGCCGCTGACCATGTCCTTGGGCGCAATCCCCTCCTCAATGACGGTTGCAACGGAAACATTGCTGTAACGCCCGTCGGCGATATAGCGGTTGTTAATGAGTTTTTTGAACTCTTCAATCTGACCGCAGACGCGGCTGACGCGATAACGGTCATACATTGAGTTGACCAGCGTGGCTATACTGACGGACAATGCGCCGAGGATGCCGAGAATCATGATAATCTCAACCATGGTCGCGCCTTTTTCGCCGTCAGAACGTTTCATGTCCGCCTCCTTATCATCTTTTCAGTTATACAAACGGAAAATTCTGCAGTAATGAAATCAAATGTATCTATCGTGATACGAAGGGACGTATGTGGATTGGTACTTCCGGTTCGGGACTGAACCTCTGTACGCCGCAGGACGACTATCATTCATTGAAATATGAGCATTACGGAACTTCTGAAGGGTTGGTCAATGATGTGATTCAGTCTATTTTAGGAGATAATAACGGAAACTTATGGGTTGCCACTGAATATGGTATTTCTAAGTTCAACCCAAACAATCACTCCTTTGAGAATTATTTCTTTTCTTCCTATACATTAGGTAATGTTTATAGTGAGAACAGTGCTTGTGTGGGGGTAGACGGTAAATTACTTTTCGGTACTAATTATGGGCTGCTTGTCATTGATCCGGATAAGATACAGGACAGTGAAACTT
>OGUP01001341.1_pt1 | contig 14052 bp, 8 predicted proteins | sample 1553661 | NCBI WGS metagenome assembly OGUP01 (sample SAMEA2580026, study PRJEB22360) | human gut metagenome | biome: human gut; feature: human-associated habitat; material: faeces | place: Denmark | collected 2008/2010
CCGTGTAGCCGCCATTCTGGTTGACCTGATTCGCTGTGGCCTCGACCAGCACGACCGTATCATTCTCTTTCGCACGGCGCAGCGCGGCGCGGATCACATACTCGTTGGCACTGCAGCATGAGTAGATGCCTTTTTCTTTCGCGGTGTCTCTTTTGTGTAAAAGTTCAAAAATCGGATTCTGAATTGTGCAATTTGTCATATTTTTCTCCTTTTTAGGGTGCGGAAAAGCCCGGCAGAGACCTACCGGGCTTTCCCTGCTTTATGAGGTGATCTGGTTATGGAGAAGGGGGATTGAGAGTTTGATTACTTCGCAGCTTTTCTGGCTTTCAGTTCTTCCATGATTTCAGCATGACGCTTTTCGGTCAGCTTATAGAAGAACATCGGAATAACACCCAGAATAACCACACCGGCAACCACAAGAGAGTACATGGTATGGAACGAGTTCAGAACGTGTGCCCCCTGCTCAACGCCGGGCGTATAACCAGTCAGACCAATCGTGGCTGCAACCGCAATGCCAGAAATCGCCATGACGCACTTCGTAATGAAGCAGCGTGTCGAGGTAATCATCGCTTCGTTGCGCTGGCCAGTCTTCCATTCGCCGTATTCAATCGTATCAGCCATCATAGCATTGACGCAGACCATCAAAGCACCGAGAGCTGTCGAGGAAATTGCCGAGCAAATGAAGATGCTAATGACATTCGTCCAGCCAGAGAAGAACAGGAATACGTGTGCAATAGCGAGAATGACAACGCCACCATACATGCAAGCCTTCTTGCCTATGCGCTTGGAAAGCATAGTGAACAGGATCGCACCGACAATCTGCGCAACAAGACCAATCAGGCTGGCGATGCTCATCAATTCCAGGTTGCCAACATTATACGTGAAGTAGTAATAGTTGAAGCCACCCTTCAAGATCATGCCAAGCAGGAAGCACAGGTTGGAAAGCTGAACGCAGAGCAACGGCTGGTTTGTAAAGACATTTTTAAGAGCCAGCTTCAGACTGAACTTCTCAGTGTCATCGGGAACAACGTGCTCGCGAACCATCTTGAAGCAGCAGAAGTACATAATAGCTGCAAATACGGCGATGATTGCGGCAATCGTAAAGTAGGAAGTCCATTCAAATTCGCCTAACAGCGTAAGGCCAATCGGCATTGCGACACCAATGATACCAGAAATCGCATTAGAGAATGTTGTCGTTGTGCCAATGATACCATCGCGTTCTTTGGGGTTACTGGTCATCGCAGCCGGCAAAGACCAGAACGGAATATCGACCGCTGTAAACGCAATACTGCCAGTCAGAACGTACAAGAGTCCGGCGAAAACGCAAAGACCAGTCGTTCCGAGGAAGCTCGGTTTCAGGAAACTCAATGCCATTAGCAAGCAAAACAGCGGACCTGCACGCAGTACCCATGGACGGAAACGACCCCATTTACTTCTGGTGCGGTCAGCAATGACACCCATCGAAATATCAGTGAACGCGTCAAAAATTCTTGCACCGGCGAGAAGTGCGCCAAGGAAAGCCGCAGGAAGTGCCAGAATATCCGTCATAAACGGGGTTGCCCATGTCGCCCATAAGGTGTAAGCCGAGTCATGCCCAAGTACACCCAGCGCATGTCCTAACTTTTCTTTTTTAGTGCACATTGTCGCTTCTTCATGTACACTGGTTTCAGTGACAGTGTTTGCCATTGTTCCTCTCCTTTTTCTTTTATCTGAAATAGTTATTTATCACATCAATGGTATTTGGGAAGCCAATCACCATGCGCTTCGATCAGATCGTCTACCATTGCACGGATCTCATCAATACTCAGTTCGGCACTGGCGTGCGGATCAAGCATTGCGGCCTGATAGATATAATCCTTTTTACCAGTAAGCGCTGCATCGACAGCTACCTGATGCACAGTGATCTGACGCAGGTTTAGGGCAGCCAGTTGGTGCGGAAGGGCACCGATGTGGCATGGCTGAATGCCGCCCTCGTTAGCAAGGCAGGTCACTTCGACGCAGCAATCGGCCGGAAGATTGTCAATCAAGCCTGTGTTCATCACGTTACCGCCGAACGAGAAAGGCTTACCAGTTTCGATTGCTTCAATAATGCTGGCTGCATACTCGTTACTTCTAGTGTGCGTCAGGTTCTCATTGTGGATCAGCTTCTCTGCCTGGGCTTTCCAGGCTTTTGTCTGTGCAATACAACGGCGCGGATATTCATCCAGCGGGATGTTGTATCGCTCAATCAATTCAGGATATGCTTTCTTGATAAAGTACGGATAGTACTCTGCGCTGTGTTCGCTGGATTCCGTGACATAGTACCCAAACTGTTTCATCAGCTCAAAACGTACCATATCATCGTGATCATCTGGAGTGTGGAGTTCCGGCGTTCTTGCGTTCAAGACCTCAGCATACTCCGGATAAAGCATAGCAAGCTCTGCAAGCGGATCTTTAATCGGACCAGCGAGTGCGCGGCGCTTGATTTCGGGGTAGTAGTCCTCACCGTTGCGGGTAATCTCCAAAAGCCATGCCATGTGGTTAATACCAGCAATCTTATAATTCACGCCATCCTTGGGAAGATCGAGACGCCCAAGAAGCATTGGAACGCAGGACTGATGAGAGTGGCACAAACCAACAGTCTTAATATCGGTATAACGGTTCCAAGCAAGTGTCAGCATAGACATTGGATTTGTATAATTGATGAACAGCGCATCGGGGCAAACCTTTTCCATATCAGCTGCAAATCCCTGCATAACTGGGATTGTACGCAGTGCGCGGAAAATGCCACCAATACCATTTGTGTCACCAATCGTCTGCCGCAGACCATATTTTTTAGGCACTTCAAAGTCTGTAATCGTGCAGGGAGCGTAGCCGCCAACCTGAATCGCATTGCAAACATATTTTGCACCGCGCAAAGCTTCCAGTCGATCCGTATATTTCACGATTTTTGCTTTGCCGCCATTTGAATTACGGTTGATATTGCTTAGCATCATGTAGGATTCTTCCAGACGCACCGGATCAATATCGAACAGCGCGTATTCGTATTCACGCAGGCAATCCGTTTGCAAGCAGTCCCCAAGGACGTTTTTAGCGAATACACTACTACCTGCGCCAAGAAATGTGATTTTGTTCATTCAGGCTTCTCCTTTATGTTTCATTTGAATAAACCAAATAGTCGATATCGATTACTGGCGATTCACAAACGATTCTCAGCACATGACTACCAGCGGAAAGCCCGGTACGTTCAAATAACAACTGCTGTGCTTCAAATGCGCCGTTTACGTTAACTTCTTGAATCAATACATCATCGATGTAGACGCGTGCAGTTCCAAAGTTTGTGTCGTGCTGGCCGTACCAACGAATAGCAGTTCCATTGAAAGCGAATTCTGCGGTGGCACCAGCTCCGCTCGCATATCGGGCCGTCCCATTCTGGAAAGCATCATTTTGATCATCATTCCAGCTTCCGGTGTATGTGATGCGATTGTCCATAGCATCGACAATTACGTTTTCTTCTTGCTCGGAAGGAAGATAGGAAAAATAGTCCAAATTGATATTCCAAGCGTTTTGTGCAAAGCGGATAGTATGCTCGCCATCTGTCAGACCAGTTCTTTCAAACATCAACTGTCCTGTTGCAGCCTGACCGTATAGAATGACATTTTCAACGAGTTCACCATCCAGATAGACATCAGCTGTGCCAAAATTAAAACTCATTTCAGCGTAAACACGAACTGCCGTTCCTGTGAATGTGAACTCAGCGTATGCTCCTTCAGCGCTTGTCTTCATCGCTTTACCCAGATTGAAGTTTTCGTCCTGATACTCTTCCCAAGCGCCCACATACGTTACGCGCTCTGAAGTAGCATCGACTTTTTCATATTCTGGTTCAATTGTTGCTGCTTCATAGGCAAAACGGTCAATATCAATGACACCAGATTTGCATACAATTTTGATTGTGTGTACTGCCGGAGTCAAATCCAGCGCCTCAAACAGGCGAACGCCAGTTTTTGCAGTACCGTATGCATTTACCGTTTCAACATATGTATCATCAATATACACATCAGCGGTGCCGAAGTTCGTATCCTCTTGTCCATACCAGCGAATCGCTGTGCCAGCAAACGAGAATTCTACGGTCGCGCCCACTTCGTTGGTATAGCGTGCTGTACCTTCACTAAACGAAGAACTAGCATCATCGTGCCAAGTTCCGGTATAAGTAACATCTGCACTTCTGTCATCAACCGAAGTAAAGCCATAGTCAGGGTCAACAACTTCTGGATCGGGCGTTGTAATTTCAACCGCTTTTACGAGAAGACTGTCAGTAAAGCGCGCTTCAAAGGTGAAATTATCTCCAGTCAGATTTGTGGCAACAACTCTATTATTGACATAGTCAACAATCCGGTACATTTTCGCCGGATTCAGTCCCTTTAGCTCGATTGCCGGGTAACCAGTTGGCGCGTATTTCGTACCATCACGATAGAACGCATAGTACATCACACCATCCTTTTCAACGACATACGTCTCATATGGATCAAATCCATAGCTGTAAAGGTCTCCCACAAATCGTCCGCGGTGCAGCTGCTCTGTATTTGCAATGTCGAGCCATTCTTCATACTCGGCTTTGGCGGAACCAGTCAGATCTCGCTTCTCGATTAAAACGGAACCTGTACCGACAGAACTGGCATACCAAATGCTATTGTGGTCTGCGGTGACTGGGAAATAATCTCCCATCAGTGCTTTATAAGCTTTAACACGCCGGCGAGTTTGATCCAACGAAGTGGGGTCTGCTGTCGCAATCTGCGTCATATATGGAAGACTATAATAATCTTGTGGAGTGCCACAGTTGCAAAGTAAATTAAACACATCAGGATTGTTGGCAATCATCGCTGCATGAGTTTGCTTGTAAAACTCAGCTTGTTTTTCAGTGGATTCTTCAGGGTAGGCATGATTATGCGAAGCATCATAACACTTGGGCATGCTCCACAAGTAATCGCCTTTGAAGCCGTCAAACCCCCAGGTATTCATAGCTCGATTTACAAAGCTAATCTGGCTAGCCATTGCACCTTCTGACATTGGACAAAGCGCATACCCCAAACTCGGATTTACCCCGCCGCCGGGAGTCGGCAGACGCGCAATACTTCCATCTTCGTTTTTGACATAGTACTCAGGATGCTGATTACGCAGATTGCTGTTGATACCACCATCGCAAGGACGCCACCAAAGAATTGCCGTCATCCCATGTGCATGGATTGCATTCGTTAAACGCTGCGCATCCGCCACGCCATTTGGGAATTTGCTTGCGTTAAGCTCCCAGTCACCAGCGTAGGTATACCAACCATCATCCAATGTGATCTGCTTGACACCAGCAGCTTCCAATTCATCCAGCTTACCGATAATCAGATCGATTGTCCAGTTGAAACCCCAACCCCAGCTTTCCCAACGGAGATCATAGCTGCTGTCCGGAATGCTTTCGCGCGAAGGCATTACCACGTCAACGTATTCCATGGCGTTTTTGTAATCCCGTAAGCCAACAAAATAGTCGCCCTTGTGGACTGCAACAAAGCTCTCGCCAGCCTCGACCGTTGTGTTAGCGGCAATAGTTTTGCCCGGCCACTTAATGGAAATTTGCGCAGAGTTCAGCGTCTCTTCAATAGGTGTATGAACTTCACGTCTGGTCGTGGACGCATCACCAACGGTAATACCACCATTTGCCGAGTAAATATCCGCAACCGGGATAGACGCCGCAGTAGAATCTTGCTTATTCTCACGCGTAAAGGTCGTGGAATCACTCAGATCAATTTTCTGAATGGTGTCATAATAGTGCATCGGGCCTTCGCCGCCGCCATTATAGCTCCAAATCGTGCTTGTATTGTTTGCAAGCGAAAAGACGTTATCAACGAACCAAGTAGGCGTTACTGCTGTATCGCCAGCGCTGTACGTTGTCTGAGTGTAAATGATGTCGGCAACATCAGCAGACACCTCCAATATGTAAGTCCGTGTCAAACCGGTGCTCGGACTGGTCGAGGTAATTGTCATTCGCTGGTCCGTTCCCTGTACACCGTTTACACTTGTTACTACGGTGCAGGTGTGATTCGTAAAGTCCTGAACAGCCTGTCCGTTGACAATGGGATAACCCATCGTTGAGGAATGGCTCATCTGGAGTTCATTCTCACCATCAACTTTGTAAAGCGCAATAGTTGCGGTTGCTTCGTCAAAGACTACCTTCACACCGTCACCGCTGATGGATTTTACGTTTGCGTCTGTTGCAAAGACGCTACCAGTGAGAACCTGCATACACAACAGCAGGCAGAGGAACAGCGCGATTGCTTTTTTAAGCTGCATGGTCGTCTCCTTTCCTTGTTCACGCAATATAGTGGACATTCGTATATATTCGGTTAATCTGCGTACGCAAAATAATCGACATCAATCGTCGCGCTTGTGCGAACAACGAGGATCGTATGTTCACCAGCGGGAAGACCGGTTTTGCTGAACAGAAGCTTCTGAGAGACCATCGGTCCGTTGGCATTTACGGTCTCAGCCAAGATCCCATCGATATACACCTTGGCAGTGCCAAAGTTGGTATCATTCTGCCCGTACCACTGGATCGCTGTACCAGTAAATGTAAACGTTACAGAAGCGTTTGTGTCCGACGTATATCTGGCTGTGCCGTCGAGGAACGTGGAGCCGCTGTCGTCATGCCAAGTTCCAGAGTAGACGAGCGATGCATCCCGGTCATCAACAAAGTGATATGTCAGATCGGGCGTTTCGCCAGTGTACTCATAGACATTGATCTCGGCTGGCGGACCAAAGCCGCCAGCACCGGCAATCACCTTCAACTGAATCGCCGTTGCGTCAATCGGGTCAAACGTTACGACCTTGTTCGTGTGATCTTCCGCCCAATTACCGCTTGCAATCAGAACCGTTTCACCGCCATCCTGAACTGCGTACAGCTCGTACTGCGTCACAATACCGTTCGTGCCAACCTGACGCGGGGTATAAACGTAACGACCAACCGTTCTTGTCTGACCGAAAGAGACAGTCAATGTCTGCGGGAGATCCACTTTCGGGTTATAAGCAGTGTGCCAAATCGTAGAATTGTTGCCATCCAGAACATAGGAAGCAGGGCCCTCGCTGGTGCTTGCATGTTCACTGGTTGCCGATGCCGTCATGGTAGACTGCGGAATCAGCGTAAACATATTCGGCTCTACCGTAAGATCCAGCGTTGCGGTCAAGCCTTCCTGCGTCTGACCAATGATACTGACGCTGCCGATGCTGACCGGCGTAACGACACCCTGCTGATTCACGGTTGCAACTGTCGTATCGCTGGAACTGAACTTGACAAGCTGATCAGAGGTGTTTTCCGGGAGGAACGACGCACGCACGGTAGCTGTTTCACCCACATAAACCTTTGCATTTGCCGCATCGGTTGTGAGCGTCATGCTTGTACCGGCAACAAGCGCCGGAACCGTGTATTCAGAATCGTTCATTAGCGACTTCATCATTGCTGTGTAGCTGTTCGATGCGTAGCCGATTCTCCAAATACGGTCGTCCTGATCCTTGGCCTGAAGCGTTTTGTTGCCGCTGGAATCTGCAACGAGGATATTATTCGTATTCTTCTGGAGTGCGCTGTACCACACACGAATCGTGCCGTTGCCGACTTCTTCACCCGGCTCATAATAGAAGCTGGAGCGATAGATCTGGAAATCATCCCAACTCCCGTTCTCGCCCGGAGAGAGCAGCGGCTTATTGCCAACCGGTTCCCAGTTCAGACCGTCTTTGGACTTTGTGAAGTGCAGCACGGAACCGTCCGGGTTTCTTCCGGAGAAGCACTGCGAGAAGCAAAGGAACTCTTTCAGTTCCGGGACATACTGAACGTCCTGATGCCACGGAGCAAGCTGCTGGCCGCTTTCGTTCGTGCCGAGGAAGTTATTGACGCGGGTGGGCGCGCCCCAGGTAATTCCGTCATCGGAATAGCGCAGCTCTACATAGTTGGACTGACCATTGTTGTAGCCAACATCACCGGTGTTGTTCGACCACATCATAAAAACGTCTCGGAACGAATCATACACGAACGTCGGTGAGAGCATATCGTATCTTGCCCTGGAGGTGACTGCCGGAATGAAATCGGTCGGGCCGCTTACGACCTGACGTTCTTCTTCCGTCGTCGGCTTTGTCCATGTGCGCGTTTCTGCATCATAGGTAACAGGAACGCCCCAGTGAACGCCGTCGTAAGAGATTCTGAGACGAACCTCTGCGCCGACACCGCCGGCCTGATCATCCGCCCAGTTCCAATAACCCATCATGGCATCCATTTCCGGGTTGTAGATCATATCTGCGTCGCAGTTATGATACCGTGTCGAGGACGGCTGCGGATCGATCGGGTTCGTCAGACCGTTCGGTACCTCCCAGTGAACACCATCGTTGGATGCAACAATGGACGGGTTTTCATAAATGGAAATCCGCATAACATTCGGCGTGTAAATTGCCCAGTAGCGATAACCATTCCATTCTTCGTCCATGATAACAACGTCGGGATGTGTGACCTGATCTGAAAGATGGTGGCTGTCTTCATAATACGCGGGGAAATCCTGATAACCAGCAGCTTTCACCAGCGGAGGATCTGTGACCTCTGCCGCAAGAGCGGTGCAGGTGAATGCCGACGGAATCAGTGCGAGGGTTAGGGCCGCTGCAAGAAGTTTTGACTTGAGGCGTTTATACATTTTTGTTTCCCTCCAATATCGGCGCTGTATTACTTTTTATGACTGCTGTGTTTCTGTAGGTTCGCCTCCTTGCTCGCTTTCGGCCTTATATTTGTGATTCAAATATAAGAATCAGCCGAGCGAAATATATGCGTCCAGACCCTTGGGCTGGTCCGGGTTACCGCCGAGAGAAATCGACTTGAGCAGCGCCGTCATCTGTGCAAGGTAGATGAACGGGATGCCCCATGTTGCAAAGCTTTCAATGTCGGAAATCTGAATGTGCGCCGCAGCGTTGTAAAGATTTTCTTCATGCTCGGAAACTGTCACAACGGTTCCGCCGTGCCCAATCACATCACGCACCATCGCGCCCTGAAGCTTTTCCTCACCGGGCCTGAGCAGCATGACCGTGATCGTCTTTTCGCCGCTAATGACGATGGGACCGTGCCGATAATCGAGCAGGTGGAAGTATCGACCGGTCAGCATGGCAATCTCCGTAAAGGCCAGTGCGCCTTCTTCTGCAATGCCGCACACCGGTCCGTCTGCCAGCACAACAGCATTTTCCCAGCCGCGCACTGCAAGTTCTTCCAGGACGGGACGATACTTCTGCTGGAACGCTTCGTTGCCAGCCGCCGCAGCAAGCACGCTCTTCCAAAGTGCTTCGTCCTTGGCGTACTTTGCAGCCAGCAGCAGCGACGCTGCGTAAAGATTCGTGACCGTGCGGGTCTGGCAAACGCTGTTGTCGTGACACCACGGCATACTCAGTTCGAGGTCGCTCATCGGCGTGATGTCGTTGTCGTTTTCTGCGTTGATGGAGATGATCGGGCAGTTCAGAAGCTCTTTGATCTTCTGCGCAGCCCACACCATTTCGGAAGTGCGACCGGAACGGGAGAGCATCAGGACGATACTGCCGCGAACGGTTTCCTGCCAGAACGCAGGATCGGCAATATAGTCGCCGGCCGGGATCGCATTTGCGGTCGTCTCCGGATAAGCAGCCAGCAGCGCAGCCGCGCTCTTGGAGAGCATATAGCTGGAGCCGCAGCCCATGATCGTGAACTTTCTCTGCGGATTTGCTGCAAAGAATGCTTCAATCTTTTCTGCATTCTCTTCAAAATACTTGCAGGTCAAATCGAGCGCCACAGGCGTATCGAGGATTTCCTTTTCTGTCAAAAACATAGATTTACCTTCCTTTATCCTTCAAAATTATGGACTGCCAGCAGCCATGCACCTTCGACGCCGGATTTTTTCGGCGCTTCCAGTGCGCAGCGCAATGCAGTAACTTCTCTTTTCAGTGGCTTCAGAATCAAATCGCCGGTCTGGAACAGTCCGCCGGAGTAGGAAACCTTTGTTCCGTCCGGGAAGTTCAGTTCGCGTTTCAGGGCTTGTACCATCAGCGCAAGCTCGTGTGCTGCTCGTTCGTACAGTGCAATCGTTTCTGTGTCGCCTTCCTGAGCAGCCTGCGCCGCAAAACGCTGAAATGCGGCAACCTTGTCGCGGTACGGCGCATATTCCCGGATAACGAGATCAATGAAGTCCATATCGTCAGCAAGGCAAAGCTCCTGCCGCACGATTTCATACAGTGCGCCTTTTGGCGCTCGGCCATCTGCTTCCTTGGTGAATACGCTCATGGCTTCCTTGCCGATCCAGTAGCAGGAACCCTCGTCCCCGAAGAACTCATTCCATCCACCGGAGCGAGCCGCGTGACCGGATTCGTCTTTTGCAAACGCAATGGAACCTGTCCCGGCAACAATATGGATTCCCGGCTGACATTCCAACGCACCTGCCCAACCGACTTCTACATCATTCACAATGTGGAGCGGAGCTGGGGCCAGCGCCTTTCGCAGACTATCTTGCATGGCTTCATCCTGCCGGGCATCTTCGCCGTAGCAAGGAAGCCCGATGCAAACACCTGCGCAATCGGTAAGCTGTGCGCCAACTTTTTGCAGGCTGCTTTTCACGCCATCCGCAATCATTTTTGTTGCACCGTCTACGCCGAGCATCTGATAGGAGCATCCAGCAGTCAGCTCTGCGTCTGTCTCACCGTCCGTTTTCGTGGCTGCCATGATCGCGGTTTTTGTTCCGCCGCCGTCAACGCCGACATACCATTTTTTCATGTCGTTCCTCCGTTCGGAATCCGTGTTTCTTGTTTCTTTAGTCATAGTGTATAGAAATTAGCGTTCTGTGTCCAGCAATTTTGAAATTTGAAACAAATTCGCCAGTTGTATCTTGTTTTTTTAGATACAACTGGCGCAGTTGTATCTAATTTACGCTAGTCAATTAAAGAATTACCAGTAAAATAACAATAGCATTTTTGCAAAAAATGCGTTAAAATTGATTTAGATACTTTTGCAAAAGGAGGCTTTCCTGTGGCTACCAATGCGCTCTATGTCTCCATCTATCAAGAGATTCTGCTTGACATTCAAAATGGAAAATACGTTGAGAATGAGCCTTTGCCCAGCGAAGAAAGTTTATGCCGCAGCTACAACGTCAGCCGCACGACCGTTCACAAAGCATTGGATATGCTGAAAGACGCGGACGTGGTCTACTCTGTGCAGGGAAATGGCGTATATGTCAAACCTCACATGTTTGCGCAGCCGCTTTCAAAGTTCTATTCATTTACGGATTCTTTGAAAAGTATCAATATTTTGATTCAAAATGAGATCATTGATTGTACGCTGGTCCGTGCGGATAAAAGCCTATCTATTGCAACTGGGTATCCAGTGGGAACCATGTTCCATAAGCTCGTGCGGCTTCGCTCTGCAAAAGAATACCCGTTGATGATTGAAGCAACCTATTTGCCGCAAAGCCGTTTCATGAGTTTGGATACGGATATCCTGTCGAATGGCTCGCTGTATGAATTTCTGCGTTCACGCTATGGATTCCATGCAGATCGTGCCAGCGAAACGCTGCGGCCGGTCATGCCGCGTCCGGATGAGCGTGCATTGCTTTGCATTTCTGCAAATACACCGTGTATGCTTCTCGAACGGTTCAGCTACGAAGGTGTCGTCCTAATTGAGTATACAAAATCGATTGTCCGCGGCGACAAATATACCTTCCAAGTGGAATTTCAAAATCCCCAGTAACGTCACAGTTCTGAAACAGCAGCCAGCACTTTTGAATTGCTGGCTGCTGTTTTGTATGATCTTGTTGTTCGTTCTCATATTCACATGACTGACATCTATACAACAAGAGCCGTCTCAATCGAGACGGCTCTTGCCTGTTTTACAAACCGCTCATGCAGAATCGCGTGACAAATCCATCATGCGAAGGGCTTCTTCCAGTTCAACAACCGCATATTCTTTCGCCAGTCCCGCCTGATATGCAGCAGCAGAGCCGTCCATGCAGAATGCTTCTGCGTCGCGGATATGTACCATACGGTCACATTCCTCAAGATAGAGATAAATTCTGCCGCTTATGTCCATATAATATCCGCGGCCATCGGCAACATTCTGATTGTTAATCCGGACAATATGCGTATCAAGCAGTGCCGTGAGTCGTTTCCGCTGCAAATTGCTAGGTTCACCCAGCTTCCTTGCCGCAAACTTCTGCGTATAAGAAAACCGTTCTGTTTTCGCTTGCAGAAGCTTCGCTACGCGGCCGATCAGAGTCTCTACCTCGTCCAGCCGGACATATTCTCCCGGCTGATGCGCGTGGTAATACCCTGTGCTGAGGTTGACCGCGGCAAGATTCAAATGCGGCGCCAGAATGGAAATGTCGCTGAAGCTCCCGAACGCCGTCTGAAAGCCAAACCCGTTGATATACTGCTCAAACTGCCGATTGCGGCATTGATAAAATACCGCGTCATTGTTTCCAACGCGATCCAGCTCCACGATATAATTGACATCCGGAACGATCCCGGACTTTGTAAAGGCGCGTGCGCCGCATCCGCCGGTTTCCTCATCCTCACAGAAGAGGACATGACAATGGACACTCTGAATCAGGCGCAGAATCATATAGACACCAGCCCGGTCATCACCGCCAATTCCCTGCGGCGACATCATAACCGCGCCATCTGCGGAATAGCAGATCGTCTCCGGCAGGGCGCGATGAACCGTGTCCAGATGTGCAACCAGCAAAACAGGTGTGCTTCCTTCTACATACAGAAATCCTTTTTGTTTCTGCACCGTGTACTCACTTGTAATCAGTTCCGCTTCCAATGCTTGCTTGAGACGTTCCTGAGAAAGCTGAAAGATCTGTTCAAACTCCAGCACCGCAAACTGTGTTTGCGTTAGGGATTGTTCATATAATTTACGCATATTGTTCCTCCAATTCTATTTGTATATAGCGACTTCTCTCACAAAACAGGATGCCGTGCAGGGCGTTACAGACGGCACATGCCGAGCAGGTACGGCAATTTGCAAGCTCTGCTTCTTCACAGGATGGACAAAGCTGACTTTTCCGCCTGCACCGATCAATCACCGGCCGAAGAACTTCTCTTGGTGTCAGCACCCCACAGCAGCTGCAGAGCTGCATACAATCTGCGCAGTAAAATCCATTGCTGCCTATATAATTTCCGCTGCTCTTTGAAATCACACGCCCACACGCCTTGCAGACGCAGGACTCTTCACATTCTCCGCATCGCGTCGAATTGCGTATCTCATGGGGTCGGCCGCAGCCGACACAGCGTGAGACACTTCCGATTTCCAGATGTCCATAGCCTTCGTAACCTTTCATCAGCGACAGTGCCGCATATCCATTTTCATAATCCTTGTAATGTAGCGCACCTCGTGCCGTCGTCCAATAGGTACGGATCTCTGAAAGCGTCGTATTCGTTTTCCAGAGATTCGGCAGACCAAGGCATCTTGCGATCACGCTTTGCACCATGCTCCGGTAGAGCTTTCGCACATCGTCATCATTCTGCGGATACAACCTTGATTGCAGCAGCACACCGTCCCGATAGCAGAAAATCTGCCGCGTCAGTCTCGGTGCACGGTAGAACTGCTCTTTGACACCATCATCAACCGTGAAGAACACCATGCTCACGCCGTCACCCATATAGGACTGGCAACCCGCTCTCCAACCGCCGTCGGCTAAACAGTGACAAGAATGCCATGCATTTTTCTTTGCCGACATCTCCAGATAGTCGCACGGATGGACGGACAGTACACCGGTCTTACTAATCTGCACCGGATTGAGCGCGTCAGCCAACCGCGCGAAAACTGCGTTGTAGGGCTTGACACGCGCGGTATGGCGCGTATCCCCGTGTCCAAGCTCCCGCTCGGTTTCATACTGGTCAATGCCGAATTTTACGCACAGCCGATTGATGATGCGGCTTGCCTTCATGCCGGCGTCGCACTTGATATGTCCGCGGTTCCGGATCACCGGCAGCCGGGATTCATCCGGAACGGTCGCATAATCCGCCGTCGCAGCGTCCAGCGCGTCC
>OGUP01001343.1_pt1 | contig 14044 bp, 12 predicted proteins | sample 1553661 | NCBI WGS metagenome assembly OGUP01 (sample SAMEA2580026, study PRJEB22360) | human gut metagenome | biome: human gut; feature: human-associated habitat; material: faeces | place: Denmark | collected 2008/2010
GCTTTGAGTAAATGATACGAGCCTCTTTGCTCTTGCCGTCCTCTTTCAGCGAGGACGCAAACGCCTGCGTGTTGATAATCATCACGTTGATGTCGGGGCTGCTTGAAAAGCTATCGAGCTGGTTCAGATTGGAACTGTTGTAGATGAAGAATCGCGCTTTCTTCCCGTAATACTCCATAAAATGGTCTGTGGTGATTTCAAAGGACTTCTTCACGCCCTCACGAATCGCAACGGACGGGACGACCACGATAAACTTGCTCCAGCCGTATTTTTTGTTCAGCTCGAACATCGTTTTGATGTAGACATACGTCTTGCCCGTGCCGGTTTCCATTTCAATATCAAGGCTGCAATGCCCAAGGTCTTTGACAAGGGAAGTGGAGAGCTTGATATTATTCTGAATCTGTAACGTCTGGATATTGTGCAGCAGCTGCTCATCGGAAAGCTGGACGATCTCATTTTTGTAACCGGTATCGTCATTGTCACCATCATCCACATCAGCAACAGTGAGTTGCTCATCTGTGCGGATAAACGACATTTGCTTCGTACGGGGCGAGAATGGAGTAGTTGTTTTTTGCGTCCCCAAGTCACGGATATAGTTGACCTTGCCGTGGAAACCCTGCCCCTGAAAGACGCGCGCAACGGCATCGACCGCATCGGTTTGGTATTGTTGTATTTTGAAGCTAAATTTCATCAGGGCACACCTCGTTTAATACACTCGTCGCCAGCTTCAGAACGGAAAGGCATCTGTGAAACAAGTAGTCATAGTGTTCATCGCAGCAGATGTCTTTCTTATCCGTTTCGTGATGGCGGATTCTAAAAGCGTTTCCCAGTTTGGTAAGCGTAGCGAATTCTTCTTGCAGCATTGCTCTGTAATCAGTATTGCCTTTGCTTATTACATCAAGCAGTCTGTCAGCGGAGGCTTTTTTATCACATCGCTGATAATATGTCTTGATTCGTTCAAACGCATCCCAAATCTTCTCTGTTGCCATACTGATTCTCGCTTCTTTATAAAGCTGAAAAGATTGCTCAACAAGTTTGCAGAACTCGGCATCGTTGATTCGGAATGCCGTTAAATCAAATGATAACGTAGCCTGTTCTGTCAATTTCATTTCAAGCAAATCGATGACTATTTTAGCATTTCTATAAATCGTGCCGTCGTAGTTGTTTACTTCTTCCATACAATCTCCGATTGCAGGAATCTCTTTACCAAATAACTTTTCCGCACGACTCATATTATCGAAAAGTTTACAGTCTTTATAGTCGCTCTCCAAGTCATCTTTTAATGCCGAAATGATTTTTTCTGCGTATTGCCTATTCATCACAGCACCTTCCTTACGGTATCCGGGCTATATGTAGCAAAGATCTGATCGAAGTTAGTGGCCACGCTGTCGTTTGCCATAGAGCTGTCCCGCATGACAAAGTAGTAAGGCTTCTGCATGGCAATCGCCTTGATGGTTTCGTCGGTCACATTGCTGTCGAAGCAGGCAATCAGATAGTTGTCCTCCACATTGAACACTTTCTTGCCGGCAATTGTGGTTTCCTCGATTTTGCTGGAAAGCAGTACGCCCAAATCCAGCATCACTTGGAACAGCAAATCTTCCGGCGTTCTGTCCTCTTTGATGTTATCCTCAAAGGCGGAGAGCATGGAGAACTTGTAGTCGGCGGGATTGTAGTAGACATCTTTCATATTGGTAGTATCGCATTTCAAAACACGGAAACCTATGTCAAGATTTTGTGCTGTCAAAGGGTTATCCTCTTTGATTTTCTTCCCGGCACGTCGGATGCGCTCCTTGCCGATTTCGCAGATATTCTTGTATCCAGCTTTGTATGCTTCACTCTTTTTATCGGTCACTTCGGGGAGCTGAACCATAATGAATTTGCGATGTCCGCCATCTTCGGCGTTTTTGCTCATTACGGCATGGGCAGTTGAAGCTGAGCCTGAAAAGAAGTCAAGAACCACAGAATCAGATTTTAAGTTTGCAAGAGTCAAAAGTCGTTGCATTAAACGCTGCGGTTTGGGACCGCTGAAAAAGCCGCCATCAAGAAGTTTGGAAACTTCCTGTGCGCCTTCCTGGCTGTGACCGACATCCTTAAAGAACATAATAGAGGTTGGCGCCATTCCTTCGTGCTTCAAATCAGTGAGAAAACGCTTAATTCTGGGAACACCGTTTCCATCAGGGCCAAACCAAATTCTATTATCCTGGAGTCTCTCCAAAAATGCTTTTTTGGAGAGCCTCCAGCAGCGACCTGCTGGAGGCTCTATTACTCGCCCCGAAGGGGCGGTAATAGGGTAATCACATTCCGCATTATAGGTCTTAACAGAAATGTCGCTTGACATCCACACACCACGTGGATCATTGTCCGGATTAGAATAACGGGCGTTTGCTTCCTCTGTTCTTGGAAGCCTTCCGATAACAAACTGCGTTATATCCTTGGCATACATAAGTACGTAATCATGACTATTCGAGACGAATCGTGCATCATTTTTGGGTGAGAATGCTCTTTCCCATACCAACTGCGCTACGAAATTTTGCCCGCCAAACACTTCGTCGCAACATTTTTTGAGGTTTTCCTGCTCATTGTCATCAATACTGATAAATATTACACCGTCATCAGTCAGCAAATCTTTTGCTAATTTTAGACGAGGATAAATCATATTCAGCCAATCTGTATGGAAGCGACCGTTGCTCTCGGTGTTCTGCACCATACGGTTGCCGTCCTCATCATACTGCCCACTGTTGGCAAGGTATTCATCCATGCTCTGAGCAAAGTCGTCCTCATATACAAAATCATTCCCCGTATTGTACGGAGGATCAATGTAAATCATCTTGACCTTGCCAAGATAGGTTTCCTGCAACAGTTTCAGCACTTCGAGATTATCGCCCTCAATATAAAGGTTTTCGGTGGTATCAAAGTCCACGCTTTCCTCACGACAGGGACGCAGCGTCTTATTGATCGGAGCATTGGCAAGAAGAACAGACTTCTTTTTGTCAGGCCAAGTGAACTGATAGCGTTCCTCTTTGCCGTCCACCACGGTGCAGGAAATCTCCTGCATTAGCACATCCTTGTCAATCGCCCGGACGACCTCGCCGTTCTCGTTGATTGTTTCCGTCACGGCGTTGGGGAACAGCGCTGCTAACTTCTTGAAATTCTCATCGGCTTTGTTCGCTGTTTGCATTTTCAGTTTATCCATTAGGCTTGTCCTCCTTGATTTAATGTAATAACCGAATTGGCAAGACGCTTTTCACTGCCTACCGGAGTTGTGTAAAATCTTTGTTCAATGCCGTACAGCAGCATTTTTAAGTCGTTTTCAGAACCGACTTCAAAGGAATTTTCGGACACTTTCAAATCTGGGCAATAGTCTCCGATATATTTGAAAATGTTCCTTCTGTCCGGCTCATCAAGCTCCGATAATGTCTTTGCGGCAAGGGCGATTCTTTTCCGGTTTGCCGTTTTGACCTTACTGCCAGAATAATCATCTTTTAAGCTGATAAAGTCATTCGCAAGGAAAGAATTGGTTTCTTCTTGCGTCGCTTCACGATAAAGCAAATCTATTCCTCTAAATATGCTGGTAATAGATTCGAGCCTGCGGAAGTATAGGTTATCGGTGTTTTTGTCATAAATGGCATCCGGTAAATCTCTTATGACAATTTCCGCACAGTCTGTTTTATATGTAAATTCCTCTCCAAAATGCACAATCCGTTTTTGTGAGACCAATTTTGATTTGGAAACATTCTGGAAAAAGATAAACCTGCCATCAATAACGAACAGATAGTCGATTTTGTTAAACTCTGCACGGGTAAGGGAGTCCAAGTCTGCTGTCGAAACGGTATCCGATAGCAAATCAATACTGTATTCTTGTCCCTTTGCGTTTGTAATGCAAAACCAATCGTCATCTTGGAGTGTTGCCCCCGGAGTGTACGGCGAAGTAGAAGCACTTTCGGGGTCAAATTCCGGAAAAATCGTTTCTTCGGACGAAAGCATCTTTCGGTATTTCTTGTTTTCTCGCTGGCTAAGCTTCACGCATATATTCTTCATTCTATCTTACCTCTCTATAAAAGTAGAATTGTTCAATCGGTGCAGGTGATCAAATCTCAAATCTCTAATATTGCGGATGACCGGTCCTTTTCGGATAACAAAAATCTTTGTTCCGCTTTCTGTGGAAACATGGTAGTAGTGGTAGCCAAAAAGCAGATATATCGGGTTATAGTATTGCGTCTGCGATAGAAACGTAAAAACAAATACTATCAGATACACGACTGCCATTGTAAAATGCTCCGATACTCCAACCGAAACAAAGAAGTAAGCCATGTATATCGGAAGAAATTCTCCGTCTGCAAGATTAAACTCTTTGCAATTAACGACAGGAGACTCTGTCCCCAAGAAACGAGACAGAGCGAGCGAAAGCCATGACAGGAAGACCGGAACGATTAAGAGAATTATTCCAAACAAATGGCTCGGTATTTTCCCGACTGTCCATCCTTCTTTTATCGCATATATAATCGCCATCCAAGAGGTAGCATTTAGCGTAAGTAGCATTTTATATAAGAGCAAGACACCGCGCCATCCTTCCTTTAATTTATTTCATATTGCAATTTTTTTATTTGTTGTACCAGCTCAAACTTTTTCTTCGGCTGTTTCTCCGTCCGCGCCTGCTTTTCCAGCTTGGCAATCTCTTTTTCAATTTTCTGTCGTCGCTCATCGGCTGCGATCTGCTCATCAAGGGTATTGATGGACAGTGGTTTTTGCCGTCTGCGATGCTCCCGCCGCCGATCTCCACCACAATGTTTTCCCATACTTTATCGAGGTTCAAGCCCCGCAGTTCAATGATACAGCTTTCGGTGGGCTTCCAATCCGTCTGCATCAGCTTGGTATGGTAGATCGCCAGCTTGCTTTTCCCCTCAAATTCGAGCACAAACAGGATGTTCTGCGGAATGAGCTTTGACAGTGTGGCAACTGTTTTCTCATCAAAGTCCTTCTTCTTCATCGCCACAAGCAGAACAAAGAAGCTTCCGACTTCATCACCAGCCGGAATGTTGATTTTCGCCGGTGTGATCTCGTTGACAATGGTGATTCTCGATATATCGGCGTCGATTTTCTCCTTTGCCGCCGTATTCATTTGAAACTTTGCGTAGACAGCCTTCTTCGGAAGCTGCTTGCTCATTTCAGTTGACTTTGGAAGTCCAAGCATATGATCACCTCATCGCACGACTAAGAAGCATATCAGCTCAAAGTCATCCAGTCCCTTGATTTCATTTGACAGGAAGCTCATCTGAGCCCCGCTCAGGAAGCTGTCAATGTCGCTTTCCTCCTTGACTTCAATAATGGAAGCAATGGCATCGCCAAGCAGAGAGGAAAGTCTGGACATGTCTTTTCCGTCGCGGGTCTCTTTGTTGAATGGCTTGTACACCGCAGGAATCGGCTCCGATTTTCCCTTGCAGAGAAGGCGCATCTTGTCGAGCATCTGTTTCGGAGAAAGGTGGTCACAGATTACTTCTCCGTCATTGGCGATATACACCATATAGAAGGGATGCAGCCGGTTCTGATTATCAATGTTCACGCTGTTAGACCGATTCTTCAGAACATAGATTACACCGGCAGGGGCATCTTCGTTGGCAGGAACAACTGCGTGCAGACCGAAAGGCGTCTTTTCGATGTCGGGATGGTGCTTGATGTAATCAAGCAAGTCGAGCCGAAATTCGTTGAGCCCCAAGTCCATAATGGAAATGCCCGTTGTCATATCCTCAATATCCACAACTTCATCCTGCAAACGTTTGAGCTGGGCTTTTCGATATTCAAGATCGGTCTTTTCCTCGTCGCTGAGCAGGTTGTCATCACCCGTAGCGGTCATGTCTACAATTTTCATACGGGTTTCAACTTTCGCTTTCAGATTGATGTAATCATCCAGCGTCACGTCAGGCCAGAAATTCACAAGCTGAATGACCTTATTTCGGCTTCCGATACGGTCAATGCGCCCGAAACGCTGAATGATGCGAACAGGGTTCCAGTGAATGTCGTAGTTGATAAGGTAGTCGCAGTCCTGCAAGTTCTGACCCTCGGAAATACAGTCGGTTGCAATCAGCACGTCGATTTCCGTCTTATCGTCCGGCATCAGCAGCTCTTTGTCCTTTGAGACAGGCGAGAAGCAGGTCAGCACCGTGTTCAGGTCGGCACGAAGTTTGGGACAAGTTGTTCGTCCATCAACAATGCCGGATACCATTGCTGTATTCAGCCCATATCGTTTCTTGACATAGCTGCTGACATTGTCATAGAGATAACCGGCTGTATCTGCAAAAGCGGTGAAGATAATCAGCTTTTTATTGCCCTCGTTGATGGGATGCGTGATCTTATTGTCAATCACACGGAAAAGTTCTTGCATCTTTGCGTCGTGTTCCGGCGTAATGTCTCCGACAAATAGAGTCAGCAGTTCAAGCACCTCGGCATCTTTTGCCAAACTGTCTCGCCACGACATATAATCCATATCGGCAAGGTCAATTTTGACTTTCCGACCGAAAGAGAACAATTCATCCGAGTCCTGATCCTCAGCATCAAACTCGTCCACATTTGAAATATCCGTCAGTTCGAGGGAAGCACCAGCGTGCTTATCAAAACGGTCAATCGTTTCAATTGTGCTGTTTATCAACCCCTTTATGCGAGTCAGCGTCAGATTGAAAGAATAGACGGAGCTTTCCATACGCTTCATCAGGTTGATAGCGGTCAGGCGACGAATGCCCTGCTCACGGTTGGCCTGCGTAAAGCCGACATTGACCTTGTTATCGCCGTAGAGATCGGCATACTTCTCCATCTTGCTCGACAGAATATAGTGCGTCGGCGTATAAATTGTCAGTGACAAGAGCATTAATTGCTCAAAAATCTCGTTATAACTGATTGCCTTCTTCAGATCAGTAAGATGCGGACGAAGCGAGATAGGCTTTAATCTTGTTGGGAAGGTACCGATGTCCGCCATATCGTAATACTTTTGTATGTGCTTTCTGGAACGGGCGATAGTCACGCTGTCCAGCACCTCAAAGAAATCAAAGTCTAACATTTTGAGCAGGTTTTCGGTCGTGCGTTCGTGCGGTTCCCATTTACTCCATGTGTTGAACGCCCTTTGCGCATTCCTGAATATTTCATCGATGGAGCGGGTAGTGTTGAGCTTTTCGTCTATGTAGTCGGTGTGCCCTTCATATGCGAGGGCAAGCTGATTTTTCAGGTCGTTAAAACGGTTGTTGACCGGCGTGGCAGAAAGCATCAGCACTTTCGTTTTTACGCCAGCCCGAATGACCTTCTTCATTAAGGTGACATAGCGATTGTCTTTGGTCTCCTCGTCAGGGTTCTCGACCAACTTGCCGCCGTTGCGGAAGTTGTGAGATTCGTCAATCACTACGAGGTCATAGTTGCCCCAATTCAGTCTGCCAAGGTCAAGTCCGTTTGAAGTGCCGTGAGTTCGGTTTAAGTCAGTGTGATACAGCACATCGTATCGAAGCCGGTCGGCGGCAATGGGGTTATTGACATAGTTATCCTTATAGGTGTTCCAGTTGTTCGTCAGTTTCTTTGGGCAGAGTACAAGGACAGACTTGTTGCGATTTTCGTAGTATTTAATAACAGCAAGAGCGGTAAATGTTTTACCAAGACCTACGCTGTCCGCGAGGATGCAGCCATTGTATTTTTCGAGCTTGTTGATAATAGCGAGGGCAGCATCCCGCTGGAAGTTATAGAGCATCCCCCAAATCTTGCTTTCCTTAAAACCAGTTGCTTCGTTGGGCAAAACATCTTCGGATACATCTTCCAGAAACTCATTGAAGATGTTATAAAGCGTGATGAAGTAGATAAAATCAGGAGCGTTCTCGCTGTATGCGGCTGTAATGCTGTCTATCACCTCATCGGTAACAGCCTGAAGCACCTTGCTGTCATTCCAAATCTCATTAAAGTCGGCAAGCAAGGTACGGGCAAGAGACTCATCTTTTACGATTGTGGTGCTGATCACATTGCCCTTTTCACAGCCCAGTTCAACTGTCGTGAAGTTATTGATGGGGGTATAGCCGACATCGTCTACTACGATTTGCCCCTGAATAGACTTGTCACTGACATTCGACTTAAAAGTGACTTTTCGTTTGATCCACTCTGCGCACTCACGTGCAATAGCTTTCTGGGTCAGCTCATTTCTGAGCTTGATTTCAAATTCTGTTCCGTAAAGGCTTCTTTCACGATTCAGGCGAGGAATATAGAATTCGCGCCGTTCCTTATCAGCCTTTTCAGTCACGAAAGTTGGAGATGTAAAAATAAAGCGAAGTTCATCAATCTGCGAGAGCTGCTTTTTCAGTTCTTGAAAAGCATAAATAGAAAAGCATGCTGCCGCGATAGATACTTTGCTGCCTTGCTTGATTTCTGAGGACAAATCGTCTTTAAGCGTCTTAGTCGTATTGTTTATAAGCTCCATAACCGAATTTCCTCCATCAATAATGCCGCTAATTCCGGTAATTTGGAACTGCCGCGCAATACTTTACAAATTCTCTGTCTTGAAAGTCACATACCCCTCGTAATAGTAACTATGGTCAAGCCCTTTCATATAAACCTCTCGGCTGTTGATGTCGTCAACCAGCGCCGCTTTCAGCAACACCTTAATCTCCACATCCTTGATGGGGCTACGCTCCATAGCAAGAAGATAATCCTCTTTGTCTACCTTGCTCCAGTCCACCACCTTGCCAATTTCGGTTCGCAGGATATGGTCAAGCCAAATGCGGGTGCTGCGGCCGTTGCCTTCTCGAAAGGGATGGGCTATGTTCATTTCCACATATTTTTCGATAATTTCATCAAACGTGGATTGCGGCATTTTATCAATGTTGGTCAGCGCCGCTTCCAGATACATCAGTGGCGCAAAGCGAAAATTGCTTTTCGCCAGATTTACTGTGCGCAGATTACCAGCAAAGTCATAAATATCTTCAAACAGATACCGATGAATCGCCTGCAAGGTCGAGAATTTTCCTGCTGGGAGCGTATCCAACAGACCGTTTTCAAACAGTTCGACCGCTTTTTTCTTGCTGATGCGTTCTTCTTCACGGGCTAGATCAGCAGAACTTTCCAGCCCTAATTTATTTTCCAATGCCATCGCGCACCTCCAAAGTAGTTGCTCATCTGCAAAGCTGCATTGTCCGACTTTCTATGTTCATAAATGTCAGTGACTTTCAGGAAATCAGCGGTGCAGTGGTGACCGCGGACAGGCGCAGCAGAGCTCTGGGCGTTTTCAAACAGGGCTTACGCAGAGTTGTTTTTATAAAAATTGATTTCTGCAAAAGATTCGCAATTCTTGCCAACCTGATGTGCGCATCATGGAAGCAATGTAATTCCATTTCGATCCTTCCTGCAAGCACAGCAACAGCCTCCTTGCCCTCTTTCCCATGATAATTATATCATGTGTTGCCTGATTTTTCAACAGTCTATCTGCACCGGTTGTCCGTTTTTCCAATGGATTATTGCTGAATTTGTTCGCTTTTCCATAGCGATGATTATGATGCAGACAAAACGGCAGCAGGTCTCCCCCGTGTCCCTGCTGCCGTTCATCTCTTATATTCTTACCCTCGCGTTTCACTCTGCATTGTTCTTCAAAATTTCAAAGGCCTGTTTTATCTTTGCTGCCATCAGCTTTCTCCGTTCAATTAGAAAGTCCTCATAGTGCATGTGCTCCCAGCCATGCAGAAGTGCGTTTTCTTCTTCCATTTTCTGAATATCTTTCGGGTTACGGCCTTCGCAGACGACAGGATAATAAACCGAAGGAGCCTCATCAAGTATCTCCATATTATCTTTCCAATCGATGAAGGCATAGTTTGCCATTTGATTTATCTTAGCGTCGTTATATCCCAACGTCTTCAGGTGGGCCTTCGGGAACAAATGATGCTTCTCCAATGACTTTCGCTTGCCGTCGGTACCGGGCTCGAACAGCTTGCAGAGGAGCAGATTACTCTTTGAAAACAGGATTTTAGCATTTAGAATGTTCAAAGCAGCCACATACGCATTCCAAGCATTATTGCCTCTGCCGGATACGGCCAGACCTTCAGAGCCGATAAGGGTAATGTCAAAGTAGTCATCAGATTTTCTGATGAACAGGAGGGAAATTGATGAAGCTGTATGATTTTCTGTATCATCCTCGCAAGCCCGATGGCATTGAGAGCCGCAGGGCGCACAGTGTCGGCGGCGGCATCGCCGGTCTGGCGGCTGCGGCGTTCCTCGCTGATGACGCAGGAATGCCCGGCAAGAACATCACCATCTACGAAAAGCGGCAGGATGTAGGCGGCTGCTGCGGCGTCGTGAGCAATGAGGGCGCGTACATCTGCCCCGGCGAGCGCGAATTGGAGCCGCACATGGAATGCCTGTGGTACCTCTGCTCGAAGATTCCGTCGCTGGACGACCCGACCCGGACGGTGCTGGATGAAACGGTGGACGTGAACCGCGACCTGCCGATTCACTCCGAGTGCCGCGTGATTCAGAACCGCGGACACAGCTGGGAGGGTATTCACGATTACTGCATGGATGCCGAAACGACCGAAAAGCTGCAAAAATTCATCACCGAGCCGGAAAAAGGCCTCGAAAACATGACGATTGAGGAGTATTTCGGCAAGGACAGCCCGTTCTTCCAGTCCGCCATGTGGTGGTGCTTCCACCCGATGCTGGCGTTCAAGCCCTATCACAACGCGCTGAAAGCCAAGCGCTATCTGTCCCGCTTCGGGCTGGGCTGGCATTGACTATCCGGAAGGCATCCTGCACACCAAGCGCAACGAGAATGACGCCATCATCAAGCCGCTGACTCTGTAGCTGAAAGAAAAGGGCGTAACCATCAAGACCGGCTGCACGGTGTACGACGTGGATATGGATGCGGAATGCAATACGGCGCAGGGCATTCGGATGCGCGTCGATGGCGAAGAAGTCCGCGTGGACGTGCGCCCGGAGGATTATGTCCTCGTGACGAACGGCTCGCTGATGACGAACAGCACTTTCGGCGACAACACGCACGTCGCGCCGACCAACCGCAATACGGACAATCTGGGTCTGTTCACCATCTGGCAGAATCTCGCGAAGAAGCATGAGAAGTTCGGTCATCCCGAAAAGTTCATCGGCCCGATTGACAAGACGAAGTGGATGAGCCACTTCGTGACCATCAAGGACTATCCCGAATTTTTCGAGCGCCTCGAAAAGCTGACGGGCAGCAAGCCGGGAACGGGCGGCTGCATTACGGTGAAGGATTCCGGCTGGGAAATGAGCTTGATGCTCTACGCGATTACTTCCCGAATCAGCGGGCGAACAACGAGGAATGCCTCTGGGGCGACGGGCTGTTCGGCGAGCGCATCGGCAACTACCTCAAGAAGCCTATGGCGGAATGCACGGGCGAGGAAATCCTGACCGAAATTCTCTACCACTTCAACCTCATGGACATGAACGACGAGGTGCTGGCGCACGCGCACATCTCCACCTGCATGATGCCCTACATCACCAGCCAGTTCATGCCGCGCACCTGCACCGACCGCCCGAAGGTCGTGCCGGACGGCTGCACGAATTTCGGCTTCATCGGGCAGTTTGTCGAAGTGCCGGGCGACGTGGTGTTCACGGTGGAAACGTCCGTCCGCACACCGCTGGAAGCTGTCTATCAACTGACCGGGCTGGACAAGGAAATCATCGAGGTCAACCCGGCGCAGTACGACATGCGCTACTTCAAGCAGCATATTATGAAGTTCAACGCCATCAAAGGCGACTTCACGGCGAAAGACCTGCCGAAAATCAATCCGCTGAAGTTCAAGGCGATGGAGCAGGAGCTGCTGTACAAGGTCAACCAGATTCCGCCGTACTACGTCATGTATCAGGGTCGGGATAAGAGCGTGGCGCTCAAAGAATCCGTGCTGAATCCTGAGTACCCGAAAGAATAAGCAAAGAAGGGGCGTCCGGCGCTGAAAGGTGTCGGGCGCCTTTTGCGCAGGAGGATGCCGCAAAGCTGCTGGCGGTCATTGTGCTGCTGGTGTTCTCCCGGCAAAAGGAAAGCGCCGCGCCGCATGTTTGGGTGCTGCAATGCGAGGATGAATCCGCCGAGGACGCAGCCATGCGCAAGCTGAACGAACAGCTGAAAAAGTATGTGCTTAAATCCAATCCCGGAGACGCGAAGGGCATTGAAGCGACCATCGAAGTCAAACTGACTGGTTCGAAAATGAAATTCCTGAACGAGCTGCAAAGGCTGGACGGTGTGCGCCATGCGACCTTGGTCAGCTACAACGGAGAATACATGTCCTGATCGAATGGCAGGCAGAGGGGCTTCTCTCCCTGTGTTTTTTTGCTCTATGACTTTCTGCGGTTTCAGGGCTGTCACAATATGCGGGATCTGGACGGATGAAAGACGGCTTTTTGCGTTTCGCGATAGGATTGGGCGCAAAAGGCATACTGCAATTAAAGCGGATGTATTTGGAACAGATTATACTATTTCCGGATTAAACTGCGCCATCTGTTCGCACCTTTTCTCCTCTGCCTTCCGCTCATTGCACTTGAAAAAAGGAGCGGAGCATCCCCCATAACGCAGGCAGTAGAAAAAAAGTAGCAAGTAAAAAACTCAAAAAACCACTTGACAGAATGCACAAAGTACTATATAATGACAATGAACCATCTGGAATGGTATAGTGAGTCAAAACCAAGGATTCCGAGGTTCGCCGAGGATTTCCCCACTCCCTAATCGATTGCGAGCTTTTAGAGGCTCCGCCGCGAAAGCGGCTTTTTTCATAAGTGCGCATATCGTGTGGGAAACACTTCAAGCGTTTGCAAAAGCGATTCATAGAGCGACAAAGCAAAGGAAAGAGGCGCACCACCATGAAAGAAGCCTACAATATCGGGCTGGATATTGGCACAAGTTCTGTTGGCTACGCAATGACGGACGAAAAAGGACGGTTGCTGCGCTTCCACAAGCGGCCGACATACGGTTCGGTTCTGTTTGAGGAAGCGCAGACGGCGAAAGAACGTCGCCAGAAGCGTTCAGCGCGGCGTCGGCTGGCACGTCGGCACAAGCGTATCAAATTGCTGCAAGCACTGGTTGCGCCGGATGTGTGTGCGGCAGACCCAGCGTTTTTTCTTCGGATGAATGAATCGTTCTTATGGGCAGAGGATAGCAAGTACGAGAAGCTTTATGCGAAGCTGCCCAAAGCACTGTTTGTGGATGGAACAGTATCCGTCGAGACGCTGCCGACGATTTACCATATTCGCAATGAGCTGGTGAAAAGCACAAAGCAGGCGGACATCCGCTATGTCTATCTGGCGATGCACCACATCATCAAATATCGCGGGCATTTCCTGATGGAAGGGCAAACGCTGTCTGACATCGGTGCGGAAGCACCGCAAAAGATGCAGGAGCTGCTGGAATTGCTGACAGACCCCGAAAGTTTTGTCTGCGGGCTTGCGCCGGCAGAAAATGCGGCAAAGGAAGTCTGTCACACGATGGAAAATCACTCACTCCGTGGTTTGGCGCGCAGGGAGCAGATCCAGAAGCTGCTGTACGCAGGCAAGAAAAAAGAAAGCAAAGAGGCTGCGCAATCGCTCGCATCGCTTCTTTTGGGCTATAAAGGTTCTTTGAAAGCGCTGATTGACTATGAAAGTCAGACGGATGCACCAGAAAAAACCTCCTTAGGCGCCATTGAGGGCGAAACGGAAGAAACATATCTTGCTGGGATGACGGAAGCGCAGGCGGAAGTGTTTGCTCTGATGCTGGAATTGTATCGCTGGCAGCTGTTTGCGGAAATTCGTCAAAACGGGCAGACGATTTCCGACACGATGGTAGCGCGTTATGAGAAGCACGGGCGTGACTTGGAGAAACTGAAAGCATGGGTGAAAGCCTATCAGCCGGATAAGTTTTATGCACTGTTTCGTGATGATGAAAACGCAAAAGGCTATGCGGCATATACGGATCACCTGCGCAAACCGAAAAAATTCAAAAAAGAGAAGTTGCAACGCTGCACACAAGATGAGTTTTACAAGGTGCTCAAAGCTATGCTGACAGGCAATAAGGATGCCGAAGCAGCGG
>OGUP01001360.1_pt1 | contig 13922 bp, 16 predicted proteins | sample 1553661 | NCBI WGS metagenome assembly OGUP01 (sample SAMEA2580026, study PRJEB22360) | human gut metagenome | biome: human gut; feature: human-associated habitat; material: faeces | place: Denmark | collected 2008/2010
GGTGAGGTATAGCCCGCTCCTACCCGGGGATATTCATAGGTATCCCGCAGCCGGGACAGCTCATCAAACCCCTCTTCCGAGACCGGCATATCAGTCCGGCCCACAAACAGGCCCTTCTGATTGCCTTCGGTCTGTCCATGACGGATCAGATGCAGTTTATAGGTGATCATATCGATTCATTCTCCTTTGTACGCGTCCGGCCGGACAGCCGGAAGATATACCATAAGTATAATCGAAATCCGTCTGTGAATCAATCTTCAACCAGTATACCATGGGATTTTCCGGAATTATCAACGGTTTTGTAAGGGATTCCTGAACTTTCCTCGACAAATTCTTGAACAATTCGGGGAAATCCACTTTACAAACAGTTTTAATTCGCTTATAATTCTTATTACAAGCCGGCTGTTTTGGGGAATAGCCGGATTTTTAATCAACCACTGGAGGAGGCTGCGCCGTGAAATCCGAGTTTTCCCGTGTGATCACCCTGCTGCGCAAAGAAAAAAATATCAGCCAGAAACAGGCTGCGGCTGAACTGGGGATCTCCCAGGCGCTGCTCTCCCATTATGAAAACGGCATCCGGGAATGCGGCCTGGGCTTTCTGGTAAAATGCGCCGATTTCTATGGCGTATCCTGTGATTACCTGCTGGGACGCTCTAAAACAAAAAATCACCCAAACGCCGATCTTGCAGACCTGCGTTTGAGTGATGATATGATTGAACTATTGAAAAGCGGGCTGGTGGATAATTCCCTCTTGTGTGAACTGGCGGTACACCCGGATTTCCCCCGGCTGATGGCTGACCTCGAAATCTATGTAAACGGTATCGCTGGCAAACAGGTGCAGAGTGCAAACGCCATTGTAGACGCTGTGAGCGCAACCATTATGAAGCAGCACAATCCCGGCTTGTCCGACCCGCAGTTAAGACAGCTTATCGCCGCCCATATTGATGATGACAGCTTTTGCCGCTATGTGATACAGCAGGACATAAACAAGATAGCCCTCGACCTGCGGGAAGCCCATAAGGACGATTTTTTCAGCGTTCCGGGGGACAACCCGCTGGAAGATTTCTTGCAGACCGCCGAGGAAACTGCCAGTCCAGACAGCGACCCGGAGCAAGCAGCTTTGGCGTTTATCTGTAAGCGGCTCAAATTGAATTTGAAGAAGCTGTCCGAGGAAGAAAAGAAGTGGCTGAAGAAGATTGCACAGAAGTCGGACTTGCTGAAAAATCCAAACCCACAACGGGGGCGGAAGTAGGAGAACAGCAAATCGGAATTTGATAAAGGAATGTGATTGTATGAAAAAAATGATTTTAGGAATTGTGTGGCAGCTAATGGGTTTTCTTGGTTCAATAATTATTCTATGCTCTGCGGCACCTTACCAGTGGGATTATAACGGAATTACTGGTATTTTAGGCAGTTTGTTGGGATTAGACTTAATAATCCCACTCATTATTTGCATTATATTTTTTATTTGCGGTGCAGTGGTCTGTTTCAAGGCAATAGGTGAAAAGTAAAATTCAGTTGATAGAACTAATAAAGAAATATAAAAATATGAATTTTAGGAGGTATTTTGATGTTAAAAATTGAAGATATTTTAAGAGAAGATTTTGAATGGGATGAAATCGAAATTGATGAAGATGAATTTGAGGAGTTAAGTACAGAACTTGTTATTGATTTTCTTAAGAAAAATACTCCGAAGGAAAGACAGCTATTAGCAATAAGTTGGAATTTTGATAATTCTAAAAAAGTAATTCGATGGATTGTTGATCAACCAGATACCGATAGGGGGACAATTCTTTATCTGTATTGGTACATGTCACCGGCTTTTTACAAAGAACATTATGCAGATAGAAAAGAATGTGAAGAAGAAAATTCTTGGGCTTTAGAGGATTATGATATTATAGATACCATTGAGAAAAATTATATTTCAGATTTTTATAAAGAGCAAATCTACGCATTCAATCCGACTAACGATTCATATTCTGGAGGATATGATTGGACAGCGGAATATGATGAAAACAAAGCAAAAGTAAAAATACCAGAGGTAATGTTTAAGGCATTAGATGGTGAAATCCTTGAAAAACCGGGCTGGGAAGAAGGGATTCCAACTGTTCTTTCTGAAATTATGGACAAGCTCTGCGACGCTTTGGAGGAATAAAAAAGAAAAGCCATAGTTTTTCTTTTGCTTGGCAGAAGCAGAAGAGCCTGCCAGGAGCAGCGGGTAAACCGCAGCGGGCCGTCGGCTCTTTTAGCCCCCGGCAGGGCGCAAAAGCACTTTCATACTGCCAGCCCCAAAGGGGCGGCGGTGTGAAAGTGCTTTTGTGTTACTTTCTCACAAGAAAGTAACAAAGAGGTTGTGGCCTGTGGCCTGGTATGGTAAAATAGGAGCAGTAGGATATAGGCTTTTTGCAGGAAAGGGATGGGTGATTTTATAGGTACAACCATTTCGGGAATGACGGGCCGGGGAAGTATCCGGCACAACAACAGGAGCTTTTCGGCTGCGAATGTAGACCGAAGCAGGTCGGGGCAGAATGTCACCTTTTGCAACGAGGATTTGAAAAAGGTGTACCACGAACTTTTCGATGAAGCCCTGGCCGCCTACAACGCCAAAAAGAAAAAGACCAGGGACAAGATACCAGACTACTATGAGCATATCCGGCAGAGCAAGCAGGAGAAGCTATTTCACGAGGCTATCTTTCAGATCGGCAACTTGACGGACTGCGGGTGCGGCTCCCCTGGAGGGGAACGGGCGGCGGCAGCTCTCAAAGAATTTGCAGAGTCCTTCCAGGAGCGCAACCCTCATCTGCGGGTGTTTAATATGGTGCTGCACATGGACGAGGCCACGCCCCACCTCCATGTGGACTTCGTGCCGGTGGCAACGGAGCAGAGCCGGGGCCTCTCAACGCGGGTATCAATGAAACAGGCGTTAAAGCAGCAGGGATTTGAAGGGCTGGGCCGGAAGCAGACGGAATGGAAAGCCTGGATGGAACGGGAGAAAGAGGCTCTAACGGAAATCGCCCAGGCGCACGAGTTTGAGATCATCAGCTTGGGCGGTGGTCGGCCTCATATGGAGCTGCCAGAATACAGAGCAGCGGCCCAGCGGCTTGAAGCTGTCCAGGAACAGGTGATAGCGGCAGAACAGGAGATCGCGGCCCTGGAAAAGCAGAGAAAGGCTCTGCAAGGGAATGTGAAGCTGCTGAAAGCGGTGGAGAAGGTCAAGCCCGATTTGGACGCGATACAGCCGGAAAAGACGCTGACAGGGGCCGTCAAGGGCGTGACGGTGGAGCAGGTGAAGGAGCTGAAGGCGGCGGTGATCCGGGGCGCGGCGGCAGAGCAGAAGGTGCGGGAGCTGAAGGTAGAAAACCAGCAGCTTCAGCAGAAAATTCCCTCGACGAAAGAAAAGCTGAAGGAGGCCCAGGAGCGGCAGCGGCTTGAAAATGAAAACCGGCAGCTCAAAGTGCAGGTTGAATATCTGGAAGAAGATTTGAACCAGGAGCGCGGGATTTCGGCGCGGCTCCGGGAAGGGATCGGGACAGTGCTGGACTTTCTGGATCAGCATTTGCCGGAGCAATTCCGGCCCCTGGTCGAAAAGGCGCGGGAGCTGCTACCTGTGCCAGAGGTGCAGCAGCAGGAAAGAGAGCAGGAACGGGGCCATACCTGGGGTGGTATGGAGCTGTAAAAGAAGCCTGTCCGGGGGCCTTGCAAGAGCCATCCGGACAGGCTATAATAACAGTAAAAATAGGGAATAAAATATATTGATAATATATGCCCCCTATGGGGTGTAGGGGATAGTGGGAAGTTAGTGTGTCGTAAAATAGGGAATAAAATATATTGATAATATATGCCCCCCTATGGCCTTTAGGCCATGGAAAAAATAATAAAATATTCTCTCTCGGACAGGGAGAAAGTCGGAGGGGGTTATGGGGGGAGCGGCGGGGTGTGGGAATGTGGTAAACCTGAAAGGTTTTCCATCATTTCCATGCCCCAGAGCGAGGGGGAAAAGGGGGAGGTGACTTTCTCTTTAAGGCCCCGAAGGGGCCGCTCTTTGGCTCCCCCTTTTCCCCCTATGGGTTTGCAGAATGTATGAAAAGAGGTGTAAGAAATGGCGGATCAGCAAGAAGCCCTGGAACGGCTGCGGGAACTTTACAGGGAAAAGAACGAGCATTTAGAGAAGTTTTTGGAGCCGGTGGAGCCATATGAGTTTTATCGTGAGATCTTCCCGGAAGGCTCTTTCGAGAGGAAGGGTCATTTTGAGGACAGGAAGGGAAACGGGATTGCTGTGACGGTGCCGAAAGGTGAGGTTGATAAGGCTACGGGGATTGCCTTGCAGATCGAGGGGGACGGTAAAGCGAAACGCTGTACCATCACTGATGAGCTGGACGAGCTGCGGGAGCTGCAAGACACCGATTTCACGATTATGTCCCCGATCTCCTATTTTGGGCGGCGGCGGTGCGGCAAGAATGCCCGGTATCTTTATGCCCTGGTCTTTGACTTGGACGGGGTGGGTATGCCCCAGCTCCGGGACACGCTGCACCAGATGAACAAGGATATTTTGCCCCAGGCAACCTTTGTTGTAAACAGCGGGACAGGGCTTCACCTGTATTATGTGCTGAAAGAGCCGGTGCCTATGTACCCGTACAACCAGAAATGCTTGAAAGAGCTGAAATATTCCCTTACCCGGCAGATTTGGAATAAGTTTACCTCCACCATCAAGGAGCCACAAATGCAGGGGATTTTGCAGGGATTTCGGGTGGTCGGCTCCGGCTCGAAGCTGGGGCGTGAGTACCCTGTGAGGGCGTTCCGGCTCGGCGGGCCGGTGGAGCTGGCGCGGCTGCTTGATTATATCCCGGATAGCAACGGGGAACAGCAGCGGCTTGAGGGGCTTATGAGAAAGAGTCGCCTGTCGCTGGCCGAGGCGAAAGAGAAGTACCCGGATTGGTATGAGCGTCGGATCGTCAAGAAGGAGCGGCGGGGCCGCTGGACGGTCAAGCGTGACCTTTACGACTGGTGGCTGCACCGGATCGCCGATGAAATCCGGGTGGGCCATCGTTTCTATGGCATTATGACGCTGGCGATTTATGCGAAAAAATGCGGGATAGACGAGGACGAGCTGCGCCGGGACGCTTTCGCGTTGCTCCGGCCCTACGATGATATGAGCGTGGAGGATATAAACCGCTTTACAAAAGATGATGTGGTATGCGCTCTGGAAATGTTCAATGAGGACTATGTGACATTCCCCAGGGACGATATAGCGAAGCTCTCCGGCCTGACTATGCCTGTCAATAAGCGTAATTTTCAAAAACAAGCAGATCATCTTGAAATTGCAAGAGCTATTCGGGATATTAAGGCGAAACAGCAAGGGAAAAAGGATTGGAGAGAAGGGAATGGGAGGCCTCAAGGCAGCGGAACGGCTCAGGCGCGGGTTTATGAATGGCGGCAGCAGCACCCGGAGGGGCGCAAGGCCGACTGTCACCGGGAAACTGGCCTTGATCCGAAAACCATCCGCAAGTGGTGGGATTGCCCGCCGCCAGCGGTGCGCTTTGAAAATGGGCATATAACGGTGCGGGTGTCCCCTTCCCAGGAGTTGAGCGATTGGCTTCTGGACGCGCTGCACGATGGGGGCCAGAAATAAGGCCCAGCAAGGCCCCTGTTACGCTTTAGAAGCCGTTTTCAGCCCTTCGAGGGTAAAATATACCGGCCCCCTCTCTACCGCGCCCGAAAAGCCGCATAAATCAAGGCTTTTTTGCCCCCTAAATGCGTACATACCAGGGCAGAAGTTTAAGAGCCAGGGCGTGGGTAAATGGGCAGGAAAGTGTATTGACATTGTAAATAAAAAATGATACAATGTATATAATAAGAGTGAAAGGAGTTGCTATCTATGGCGAATACAAATATTAACATTCGTATGGACGCAGATTTGAAGCGGCAGTTTGAGGCATTTTGTGCTGATATGGGAATGACGATGACAACGGCGTTCAATGTTTTTGCGCGTAAGGCGGTGCGGGAGTATAGAATACCCTTTGAAATCAGCGGCGATGTGCCGAACGCGGAAACCGTCGAGGCAATCCAGGAAGTAAAGAGAATGAAGGCCGATCCGAGCCTCGGCAAGACCTATTCCAATGTCGATCAGATGATGGAGGAGCTGCTTGCCGATGTATAACATAAGACCAACCACAAAATTTCAGAAGGATTTGAAGCGCGTGAAAAAGCGCGGCTTTGATATTTCTTTGCTGACGGATATTATTAAAAAGCTGGCTGCGGGGGAGCCGTTGCCGGAGAAGAACAGGGATCACCAGCTTTCCGGGGACTATGCGGGGTGTCGTGAGTGCCACATTACGCCGGATTGGTTGTTGATCTACGAAGTGGACGGGGACGAGCTGATTTTGTATCTCACCCGGACGGGATCGCATAGCGATTTATTTTAGGGGAAGGAGGAAAGGTCTATGAGCTGGGATAAAGAGAGGATCGCGCAGATACAGCTTCCCGATCCGGCAGACGATGATCCGCACCCTCGGCTGCTCCTGGAAGGGTACGGCATACACGCAGGGCAGGGTTTTACCGCCTTGTTTCCCGATGGCTGGCACGAGATTACCCTTGAAGTAGCCTGGGAGCCGATAGGCCCCGGCTGCTGGTACATATCTACGCCTGGGTTTGAGGGTGTGTGTCCTGTGGGCCTGTTCGTGAAGGTATGAAAACGATCCGGCAGATAGCCGACGAGATAGGGGTATCAAAGACAGCGGTAAGTAAGCAAATCGCAAACCTGGGTTTGCGATCAGGTTTGCGAAAAAACGGAAACCAGTTTGCGATTGATGAACACCAAGAAGCCTTGATAAAACAGGCTTTTTCTGAAAAATCGCAAACTGAAATCGAAAACCAATCGCAAACTAAAACGCAAACCGAAAACTGCGAAGTTGGCGATTTAGTTTGCGTTTTACAGGCCACCATCGACACGCTGCAAGGGCAGCTTGAAGTAAAAGACCGGCAGATCGAGCAGCAGGCCCAGACCATTACCCGGCTCACTGACGCGCTGGCCGCCGCCCAGCAGACAGCGGCAGCGGCCCAGGCCCTACACGCGGGGACAATCCAGCAGCAGCTTATTACCGGGGAGGCTGGAACGGATCAGCAGGAACCGGAACAGAAAAAAAGCTGGTTTTCAAAAATTTTTGGTGGCAGATAGGAAACAAAAGGATATTTTTTTCGTCACTACAAGTTAAGAAAGGCGGTGTGATACAGTGAAAAAGATTGCTCTTGTTTTGGTGGCGGCTATGGTTTTGGTATTCACTGGTTGCGAAAAAAAGGAAACTATTTCAATGCCTTTTGATGTTGCTGATGTGAATAATATCGAGATGTATCGCAATGTTGTGCCAAACTCCGCTGAAAAGCAAGTCATTACAAAAACCGATGATATAGAGGATATTTATTTTCTGTTTTCGGGATTGGAGGTAAGCGATAAAAAAACGGAGCCTGTTGCTGGAGGGACAGTAACAAGTTTTCGGTTTAATCTCTCAAATGATACAAGTTATGAGATTATCTACTGTGCAGAAGCAGTAAAGTCAGGCAGACTGAAACTTCCAGAGGAGAAACTGGATTATTTTACAGCAGCTGATATTGAATCTTATTGGGACAACTACCAATATGAGATTGTTCCTGTAAGTGAGAATGAACTGCCGGGACAGGAAGAAACGCAAGAATGGGATAAAATCCCTATGGTAATGGTGGATGGCAAACTCTACTATGATACGGGGAAAGAAAGTACCATAAGTGGCCGTTGCGGGGTAATGGACGGGGAAATCACTTCATCGGTTGATGGCTCTGAGATACCGACAAAGGATAACCAATCTAATTTTGGAACAGGATTTGAATATCAATACGGGGCCGACAATACCATAGAGATTTTTATGAACGAGAAATGGATCGTTTTTGAGCAAAGAGAAGGAGCCGGAAATCAAGTCCGATATGGTGATCGGATGGTAGATGCGGAGGGCCTTTCCAAAGAAACGCTTGAATGGCTGGATTGGTATAATAGCTTGCCGGAAGAACAACAGTTAGCTGTAAGTGCTGTGCCGCCAGATTTGCTTGAAGAAAGCGGCCTTGTAAAAACAGAGGACGCAGAGGTTTCTGCACAGGAAGATGAATTGTGTGGCTATCCTCTTGCACCAGAAGAAGTAGAGTGACAACAGAAATTCTTGGAGACAGTTGTGAGGCTGCTTCTTTTAGCCCCCGGCAGGGCGCAAAAGCACTTTCATACTGCCAGCCCCGAAGGGGCGGCGGTGTGAAAGTGCTTTTGCGTTACTTTCTCACAGAGAAAGTAACAAAGAGGTGACTTCAGCGGAAGACTATGGTATAATAAACGGGACGGGAGGTGCGAGTATGGCAGTCAAAATATCCGGCATGATGGGAACCGGCAGCATGGGGCATAATAACCGTAAGTTCATTACCGAGAATGTAGATCCGGCCAGAACCGAGCAGAACATTACGCTGCGCAGGGAAAATCTGAAACAGGTCTACCATGAGCTTTTCGATGAAGCCCTTGCGGAGTACAACGCAAAGAAAACAAAGACCAGAGATAAGATCCCGGACTACTATCGGCACATTGAAAAGAGCAAGCAGGAGCGGCTTTTCCATGAGGTCATCTTCCAGATCGGCAACAAGGACAACTGCGGCTGCGAGACGCCGGAGGGCGAACGGGCTGCGGCAGCTCTCAAAGAGTTTGCCGAGGCGTTTCAGGAACGGAACCCGCACCTGCGGGTGTTCAACTCGGTCATTCATATGGACGAGGCCACGCCCCACATCCATATAGACTTCGTACCTGTGGCAACAGAGCAGAAGCGAGGGCTTACGAAAAGAGTATCGCTGAAACAGGCGTTGGCGCAGCAGGGCTTTACAGGCCAGTCAAAACGGCAGACTGAATGGAATGCATGGGTAAATAGTGAGAAGCTGGTGCTGGAACAGATCGCCCAGCAGCACAGCTTTGAAGTGATCCACGGCGACGGAGGCAGACCGCATATGTCGCTGCCGGAGTACAAGGATGCAGCGAGGGAGCTGGAGACCGCAAGGCAGGAGATAGAAGCAGCGAGGGCGGAAGTGTCGGAGCTGCAGGCAGAAAAGGAAACGCTGCAAGGAACGGTCAAGGAGTTAAAGGCGGCGAAAAAGGTATCGCTGGATCTGGAGAGGATAAAGCCGGAAGAAACGATGATGGGCAATATCAAGGGCGTTACCTTGAAAGAGGTTAAACAGCTAAAGGCATTGGCGGTACGGGGCGCAGAGGCCGAGCAGACGGTCAAGCAGCAGGTCAATACCATAGAGCTTCAGAAGGCGCAGATCACTTCGCTGGAGCGGCAGCTCCGGCCATCCATACAGAAGCGGCTGAAGGAGGCGCAGGAGCTGTCTGACCTGAAGGACGAGAACATGGCGCTGGAGTACGAGCTGAACCGTCAGAAGGATCTCATGGCGAGACTGATGCAGCGAGTGGAGGCTGCGCTGGCCTTCCTGGAAGAGAAGCTGCCGGAGCAGTTTCGGCCATATGTGCAGAGGGCAAGGGCGCACATCCTGCCGGAGCCCAAGCAGGAGCACAGGCGTGACAGAGGTATGAGCATGGGCGGAATGAGCCGGTAAAAGCCGGGCTTGCAAACGCAAGTCCGGCACGGTATAATGGCATTAGAAATTTCCCAAAAAAAGTTTTGATAATCTAAGCGACCTGTAAGGGGTAGGGGCCCCTTATATCGTATCCCTAAAAACCCAAAAATATTCTCTCAGGAAGGGAGAAAGTCGGAGGGGAAAAAGGGGGTGAGTGGAGGCTGTGGGAATGTGGTAAACCCGTTAGGGTTTTCCATCATTTCCATGGCCGGAACAAGGGGGAAAAGGGGGAGGTGACTTTCTCTTTAAGGCCGACCAGCGGGAGGCCGCTCTTTGGCTCCCCCTTTTCCCCCTTCCCGCCGCAGCGATTTTTCTTTTTGCTTCTTTTTCTTTTGGAGGTGGCTTTACATGACCGAAAATTACAGAGGATGCTATGAGTACCTGTCGGCTCAGTTTGAGCAGGTGGGTGGATATGACTTTTACCGGGAGCTGTTTCCTGACAACGAGCTGTACGGGGTCAAGTACGATGATTTTTCTCATCCGAGTGCTGTGTATCTCTATCAGGGAGAAGATGAGCGGCTTCATCGACGGAAGATGTATCACGATACATGGGAGCAGGACTATACGGAGTTTGTGGAGCAAAATCCCTTGACACTGTGCAGCGGTCTTGTCTATCGCCGGAATAAGAACCGGCTGGAGCACGCACAGCGGATGAATGCCCTTATCTTTGATTTGGACGGGGTAGGTATTGGGGAGCTGCGCAATCTCTTTCTCCGCTTTGACGGAGATCCGAAGCGTGTTCGGCGGCTGCCTATGCCGACCTTCCTTGTGTTGTCCGGGAACGGTCTGCACCTGTACTATGTGTTCAAGGGGCCGATAGATCTATACCCCAATATCAAAGTCCAGCTTAAGAGCCTCAAATATGACCTCACATTCCGCATCTGGGAGTACAAGGGAACATCACAGCTAAAGGCGATCCAGTACCAGTCCATCAATCAGGGTTTCCGCATGGTGGGGAGCATCAACGCCAAGTACGGTACGGAGTTGGTGGCCTTCCGCACAGGGGAGCGTGTGACGCTGGATTATCTGAACGCTTACGCAATCAAGCCGGAGAACCGGGTGGATATAAATAAGCCGTTTCATCCGTCCAGAATGACGAGGGCGCAGGCGAAGGAGGCATACCCGGAATGGTATCAGCGTGTGGTGATAGAGGGCAATAAGAGAAAAAAGAAGTGGGATATAGCCGGAAAGGTACACGGCGATGATCCGTATGCCCTTTACCATTGGTGGCTGAGGCAGATCGGCAGCATCGAGGGCGGCCATCGGTATTTCTATCTGATGTGCCTTGCCATCTATGCCTATAAATGCGATGTACCGAAGCAGCAGCTCCGGCAGGATATGCGGACAGCGTTTGAGGACTTGCAGATGGTGAAGCATGAGAACGCATTGACTGAGGAGGATATACGGAGTGCGCTGGAGGCATATGACAAGGAGTATTATAATTTCACGATTGCCGATATTGAGAAGCTGACCAATGTCCGTATTGAGAGAAGTAAGAGAAACGGAAGAACACAGGAACAGCATATGGAGGTTATGCGGGCTATTCAAAAAGTTACCAATCCGAATTGGAGAAGGGGAAATGGACGGCCTTCAGCGCAGCAGCGAGTATATGACTGGAGGCAGCAGAACCCGGATGGTAGACCGAAAGAGTGTATTGCAGGAACAGGATTATCTAAGAACACAGTTTATAAGTGGTGGGATAATCCTCCAACGGTGCGGTATGAGGATAGCGGTCTGACGGTTAAAATACGCCCGTCACAGGCGTTGAGCGATCTGATACAGGAGGATTTGCGAAAGGGGCCGTAAACGCCCCAGAATGGCCTCTACGCCGTTTTTGAGGGTGTGAGGGTAAAGATACTGCCCCCTCTGTTTTTGAGGCCGGGAAACCGCATAAATTAAGGCTTTTTCAACCCCTAAATGCGCACGCTGCGGCGTGACTATATAGAAAAATTGTGTTCACAGAAATGTTCCATAAAATATTTGCAATGCACTTGCAAATAGACTGGATATTGAATATACTAATGGTGCAAGCTAAGAATGACGAAGAAAGGAGTGCTATATGTATGGCTAAAGGAAATATGACGCTGAGAATGGAGCCGGAGCTGAAAGCGCAGGCGGCAGCTCTCTTTAAGTCTCTTGGAATGGATTTGAGTACGGCAACGGGAATTTTTTATCGCCAGGCACTTAGGTGTCATGGCCTTCCCTTTGAGGTTAAGGTTGACGAGCCGAATGCTGTTACCTATGCTGCAATGGAAGCGGCTGAAAAGGGAGAGGATATGTATGGCCCGTTTGATAGCGTTGCCGATTTGATGAGGGCGCTTAATGCTTAAGCCAGAATTTACGGGGCAGTTCAAACGAGATTATAAGCTTGCAATCAAGAGAGGCTGCGACTCAAAGAAGCTGGAAGAAGTAATTGCTTTGCTCTGCAATGAGAAACCGCTGCCAGAGGCATATCGTGATCATGCGCTTACGAACTCCAGAAATTATAAGGACATGAGAGAATGCCATATCGAGCCGGATTGGTTGCTGGTCTATAAGGTTTTACGGCAGACCTTAGTTTTGAAATTGATAAGGACGGGATCTCACAGCGATTTGTTTTGAAATGTGAGCCGGCTGAAAGTGTGGTGATGGCGTGGCAAAAACGATAAAGCAGATAGCCGACGAGATAGGCGTATCAAAGCAGGCGGTTTATAAGCGGTACAAGGGTAAGCTGCATACGGTTTGCGCTCCGTATGCGCATACGGTACAGGGGGTCTTGTATCTATCGGAGCAGGCTGAAACCCTGATAAAACAAGACTTTTTGCAAAATGACTGCTCCAATGGAGCGCATACGGAGCGCTCCATTGGAGCAGTACAGGAGCAGTCACAAGAAGCTGGCGTCGTGGCGGTCTTACAGGCCACCATTGACACGCTGCAGGGGCAGCTCTCCGTGAAGGATCAGCAGATCGAAGAACTGAACGCAAGGCTGGCGGAGGTCAGTTCGGCGTTGCTTGCCGCCCAGCAGACAGCGGTAGCGGCCCAGGCACTCCACGCGGGAACAATGAAGCAGCAGCTTCTTTCCGGGGAGAGCGGAGCGGATCAGCAGGGCCGGGAGCCGGAGCCGGGAGGAAAGCGGAGCTGGTTTAGAAAATTTTTTGAGAATAGATAAGGAACAAAGATATAGTTATTCCGTCAATATAAGCAAGAAAGGTGGTGCTACAATGAAAAAAATAGCTTTTGTTTTGGCATGTATATTAACGATTTCTATTTGCCTTGCTGGATGCCAAGAAACAGAGTTTGATACAGGAGAAGGTACGCCGGTTTTCTCTTTGGATGCAAATGAAATAAGCGCTGTTACATTTCAAAATGGAAATACCGGGAAAAAAACAATAGTTTCCAATCGGGATGAAATAACGGAAATTGCTGATTATTTGAATGCATTTAGATATACAGAAACGCAATCGGTAAGAGGCGGTGATGGATGGAGTTCAAGAATAATTATAGATTTCAATGAAGGGGAAAGTATCTCTTTTTACTCGTTAGAAGCGGGTAAGATAATCATGGATGATACTGAGTATATACTTACAAGTTCCGAGGAAGGGAAAGTTTTTGACTTGGAGTATAATGATGAAGAACCTAATACTGCTCCAACTGGTGAAACTGAGGATATTGAAGAAGACCCTTCTTTGGTAACGAATAATGAGGGACAACTCATATCTGAGTTTTTGGATTTAGACCATACCTATTCAGAAGATGATGTTCATATAAAATTTGGATTGCCGCAAAGAACACTTAGCGGCTTTTGGGGTGATGTGTTTGTCCTGGAAGATGGTACGGAGATCATTGTTTACTATGATAACGATGGGTTGGTAGATCAGGTTAAGGTCAATTTGTTCGATGATACGGCAAGCTCCCGCAGAGGTGGTTGGTCGTCTGTTGAGTTCACTCCCACTTCATCGAATGGGAACTATATCTGTTTCCAGCACAAAAATAAAACAGATCAGAATGTTAGGGTATATCTATATCGAACTGACGAGAGTAGCAGAAATTATGTGACGATGATGTGTGTAGATGCCAACGATGTGAATAGCGAAGTTTATTATAGTCCTACCGCTGGTTTTGGCACATATAAAGTTGTGATTGAAGCCTATGTTTCTGGAGGCGAAATCTCTGGCGATGTGGTGGTTAACCAATGTAAGAACGCTCCTGCTGATCCTTTGGAATGAGAGAACGACAAGCAAATCCGAAGACACCACACTTGCGAGGAAGCAACCACTGCCCCCTGGGGAGCCGGCCGGGAGCGGCGGGAA
>OGUP01001367.1_pt1 | contig 13859 bp, 13 predicted proteins | sample 1553661 | NCBI WGS metagenome assembly OGUP01 (sample SAMEA2580026, study PRJEB22360) | human gut metagenome | biome: human gut; feature: human-associated habitat; material: faeces | place: Denmark | collected 2008/2010
AATTGGCATCCCTCTGCGAAGCGCCATTGTCGCACATGTCCTGCGCAGCTTGTGTGGGTTTGCTTTTTTCACGCCTGCACGAACCGCAAGCCTACGCATGATATTTTCTATGGTGCCTTTTTCTATATGTCCATCAGACTTCACATGTTCTGGCATCGTCCACCATTCATGTTTGTCTTTTGGTGATAGATGACTTGTGCTTTTTATGATTGCAGTGCTGCCCGGAAACAAATATTGATTTTTGTCTTTTCTCTTCTCTAAGTACTTTTCTATTGCTAACATTGCTTTCGCATTCAAATACACAAATCTATCTTTCTGCCCTTTTCCATGTATCAAAACTCGTCTGCCTTCAATGTCTGTTTTTGTGATTTGCGCAAGCTCGCTTACACGGCATCCAGTTGATAACAGTGTTTCAAGGACTGCTCTTTCTCGCTCATCGCAAACTACCGTTCGAAGTTTTTCAACCTCTATGTCTGTCAGGGCTTCTTTTCTGACTTTTGGTTCTTTGATTTTTTCAATTTTAAGCATTGGATTTTGATGTATAATTTCTTCTGCCTGCATCCACTGAAAAAAGCTTCCAAGATAGCGAATCTCGCTTGTGATCGTAGGTATCGCCACTTTGTCTCTGCTCATCCGCAGGGCAATATACATGCGTATGTCTACTGGCTGAATCTCTGTCACTGTTTTTCCAATTCTTTGCAATGTGCGTCTGTTGCTTGATGCATACTGCTGAATTGTTCTATCCGTTCTGCCAGAAACCTTTTTTGCTACCAGGAAGCGCCTCAGCAGTGTCTCATTTTGATCTTCATCAACTACCGCTACTTCTGTGCTTCTGGTGGTGATCTCGTATGGATTTAAGATCATGTACAGCAAATTCTTTAGTTCTTGTATATTGCCGTATTTGGGGGCAAGCTTTACGCACAGCTCATTCATGAGTGAATCACGCTCATCCTTCACCTTCATCAGATCAACATCCCCTTTCTTGCCGGAGTATATAACACACGCTCTGGCGGGTATCCTCTGCTATATGGCTCTGTAAGCGTATCTCCCTGCACTACAATTGCTTTGATGCCCAAAAGACTAAATTGCAAATATGACATATACACGGCTTTCCAATCCAGATCCTGTGCCACAACATCCATGCAGCGCCTGTAATTGATACCTCTATCTTGTAGTACCTTGGCGGCAGCTATAATCATGCCTCCACCGCCAGTACTAGGTTCTGCAAAGCGATATACCTTCTCAGGATCTATAATATCTTTTGGGACTGTCAGCTGCGCCATAGCATACGACACGCTAAATGGTGTAAAGAACTGACCTGTTGTTTTGTTACCCATATTTGCCGCCATATACACCCAACCGAGAACATCTTCCATTTCTTCCTGCAACGCTAATTTTAGCAATGCAAATAGCTCTGGGAAGCGTTGTGCTTCATCCCTTGAGTACTTGCCGATTGTATCCATGTAGGCCTTTTCTCGGTCCTGCCATAGTTTTCCGGTAAACAGTGTGGTTGAATTGGCTATTGCCAATGATGTACACTTAATCCAATCAGAAAATACATCGTAGCTGGAGTAGCGGCCAGACATAGACATAATGATTTTTACGATCTCATTTTTGTAACTCATTACGAGCCTCCGTGACTTTTTGTTTTCTTTCCGGTTACGTGGTGATACTTCTGATCGTTAGCAATAATACGTGCGCGTACTGCCTCATCATTAGGACAATAAAACACTTCTGTCTTTCCGATTGACTCAAGCAGCATCGCTAAGGCTGCTTCTCCCTCCTCTGGGGTGTTGTATCTTGCGATCTGGCATCCATCTCCTGCAGCGTAGTTCGCCTTGAGTGATCCATCAACTCCCATATAGATGCACGATATATGATCCATGTTGATCAATGATGTTCTTTGCTTATTTACTACAATCATTTTAATCTCCTTCCTCTTCTGCAATTGGCACTCTTACGTATTTGCACCAGCCACCGCGCTTATTAGCATGATATATGGCCGATATTATTGTTGTTGCATTTTTTGCTCCGGTAAGTTCTGCAAGTTCTTTCGCTGTATCTGCGATATGAACTGGAAGTTCGTATCGATCCTTTGAGATCTCCATCCACAAGAAATGGGGCTTACGTTTTTTCATGTTGTCCTCTTTTCGTAAGCTAAGTATTCTTTTACGCTTCTGAAATTGGTTCTGCTACTTGGATCCTCCCAGGGCGGATGCCGCCAAAACTTCTTTTCGCATGATTCGCAGCAAAATCTTGTTCGCATATCTCGGCTTCCTTCTTCCGTTACAACATGTCTTCCGCACTGGGCGCAATCAAAAATTATTGATGGATAACATATGTATCCTTTGTGTGCTGCTCTATATCGTTGGCCGCAAGCCTTGCAGCAGTATCTTTGATTAACCGATAATGCAACAAATCTTTTACCGCACTGCAAACAATTTTCATCATTCATGCTTATCCAACCTTCCGCCTTCATACTTTGCTAAAAGCTCGCAAGTTCGCTCCACTCTGGTTTCTGATGTCGTTCTCAATTCTTTTCGAACTCGTTCTTTGTCTTCCTTTCGGATGCCACAGCTAAAAAGTCTTGCTGCCATCATTATTTCAAAAAAATCCTGCATTATATCTCCTTTACCGAACTGATCCGATATGCTTTATCTGGTATAATCAAACCGCTTTCTTCTGCTCCGGAAGCTGTTCTGGCTGACTTACACAGATCTTGCAACCTGGATCCGCTTCGTTAGGCAATCTTTTTGCTTTCGCGGTGACGTTGATTCCTTCTCTCTTCAATGCCAAGTTTGCCATAACCTCCCAAAATCGCTGTGCATTAAAAGTCCCGTGTACTTCCATGCTTGTCACCTCCTGATTATCTGCTAATTCTCCGAGCTGTTGTAATAGTCGCCCATATAGTGCCATATTGCATCCAGCGTTTCTCCAGAAAATGCTTTGTCTAGCGAAAAAATTTGTTTTTTATTGATCGTGATCCAATACGGCACTTTCCATGCTCCACTTGCTAAATACGTAGCTTCTACTCTATGCCCCATCATGCGAAGTGTAACTACATGTGCTGCAATTTTCCCTGTACTTAAAAGATTTGAATATATATCGCCGATAGATGCTGCTTTCCCTGCTTTTCTTGCTTCCTTCGCTATTTCCTTTTGCGATTTTCTTCTAGCTTCTTCCGCGATCTCCTTGCTCACACTCAATTGAATAAGTGGGGTTGCTTTAGGAAGCTTTATAGCTTCATCAGGTCCTATTATGATATCAGTGCCTTGTGTATCTTCAGAATCTCGATCAAATAAAATCATTGTACTAACTTTTTTAATTAGTTCTCTAGCGTCCATGTAAACTCCTTTTATGTGGCTGGCATCAATGTGTCCTGATCAACATAGTCTGCCGCAATGTTACCTGCACGCTCCATTCTTTCCGGCGGCTTTTTCTCTTCTGGATCATCAATGTAGTATGCTTTCAGACTGCATAAGATTGCTTCCATGATTTCTTCCAGTGTTCCTCTACTACTATGCTTATGAATATCTTGTGCCGCTTCAACCGCATCCTTCAGCGTTACATTCTCCTTATCTTCGATCCGGAGTAGCTTTGCGTACTGATCAGCCGTTCCCTTCGTGTACCACTGTTTCTCCTTGCATAGATCTGCTAATCCTTCGCAGCGCAGGATCAGGCGGTGTGAGACATATTCCAGTTCTGCCGCATTATTATTGTTCTGGCTTTCCTCTGCCTCTTCTGTCAGCACGAATCCATCCTCTGCCTGTTCCTTCTGATCGTCTAACCATTGATCATAGCTTGTCTCATCATTTGCAAGATCTCTAATCTTTATCGGCTGCTCATGCATTTCTCCAGAAAGCTTTTTGTAATTTTCTTCATCTTCTGCCAGAAACAAATTTGTTCTGACATGCTCGCGGTACTTATCCATCATCTGCTGATATCGTGTCCGTACCTCTTTAAGCTTTTCCAGCTCACGTTTTAATTCTGTTGTCATGTCTTTGTCTCCTTTTGTTTATTAGCTGATTTGCTTTCTTCTTCTCTTTCGCTTCTGCGGATCCGGAGTCTTTGGAAAGTCTTTGCTGTTAATGTGATAGATTTCTTTGCCGTTGATCCGGATTTCACATGGTACTCGCCAGTCTCCGTGTGTGTAATGGATTGTATCTACCTGATATCCCAGTTCACGAAGCACTGCAACATGTCCCATAATTCTTCCGATACTTATCAGATTCTTGTTCATATCTTTAATCTTTTCTGCTTCTACCGCATTCTTCGCATATTCTACGATTTCTTCCTGGATCTGTACCTTTGTTTCAACTGCTATATCTTTGTTTACATTTAATTTGATTTCGCAGAATACTGGGAATACCGCAAACTCGCTTTCCTCTGGTGATGCTCCTGCATTGATTGCAATGTCAATACCTGCATCTGCGTACTTACAGAGACGATCAAGCGTCTCTGTAGCCTGCAAAAACTTCTGAGCCAATGTCATATCTGCTCTCCTTTTCTTCTTATGCTGTCTTTGACTGCTTCTGGCGCTCCTGCTGTACTCCCAGCATGTATCCCAGAATGAACATCTTGTTATCCTCATTCAGTTTCTGGAACTGCTTTGCGGACTTCTCAATCATTTCTTTTTTTCTGTCTTTTGTTTCAGTTGCTGTCATTGTCATTTCCTCCTTTTCTGTTTTTAGGCATAAAAATGGAGCTATTGCTCCATAGATGATTACTCATCTATTTTGCAACAGCCCACTTGACTTCTCTTAATTGTGCACATCACCTGAAGCATCTGATTGCAAAATTTCTACAGAATGGATTGCATGAGTAAGATATGCATCCGGTGCAATACAGGATTCAAACTCCCAAACGGTATCGTAAAAGGCCGAAAAAATTCGATTCAAACTAATTTTGTTCGGAATACAGATATTGTAATACGGTGTATTTCTCCTAAAACGCAAATAAGAAAACTCATCTGCAAAAAACAGTGTCGGTCTTGGGATATGCTGGTAATCAGACAGCAAACCATTCGGCAAAATCTTAATCTGAAGCGCATTTGAAATTTCATGCAGATGTTTCATATGCTTAAAAAAATGAAGACGCTGTTCCGGCGAAAGCTGAATTCGATAACCATAGAAATCCAATTCGCCAGTAACTGTAAAATCTGTAAATGCAGAAGCATAAATCAGTGCTCTTATCGGTGTAACAGCAAGTATCTGCGATACCAGAGAATGCATTTTTTGAAGTACAGGTCTGTATGTCTTTCCTATAAAAGAGCCATACTTATCAAGCAGCTCATTATGTAAATCAGTTGGAAGAAAATGTTCTGTAAAATGTCCAAGCAGACAAGAAGAATTCCGGGCAAACAGTGAATGCTCATATTCGTAAGTACGAATCATTTCAGGAATAGATGTCCGTCGAATAAGCAATGTTTCTTTGCTGCAAAGTAATTTTAATTTGTAATAAAGTTCCGTTGAAAGAGACGAATCTTCAATTGTTGTAACAGCAAGACAATGGTTCTGATCAACTAACATACCTGAAAGCGAATAAATATCTTTAATCGCAAAAACCATTTTTTTCTGTGCCTGTGTTCCGCAATAAAGATTAAAATCAATATTCGAAAGATTTGAAAGCAAATTCATCAGGAACCCAGCCGTATAAACCGGATTATCTGAAGACGATTCCAAATCAATCATTAAAGAAAAATGAACTCCTGGAAGCACAAGTCCTATGTCATTGTGCATGCTGTTAAATTCAGCAATTAAAAGCTGATAATTCGTGTCTACATTCAGAATATCTACCATAGCATAAATATTTAGCGACTGTACTTTACGGAGTGATGGATGTTTCATTTTAAAGATAAACTGATCCAGTGTAAGTTCCGGATAATATGAAATTTTAGTAGCCACTTTAGAACCAGTTGTTACCTGAAGTTCTTTTACATATGTATATTCAGATTCGAGATGATCGTAAATCGCTTTCTGAAGATTCGAAACGTCAGAAATTTGATATTCTTCTAAAAAAGTGTCCCGGTTATCATCAGTCAGAGCCTCAACAATACACTGGCTGATATTCTGCAAAATAATTTCGTGATTTTTTTCTGTTGGAAGTGATTTTCCACTAATCCATTTGCTTATATAAGATTCATCATACTGCACAGCTTTGGCAAGTACATAATTTTTTAAATTGGCCATAGATGTCAGATGCTCTAACAGAACACTGAATCTGTTTTTTTCTTTCATAATAATCAAAAGCCCCTCTCTTCTATTATAATTTTAGTGTACTGCATACAAAATAAGAAAACAAGAACATTTATACAAAAAATTTCCTATTGAATGAAATCCTGAAAAAAATGAATTAGTTGATTTGTTTGATTCAATATGCCAAATTCACCACTTCTATTGAAAAGGAAAAATATCCATGATAGAATACGAATCGTCATTATAAAACAAATAAATAATCGGAAAAGGAAGTAAATAATTATGGAAAATACAGGAGCAACATTAACTGGAAAAGCGAGCGTTGATAAACCATGGTTACAGTTTTATCCAGAAGCACTGCGCAACGTTGAAGTGCCAACAATAACTGTTGAAACGTTTTTAAGAGCAAAAAATCCAGACGAAAATAAAATTGCATTTGAATATTACGGAAACAAAATTACATGGAAAGAATTCTGGGGAGAAGTTGATAAAGCAGCAAAATCTTTAAAGATACTTGGATTTGGTGAAGGAAACAGAATTCCTGTATTTCTGCAAAGTGTTCCGGCACATTTTATCCTTCTGATCGCAGCAGAAAGAATCGGAGCTGCAATTATCTGCAGAGATGACATTCCAGAAGAATTATGTTTTGCAATCAGAAAATCAAAATCAGAGACAGCATTTGTCATGGATTATACATCAAAGTCAGATGAAGATCTGTTCCGTGCAACGACACCAATGAAGCGTGTAATTAAGGTTTCTCCATATGATTATGCAGATAGAAAATCTGTCCCGGACTATGTTGAAAAAGAAATTGCATCCAGATATACCGGTGCGATAGAGACAACAGAAGGAGATCTTACATGGGACGAGTTCCTGGCACTTGGGAAAGATTATACAGAAGACTATATGGCACAAGAAGATGTGAACAGACCAGTATTTGGCGCATATACAAGCGGATCCACAGGAATCTCTAAATTAGTTATTCATTCTTCTTCTAATATAGTAGCAACTGCATTCCAGATGTCCATCTTTATTCCGCCGTCAGATGTACCGGAAAAATGGTGGCTGCCAATCTTACCACCTGCACTGATTGCAGTAACTGTATCAATGGCAATCTTCCCATTGTCAGCAGGACTGATTATGGTACTTGATCCATTCTGTCCGCTGGAAGATATTGATATCGCATTTATGGAGCAGAAGCCAAACTTCTGGGCACTGATTCCAATGTTCTGTGAAATGCTTATGAAGAGTGACAGAATTCCGGAAGATTACGATATGTCTCATCTAAGAAGTATCGGAACCGGAGCTGAAGCAATGAACGAAAGGAAAACACAAGAAGTAGAAGCATTCTTCCATAAGCATAATGTTAAAGCAACTTTAAGTGCCGGATATGGTCAGAGTGAAGGATGTTCAAACTTTACACTTCCAAATCCGATGTTCCCGCTGGTAGACGGATGCGTTGGAATGCCAATGCCGGCAACAACTATGGCAGTATTCTCAGAGGATCTGGAAGAACTGAATTATGGAGAAATCGGAGAATTATGTATGACGGGTCCTGCTATGATGCTCCACTATGCGGGATGGAGAGGTGATGAACTTACTGAAAGAACACTGATCAATCATCCAGATGGGAACTGCTGGTTACATACGGGAGATAAAGCTTACATCAATGAACACGGAATTGTATACATTCTTGGACGTGGAACAACAAAGCGTTTCGGTGGCGGAGAACTTTACATGATGAGAATGGAGACAAAAGCAGTACGTGTAGCTGGTGTAGAAGATGGATTCTTCTGCTTTGTACCAGATCAGGATCATGAAGGATATTTCCTTCCATATTTCTTTGTAATCCTTGATGAAACAAAGAGTCTGGATGAAGTAAAAGCAGGTCTTGCAGATGCACTGGAAGAATATGAATATCCGGTAGACATCCGCGTAATCAAGGAAAGACCGTATTTCCACTTCAAGACAAACAGAAAAGAACTCACAGCAGCAATTCTTGAGGAACTGAACTAAAAAAGACTCCTCTGTCGCATCAATATGTAAATTCTATATAAATAAGTAAGAAAAAACCTGATGATTCCCCGTATTTTAACAAATCATAAGATACGGGGGGATTTCTTTATTACGTTTATACATGCCAGAAACCTGAAAACCAGACTTTTCGATGTGTTTTTGTGCTAAAAAACGTCAGTATGTCTTGAACAAAACAGTTAGCAGTGATATATTAAAGTTAATACCTAATTAATTATATGCAAAAATATATGCAAAATACGAATTACAGTAGCATATAATAGAGGGTGGAGTATAAATAAAATACAATGGAAATGAGGTGGGGGCAAACAAAAAACATAATATGAATTATCTAATACAAACACGAAAGGAAGGGTAGACATTATGAAAAAGAGAAGTAAAATGCTTTTGAGTTTATTCCTCTCTACTATAATGGTATTCAGTGTAGTGCCTTCAAGAGTTCTTGCAGAGCCTGCACATGAAGAAACACCAGCAGTGCAGGAAAATACTACAGAAGCCGTGCAGGATAACACCAATACAAATGAGGCAGAAGATCCAGCAACAGAAGATCCAGCAACAGAAGATGATGCAACAGAAGCAACTACTGATTCTTCAAACACAGATACTGATGAAAATAAAGTAACTATTTCAGGTATTACAATACAGACACCAGTCATCCAGTTCGAGGGTGCCAATGCAGCTGTTGCAGAACAGTTGACAAAGGACGTGGAGATTGATGAAGAAGATCCGGCAATCCAGAGCCTGCGTGAAGCATTGGGGGATCTCGAAATGGTTGGCGGAGAAGCCGGCACAGAATCCAATGAATCTAATATCAGCACAGCAGACCTGTATGAAGCAGATGAACAGGCTGAAACCAAGCAGCTGACAGAAGACCAGATTAATACAGTTGTTGGTATGTATCAGCAGTATCTGAATCAGTGGTCAGCCAATGCTAATGTACTCGGTGTTCAGAATCCATTCTTTCTGGATTTCAACGATGATACAGATGGTCTTGGTATCCTTGGTCAGATGCTTGCCTTAGACGGCAAATCTGTTCAGGATATCAGAGATGGCAAGGTGAGCTACGATGACCTGACAGGTATGATCTCTACTTTCACATATGGTGATAAGTTAGGTATTAAGTATTATGGTCCAGATGTAACAAATGCAAGAGATGAAGCTCTTGCTGCAGTTACAGCATCAGGTGCACAGACAAAGGCACAGAAGCTGCTTGTTCTGAATGACTGGCTGGCACATAACAATACTTTTGATATGTCCTACATCATGAACTCCGGTAAGAAATCAGATGATGACAAGCCGATGATCGCAGAGAAGCCTCAGCCGCAGGAACATGAAGAGGAGGTTTGTGAGGCAATCAAAGCTGACTATACAGATTCTCTTACAAAGAATTTCCATGATCAGATTTATGCAGGAATTGTAAATAATATCCGTAATAAATATTATGAAGGTGCGATTCAGAATATCAAATATCAGCAGCTTTTAGGTAAGTCTGAGGACGAAGCTACGGAAGATGAGAAGACAGAAGCCAAAAATAAGGCAGAGACTTATGTTAATGAAAACAAGGAAACTATTGAGAAGGATCCAGATGCATTTGTAAGATCGAACTTTGGTGGTGAAACAGCAGATCAGATCAAGCAGGGAGCAGATGCTCAGGTTAAAGAAGCTGAAGAAAAAGGTGTTGCTCAGGACCCGAGTAAACCGGATGAAAAGTATACTGTTGAGCAGATGACACAGGGCGCAATGGCCACTGAGAAAGTTGTCGATTTGGATAAGGATGGTGTAAATGACACAACAGCCAATGATGCTATTAAAATCTACGCAGAGCAGGCTGCAACTGGTATGACACCTGGTGTCATCAACTACTGGGAAGGTACTCAGTTTGGTGCTTTCGGTATGGGTACATCCGTATGTCTGGGTTACTCCAAAGCTTTTTCATATCTTGTGCAGTGCCTGGATAAGGATATTTATCTGAAAGATAAGAATGCAGGCTATGACAGCTCCAACTGGAAGACAGCCAAAGAACTGTACTATGGTTCAGATGGCAAGACACTGGATATCAATGCAGGCTACACAGTTGACCTTGTAAGAATTTCCTTCCAGTCCAACGTTACAATGTATGGCGAGGAGCAGGAGAAATTCGGATCCGACCATTACTGGAATGCAGTCAAGGTGGATGGTCAGTGGTACTATGTAGACCCTTGTTATACAGATGTCTACACAGAAGTTATGAGTCGTGACCGTGTCGAGACAGATGGTGATATGAATCATACATTCTTCCTGTTCAGTGACACAAGTGCTAGAAAATTATATGATGGTAATTTCACCACTTTGAGATCTCTCTATACAAATGCAGCAACCGTCAAGGATTATGAGACAGCATGGATGGCTCGTGCAGCAAGTAATGTTTACTATGCAGATGGTTATGCTTACTATATGTATGATTCGACAGACCTGTTTGACAGAGTAAACAGTACAAGCATGAATCAGAGCCAGAAGGCTGCAGAGTACAAGATTGTTCGTCATAAACTGACAAATAAGGATACAGGCGATGGCGACAGCGATTATGAGACACTGGTTAACTTTACAGATACAAAGAAATCAGATGATACGGCTACTGCAGATGCATCCGACACATCTGATTCCACATCGGATAAAACATTCGTAAGCGTTCTCAAAGACGGTAAGATGGTGAAGAACGACCTCTTGACAAAACTGTATGCACAGTTTGTGGATGAACAGAGCATTTACCCATCCATCGGTCTGACAGCAGCACTGTATACAGATGGTAAGATTTACTTCAACGTATCCAACGATATCGTTTCCTACAATCCTGCAGACGGTGCAGTAGCCGTTGTGAAGGAATATAACACAGTATCTGCAAAACGTGATATAACCAAGTTATTTGGCGGTATGGCATTTACAACAACAGATGAAAAGAGTGCAGATTTCACTGTCACAAATCATCCAATCGCAGGTCTGACTGTGAAGGGTGACGAACTGGTTGTTTCAATCGGTACAAACTTCGCGTTCATTTCAGGTAAGAGCAAACTGCTTGACCATTCCAGCTACGGTTATGAATTCGAAGAGACAGATTACAATCCGACTTATACAAACTACAAGAAGTATCAGCAGTTCATGGGCAGTCAGAGCAATGATAATGACGAGTTCATGTGGTCAGCTAACTTCGTTGATACAGTTGATATGAAGACACTGACAGGTACTTCTCATAAATATGAAACAGTTTCTGAACCTGCATACTGCGGACGTAATGCATTTACAGAAGAACGTTGTTCTGATTGTGGTCTGATCAAAGAGGGCACACGTGTAGAAGCAGAGAATACAGCACACGAACATCATTACATCAAGTTCCATGAAACATACTATACAAAGACTGATAGTGGTAGCTGGAACGAAGCGGACAACTATGTTTGCCCAGAGTGCGGAGCTTGTATTACAGAACCTGTAAAATCTCAGTATTCACAGGCAAATACAACTTATGAAAAGAGAAAGAAAATCTGGGATGAAGCTCAGAAGAACGCAGCAGAAGGTCATGCTTATGCAGCAACAGATGCTGAATGGAGTGATGATCACACAAGCGTTACATTCCAGAATCTGAAATGTGAAACTTGTGCAAATCAGATCAATAAACTGGATTGTCTCCTTGAATCAGATGAAAATGCAACAAACAAAGCTAACAGAGATTCTATTAAGAAAGCTCTTTCAGAAAAAGTAACTGCAACGGCTAAACTTGCTGGCCATACAGGTACATGTGAACAGGGCGTGACTATGTACTACAAAGCAGCAGATAAGACAGCTGATGGTGTGAAGTATGTTGTAACAACTACTGAGGCAAAGGAAGCTGGAAAGCATGCATACACAGGTGCATGGACATGGAACGAAGTTAAAGATGACAATGGCAATGTAACTAATTGCACAGCATCTGTAACAGGTGTTAAATGCTCCGTTTGTGATAATGAACCAACAGAAGACCAGATTAAAGTTAATGTTGTTAAGGATACAGAGAATTCCAAAGCAGCAACATGTACAGAAGCTGGTAAAGATGTTTATACAGCAACAGCGACAGTTACAGATGCTGATGGTAAGGAAATCGGTACATTAACAGCAGATCCAAAAGAAGTTGATTTACCGGCACTTGGCCATAAGTATGGTGAACCAACATGGAACTGGACAAAGGGTGAGAACAACACTTACACAGCAACAGCAACATTTACATGTGCAAATGATGAGAAACATGTAGAAACAGTTGATGCAAAAGTAACTGAGAAATCTGATGGCGCAACATGTACAGAGGCAGGTAAGATTACTTACACAGCTAAAGTTACATTTGAAGGCAAAGATTACACAGGTACTAAGACAGAAGAAGTAGCAGCTCTCGGTCATGACTACAAAGTCTCAGAAAAAGACGGATGGAAATGGACAGCTGATAAAGAAAAAGGATATACAGCTGTTGCAACATTCGTATGCAGCCGTTGTAAAGATGCTCAAGACGTAACTGCAGATGTTGTTAAAGAAGACAAGAACAGTCAGATCATCTACAAAGCAACTGCTAAATACACAGATGAAACTGGTAAGGAATTTACAGCTACAGCTACAAAGAGTACAAAAATGTCCGTATCTTACATAGTTCACGGTCAGGATTATGGCTGGGAAGAAGACTGGAAGAAAGACGGACAAACGTCTGGTACAGAAGGACAGTGTAAACGTCTGGAAGCAATCCAGATCAAGTTACCAGGTGGTGTTTCTGGATCTATCGAATATCGTACACATATTCAGGACATCGGTTGGGAAAAGAACTGGAGTAAAGACGGAGAAAAATCCGGTACAGAAGGACAGTGTAAACGTCTGGAAGCAATCCAGATCAAACTGACTGGTGAAGTTGAAGAGAATTATGACGTATACTACAGCGTACATGCCGAGAACTTCGGATGGCTCGGATGGGCTAAGAATGGCGAAGAAGCAGGAACAGCTGGTTACGGATACCGTCTTGAAGCAATCAGGATTCAGCTGGTTACCAAAGGGGACAAAGCACCAGAACATATTGGTACTATCAAAGAAGCTATGAAAGCAAGACTGGTCGGATACCAGACACATGTACAGGACTATGGTACACAGGCATATGTATATGACGGTGCTACGGCAGGTACAGAAGGCGAGTGCAAACGTATGGAATCTATCCGTATGAAACTCCCGTCTTCAGTGAACAGCTCAATCCAGTACAGATCTCACGTTCAGGATATTGGATGGGAGAAGAAATGGGCATCTAACGGATCATTATCCGGAACAGAAGGACAGTGTAAACGTCTGGAAGCAATTCAGATCAAACTGTCTGGTGATGTAGCAGAGAACTATGATGTATACTACAGAGTTCATGTTCAGGATTATGGATGGCTTGCATGGGCTAAGAATGGAGAATCTTCAGGAACAGAAGGATACGCAAAACGTCTCGAGGCAATTGAGGTTCGTCTGGTTCCAAAGGGAACAACTCCAAACCTTCCAGCATCAGCAAATGAAAAAGCCTTCATCAAAAAATAATAACAAAGCTTAACTTGCAAGGGGCTGTCGGGAAATGAACCGCTCCCCGTCAAGTAGACAATTGAAAAAATATAAATT
>OGUP01001375.1_pt1 | contig 13799 bp, 13 predicted proteins | sample 1553661 | NCBI WGS metagenome assembly OGUP01 (sample SAMEA2580026, study PRJEB22360) | human gut metagenome | biome: human gut; feature: human-associated habitat; material: faeces | place: Denmark | collected 2008/2010
TTTCAGGTAGGTCGCTGGAGCCTTCTGGCAACGGAAGGCCTAGATAGATGATCACTCAACGACATAACCCGGCTTATCGGTCTGACTGTGTATAATAAATAAGCATATAATAAAAGCAACTGTATTTTGCGGCCAGTTTATAGACCCGCGAAATAGCAGTTGCTTTTTTGGTAAAGAACGTCAGAAACTTTATACTTTCATAGTTTGTTCTTTTTTCAGTTTCAGAATCACATCCAAAGGCAAACCTGTAGTTTCAGCAATAGAAGCATCACTGAGTTTCCCTATCAGATTTCTGGCAATCTCAAGCTGCTTTTTCTGGGAACCATTATTGAAACCGTCATTAAAACCATCATTAAACAGCATCTGACCCAAACGTGTCATACGAATTCCCTCCTTAACATGTTCAAAATCATCATTTTCAAGAAACTTATCTGCCATGGTATAGATCATTGCCTCGATTTTCTGAAGATCTTCCGATGGAATATCTTTTGTATTTTCAGTCAGAGAAAATGCCTGAAGAAATCGTTCTTTTTGGGAAAGCTGCCCGTCCATCAGAGGAATCAGAGTCAGTGGAACGAGATCAGCTTTTGTAAGAATGTCTCCAGAAGAAGCTTTCTCTTTCAGCGTTTTGATCAGTTTATCTGCACTGTGATCCTTCATTATGATCGGAATAACATGATAAGTATTTATTCCTTCGGTAAATGAAGTGACCGGATTCCGTATATTTCCCGAATAAAAAACGTATGTGGTGACAGAAACATCATATTGATAACTGGTCACAGCTTCATAGGAACGAAAACGTTTCAAACCGGGAATTCCCTCATTCTTGCTCTGGAACTCAAAATGCTTCCATGTACCATCTTCCATAATAAGATTGATATCTTCATAGAATTTCTTAAGATTGAGGACAATGGACTCTGTAGGAGCAGAAGATATAACCTTCCCATCAATACCAAGATAAGGAAGCAACTCCTTAGCAAAGAACTGAGCGGCAATTTTTAAAACCGCATCCTCATGCTGAACTACAGTTGCAGAACCGATTTTATCATTTGTAATCATTTCTTTCTGTGCCATAAAAAATCCTTTCTGCAAAAAGACACAAGAAAGAAATTGTCTGATTATAATATAACAGAAAAAATAAAAACAGACAATACATTTTCCTTTACGTAACAGCTATGTATATATAAACTTGATAAAATGAAAAATACCAGAATCGGTGGAACATAAGAATAAAAATAGAAAACTAAAAATGTAATACAGACAATTCCTTTCGAAAATGTAAATCTGTTTCAAACAGAATAAAATATCTAACACATAAAGTCAACAATAAAATATTTTGACATAAGACAAAGATATAAAACTGATACATTTCACTATACAATTATTACCCAAAAAACCAAACGTCGAACGAGCTAAAATAAAAACATCCATGCAACAGCCAAAAAACAGCGCCCGATCCCCGGTTCGATATTCAGGCCTTTGCAGGAGCCGTAGTAATACTTGGTCTGCGGGAGACTGCGTTATTTTTCAAAATCATGCTGTTTGAGCGACGCAGGAGCGAGTTCTGGATTTTTTTCAGCGGTTTTAGCAGATTTCCAGCGCCTTAGAAGCCAGCCCCCGACGAAGCCGCAGACCAGCCAGCATCCCCTTCCCCGGCGTCCCTTCATCCGTTCGTTCGTCCGTTCGTCCACATACAAATACAAAAAAAGACACCACGTCACAAAAAACGCAGTGCCTCTCTCATATTCAAGTTATTGCGAAAAAAGCATCAAGCAGAAGCCTGATCAGCCTTCTCAACCTCAGCAATCGCCTGCTTCCTCATAGGAATACGGCAATTCTTATTATTACCAAACTCAACAATAACATCTTCCTCAGTCATATCAATAACAACACCATAAAAACCACTGGTAGTAACAACACTGTCACCAACCTCCATGCTGTTCAACATAGTCTGAGTTCTCTTCTGCTCCTTCTTCTGCGGACGGATCATCATAAAATACATAATTCCAAACAGAACTACGATCCAGACAATACCAAGACCCGCGCTAAGTCCGCCAGCTGCTGCTGTAGATGATGCGATCATTCCAAATTCCTCCTGCTAAAATCAATTCTTCTTATGCGGTTACCCGCCGTTTCTGACCTATAGCAGCTCCCGCCACTATAAAAAATGTCACTTCGTACTATCATACACAAAAACCAAAAAACCTTCAAGAGTTTTCTTATAAAATCAAAGTAATTTACACAAATTTTATAAATAAAACTTACCGGTTCCCGTTGATCCTGCCTTCCTCAAAGCCTTCCAGACGCATCTTCTTATAAGCCGCAAAATTCCCTGCATCCAGCGCATCCCGGATTTCTGTCATCATCGTATTATAGAAATACAGGTTGTGTGTAACGGCGAGCCGTCCGGCAAGCTGTTCCTTTGCCTTGAACAGATGGCGAATATACGCTCTGGAGAAGTTCTTGCAGACAGGGCAGTCGCACTTCGGGTCTAACGGTTGCGAGTCGGTTTCATAGCAAGCGTTTGTGATGTGCAGAATGCCGTCCCAAGTGAACACCGTGCCATGCCGTGCATTTCGGCTCGGCATAACGCAGTCAAACATATCGACCCCTCTTGCAACCGCTTCAATGATGTTGGATGGTGTTCCAACGCCCATCAGATAACGTGGCTTGTCCTTCGGCATGAACGGTTCAACTTCTTCGATGATATGATACATCACATCCGTTGGTTCGCCAACTGCCAGACCGCCGATGGCATAGCCATCTAAGCCCATCGTAGCAATTTCTTTCATGTGTGCCGTTCGTAAGCCGTCAAATGTGCCGCCCTGATTGATGCCGAACAAAAGCTGATGCTGGTTGATGGTGTTCGGGTCAGCGTTCAGCTGTGCCATTTTTTTCTGGCAGCGTTCCAGCCAACGAACCGTACGGGCACAGGATGCCTTAACATAGTCGAACGGAGATGGATTTTCTACGCATTCATCGAATGCCATGGCAATGGTAGAAGCCAGATTGGATTGAATCTGCATACTCTCTTCCGGTCCCATGAAAATCCGTTTCCCGTCAATATGGGATTGGAAATAAACGCCCTCTTCCTTGATTTTCCGCAGCTTTGCGAGCGAGAACACCTGAAATCCGCCGCTGTCTGTGAGAATCGGCTTGTTCCAGTGCATAAACTTGTGCAGACCGCCCATTTGCCGGATAACGGTATCACCTGGACGAAGATGTAAGTGGTAGGTGTTGCAGAGTTCAACCTGACATTTTAAATTTGCCAAGTCAATGGAAGAGATACCGCCTTTAATGGCAGCAGCTGTTCCAACATTCATGAAAAATGGTGTTTGAATTGTGCCGTGTACGGTTTCAAAAACGCCCCGTCTGGCAGTTCCTTCTGTTTTGATACAGGTATACATAATAACTCCTTTTTGATTAAAATTTAAGATTCAGAACCGGATATACCGGTTGTATTTGTGGTATAAGCTGTGGAAAAAGTCTGTTTCAGTTTGCAGATGTCCTGCATGATGTGATCCAAAGCACATAGAATTTGTTCCAGTTGCAAGGCTTCCTGTGCATCAATTTTTCCATCCTGCATAATGGTGACCAATTGAGAGATGTCGTGCATGGACTGCGAAGAACCTAAGAATTGCAATACCAGCCGATCCATGGTTTCCGTAATCGGGGTATCGTGCAGTGGTGCTTTCAGCAAGGCATCCAAGGAAACATGAAAATAGTCGCTGATGGAAATGAGTTTTTCGATTTCTGGAAAAGAAATTCCCGATTCCCATTTGGAAACGGACTGACGGCTGACGTGCAGTTCATCTGCAAGATCCTCTTGTGAGAGATTAGCTTGCGTTCGCAGCAGCCGCAGTTTGTCCGAGAAAAACATGGTAATAAACCCTCCTGTAAAATTGGAACGAAAATATACAATCATTTTATTATAGCACGAAAACGGTGAAATTGTCAATTTTTTTGCAAAGAAAAAACCGCTGTACCGCAAAAGCAGTACAACGGTTTTGGAATCAGTTGTCAGATAACACCGACAGCTGCAAAAATCAAGACTAAAATACCGAGAACAATTCGATACCAGCCGAAAACAGTGAAGTCATGCTTGCGGATGTAATCCATCAGGAATCGAATGATAAAGATAGAAACCACGAACGCACTGACCATGCCGACCAGCAGAACGGCAAATTCCATGCCGGTGAAGTGAAAGCCGAACTTGACCAGCTTTAACAGGCTTGCACCAGCCATGACCGGAACGGCTAAGTAGAACGTAAATTCTGCCGCAGCGGTACGGGAAACGCCCAGCAGCAACGCTCCGACAATGGTCGCACCGGAACGGGAAGTACCCGGAAATACGGCTGCAATCAACTGAAATACGCCAATCAGTAACACAGTTTTGTAATCCAGTCCGCCAATGGAATGAATGCGAGGCTGTTTGGTTTTCTGCCAGCGTTCAATCACAATAAACGCAACACCAAACAAAATCAGCATAATGGCAACTGTAATCGGATTATAGAAGAGAGCATGAAAGACATCATCAAACAGCAATCCGACTATCGCAGCTGGAACGCAGGCAACCAATACCTTGCACCACATCTGCAAAATATTTTTCTGCACACACGCCCCGAATCCAGTTTTCGTCAGGGGGTTGGGGTTGGTTTCTTTCTTGTGAAACGGCCATAGGTTTTTCCAGTAGATGACAACGACCGCAAGAATTGCACCCAGCTGAATGACCACATCGAACATTTCTTTAAATGCATCGCTGGCATCCAGTTTCAGGAAGGCATCCACTAAAATCAGGTGTCCGGTGCTGCTGATGGGCAGCCATTCGGTCACACCCTCGACAATGCCTAAGAAGAGTGCTTTTAAAAGTTCCCAAAACATCAGTAAAAAACTTCCTTTCCTTATTGTTTTTTTATTATAGCACAGATATGCAGCAACGTCAATTTGTTTGCCTGATTTTTTTATAGAAATTTATAGATTATGATCAGAAATTTGGAGGTAACAGGAAAATTAGGATGCTTTTTTCCGAATTGCTTTACAAATATCGTGAAAAATGCTATACTAAGACCAACACAGACACGAAAGGAGCAGGCTTCTATGCAATCGACTACACAAGCATCTGCATTTGAACAACTTCAGCTGAAATATTTACAGCGGCTTGCGGAACAATATCCAACCATCGACAAAGCAGCGGTGGAAATTATCAATTTGCAAGCCATCTTAAACCTTCCAAAAGGAACAGAACATTTTATCACCGATATTCACGGCGAATATGAGGCATTTTCTCATGTATTGAAAAATGGTTCTGGTTCAGTTAAGAAAAAAATTGATGAAGTATTCGGGCATACCTTGACACACGCCGACAAAAAATCATTGGCAACGCTGATTTATTATCCGCAAGAAAAAATGGATATTGTCAAAAAGACAGAACGGCATATGCGGGACTGGTACAAAATCGTTCTTTATCGGCTGATTACGCTCTGCAAAACGCTGTCCTCAAAGTATACCCGTGCAAAAGTACGGGCAGCCATGCCGCAGGACTATGCCTTTGTAATGGAAGAGTTGATTACTGAAAAGCCGGAAATTCTGGACAAAGAGGCATATTATGAAACGATTATTGATACCATTATCCAGACTGACCGGGCAGAATCGTTCATTGTTGCCATGTCCGAACTGATTCAGCGGTTGGCAGTGGAGCACCTGCATATTTTAGGGGACATCTATGACCGTGGTCCTGCTCCGCATAAGATTATGGATAAGCTGTTGCAGTATCACTCTTTGGATATTCAGTGGGGCAATCATGATATTGTATGGATGGGAGCAGCTGCCGGACAGCTTGCCTGTATCGCAACGGTTATCCGCAACTCTGCTCGATATTGCAACTTGGACATCTTAGAGGACGGATATGGCATCAACTTGTTGCCGCTGGCAACATTTGCGATGGCAGTTTATCAGGATGACCCCTGTTCTCAGTTCAAGCTTTCCGGAAACCCGAAAACTTCCAGCACCGCAGAAACTGCCCTGCATATGAAAATGCATAAGGCGATTGCCATCATGCAATTCAAATTAGAAGGACAGCTGATGAAAAAGCACCCATCCTTTGAAATGGAAGACCGCAGGTTACTGCATTTGATTGACTACAAAGCCGGAACAATCGAATATGAAGGAAAGACGCTTTCCCTGCTGGATACACATTTTCCGACCATTGACCCAGAAGACCCCTATACACTGACCCCAGAAGAACAGCTGGTGATGGAGCGTCTGCAATCGGCATTCCTGCACTGCGAAAAGCTGCAGCGGCATGTGAAGTTGTTGCTGCACCACGGAAGCCTTTATAAAGTCTGTAATGGAAACCTGCTGTATCATGGTTGTGTCCCGATAGAAGAGGATGGAACATTCCGAAAAGTCAACATCTATGGGAACGAATACAGCGGAAAAGCCTTGTATGACTGTCTGGAGAGCTATGTTCGGAAAGCCTTTTTGGAGGTTGACCCGATTGAGCAGGAAAAAGGGCGAGATATTCTATGGTATATCTGGACGGCGAAAAATTCACCGCTCTATGGAAAAGATAAGATGACCACCTTTGAACGCTACTTTTTAGCAGAGCCTGAAACCCATCAGGAGCGAAAAAATGCCTATTATCGGTTCTTGAATGACGAAACGGTTATGAATCGCATTCTAGCAGAATTTGGGCTGGGCACAGATTCTCACATTGTCAACGGGCATGTGCCGGTCTTACAGATTGCCGGAGAAAGTCCAGTGAAATGCGGCGGAAAAGTAATGATTATTGACGGCGGATTTTCAAAGGTCTATCAGGAGAAAACCGGCATTGCTGGTTATACGCTGATTTATCATTCCTATGGGATGATGCTGGTTGCACATGAGCCATTCACTTCTACAGAAGAGGCGATTCAAAAGGAAACCGACATTCACACCGACCGAATTTCTGTTATGGCAGCCTCCAGACGGCTGCAAGTGCGAGATACTGACCGAGGACGAGAGATTCAGGAACGCATTGACGAGTTGATGCAGCTGCTGCAAGCCTACCGGAGTGGTACGTTGCAGCAGGAACAATCTTTTTTCGACAACAAATAAAATTTGCCGATTCCTGATTTGCACCCAGAAAAAAACAAATTTTTTATAAAAACTGCATAAGAATCTTGCATTTCTCGCCGAAATATGGTATGCTATATTTAAATTTGCGGAAGATGCAGAAGCGTTTGTGCATTTTTCCAGAGAATCTGCTCTTTTTCAGCATCCGTCAGTGGAAGATTCTGTACCGCTGTCAAGTCCGCAGCAGGGTCGCTCCACGGGAAATCCGTTGCAAACAGAATGCGGTCTGCCCCATGTTTGCGGATGATTTGCAGGAGCAGTTCCGGTTGGATGTAGCTCAAAATAAAGCTGATGTCAAAATAGACGGGCTTTCCGCAGAGTTTTTCCAACACTTCTTCGTGCATGCGGTTTGCACCGCCATGTGCAAGAACGATGTTGGGTTGCTCCGGCACGGTATCCCCATAGATCTGCTCTAACATGTGCAGGGTGCGGTCTGGCGTACAGTGTACCGTTTCCGGAAAACCGTCATCGATTCCGGCATGAATGACCACAGGTAACTGCAAAGTGACACATATCCGCAGAATGCGGATGTACTTCGGGTCGTCGATGTAAGTCTGCTGGTAGTCTGGATGCAGCTTGATGCCGTAAAGTCCAGCCTGTTTGATTTGCAGCAGGTGTTCTTCCGGCGTTGGATCGTCTGGATGAATGCCGCCAAAGGCAAAAATCTGCGGATGTTCGTTGCAGGCAACAGCATATTTGAGAATGCTGTCGAACTGTTTCGGACGGGTCACAACAGGCAGCGTGACGCTGTGAGTAACGCCGCTATTCTGCATATTGGACAGCAGAGAGGAAAATGTGCCGTTGCCAAACGGCTGGCTGTTGCTCTTCTGGGCAAGCATGGAGATGGTTTTTTCTGCGATTGCCTCTGGAAACACGTGAGTGTGAAAATCAATGACTGGCATATCAATCGACCTTTCTGTGATAAAAATCTGAGAACTGTAACGCATACAGTTTCTTTTTGATTGTATCACATGGATGAGAAAAATGCAAGCAAGCAATTTCTGCAAATTACGACAGAAACTAAAGAAATAGGAGTATTCGGAAAAATGGAACAGCGTTATTATCAGAAAGAAATAGAAACCATGCCGCTGGAGGACATGAAAGCCCTTCAGTCAGAACGGCTGGTTGCACAGGTCAAGCACGTTTATGAAAATGTGCCGTATTATCGGGAAAAGATGGATGCCGCTCATGTAAAGCCGGAAGATATTCATGGCGTTGAAGATTTACATAAGCTGCCGTTTCTGTCCAAGGCAGACTTGCGGGATCAGTATCCATACGGACTGCTCGCAAAGCCGCTGAAGGACTGCGTAAGAATTCAGTCGACCTCTGGCACAACTGGCAGAAGAGTGGTTGCATTCTATACCCAGCATGACATTGACCTTTGGGAGGATTGCTGTGCAAGAGCAGTCACTGCGGTAGGTGGAACAGATGAAGATGTCTGCCAGGTTTGCTATGGATATGGCTTGTTTACAGGCGGAGCAGGTCTGAATGGCGGTTCTCATAAGGTTGGATGTTTGACGCTACCGATGTCCTCTGGTAATACAGAACGGCAGATTCAGTTCATGATGGATCTGCAATCGACCATTCTCTGCTGTACCCCATCTTATGCGGCATACATCGGCGAAACACTGAAAGAAAAGGGATATAAGCCGGAAGATAACCACTTGAAGGCTGGTATTTTCGGTGCAGAACCATGGACAGAAGAAATGCGGCAGAACATTCAGGATTTGCTGGGCATTCGGGCATATGATATTTATGGCTTGACCGAAACTTCTGGCCCTGGTGTTGCATTTGAATGCTGCGAACAGCACGGTATGCACATCAACGAAGACCACTTCATTCCGGAAATCATTGACCCGGAAACGGGCGAAGTACTGCCGGATGGTGAAAAAGGGGAACTGGTCTTCACTTCCATCACAAAGGAAGCATTCCCGCTGCTGCGGTATCGCACCAGAGATATTTGTGTTTTGAGCCGGGAGAAATGCTCTTGCGGCAGAACACTGATCAAGATGACAAAGCCGATGGGACGCAGCGATGATATGATGATCATTCGTGGTGTCAACGTATTCCCATCTCAGATCGAAACTGTTCTGCTGAACGAAGGCTATTCTCCGAACTATCAGATTGAAGTTGACCGTGTTAACAACACCGACACGCTGGATGTTTATGTAGAACTTTCTCCGGAACAGTTTACAGACTCTCTGGAAGAAATCACCAAGCAGGAAAAGCATCTGGTTTCAGCAATTCGTACCATGCTGGGCATTTCTCCGAAGGTACATTTGGTTGATCCGAAGACCATTGCAAGAAGCGAAGGCAAGGCTGTCCGTGTCATCGACAAGCGGAAGCTGCATGACTAATTCATAAACCAAAATCAAAAATGTAACAGAAAAAAGGAGTGTATCATTATGGCAATTCAACAGGTATCCGTTTTTGTACAAAATAAACCCGGTGCATTATCTGCAATCTGTAAGCTGCTGGCAGAGTCAGGCGTAGATATGCGGGCAATGTTCATCTCCGACACGAAAGAATTCAGTATTCTGCGTCTGATTGCAGATGATACTGAAAAAGCAGCAGAAGTTCTGCGGGATCAGAACTGTATTGTTTCCATCAATCCTGTCATTGGGGTCGCTGTACCGGATGCACCGGGCGGAATCGCTGGAATGTTGCGGGTATTGTCTGAAACAGGCATGAATGTCGAATATACCTATGCGTTTGTCGCACATCCGGGCGAACGGGCATATGTTGTTCTGCGAGTAACCGACATTGCAGCAGCAGAAGACATTCTGAAAAAAGCAGGCTTTTTGCTGATTACCGAGCAGGATATTCAGAACCTATAAGCTTGAAAAAAGAACAAGCCCTCGGCAGACTGTCCCAATGGTGCAGCCTGTCGGGGGCTTTTGTGTTGGATGATTTAAGTTGTTTCAGAGTGCAGAACGACGGTATCTCCCACTAAGATTTCCGTGTCACCCTGTGGAATAATCGTTTCTGAACCACGCTGAATCATGAGAATCAGCGTCTTTTTCCCGAGGTTCAGGTTGCGGATTTGCTTGCCGTTCCACTTGTGATGGTCGTCAATCACGAGTTCAGAAAGCTGCATATTTGCCGTTTGCTGGCAGTTTCCGGCACTCAGTACAACAACATCACCCTGTTCAATTTTGGTATTTCCCTTTGGAATCACGGTTTTTCCGTTCCGAATCAGCATTGCAAGCAGGGTATCCGGCGGAAGAGCAATGCTGCTGACAGGCTGGTCAATCCAAGCATGATTGGCATGAATCGGCAATTGCAGCGTCTGAATGATTTCTTCGTCCGTGTAGTCAGTAAAGGTTTTCAAGACGTTCTGAGAATCGTCAATCATATGTAGCTTTTTGGACACCCAAGGAAGAAATGTTCCCTGTAGGGCAATGGAAAAAAGCACGATGCAGAAAACCAAGTGAAAGAGGTCATATTTCAGCGTTACAGAACCAGCAGCTTCCATGCTTGCAACAGCAGTGATGGCGAAAATTGCAGAGGTTGCACCACGCAGCCCAGCCCAGGAGATGAGCAGCTGCTGCGAAAATTTCGCCCGAAAGGGTGTCAATAAGATACCAATCACCAGCGGACGGGCGAGAAATGTCAAAAAGATGGCAATGCCCAAAGCTGGCAGCAGCACGCCAATCAATTTTGTCGGGGTGCAGAGCATTCCCAAGATGAAGAAGACCAGTAGCTGCATCAGACCGGTTACACCGTCAAAGAAATGCACAAGGTTTTTCTTGTTGGAGAGTTCTGCATTTCCTAAGATAATGCCGGCAATATAGGCACTCAGATAGCCATTTCCGCCAATCATGGTTGGAACAACATAGGAGAGAATTGCCACTGCCAGCATGAAAACCAAGTCAAATCCGCTGGTATCGAACTGGAATCGCCGGAGAAAGAACAATACGACAAGTGCCAACACTGCCCCAATTCCCACACCAAATACAATCTGTGCAAAGACTTGATACAGAACAGAGCCAGCAGAAACAGAAGTTTCCATCATTGCCACAACAATGGTGACCATTAAGTATGCAATCGGGTCATTACTACCACTCTCAACTTCGAGCAGAGATGCCGTGCCGTATTTCAAGTTCAGTTTTTTTGCACGCAAGATGGAAAAGACAGAAGCGGCATCCGTAGAGCTGATGACAGAGCCAATCAGCAAACTTTCCAGTAGTCCAACGTGCAGTACGATGTGACAAAAGCCGCCGACTGCTACCGCAGTGAGAAAGACCCCAACAGTAGAAAGCAGGATGGCTCGTCCGGCAACGGGCTTTGCAGCACTCCATTTTGTTCCGAAACCGCCGTAAAAAATAATCAGAATCAGAGCGGCGGTGCAGACGTTTTCCGTTAGTTGATAATCGTTGAACGAAATGCCAAGAATCCCATCTTCTCCGCAGAGCATTCCCACGCAGAGGAATGCCAGCAACATCGGGATTCCGATTTTTGCGGTAATTTTGTTGCATAAAATACAAGCAATCGTGGATACGGATAATAATAACAGTAATTGAATCATGGAAAATCATTCCTCCTTTTCGGTTGCGGACGAATCGGCGGATGTTGTGTCAAAAGAAAGAAGTGCTGAAATTGCTGGTTAATCGGATACCTCGACAGCATTTCCCAGCAGTTTGAAGTCCTGACAATTCTTGCAAAGCTCATTTAAGAAGGCTGCAATGGAACGATCCATCAAGTTGCCCTTGAAATCCACATAGAATGCAACGTCAAAGCTGCCGTCCTGAATCGGTCGGCTTTCCAGCTTCACCAAGTCCAACCCCTGTAAATAGAATTGGTTCAAAATTTTACTCAAGCTACCAGGTACGTTCGGCAAGGTCATCATAATCGAAATGACAGAGGCATCCGGTGCGACCATCATCTGTTTGGAAATACAGATGAAACGGGTATAGTTCAAGGCAACATTGGCGATACCGGAAAACAGGATGTCCATGTGATTTTGTTTGGCACATTCTTCCGAGCAAATCGCTGCAAATGGTTCTGAACTGGATGCAACAAAGGCAGCTGCTGTTGCGGTGTTGCTGTATTCAATTTGTTTGAGGTTGTGATATTTCAGGAAGTCCGAACATTGCATCAATGCCTGTGGGTGCGAATAAACCGCCTGAATCTGTTCCAGAGAAACGCCCGGCCGAACCGCCAGACAGTGCTTGATTTTCACTTGATTCATGGCAGTAATATAGCAATTGTACTTTCCAAGCAGGTCGTATGTTGGTGTGACCGAACCGCTGGTACTATTATAAACAGGCAGCACCCCAAATTCGACTTCGCCCCGTTCTACTGCCTGAAAGACATGTTCAAAAGTGGGGTAGAAAGTGACAGCTCTGCCGGGGAAGAACTGCTGGGAAGCCGTTTCGGAGTTTGCCCCATTTGTTCCCTGACAGCCGATTTTCTGGGCAGCAGAAAAATTCGGAACGGGGAAAATCGGGTCGGTTTCCATTTTGGCTAGGATACGGGATTGCAGCTGTTTGCTGATGTCTAAGATGACAGAGAACAGCGTCCGTGCAGCATGCTTGCGGTCTGGGGAGGCTGCCTGTTCGATCTTGTCCAGCAGCTTTTCTTCCCGTTCCGGCTGGAAAACTGGGAGGTTGTGTTCTTTCTTATAAAGGGCGACATCTCGGCAAAGATCCATACGCCGTTCAAACAGTGCGAGCAGTTCCTTGTCCAAGGCATCAATTTCTGTACGGATTTCTTCTAAATTCATAATCGCATTCCTTTCAACTTTTTTGTCTTTTTCTATTATACAAAAATTTTTTTGGAAAATCAACATAAAAATTTGAATCACTATTGAAAGCACCCCTTGAAATATGGTATAATAGTAATTGTCTGTAAAACGGACGGGATGAAAATGAGAATAGGAGAACGGCAGGTATGCGAATTTTAGGGGTAGACCCGGGTTATGCCATTGTTGGATTTGGCGTATTGGAATATACCGGAACGACTTTTACACCGATTACATACGGTGCAATTACCACCGCCGCAGAAACGCCGTTTTTACGGCGGCTGGAGAGCATTTATCGGGATTTTCGGACGCTGATTCAGCAATACCATCCGGATTGTGTGGCGATGGAACGACTTTATTTCACATCCAACCAAAAAACGGTGATTGATGTGGCACAAGCAAGAGGTGTTTTAATGCCAGCGTGACCATCTGCCATTCCCGCACGGAGGACCTGCCCAAGATCATGCGCACGGCAGACATCGTTATTTGCGCAACGGGCCGCGCACGTGCCTTTGATGCATCGTGCTTCCGCGAAGGCCAGACGGTTTTGGACGTTGGTATCAACTTTGACAAGGACGGCAACCTGTGCGGCGATGTCGACTATGAATCGGTTGAGCCCGTTGTCGATGCCATCACTCCGGTCCCAGGTGGTCTCGGTTCTGTTACCACTTCCATCACCATGGAGCATACGGTTTCGGCTGCAGAAAAGACCATCAGGTAATTTTGTTTGTCGCTAAATGAATGAATGGGCGCCAAGGCGCCAAAGCGCTCAATGGGGTTGTTCCTCATTGAGCGCTCTTGTTAGATCCTGCTTTTCCGAAGGGAACCTTTATGTCCGACAAATGGGTTGAAATAGCACGTACCTCTTCGGTAGAGGAAACGCAAGCTTGCGCAGCGGCACTGGCTGGCGTGCTTGATGCAGGTGCTGTCGTGACGCTCGATG
>OGUP01001377.1_pt1 | contig 13778 bp, 10 predicted proteins | sample 1553661 | NCBI WGS metagenome assembly OGUP01 (sample SAMEA2580026, study PRJEB22360) | human gut metagenome | biome: human gut; feature: human-associated habitat; material: faeces | place: Denmark | collected 2008/2010
TCTGATCCCACCAAAAAAAAAAGGTTGCCCCCCAGCCACATCCACAGCCATTGTTTCCACATAACAGAAGCAGCACGATAATAATCCAGCAGTTGTCACCGTTGCCACATCCGCCGCAGCCATTGCTGCATCCGCAGTTATTGTTTCCGCACAGGCACAGAAGGATGATGATCCAGAGGATATTACAGCAGGAATTATTTCCGCCTGAAAGTCCCCATCCACTGTTACATCCACATCCGTTATTACATCCGCAGCCATTGTCGCATCCGCATCCGCTGTTATTAGCGCAGCCACATCCGCATCCTCCTCTGTCCTCACATCCGCAATTTGTAGCAGCTAAGTCGCTCATATTAAATCCTCCGTTTTTTTTCTTTACAATCCTATCATATGTGGAACCGCAAAAAGTGTTACAGTTTCATCATTGTTCATTATGTTCACAGTAACCAATAACCTTAAGTTCGATGCGAATTGTTGCTTTTCACAAGTTGACAATAATATATGAATCCGATATAATATACCACGTAACAAATCTGTAATGATTGAGAAAGAAATGCAACAATAACCCAATTAAAACGTAAAACAATACGTATAAAAAGAGAGGAAACGGAGAATAAGAATGAAGAAACATGGGAAACTATTGTTAAAGTATCTGCTCCTTTTTGTGATGACCGTTTTTGTAATGGGCTGTTTTAGTGTATCCGCGGCAACAAAAACAGGATTTGTCACTCAGAAAGGGAAAACCTATTACATAAACAAAGACGGTTCCAAACAGAAAGGCTGGCTGGAACTTAAGGGTAAGAAATATTACTTTAATAAGAAAACAGGAGTTCAGGTAAAAGGCTGGGTAAAAGACTCCAGCGGACAGGCAATCCGATACTTTACCAGCGGAGCCGGATATATGGTGACAGGATTTATCACTGATTCCAATGGAAATACCCGTCATTTTGATGAGACAACAGGCCTGATGACAAGAGGCTGGCTCACAGATACAGATGAATATAAATATTATTTTTACAGCGGTTCCGGCGTTATGGCCAAAGGCTGGGTGGAGAACAAAAAAGAACAGAAACGCTATTTCAGTCAGGCCAATGGACGTATGTGTACAGGCTGGGTGAAGAGCAATGCCGGAAATTACAGATACTTTAAGCCGTCAAATGGAATAATGTATACAGGTCTGGAGAAAATTGACTCAGACTATTACTATTTTTCAAAATCAACCGGTGTCCGTTATCAGAAAGGTTTCGGAACCGTAGGAAGTAAGAAATATTATTTCAACCCTTCAGATGGTAAGGCGAAGACAGGTTGGCTTGAGCTTGATGGAAAGAAATATTATTTTGATACATCAGGAGTGATGCTGGCAAATACCATCGCTTCCATTGACGGAACTACATACAGGTTTGATTCTGACGGTTCTGCAACAAAGACTTCCGGTAATGATTACACAGTAGAGGGCAAATATGTCAAGGTCTTTGATGCGAAGAATAATAAATACTACTATATGGAAGAAGAGTTCCTGGAACATCCGGGAATTGCAGACGGAAAGGTGTCAGATCTGGATCTTCTGGCAGCAGTGTGTGATGCAGAAGCAGGAGATCAGGGAGTCGTGGGAATGGAGGCAGTTGCGCTTTGCGTATTAAACTGTACCATTGACCAGTATAAAGAATTTCCGTCACAGATCCGTTATGTGGTATATCAGGGAAAACCTACCCAGTATGCGGTTGTCACAGACGGAGCACTTCTTAAAAGACTGAAAGGCCAGTTTGAGGACAGGACCAATGCCTATGCGGCAGCAAAGGCAGCCATGGAAGTGTTCAGTAACTATGTGAATCATGGCACAAAGAGAACACTCCCGGGATTTAAGACAAAGGATTTCAATTACAAATTCTTTATGACTCCGGCAGCATTTAAGGCACAGAACCTTAATTTCAGCAAGCTGGAATATGAACAGTACAAAGGACATGTATTCTTTGTGGACTGGATTTCAGGGTGAGTACATTAATGCTTTAAGTTGGTGAAATATGAAGAGGATTGTTATAAATTCCTTGACAAATAAATTTTGTATTTGTATACTTGCAGATATATGATATAAAAAAGCACAGATGGGAAAGAGTAACATAGGGAAAACAGACAGAGAGTTGCCGGCAGGTGAGAGGCGCGTGGGGAACTTATGTGAATACCTCCCGGAGCTCTGCACCGAACACCTCAGAGATATTGTAAGGTAAGTAGACTGCAGCGGAGTGGCATCCGTTAACATGCTTAAGTAACAGAGAGAACCGTTGTTTATCATAACAATGGCACGGTTTGTTACTTATTGAGGCAGAGAATGCGAGTTTTCTGCGAATTTAGGTGGTATCGCGGGACCCGGTTCTCGTCCTAAAGGGACAGGAACCGGGTTGTTTTATTTTATTACGAGGAGGAAACAAACAATGACAGTTTGGGACGAGCTGAAAGCCCGTGGTCTGATTGCCCAGGTAACAGACGAAGAAGAGATCAAAGAAATGGTAAATAATGGAAAAGCCACATTTTACATTGGCTTTGACCCTACCGCAGACAGCCTTCACGTAGGACATTTCATGGCGCTTTGCCTGATGAAACGTCTGCAGATGGCGGGAAATAAACCAATCGCATTATTAGGCGGCGGAACAGGTATGATCGGTGACCCGTCCGGAAGATCTGATATGCGTCAGATGATGACAGTGGAGACCATTCAGCACAACATCGACTGCTTCAAGAAACAGATGGAGCGTTTTATCGACTTCTCAGACGGCAAGGCATTAATGGTAAACAATGCAGACTGGCTGATGAATTTAAATTATGTAGAAGTACTTCGTGATGTTGGACCACATTTCTCTGTAAACCGTATGCTCTCTCACGAGTGCTACAAACAGCGTATGGAACGTGGACTTACATTCCTTGAGTTCAACTATATGATCATGCAGAGCTACGACTTCTACATGCTGTATCAGAAATACGGCTGCACCATGCAGTTCGGCGGTGATGACCAGTGGGCAAATATGCTTGGCGGTACAGAGCTGATCCGCCGTAAACTTGGAAAAGACGCTTACGCCATGACGATCACACTTCTTCTGAACTCCGAAGGTAAGAAGATGGGTAAAACACAGTCCGGTGCTGTATGGCTTGACCCGGAGAAGACTTCTCCTTTCGATTTCTATCAGTACTGGAGAAACGTGGATGATGCAGATGTTATCAAATGTATGCGTCTCCTTACCTTCCTTCCGTTAGAAGAAATCGATGAGATGGCGAAATGGGAAGGAAGCCAGTTGAATAAAGCAAAAGAAATCCTTGCATACGAGCTGACAAATCTGGTTCATGGCGAAGAGGAAGCAAAGAAAGCGCAGGAAGGCGCAAGAGCACTTTTTGCAGGTGGCGCTGATACAGCACACATGCCGACAACTGAGCTTGCAGACGAAGACTTCTCAGAAGAAGGAACAATCGACCTGATCTCCATGCTTGTAAAAGCAGGAATGGTTCCAACACGTTCCGAGGGACGTCGCGCCATTGAACAGGGCGGTGTTTCTATTGACGGTGAGAAGATCACAGATGTGAAATACACAGTTGCCAAAGATGCACTTACAGGTGAAGGTGTAGTGCTGAAAAAAGGCAAAAAGAAATTCAATAAAGTTCTGGCAAAATAAAAAATTCATTATAGAAATATCGGCGGATACTGCTGAACCGGTGCCGCCGATTTCAGGAGGAAAAGATTATGAAGAAATACGGAGTAAACGAACTTCGTCAGATGTTCCTCGACTTCATGGAGAGCAAAGGACATCTGGTAATGAAAAGCTTTTCCCTGGTACCACAGGGAGATAAGAGTCTTCTGCTGATCAACGCAGGTATGGCTCCGCTGAAACCATATTTTACAGGTGCTGAAATCCCGCCAAGAACAAGAGTAAGTACCTGCCAGAAATGTATCCGTACAGGTGATATCGAGAATGTAGGTAAAACTGCACGTCACGGTACATTCTTTGAGATGCTTGGTAATTTCTCCTTTGGTGACTATTTCAAGACAGAAGCCATCCACTGGTCCTGGGAATTCCTTACAGAGGTAGTAGGACTGGATGCAAACCGTCTTTATCCTTCCGTATATCTGGAAGATGATGAAGCATTTGACATCTGGAACAAAGAAATCGGAATCCCTGCTGACAGAATTTTCCGTTTTGGAAAAGAAGATAACTTCTGGGAGCATGGTGCAGGTCCCTGTGGTCCATGTTCAGAGATCTATTATGACCGTGGAGAGAAGTATGGTTGCGGAAAACCTGGCTGTACAGTAGGATGTGACTGTGACCGTTACATGGAAGTATGGAACAACGTATTTACCCAGTTTGAGAACGATGGAAACGGAAATTATACAACACTGAAACAGAAGAACATTGATACAGGTATGGGTCTGGAACGTCTGGCAGTTGTTGTGCAGGACGTAGATTCCATCTTCGATGTAGATACTATCTGCGCACTGCGTAACCTGGTATGTAAGATCTCCGGAAAAGAATACGAGAAGAATTATAATGATGACGTATCCATCCGTCTGATCACAGACCATATCCGTTCTGCAACATTTATGATCTCCGACGGTATCATGCCTACAAACGAAGGCCGCGGTTATGTACTCCGCCGTCTGATCCGTCGTGCAGCACGTCATGGACGTCTTCTTGGAATCGAAGGCACCTTCCTTGCAAAATTAAGTGAAGAAGTGATCAATGGTTCCAAAGCAGGATATCCGGAGCTGGAAGAGAAGAAAGAATTTATCTTTAAAGTTCTCACAAATGAAGAAAACCAGTTCAACAAGACCATTGACCAGGGTCTTCGTATCCTTGGAGAGATGGAAGATGAGATGAAAGCAGCAGGAGAGAAAACACTTTCCGGCGAAAATGCATTCAAATTATATGATACTTACGGATTCCCGATGGATCTTACAAAAGAGATCCTTGAGGAAAAAGGATATGATATTGACGAGGCAGGCTTCCAGAAATGTATGGAAGAGCAGAGAAACAAAGCACGTTCTGCACGTGAAGTGACAAACTATATGGGTGCTGACGCAACTGTATATGATGATATTGATGTAAATGTTACAACAGAATTCGTAGGATACGATCATCTTACCTTTGATTCCAAAGTAACAGTCCTTACAACAGAGACAGAGATTGTAAACTCCCTGATGGAAGGACAGAAAGGAACTGTCTTTACAGAGCAGACTCCATTCTACGCAACTATGGGTGGACAGGTCGGAGATACAGGTGTGATCGAAACTGCAAATGGTAAGTTCGTAGTAGAAGACACCATCAAGCTTCGCGGCGGTAAATTCGGACATGTAGGTCATATGGAATCCGGTATGATCTCCACAGGCGAAACTGTTTCCCTGAAAGTGGATGAAGCTGCAAGAAGAGACACTGAGAAGAACCACAGTGCAACACATCTTCTCCAGAAAGCATTAAAAACAGTTCTTGGAAGTCATGTAGAACAGAAGGGTTCTCTGGTAACACCGGACAGACTTCGTTTCGACTTTGCTCATTTCCAGGCTATGACAGCTGATGAGATCGCACAGGTAGAAGCGCTTGTTAATAAAGAAATCCAGGCCGGTCTTGAAGTCCGTACAGATGTTATGGATGTGGAAGAGGCTAAGAAATCCGGAGCAATGGCTCTGTTCGGAGAGAAATATGATCAGAAGGTACGTGTGGTATCCATGGGCGACTTCTCCAAGGAACTCTGCGGTGGTACTCATGTGGCAAACACAGGCAACATCATGCTGTTCAAGATCGTTTCCGAATCCGGTATTGCAGCAGGTGTGCGCCGTATCGAAGCTCTGACAGGAAATGGTGTTCTGGAATACTATAAGAAACAGGAAGAACTGCTTCATGAAGCTGCAAAAGCCCTGAAAGCAAATCCTGCAGAGATTGTAGAGAAGATCGGACATCTTCAGGGAGAAGTAAAGGCACTTTCCAGTGAGAACGAATCCTTAAAGAGCAAACTGGCTCAGGGAGCTCTGGGAGATGTTATGGATAAAGTAGTAGAAGTCAAAGGTGTGAAACTTCTTGCTGCAAAAGTAGACGGAGTGGATATGAACGGACTTCGTGACCTTGGCGACCAGCTGAAAGGCAAACTTGGTGAAGGTGTTGTCCTTCTGGCAGCAGTAAACGGTGAGAAAGTAAACCTTCTTGCAATGGCTACTGATGCAGCACAGAAAGCAGGCGCTCACGCAGGTAACCTGATCAAAGCAGTTGCCAAATTAGTTGGCGGTGGTGGCGGCGGACGTCCGAATATGGCGCAGGCCGGCGGTAAGAATCCGGCAGGTATCGGCGCAGCAATTGCAGAAGCAGAAAAGGTACTGGCAGGACAGATCCGGTAAAAAACGAATATAAATCGTTATAATATAACAAAAAGTAGTTGACGGATTGTTAAAATCTGCTATAATTGTATTGTACATGATTCTGTGTACGAATAATATTAACCCAGCAGTCAAGATACTTGAAGGGACTGAAGGGAGGTCAGGTGTGATTTATGTCAAACGTAATCGTAAAAGAGAACGAGACTTTAGATAGCGCTCTTCGCAGATTCAAGAGAAGCTGTGCAAAAGCAGGTATCCAGCAGGAAATCCGCAAAAGAGAGCATTACGAGAAACCAAGCGTTCGTCGTAAGAAAAAATCTGAAGCCGCAAGAAAACGTAAATATAATTAATTGTGCGCAAAAATCCCTGGCAGTTCTGTCAGGGATTTTTATCATAATTTGGACAATAATCAGGGGAAGGAAGTAATCTTGAAGGCAGAAAATAACAAAATACTTAAAGAAAAGAAAAACTGGATCCTTTTACTGTTTAAAAAACTGGCAAAGCTGATTTTCAACAGAATCTTTTATGTTGCGGTTGCAATGCTTGTCCAGCTCGGATGGATCTTAATGATGGTACTGCGTCTGGCCGCTTATTCCAGATATATTGATATCGGATTGAGGCTGATAGGTATTGTGCTGGTATTATGGATCCTGAATAAGGAAATAAATCCTTCCTACAAACTGGCCTGGACAATGCTGATCCTGATCCTGCCAATTCTTGGAGTGGTATTATATTTTGTATTTGGGCGTTCCAGGATCGCTGCGATCATGCAGCAGCATTTTGAACAGAGGATTGAGGAGAGCAGGGAGTATCTGCGGGATCGGCCACAGACGAGGCAGAAGCTGGAGGCTCTGGATCCCTCGGCTTCAAATCAGTCCAGATATATTTCGGATGTTTCCAGATTTCCGGTCCATGAGAACACAACTGCAGAGTATTTTCAGGTAGGAGATGATATGTTCCCGGTGCTTGTGAGGGAACTGAAACAGGCGAAGAAATATATTTTTATTGAATATTTCATTATCAATGATGGGGTGATGTGGCAGACAATCCTGAATATTCTTGAGGAGAAAGCTGCGGAGGGCGTTGATGTGCGCCTGATCTATGACGGATTTGGCTGTCTTACAACACTTCCCCATAAATATTATGAAGAGCTTCAGAAAAAAGGAATCAAATGTCAGGTATTTAATCCTTTCCGACCCATTCTGAATATTATCCAGAATAACCGGGATCACAGGAAGCTCTGTATCATTGACGGATGGGTTGGATTTACGGGAGGCATCAATCTTGCAGATGAATATATCAACCAGAAAGCGCGTTTCGGGCACTGGAAGGATACCGCTGTTATGCTCAAGGGAGAAGCTGTCTGGAATATGACGGTAATGTTTCTCCATATGTGGGCGGTGATCGGCAGATCTGAAGAAAGTATTGATTATGAAGCCTATTTTCCCCACAGATATCATGAGGAAGAATTTGAGAGTGACGGATTTGTCCAGCCGTTCTGTGATACACCTCTGGATGAGGAGGTTGTCGGTGAAGATGTATATCTGAACATTATCAACAAGGCAAAAAAATATGTATATATCTGTACTCCTTATCTGATTATAGACAATGAGATGATGACTGCCCTCTGTCTGGCAGCCAAAAGCGGGGTGGATGTGCGTATTATGACGCCGGGAATCCCTGACAAGAAGCTGGTATTTATCCTTACCCAATCCTATTACAGACAGCTTCTGGAAGCCGGTGTAAAGATTTATGAATATCAGCCCGGTTTCCTTCACGCAAAATCCTTTGTGAGTGATGATGAGATTGGAGTTGTGGGAACCATCAACCTGGACTATCGAAGTCTTTATCTTCATTTTGAGGATGGTGTATGGATCTACAGAAACAGAGTAATACAGGATATCAAAGATGATTTTATCCAGACTATGGAATATTGCAGGCAGATAGAACCGGAATTCTGCCTGAACAGAAATATAGGGCTGCGTATCATGCAGAATATTTTCCGCGCATTTGCGCCGCTGATGTAAAATGAGCACTGAAAATCATATTTTTATGGTTTTCAGTGCTTTTTATCTGATTATGAGCAGGTATCGGATCGGATTGAGATGCATTATTTTATTGGATTGCTATATAATGAATAAAGACAGTAGTCTCAGTGTGCCGGCAATCAGTCTGCCGGTACATTGATCGGAGAGAGAATATGCGAAAAAAATGGATCTCCATAATATGCGCTATACTTATCATGGTCTGCACCATCACTGCACCTGTATATGCCGCCGGAATCTTTTTGCCCGAGGAAAGCAATACCAGACAGGCAGAATCCACAGATCTTATTGAAGCACCATCAGGAATCTTAATGGAAGCGCAGACAGGAACAGTCGTTTATCAGAAGGATGCGGATACCAGACGAAGCCCTGCCAGTATCACGAAGATCATGACTCTGATCCTGATCTTTGATGCTCTGGATAAAGGCAGCCTGAAAATGGACGACACAGTCACAACCAGTGCCCATGCAAAGTCAATGGGCGGTTCTCAGGTGTTTCTGGAGGAGGGGGAAATCCAGACAGTGGAAACCCTGATCAAATGCATTGTAATCGCGTCAGGAAATGATGCCAGCGTAGCAATGGCAGAGCATATCTGTGGCAGTGAACAGGAATTTGTCCGCCACATGAATGAACGGGCAGAAGGACTTGGGATGAAAAATACTCATTTTGAAGACTGCTGTGGTCTGACAGAATCTCCCGATCATTACACAACAGCCAGGGACATTGCCATCATGAGCAGGGAACTGATCACAAAATATCCGAAAATTCTGGAATATTCTTCCATATGGATGGAAAATATCACCCATGTGACCAGGCAGGGGACAAAGGAATTCGGACTTACCAATACCAACAAACTGATCCGCAGCTATGAGGGCTGTGTCGGCCTGAAAACAGGAAGCACCAGTATTGCAAAATACTGTCTCAGCGCAGTTGCAAAAAGAAATGACATTACTCTGATCGCAGTAGTGATGGCAGCCCCGGACTATAAAGTGCGATTTAAAGATGCTGCCTCCATGTTAAATTATGGATTTTCAAAATGCAGCCTGTACATAGATAAGAAAATGGAAGCTCTGCCTGAGATCCCGGTCAGAAATGGAAAGAAAAAGACGGTTTCCCTGGTTTATGAAGAACAGTTCCACTATCTGGATACCACAGGACAGAATATCGGGAATGTAAAAAGAAAGCTGAGAATCCACAGGGAAATAAAGGCCCCGGTGAAAAAGAACGCCCTGGCAGGGGAGATGATCTATTCCGTCGATGGGAAGGAACTGGGAAGAGTGAGGATCCTTTATGGGGAAAATGCAGGAAAAGCCACATATCCGGACTGCCTGAAAAAAGTTGTCATGAGACTGTAGACAAAAAGTATTTTGGACAGTTTTATAAATTTTTGACAAAGGACAGCAATCCGATGTATAATAAAATCCAAATAGGTATTGAGGGAAATAAAAAACAAAAGGAAGGTACTATATAATGAAAGAAATCCGTACAGAAGATGCCGTAGGGCACATTTTATGCCATGACATCACACAGATTATCAAAGATGTAAAAAAAGGGGTGCTTTTTAAGAAAGGTCATATTGTCAGAGAAGAGGATATTCCTCTGTTACTCTCTGTAGGAAAAGAACATTTATATGTGTGGGAGAAGAAAGAAGGAATCCTTCATGAGAATGAAGGCGCAGAGATCCTTTATAAGATCTGCGCCGGAGATTCGGACACCATGCATGGTTCTGATATAAAAGAGGGAAAAATCGAGCTGATCGCAGACATTGACGGAGTGCTTAAGATCCGCAGAGAAGCTCTGCTGGCTGTCAACTCACTTGGAGAGATGATGATCGCATCCCGCCATGGAGATTTTCCTGTAAAGAAGGGCGACAAACTGGCAGGAACCAGAATTATCCCTCTGGTGATCGAGAAGGAGAAAATGGATCGTGCAGCAGAGGTGGCAGGCACAGAGCCGATCTTTTCCATTCTGCCATATAAGAAGAAAAAGGTGGGTATCGTAACAACAGGAAGTGAAGTGCAGAAAGGTCTGATCACTGACACTTTCACTCCTGTACTGAGAGATAAATTTGCAAAATTTCCATCAGAGGTCATCGGTCAGACAAAACCAGGTGACGATATGGAACAGATCACAGCCGATATCCTGAAATTTATCGAAGAGGGAGCCGATATGGTAGTCTGCAGCGGTGGAATGAGCGTAGATCCGGATGACAGAACTCCGGGTGCGATCAAAGCAACAGGAACCCGCATCGTATCCTACGGTGCACCCGTACTTCCGGGAGCTATGATGCTGGTTTCCTATTATGAGAAAGACGGCAGGCAGATACCGATTCTTGGGCTTCCGGGATGTGTTATGTATGCAAAGAATACCATTTTTGATCTGCTTCTGCCGAGACTGATGGCAGATGATGAGATCACATTATCAGAGATTAACCAACTTGGAGAGGGTGGACTCTGCCTGAACTGTGATGTCTGTACATTCCCGAACTGCGGATTCGGGAAATGATATCCCGCAAAGTGCGTTGCCAGACATAAAGTGAACATAAAGGGAAAAGAAAACTTGCATGAAAAGATTTAAAACCGTACATTATACAATCCATTCTAACAAAATAAAGGATGCGCGAGGCATCAGATTTGCTGTGATCGCAGATCTTCATGGCATGGAATTTGGCCCTGATAACAGAAAGCTTCTGGAGACGATCCACCGGTACAGACCGGATGGGATTCTCATTGCCGGTGATATGATCGTGAGAAATGATTCTGCTTCTTTAAAGACTGCATCATCTCTTCTGAGGAGCCTTGCTCAGCAGTATCCGGTTTATTATGCATTGGGAAACCATGAATATAAGCTGTACAGGACAGATCCTCAGGAGAACTGTATGGCAGCCCGATATCAGGAATATGAAAAGGAGCTGAAGACAGCCGGGATCCATATCCTGCATAATGAATCCTGCAGCCTGCAGGTGGGAAAAACCAGTCTTACTGTCTATGGCCTGGAAATACCTCTGATCTATTATAAAAAGCCATTTTCTCCACAGCTTAAAAGAGAGGAAATCAGGGAACTGATCGGAGAACCATCTTCCGATTCCCTGAATATTCTTCTGGCCCACAGTCCCAAATATGGAGATACCTATTTTGACTGGGGGGCAGATCTGATTCTGAGCGGGCATTATCATGGAGGGATTGTAAGAATTGGCAGGCACAATGGGCTGCTTTCCCCACAGCTTCATCCATTTCCGAAGTTCTGCTGCGGAGATTTCCACAGGAAGGAACAGCATATGCTGGTAAGCGCAGGAGCAGGGGAACACACCATACCTGTAAGGATCCATAATCCCAGGGAATTGCTGATGGTGGATCTGAAACCGAATGCCTGAGAATATTGTTACTGTCTGCTGACTGTATGGCAGCGAAATATTTACTTGAAAAGGAAAAGACTGTGCTATGGGAATTCCGGTAAAGCTGGAAGTATTTGAAGGTCCTCTGGATCTCTTACTGCACCTTATCGAAAAAAATAAAATAGATATCTATGATATCCCCATCGTGGAGATCACAGATCAGTATATGGAATACATCCATGCCATGGAGCGGGAAGACCTTGGTGTTATGAGCGAGTTTATGGTTATGGCAGCCACATTGCTGGATATCAAGTGTAAAATGCTTCTCCCGAAAGAAGTCAATGAGGAGGGAGAAGAGGAAGATCCAAGAGCGGAACTGGTGGAGAAACTTCTGGAATATAAGATGTATAAGTTTATGTCCTATGAGCTGAAGGACAAGATGGACGATGCGGCAAATGTATTCTTTAAAGAGCCCACTCTTCCCGATGAGGTACTGCAGTACAGAGAGCCTGTAGATCCAAAGGAACTTCTGGCAGGTCTCACACTGGAGAAGCTGAATGCAATCTACAAGTCCATCATCCGCAGGCAGGAAGACAAGGTCGATCCTATCCGAAGCAAATTCGGAACCATAGAGAAGGAAGAGGTCAGTCTGTCTGATAAGATGATAGAGATCAAAGATTTTGCCCGTACCCATCGGAAATTCAGCTTCCGCAATCTCCTGGAGAGTCAGTGCTCGAAAGTACAGGTGATCGTCACCTTTCTCTCCATATTGGAACTGATGAAAATGGGACATATCCATGTAGAGCAGGACGGACTGTTCGATGATATCTCTGTTGAAGTACAGACAGACCCGGATACATGGAAGAATCTTACAGAATTTGCGGAAGATGAACCATAGAATACAGAGATCAATATGTAATAAAAGGAATGAGGAAGACTGAGTGAAGATTAAGGAGACAGAAGCTGCGATAGAAGCAATACTTTTTGCAATGGGCGGTTCCGTAGAACTGCCCCGGATCGCCAGAGCCATCGGTGTGGACGAGAAGACAACAGGAAGGATCATCCGCAATATGATGGACCGTTATCAGGAAGAGAACAGAGGCATCCAGATCATAGAGCTGGAGAATTCTTTCCAGATGTGTACAAAGAAAGAATATTATCAGTATCTGATCAATATTGCCCTGCATCCTCAGAAACCGGCACTGTCAGATGTTATGCTGGAAACCTTATCCATCATTGCATACAAACAGCCGATCACTAAGATCGAGGTAGAAAAGATCCGTGGAGTAAAGTCTGATCATGCAGTAAATAAACTTGTGGAATATGGTCTGGTAGAAGAAGTCGGAAGACTTGATGCACCTGGAAAACCAATTCTTTTCGGCACGACGGAAGAATTCTTAAGAAGATTCAGTGTACCGTCGATTGATGATCTTCCGTCATTGAATCCGGAGCAGCTGGAACATTTCAAAGAAGAAGCAGAGGATGAGGCAAAGATCCGTATGGACATTTGATTTTTGAATTCTACAACTTGCATTGGAATCATAAAATTAAAAGAAGAATGGAGCTTCCAATATAAACAGGAAATCAATTGATGATAGAATTTAAAAAGTGGTATTTCAGAATCTATTTATTCTTTGTTCGCATACTGATTGTCAGCATGATCATTGGAATTTCTTTTCCGGTTCATGTTTTTGGAACTACATCTGATCATGCAGGACAAAACTGGAAGATAAATGTCAGTTCTAACGAACGTCAGGTAGTTCCAAATGAGCTAAAACAATTATACGCCCTGTCTGCCGTCTTAATGGATGCAGACAGTGGGCGTATTTTATTTTCCAAAAATGGACAGGAAGAACGGGCAATGGCAAGTACAACAAAGATTATGACTTGTATTCTTGCATTAGAGAGCGGCATAATGGATTCAGAAAATCAGATTGTTACAGTAAGCGATCAGGCTGCTGCACAGCCAAAGGTACATCTTGGAATGGTTGCAGGAGAACGGTTTTATTTAAAAGATCTTCTTTATTCCTTAATGCTGGAGTCACATAATGACTCT
>OGUP01001385.1_pt1 | contig 13731 bp, 17 predicted proteins | sample 1553661 | NCBI WGS metagenome assembly OGUP01 (sample SAMEA2580026, study PRJEB22360) | human gut metagenome | biome: human gut; feature: human-associated habitat; material: faeces | place: Denmark | collected 2008/2010
TTTAAGACAGAATGCAATAAAAATTGCAATTATGTGCGTAGAAGCGATGCACGCAGATAACACCACACTTGACCCAATTCAAGAGGCTGACCATTTCGATGTTATGAAGCCACTATATCGCATTCTTGGAGAACTGGACAATGAAGCACAGGCGTTTGTAGATGCAGATCTTCATGCATTGTCGAAACAACCGGCTTGCACTGAAAACGACTTACAGTAACCTGATACATACCTATGAAGATGAAGGCAAGCCAACGCCAGAGATTGACCTTAGTGATTTCGGGAAGATTTTCAGTGATGGCGATGTATCATTCTAATTCAAAAAGCTAAAGGGAAAGGAGGTGGTTGCATGGCAGAACGCAGAATGTTTTCAAAGTCAATTATTGATAGTGATTTGTTTTTAGATATGCCAGCAGCCACACAAATGTTATATTTTCATCTGGCAATGAGAGCGGATGACGATGGATTTATCAACAATCCAAAACGGATTATGCGGATGATTGGAGCATCAGACGATGATATGCGGATTTTGATTGCTAAGCAGTTCGTGATTTTATTTGATAGCGGCATCGTGGTAATTAAACACTGGCGGATTCACAACTACATTCGTTCAGACCGCTATAAGCCGTCAATTTTCGTTGAAAAAAACAGTCTGCATTTAGATAAAGGCATGGTTTATCAAGAAAATTCCAACTATAACCATTCTGGTATACCAAATGACAACCAACCGGGTACCAATGGTATACCAGATGTCAACCAAACGGGCGACAATATGGATACCCAGGTTAGGTTAGATAAGGATAGGACAAATAATCTATCTATCTTAGATGCAAAAAGCAAAAAAATAACTCCCACTCTGGAAGAGATTCGGATATTTGCTGAACAAGAAGGAATCCACATTGACACGCAAAAATTTTATGACTATTACACAGGGACAGGCTGGAAGACAAAAAATGGGCAACTTATCAAGGATTGGAGAAAAACTTTAAAACACTGGGGCAAAACAGAAGGAACGCCACACAAAGGAACGAAACAACAAGACCCACCAGTATCAGAAAACGCAGAGGCTTATGCAAGTCTGATTTACAACTTAAATGAGCCGATATAGGAGAGGTTAACATATGAAATATTCAGAACAATTGAAAATGCAGATTGCATTTGAACATTATGTAGATTGTGAAAGCATCGCCAAGCTGGGCGATCGGTATGAAATTCCGTCCGATACAGTTTACAGATTTTGCAAGAACTATCGAGGCGAGTTTCGGGATGCCATCATACGAAATTGGAAGCGGAGCGAGAAACGAATGAGAAAGGCAGTTGCCGACTATCGAAACGGGGAAACTATTGATTTTATCAAACGCAAATACCATATTAGCAGCACGCCATTGTATCGTGCACTCGATGCACGAAGTGCTTCATATTTTATAGAGCCGCCCAAATTTTCGGAGAAAGAGTTGAGAAAGCCAAAAGCATTTTCTTGCTATATGAACTGGAAAAAAGAAATTTTGTTGATGGATGCACAAAGAAAACCTTTGTACGGCATCTATAATCAGGAAAATGGTAAGTGGTTACAGCGGCTTTGTAATGGTGGAGTTATGCGACCTTGGTTATATCAGACAACATACGGAGCAAAGGCAAAATTGCAGCAAGTATTGAAAACACGCACATTACATAATGTTGGAATGGTTAGACTGAAAGTGCAATGGTATGGATGGGAGCAGGATTAGTAGATATCGCAAGTGAAGGAGAAATGAGGATGAAAAACCTGATTGTTGAGATTGCTGACAAGTATGCAGATGTTGCATCAATGACATTTGTCGGAACAAATTGTGCTGAATCAGAAGAAACCCATGTGACTGTTGCGGCAATTGCCATCAAATCGGATATAACAGCAGTTGCAGTTTGTGAAGATGGAAGTTCAGTTTGTTATGAAGGCAGTTTAGAAACTAAAGAGCATCTATCCATTGAAAAATTGATAGATGCAATCGGACAACTGGAAGACTTACGTTGCGACCGTGAGGACTTTGCAGCTGATTTTGAAGACGAAGAAGATAACGCTTTTTGTCATGATGTTGCGGCAATTGACACGGCTTTAGCAGCGATAAAGCGGCTGATTGAATTAGAATATGAAAAGGAGTAATTGGAAATGAGCGATGAAACATTAGAACTGCTATGGTCAATGCTTACGAACGAGCAACTTTTGGAACTGCGGGAAAAAGGTGCAATGGATGCTCGCACAATGGCATCTTTTAAGACTGAATTATTCAAGCGGTGTTTGATTCAATTTGATGAAACAGCGGATGCGATAGCGAAGGCAGTTATGGCGGCATTTATAGAGGGGATCAGTATGGATGAATGATGATGACGAAAAGGGATGATTTGGAATTGAATAACATCAGACAGTTGCTGATAAATTACAGAGATATGCAGGCGGAAGTAAATGATGCATATCAAAAAATCAATCAGGATGATAGCCCCATATCATTTGACCGCATCGAAGAACTGGAATCAGGAATCGAACGGGTAAACAAATTTGTAAACAGCATCTACAGCTACAATCTGAAAAAGGCAATTCGGATATACTATATTGATGAACGGTATCAAAAGATTTCGTGGGAGCAGGTTGCTGATTTAGTTGGTGGCGGTTGGACATCATATGCATTAAAAGCCGCAATCCAGCGGATCATCAAAAAAAGTGACACACATGACACAGTTGACACACATGACACGCAATAACTCTTTATAATAAAATAAAGAGTTGGATAGTTTCATTTTAAGCCACTCAGAAGAGTGGCTATCTTTTTATGATATGATATGACAGTACAAGAAATTTATGGCTTGATTAAAACCAATCAGGTGCACCGGTTTTACAATGACGGCACATGGAAACAGCTGGCTGCAACCATACGCAAAGAGCAGCACAACGAATGCCAGCGTTGCAAAGCAAACGGTAAATATCATTATGCTGTGCTGGTGCATCATATAAACCATTTGCGAGAGCATCCGGAGCTGGCATATAGCAAGACCTACATAGACAGCAACGGGCAGGAGCAACGCAATCTGATTCTGTTGTGCAGTCAATGCCACGAAGCAGTGCACGCAAACGATCGACACAAACCAAGAGAGATCGGATTTGAAAACGAGGAGCGATGGTGAAAGATATCCCCCGATTGAAAAAATCGAAAGTTTTCTGGGGGGTTCAATACCGATGGGGGGATTAGACAGTTCTTCTGATTCGCTTCCCGTGTAGTTTTTTTGCAGGAGGTGGATTTTGTGAGGAAAAAAGCAAAGGAAGTACAGGCATCTTTGTATGATTTTGTGCAGCGGAAAAATGCAGATATGAGTGCAATCAGTAAGATGATTGACGATTATGCATACTTGTTTGATTGTGCAGAAGACCTGAAAAAGAACATCACGAAGAATGGAACGATGTTGTTAGAACCGAATACAGCTGGATTCATGATCACAAAACCAAATCCAGCACTAAAAGAATTACGGGATACCAATAAGCAAATGCTCAGTATCTTGAAATCTCTTGGAATTGATATTAAATCCGTTTCGGAGCTGATGCAGCCGGATGACGAACTGTAAATACATTGACGACTATTTATCCATAATCAGCGAAAATGATGTGTCTGTTTGCGAAGAGCAGAAAAAGCTATATAAATTCGTTTTGCACGTGTTTCAAACAGAAAAATTAGTAGTCGATATGGAGCAGGCGGAAAAATACTTTGCCTTACAAAAGTACTTTCCATTTTCTTTGTTCACTTGGGAAAAATTCTGTTTTTTCATTCACAATTGCGTTTACAAGGAAAACGGGCAGCTTCGGTTTCCCAAGTTGGTGATTATTGTAGGGCGTGGAGCAGGGAAAAATGGCTTTTTAGCGTTTGAAGATTTCGCCTTATTGACACCTGTCAATGGCGTACCAAAATATCACATTGATATTTTTGCAACGTCAGAAGATCAGGCAAAACAGAGTTTTTTGGACGTATATGATGTTCTGGAACAGAATGCAGTGAAGATGAAACGACATTTTCGCTGGAACAAAGAAGTCATCAAAAACTTGAAAACAGGCTCAGAACTGCGGTTTCGCACATCCAATGCAAAAACAAAAGATGGTGGCAGACCGGGCAAGGTAGACTTTGACGAATATCATGCTTATGAAAACAGTGCTTTGATTGATGTTGCAGTAACTGGTCTTGGTAAAAAACGCTATCCACGGCAAACTATTATCAGCACAAACGGCAATGTAAGAGGGGCTGTTTTTGATGATTTGCTTGAAACCTGTGAAAAAATACTGGATTTGGAAGAACCAGATAACGGGACATTCCCTTTTATCTGTAAAATTGACTGCATTGATGAAATTGACAATCCCGATTCTTGGCACAAAGCAAATCCATCTTTGCGATTCCTGCCGGATTTGATGGAAGAAATCAAGCTGGAATACGCACAATACAAGCAAAATCCAGCTGCAAACGCATCTTTCCCGACCAAAAGAATGAATTGCCCACCAAAGCATACAGAAAATGCTGTCACAAAGTGGGAAAATATCATTGCATGCAATCGACCAGTGGAAGAAGGTTTGTTAAAGGGGAAATCATGTGTTGCAGGGTTGGACTTCATGTTGACGACAGACTTTTTGGGAGCAGGATTGCTTTACAGAGTAAACGGCGTTGATTATTGGGTTGGACATACGTGGATTTGTGAAAATTCTGCGGATCTGATTCGCATCAAACCGCCATTGCGAGAATGGGAAGCCAGAGGGCTTGTAACATTTGTAGATGCAAAAGCAATTCCGCCGGAACTGCCTGCAATGTGGCTGAAAAATGAAGCTGCAAAACGAGGCTCTCAGATTTTAAAGGTCGGTTTGGACAAATATCGCTGTAATGTCCTGCGAAATGCCTGCATGGATTTTATGCAATTGCATGACGACCAAATCTATTTGGTTCGCCCGTCCGATGAAATGCAGATTGTGCCGACCCTTACAGATAAATTTGCAACGCAAAAAATTGTATGGGGCGTAAATAACAGTAATATGTGCTGGCAGACCAATAATACAAAGACGGCAACCAGTGGAGCAGGCAATATTACTTATCAAAAAATAGAACCAAAATCCAGAAAAAATGATGAATTTAAGGCGTTTGTAGCTGCGGAATGTGTGTCAGATGTTTTGGAACACACGAAAGCAATCAATCTTGATATGATGCAAGCGTGGATCTATTAAGCAGAAGGGAGTGATTACGATGAATGTATTCAAGCGACTGTTTCGACCATTTCTGGAAGAAAAAATAGAAAAAGAAGAAAAAACGGACACCGGATATTATGAAATGGATGAAGAAACCAAAGCATTCATATCCCTTTTTGCAAAATATATTGCAGTGGATTATGTTGCAACCTGTTTATCAAGAGTACCAATCAAAACGATTCAGAACGGAAAAGAAAATCAAGGCGACTTGTTTTATCTGCTCAATTATTGCCCGAACCGAAGCCAGAATGCTTCTGATTTTTTCTATGAATTTTGGTTTCGCTATCTGTGGGACGGAGAAGTGCTTGCATTTGAACACCACAAAGAATGGTTCGTGGCAGACCACTTCTGTGCATCGACAAAAAACACAGCAGAATTATACTTTGAATCCGTCAGTTATGGCGATTTCAGTTTGAGCAAATGCTATTACAGCGATGTAATCTATATCGGGAATCCGTGGGAAAGTTCTCATAGTGATGCGATGCTGAACAGTGTGCTTTCGTACTGCAATGAGATTTTGTCTATTACCACAAAGATTTATTCAAAAGCATCCAATGAAAAATATTTCTTGGAAGTTGGTGCGTTACCGACTGGCGATGACTACGAAGAAAAGTTCAAAAAAATGATGAATGTATCATTCAAGAATTTTTTAAAGAGTGATAAGGCAGTATTGCCGCTGATCGGCGGAATCACTGCAAAATCTGCGAACGATAGCACCAAATCTCAGGGAAACAAGTCCATCATAACAGAAATCAAGGATACCATTTCGCTTGCAATTGAAACAGCTGCGAGAAAATACCGAATACCGCCTGTTTTGCTTACTGGCGGATCGTCCGGATTGTCTGAGATACTGGATTTGTTTATCGGAGAATGCATTTGCTACTATACCGACAAAGCGGACAAGGAATTTTCAAGGAAATTATACCGAAAAGAAGAAATTCTGCATGGCAGCAAGATTCTGTTTGATACCAGTATGATCAAATATTCCGATTTGTTTTCATGTGCTTCTGGGGCTGACAAACTAAAAGCAGCAGCAATTTGCAGCACAAATGAAATCCGGAGAGCCTTAAAACTGCAAAATCTGGATAAGGAATGGGCGGATGGATACACCCTTACAAAAAATTACAGCACATTAAGTGACGCAGAAGGAGATGGTCAGGATGAATGATGGGACGTTCTGGAATTTGGCGAAGAAAGATGAAAAAACAGTGGATTTGTACATCTATTCGCAGGTTAGTGAACGACATGATAAAGAAGCTAAAGTTGTAACTGCGGAAGATTTTCGCAGTCAGCTTGCTGAAGCCGGAGAAATTGATACCATTTGCATTTATATCAATAGCAACGGTGGAAGCGTAAAGGAAGGAATTGCGATTTATAGCCAGCTGATGCGGCACAATGCAAAGAAAATTGTATATATTGATGGATTTGCGTGTTCCATTGCTTCTGTGATTGCAATGTGCGGTGACGAAGTCCACATGTCCAATTGTTCCACCATGATGATTCACAATGCAATGTCAATTGCATGGGGCAATGCTGAAGAGCTGCGGCATGAGGCGGATATTTTGGATACCATCACGGCAAATATCAAGAATGCCTACATGGACAAATCAAATGGGAAAATTGACTTTCAGAAGTTGACAGAAATGATGGATGCGGAAACGGCGTTGAGTGCTGCGGACTGCTTGCAGTATGGATTCGTTGATGTGATTGATAAAAAAGAAAAAGATTCTGGAAAGTCAGGATCAAAACCACCTGAAAAAAATGTTGCAGATCAGATTTTCGGCAGCATTTATAATAAAACAATTGAAAAAATTAGATTGTAAAGGAGCTTGTTATGACAAATCTGGATGAAAAAACAAAGCAGAAGGCTGACATTATCAGTGATTTGACGGATGCAATCAACAAGAATGATACTGAAAATATTCGTGCAAGCATTGATGCACTTGGTGCTTTTATTTCAGAAGAACTCAAAGCAGAATACAACGGCGTTGTTGCTGCTTCTGACCGTGCAATTCTGGCAAGCAGAGGAAACAGAGTGCTGACCAGCAAAGAAACAGCATTCTGGGAAAACGTGATCAATGTCGGAAAGAACTATCAGAATGCAGTTACAAAATTGCCGGATGCCATTGAACCGACCTTTATTGATGCGGTTATGGATGACATTAAATCCAACTTCCCGCTGATCAATGCGGTTTACAGCATGAACACCAGCACATTGACAAAGATTGTGATCAATAAACAGGGAATCCAGCAGGCTGCTTGGGGACAGATCAACAGTGCAATTGTGCAGGAACTTTCCGGTGCGATTGATACAATCAGTGCAGATATGTATAAATTGTCTGCTTGGATGTCGATTCCTGCGGATATGCTGGACTTGGGTCCGTCTTGGGTAGAACGATATTGCCGGACACTACTGACCGAATCTCTGGCATATGGACTTGAAAAAGGAATTGTAGACGGAACAGGAAAAGATCAGCCGATTGGCATGATGCGAGATATTGACAATGCATCTGCTGGAACGTATCAGGAAAAGACAACAGTAAAGCTGGATGCCATCACACCGGTTACAATCGGTGCAATTATAAAGGATCTTGCAAAGACACCAGCTGGACGGCAGCGTCCTGTTACAGATGTTGTCTTTATCGTGAATCCGGTTGACTATTTTTCAAAGGTGTTCCCAGCAACGACCATCATGGCACCGGATGGCACTTACCGGAATAATGTAATGCCGTATCCGATGCAGGTGATTCAGTCGATTGCTGTTCCGGAAAATAAAGCCGTCATTGGCTTGGCAAAGAAGTATTTTCTCGGAGTAGGCACTGCAAAGACCGGAAGTATTACTTATTCCGATGAATATAAGTTCTTGGAAGATGTGCGTACTTTTAAGATTAAGACGCACATCGCCGGAACACCGCTGGATAACAATGCATTTACCGTTTGCGATATTACAGACTTGGAAAGTGCTATTTGGGCTGCAAAGACTGTTTCTACTAAGTAAGGAAAGAGGGTGAACAGGGTTGCCGACAGTAGAAGAAGTAAAGGTTTATCTCCATATCACTTGGGATGAACCGGAAACCAATCAAGAGGTGGAGGCAATCCTACCTCGTGCCGATGCAATTTTGAGAAAATACATCAGCAGCAAGATTGATTATGAAAAAGATTTGATGGTGCATCAGCTTTTTCTGGATCTCTGCCGATATATTTATAACCATGCATCCGACCAATTTAAAATTGATTATCATGATGAATTGTTTTCCCTGAGAAATTTCTATATTTCTCAAGATGTAGATGGAGAAAGCGATGAAGTTTGAACGGTTTACAGATGGGGTTGCAAAGATTTATGCAGTTGCGAACATCGCAGATGCTGGAGATCGTCCCGTTGACGGGCTGAAACTAAAGTACCGGCTTTGCTATCAGTATAAAACAGTTGGCGTGAAACGATTTGTGGAAGCACAGCAAATTTTCATGCAAGTGGATGAAATGATTGCTGTTCCGCAGCGGAGAGCAATTTCTACTGGAGATGTTGCAATTTTAGGCGATGTGCAATATCGGATTGTGCAAGTGCAGCAGATTGACGATACAACCCCAGCAACCACAAAAATCAGTCTTTGGAAGTTGGAGGAAACCTATGAATCTGAAAGAATTTCGGGATAACCTCTGTGAATTGATTCCATCCGGAAAAGTATATCATTTCATCGTTCCAACAGACGTAAAAGAAGCATACATTGTATGGAATGAAACTGGAATAGAGTACACATTTTACGATAATATTTGTTGTGAAAGAACCTATGTTGCAAAAGTTTCCTATCGAACCCGAACAGAATATGATGATTTGCCAGAGAAAATAGAAGAAATGTTTGATAAAGAACAGATTTATTTTTCTTCTTGCAAGATTCAATTCGACTTGGACACCGGAATTATTTATTATACTTGGGAAGTGCGATGGATTGGCTAATATCACAATTGGAGAAGATTTGCAAGGTTTGATTGCAACATTAGAAGAGTTTGTAGGAGATACAGGAGCATACACACGTGTTTTGCAGGCTGGCGGTGAAATTGTCAAGTCAATTGAAAAGGAAGAAATCGAATATCAAAAATTCATTGATGAAGGCGATATGATTCGTTCGGTATCTGCTGTAATAAAGCCGAAAGAACAATTAGTGGATATTTATCCAGTTGGTTCGGTAAAGCGTGGACGGATTACCACCCGAAACGCTGAAAAAGCTGCCTATTTGCATTATGGTGTAAAAGGCAGAATAGAAGCGTCTAAATTTATGGACAATGTAAAAAAAGATTCAGAAGTCGCATCACAAAATGCGATGCAGTCTGAATTTAACCAGATTTTAAGAGAGAAAGGACTATAAAACTATGGCACAGATTGGTTTGCGTTATCCGGTAGCTGCTCCGATTGTGAAGTATCAGGAAAATGGTCTTCCGATTTATGGGACAGGCTTTTATATTGGTCGTATGGTCAAAGCAGACAAGACCTATGATAAAAATGATGCATCTTTGTATGCGGATGATGGCAGAGTGGAATATGATGCAGGAATCACTGCTGTGAATTTGAGTTTGGAAGTGGACGGACTTGGAACACACAAGAGTGCATTCGAGGAAACTCCAATCAAAGTGGAAGCAACTCTGCTGGGGGCGGAATATCAAAAAACAAATGTTTCTTCTGGAAGCAGCCCAACGGTAACTGAAACGATGGAACTTGCTGGAGATGATGTTGCACCATATTTCGGGGTTGGCTACTACAAAACAGATGTCATTGACGGTAAAAAGCACTACTTTGCATACATCATTTATAAGATGGCATTTGCAAAGCCGGACGATTCTGAATCCACAAAGGGAGACAAGACCGCTTTTGGTACAAAGACGATTTCCGGTTCTGGCATGTCCACAGATGGATCTGATACTGCACCAAAGCGATATTTTGAAAAGAAGGTGGAATGCCCAACAGAAAAAGATGCCATTAACTTCTTGAAGACGACTTTTAACATCAAAGATGCAACGGCAAGCAGTGCAAATGATAAGGGGGAATAAAATTTGACTGCAATAAAGATCCATCAGAAATCGTATCCCCTTTACTGGGATTTGTATGCAGAAAAGCGAATCTCTGAAAAGATGGGAAAGGAACGGGTATTTGCTGACTGGCTGAGAGAGGAAAAGAACCGCTTTGAACACATCAGTTTTGTGCTGGTAGAACTGATCAATGGCGGTATTCGCAAGAAAAATGCAATGCTTGCAGCTGGTTTTTCATCCGGTGAAAAGGGAACTCTTTTTCAGATGACGGATGAAGAACAGGAAAGTTTTTTGTCGTTGTTTCGGGTTGTTGATTTTCCGGCAATTCAGAATGCAGTGATTGCAGAGTACATTAAAGCCTATCAGGTAGAAATTCCGGAAGAAATCAAGAAAAACATGCCGGATGATGATTATCTGGAAATCGAAGCAGAGATGGAAGCTGAAAAAGACAAAGATGGAAAAAACTGATTCGCCGGAGGGAGAAACACTTTCTCCGGCTTTTATACTATGGGCTGTCTGCCGGGCTTACCCGTGCAGAAACGCTGAATACACGACCGGGTGAATTGACACAAATGCATCTATGGAAGGTGGTGGAAAAATGGCACAAGTAAGAGATATTAAAGCACGTATCAGTCTGGATGGGGAAAGTGCATTCCGGAAAGCACTTTCCATGTCAAACAACAGCTTGAAAGCGATGCGAGAAGAACTGAAAACGGTAACATCTGAATTTAATCAGAATGATGATGCTGTAGAAAAAACCGCAAAGGCACAGGAAATACTGCGAAAAATGCAGGAACAATCCGAGCAGAAAATACAGGCGTTATCGGATGCGGTCGAATATCAGTCAAGAAAATATCAGGAAGCACAGGCGGCAGCGGATCAGGCGGCGGAAGCATATGGTTATGCCTCTGAAGAAGCCATCCATGCCAGAAAAGCAGCAGATGATGCTGCAAGTGCAACCGATAAATACAGCAAGATGTTGTATTCTGCACAGGGAGAAGCAAACAAGCTGAGCAGAGAATTAGAGGACATATCCAACAGCAGTGACAGTTCTGCGGATTCTTTTGATGATGTTTCGGATTCCTTGGAAGATGTCAGAGACTGTTCCGACAAAGCATCAGATGGATTTACTACAATGAAAGGCGTTGCAGCCAATCTTTACACAGAAGGAATCAAATTTGTCACAGATGGCTTGCATGATATGTATGACCTGCTCCTCGAAAGTGATTCTGCGGTTGGCAGCTTTGCGGTAAAGACCGGCACCGCTGCCAGTGATATGGGGCAATACAAGGATATTATCAATGATATTTATGAATCCGGTAACGGCGAATCATTGAGCAACGTATCGGATACGATGGCTTTGGTGGTACAGCAGTTTGGTGATTTGAACGATGCTGATTTGTCCGATGTTACAGAGAATCTGTTCACGATGGAAAGCTATTTCGGCTACGATGCACAGGAACAGCTGAGAGCGGTAAAAATGCTGATGGATCAGTTCGGCGTTTCATCTGATGAAGCATTTTCTATGATCATTCAAGGTTCACAGCAAGGGCTTGACAAGAATGGCGATTTGCTGGATTCCATCAATGAATATGCAGTGCATTACAAGCAATTGGGCTATGATGCAGATGATTTCTTTAATTCTCTTGCAAACGGCACGGCTTCCGGTACGTTTTCTGTCGATAAATTGGGCGATGCTATGAAAGAATTTGGCATTCGCACCAAAGATACTGCGGATTCTACAACAGAAGGATTCAGCTTAATTGGGCTGGATGCAGATGAAATGAGAAAAAAATTTTCTAAAGGTGGGGAAACAGCCAGACAAGCAACAGAAGATACCTTAACGGCTTTATTTCAGATGGATGATCAGGTAAAAATGAATCAAGCTGGAGTTGATTTGTTCGGCACGATGTGGGAAGATCTTGGAGCAGCAGGCGTAAAAGCCTTGATGAATGTAAACGGCAACATCACAACCTCCAAAGAAACGCTGGAAGAAGTCGATAAGATTAAATTTAACGGCGTTGAGAGAAGAACGGAATCCCTTGGCAGAAAATTCAAAACAGAAATCACACAGCCGATTTTTGATAAAGCAATGCCCAAGCTGGAATCTGCTATGGGCTATGTTTCTAACAACATGGATCACATCATTGACACCATTAAAAAAGTCGGCGAAGCCATGAAAATTGCACTTGCTATCGGAACGGTTACGAAATTTGTATCCAGTGCCGTATCCGGAATGACTGCTGTTGTGAATGCAATTAAAGCTGCAAAAGATGCACAATTATTGCTGAACGCTGCACAGAAAGCCAATTTATTTGGATTGATTGCCGGGCTTGCTGTTGGAGCAGGCATTGCCATTTACGATTACTATAGAAATTTAGAGGATTCCTTAGAACCAACTTCCCTTGTCTCCGAAAAAACACAGGAATTATGCGATAAACTGAGCGACCAGAGAACGAAGTGGGAAGAAGCGAAAGATGCAGCAGATACGAACATAAAAAATAAGGATGCAGAATTTCAGTATTACGAAGGTTTAAAAGCTGAACTGGATGGAATCGTTGATGGCAACGGCAGAATCAAGGAAGGCTATGAAAATCGTGCGAAGTTCATCACAGAAGAACTTGGAGATGTAACTGGCGAAGAAATTGAAATTGTGGATGGTGTCATCCAAAAATATGACGAATTATCTGTAAAATTGGATGAAGTCCTGCTGAAAAAGAAGGGCGAAGCCTATGCAAATATTTATGCCGACCAGTTTTCAGAAGCATTGTCTGGAAAAGATGATGCTCTGAATACCTATATGGAATCACAGAATAACTATAATAGTTTCCGAACACATGCGATATATACGGATTCTGGACAGCGAAATTTAAGAATTGCAGAACTCGAACGAAGCTATGAAAACCTGAAAGCATTAGGTCCAGATCCAACAGATGATTGGTTCGGTGGAACACTTTGGACAGATTTCAACAATGTGAAAAAAGAACTCAACCAGCTGAAACAGGAAGCAGCGGATGAAAGCACCTTACAGCAGGCATTGATGAATGCAGAAGATATGTATTCGGAATATAGCACAACCATTGCAAATTATCAGCAGTTGCAACAAGCAATTACAAGTGGCACAAAAGACGAATTGGAAACATCCATGTATTATCTGGAAAACCATTTTGCAACTGCTGAAACGGCAACGAGTGGTTATTTGCAGCGGCAGGCTTATCGTATCAATAACGAGTTAGACAACACCAAAACAGCTGTTGCAAATGGTATGGCGGGTGTTACGCAAGAAGATGTTACCGCTATGGAGAACATGAATATAAAGGCTGGCATTGAATGGAGAAAAGCAACGTCCAACGCTCAAAAATCTATGGATGATACTGTTGCAGCTGCCGCAGAACTGGGTGGAAAGCTGTGGTCACCAATGGCAGGCGGTGCCCCCACCGGGGGGAAGGCTTTTCGCAGCCCAT
>OGUP01001387.1_pt1 | contig 13728 bp, 9 predicted proteins | sample 1553661 | NCBI WGS metagenome assembly OGUP01 (sample SAMEA2580026, study PRJEB22360) | human gut metagenome | biome: human gut; feature: human-associated habitat; material: faeces | place: Denmark | collected 2008/2010
CTTTAATCTGGCTATTTCTTTGTGTGTGATCTTATGATAGACGCCATGGATACGGATCAGCGGCATTTTTATCAGATTCAGACGAACCTGCCCGGATTCCCGATAACCGCCTTTTTCCCAACACAAAACGCTGTCACCAGCATGCGAAGCATCAATCTTCTCTTTCGCAAAATCAATTCTGTAATACCAGGAATCCTGTGGATTCATTTCCACCCAGCCATCCAACAGGATACTACTCTTATGGACCTGCACCGGCATGATCATATCCGAAGCATTCACTCTTTTTAAAACAATATATGCAAATTCTTCCCGCAGCGGAAATGCAGTAACCTCCGAACTCTGGATATTTTTATGCGTGATATGGTATCCATATTCTTGCAGCTGAAAAATGTGCTCCTTTATGAACCCTTTCCATAATTGCTTTTTCATAACAAAAAGAATGGCCGGCGGTCGTCTTCTTTGCACCAGGGTCAAACTATAAAACACCTCTTCTACTTTCGACTGCGTCAGATCAAAAGCCCAGACATCACTGTCCGGAACTGTGGCAGGATCTATGGAAGAAAGGCTGCATGCAGTTACATTTTGACTTATATTTTCCTGATAGATCTCTATCACTTTTCTGTCCGGCTCATATGCTTTCAAAATCTCATAACCGGCATTTTGAAAACCAAGAGTCAGCGCACCGATACCGGCATTAAAGATCACCACTGTATTCTTCATATATTTTTTCCTATCTTATTATTTGTACTGTGACAGCAGCTCCAAAAGCTTACCACTGTTGATTGGTTTGTTATAATTGATCCCCACAAGCCAGGATATTCCCTGTACATTTCTGTAAAGACTCCGGATAATTTTTCTCCTTTATCTGCTCTATGGCTGTCCGGGCACTCTGGTTTCAGTTCAATCTCCTCTCTGGCACTACCGGCATAAGCATGTACCCGTCACCCCTTCTTAATATTCCCTGAAAAGCAAAATAATTTCACAGCATCATATGTCTATATGATACCATGAAACTATTTTTGCGTAAAGATTTTATAAAAAAGCCTCAGAGAATTTTCACACATACATACTCTGAGGCTTTCTCTATAGTCCATATATATTTTTATTCCACTGTCACGCTCTTCGCCAGATTTCGTGGTTTATCCACATCCAGTCCTTTGGCTACACTTACGTAGTAACCCAGAAGCTGAAGCGGGATCACTGCCAGGGATGTTGCAAAGTGCGGGTCTGTTTTCGGGATGTAGACGGTGAAGTCTGCAGTATCCTCGATATTGTAATTGCCAAATGTGGTCAGGCCCATAAGGTAGGCGCCACGGCTCTTACACTCAACCATATTGCTGACTGTTTTTTCGTAGAGATCCGGCTGGGTCAGCACACCGATCACAAGAGTCCCGTCTTCGATCAGGGAGATCGTTCCGTGTTTCAGCTCTCCGGCAGCATAGGCTTCAGAGTGAATGTAACTGATCTCTTTCATCTTCAGACTGCCCTCCAGGCTGATAGCGTAATCAATTCCTCTTCCTACAAAGAAAGCATCTTTTACATTTGCCTGTTTGGAGGCAAACCACTGGATACGCTCCTTATCTTCCAGGATCTTACAGATCTTATCCGGAAGCGTCTGCAGTTCACTGATATAATTGCTGTAGGCTTCTTCTGTGATCGTTCCCCTTACCATTGCAAACTGGATCGCAAGTGTATAAGCTGCGATCAGCTGTGTGCTGTACGCCTTGGTAGTAGCTACAGAAATCTCCGGTCCGGCCAGAGTATAAAATACATTATCAGCCTCACGTGCAATGGAAGATCCCACTACATTAACGATTCCCAGTGTACGAATACCATTTTCCTTGCATTTACGAAGTGCTGCAAGACTGTCTGCTGTTTCACCGGACTGGCTGATGATCACTGCAAGGCTGTTGGTGTTAAGGGCCATTTTTCGGTAACGGAATTCGGAAGCGAGCTCTACCCTTACCGGGATCTGTGCAAGATCCTCGATCACATACTGTGCTGCCATTCCTACGTTATAAGCTGAGCCGCAGGCTATGATATAGATCTGCTGGATGTTCCGGATGCTTTCTTCTTCCAGGCCAACTTCACTGAGGTCGATCTTTCCATCCTTGAGCACGGAATTCAACGTATCCAGTACGGCCTTTGGCTGTTCATGGATCTCCTTCATCATGAAATGCTCATATCCGGCTTTTTCCGCTGCTTCTGCATCCCATTCAATGGTTTTCAGCTCTTTCTCGATCTCATCTCCATCAAGATTGTAGAAGGTGACTTCGCCTTTTTTCACACGCGCCATCTCCAGATTGCCGATATAATATACATTGCGGGTGTATTTCAGGATCGCCGGTACGTCAGAAGCGATAAAGGATTCATCTTCTGCCACTCCAAGGATCATGGGGCTGTCTTTTCTGGCTACATATATTTCACCCGGATAATCCTTGAACATGATCGCAAGGGCATAGGAACCACGGATACGTACCATGGAATGTGTGATGGCATCCACCGGTGTTCCCTCGTATTTCTTGTAATAATAATCGATCAGCTTGACTGCTACCTCGGTATCGGTCTCAGAATAGAAAGTATAGCCTTTACGGGTGAGCTTATTTTTCAGTTCCTGATAGTTCTCAATGATGCCGTTGTGGACTGCTACGATATTACCGTCGTCTGTCATATGCGGATGTGCATTGTTCTCAGAAGGTTCACCATGAGTTGCCCATCTGGTATGACCGATACCACAGGTTCCCGGTACAGTCTCTCCGCCGTTTGTCTTTTCTGACAGAACTTTCAGTCTTCCCTTGGCTTTGATCACTTCCGTCTCGTCCTCGCCGTCACGTACGGCGATTCCAGCGGAATCATATCCTCTGTATTCCAACTTGGAGAGTCCATCTAAAAGGATCGGAGCTGCCTGGTGTCTACCTGTAAATCCTACAATTCCACACATATTTATCTGTCCTTTCTGTCTATGCAGGTATTTTCGCAAAAGACCGGGCTGTTACATCATATGCAACAGTCCGGTCAGAAGTTTCAGTTATTGCAATATAACACGTCCTACAGTATAGCACGTACCACTCTTGGTTTGCAACCCGCTTTTTCCAGAGCTGCAACGATCTGATTCTTATGATCTGTTCCGAATGCTTCCATAGTGATCCGAAGTTCTACGGCTGCATTTCGGTTGGTACTTACAAACTGGTTATGATCCAGTTTGATAACATTACCCTGATTTTCAGCGATCACACTTGCAACACGTACCAGTTCACCTGGCTTATCCGGAATAAGTACGGATACGGTAAAGATACGGTCACGCTGGATCAGTCCGTGCTGTACAACCGATGACATGGTGATCACATCCATATTTCCACCGCTTAAGATGGAAACGATCTTCTTATTCTTTACATCCAGATGACGGAGAGCTGCTACAGTAAGAAGTCCTGAGTTCTCTACGATCATCTTGTGGTTTTCTACCATATCCAAAAAAGCCACGATCAGCTCATCATCATCGATGGTAATGATATCGTCCAGATTTTCCTGGATATATGGGAAGATATTTTTTCCCGGAGTCTGCACTGCAGTACCATCTGCGATAGTATTTACGTGAGGAAGCGTTACGACCTCCCCTTTCTCCAGGGATGCCTTCATACATGCTGCGCCTGCCGGCTCAACACCGATGACTTTGATGTGTGGGTTCAGAAGCTTCGCAAGTGTAGAGACACCTGTAGCAAGTCCGCCCCCTCCAATCGGTACCAGAATGTAATCTACAAGCGGAAGTTCCTGTACGATCTCCATGGCGATAGTTCCCTGACCGGTTGCTACTGCCGGATCGTCAAATGGATGGATAAAGGTATAGCCTTTTTCTTCTGCAAGGGCAAGTGCGTGTGCGCAGGCTTCGTCATACACGTCGCCGTGAAGGATAACCTCCGCACCGTAACTCTTGGTGCGCTCTACCTTGATCAGTGGTGTGGTAGTTGGCATGACAATGACTGCTTTTACTCCATATTTATGTGCAGCATAAGCAACACCCTGGGCATGATTTCCTGCAGATGCAGTGATCAGACCTTTGTTCCTCTCTTCGTCAGAAAGTGTGCTGATCTTGTAATATGCGCCACGCACCTTATATGCACCGGTACGCTGCATATTCTCTGGCTTCAGATAAACCTTATTTCCCGTCATATCTGAGAAATAACTGCTGTATATCAGCTTTGTTTCCTGTGTCACTTCTTTTACTTTTGCTGCCGCTTCCTCAAAGCTCTCTAATGTAAGCATTTGTATTTAGCTCCTTTCTTCTACGTCAAAGAGGGCGTTTACAAATGCGTCTGCGTCGAATTTCTGCAGGTCATCGATGCTCTCGCCTACTCCGATGTATTTTACTGGTATGTCAAGCTCGGACTGGATCGCTACGGCGATTCCACCTTTGGCTGTACCATCAAGTTTGGTAAGAATGATTCCGGTAACGTTTGCGACCTCGGCAAACTGTCTTGCCTGGGAAAGCGCATTCTGGCCCGTGGTTCCGTCAAGAACTACCAGCGTTTCCAAATATGCTTCCGGATACTCACGTTCCAGAATACGGTAAATCTTGCGAAGCTCTTCCATAAGGTTTTTCTTATTATGAAGTCTTCCTGCGGTATCGCAGATCAGAATATCTGCATTTCTGGCTTTGGCTGCTGCCACGGCATCATAGACAACAGATGCCGGATCTGCGCCTTCCTGACCGCCGATCATCTCAACACCGGCACGGTTGGACCATTCTTTTAACTGCTCTCCTGCAGCCGCACGGAATGTGTCCGCTGCCGCAAGGATCACTTTCTTATTCTGTGCTTTCAGCTTTCCTGCAAGTTTACCGATCGTTGTTGTTTTACCAACACCATTTACACCAATCAATAATAAAACAGACTTTTTGTGTTCAAATTCATAAGCGTCTTCATGAATTTGCATCTGCTCCTTAATGGTATCAATCAAAAGCTGTTTGCAGGCAGATGCTTCTTTAATTTTTTCTTCTTTTACACGTTCTTTGAGTCCATCAATAATACTCATTGTAGTATTAATACCGATGTCCCCCATTACCAGTAATTCTTCCAGTTCTTCATAAAAATCATCATCAATCTCCGAAAAACCGGTAAACAAAGAATCAATTCCGGAAACGAAAGAATCTCTCGTTTTGGAAAGTCCATTTTTTAATCGTTTGAAAAATCCAACTTTTTCTTCCATTGCTGTCTCCTTACTTTTAGTTGTCTAACTGCTCTTCAATGAGTTTTACGGATACCAGCGTAGAAACGCCTTTTTCCTGCATGGTAATACCATACAGAACATCCGCTGCTTCCATCGTGCCCTTTCGATGGGTAATTACAATAAACTGTGTGTTTTTTGTAAGCTTATGCAAGTATTTAGCATACCGCTTTACGTTGGAATCGTCAAGTGCTGCCTCAATTTCGTCAAGCAGACAAAACGGAGAAGGTTTCAAATTTTGAATAGCAAACAAAAGTGCAATGGCTGTTAACGCCTTCTCTCCACCGGACAACTGCATCATGTTGCCAAGTTTCTTTCCCGGCGGCTGCGCATTGATTGTAATGCCGGCTTCCAATACGTCTTCTTCCTCGACCAATTCCAAAGTACCTTTTCCGCCTCCAAACAGCTCGCGGAACACCTTGTCAAACTGTTTCTGAATATCCGCAAATTTTTCTGTAAACTGTTTGCGCATTTCTTCATCTAAATCAGCAATAATCTTTTTCAGTGCGTCTTCCGACTCAATCAAGTCGTCATGCTGCGTTTTCAAAAGTGTATAACGCTCACTGACGGATTTGAAGTCTTCTATTGCATTTACATTGACATCGCCAAGACCACGAATTTTGTTTTTCGTATCCGTCACATTTGCCTTCATGCGTGTGTAGGAAATGGAATGGTCGATATCAATTTCTTTGGCACTGCGGTATGTAAGCTCATATTCATTCCACATATGATTGACTTTTGCTTCCATCTTCTCTTCGATGTTCTGCTTTCGTGACTCTAAACGGAAAGACTCTTTGTCGAGTTCGCTCATATGATTCATCAGTGCATCCCGCTTCTCAAAAATATCTTTTTGGGATGCCATCATTTCTTCTTTCTGCTTACTTTCCTCTTCAATTTCTTTGGTCAGGCGGACAATTTCTTCCTGTAACTGTTTGTTTTTCTCTTCGTAACCGGCAATTGCCTGTTCCATCTCAGAAACCGTATCATCCGAATTTTTCTGCTCCTGCATCAATTTGTTGTATTCTGTTTCCAGATCATGAAGTGATTCTTCAATTCGATGAATATTTTCAGCTACATAATTGTTCTTTTGCTGGAACGAAGAAACTTCTAAGCGGTTTTGAGAAATTTTCTCTTGTAACTCCACTTGTTTTTCACGTTCTTCATCCAATTTGACAGATAAAAGTTTTACCTGCTCTTTTGCCTGCTCCTCTTTCTGCTTCGACAATTCCAAATCACTGTCGATTCTTGAAAGAGAATCTTCAATTAATGCCTTCTGGTTTTCAATTTCTTTTCCATCATTGGCAATAGCGCGGTATTCTTTTTCCTTCTGCTCTTTTACCGATACTGCCTGCTCATATTTAATCTGAGCCGTATTTTTCTTTAATTCCAGTTCTTTAACCGTCTCTTCTTTGGCATTGGCATCTTTAACAAAGTTTTCCACCTGTTTCTGTGCTGTCTGAATTTCTTCTTTCACGGAAGCAATTGCACTCTCAATCGTCTGTTTTTCTTTTTCTAATGCTTCCTGCTCCTTGCGGCGGCCAAGCAGATTTGAATTATTCTTAAAGGTACCACCGGAAAGAGAACCGCCCGGATGGAACAATTCACCCTCTAATGTTACAATACGCACTCGGTACTGATACTTTTTACTAATCTGCATCGCATGATCAATCGTATCCACAAGAAGAAAACGCCCTAACAGATATTCGATAATTAATTTATACTTTTCATCGCAGTCTACCTTGGAAGCTACATTTCCAAGAACACCATCTTCCTCTAGAATTTCATCCCGAAATGGCTTTTCTTTTTTCGGTGTAACTGTCGTCAGCGGTAAAAATGTAGCACGCCCCAAACGATTCTTCTTTAAATACTGAATCATTCGTTTTGCAACATGTTCATCCTCTGTTACGATATTTTGAATATTTCCGCCAAGTGCTGTCTCAACAGCAGTAATATATTTTTCTTTCACCCGGATAATATCTGCAACAACACCAAGCACACCTGGTTCCTGTTTCTTCTGCTCCATCACACGGCGGATACTCTGACTGTACCCCTCATAGCGCTCTGCCATGTTTTTTACCGTTTCCAGTTTAGAATCAATGATATGGTAATTCTTTTGTTTTTCCTGCTGCTTTTTCTGCAAAGATAAAATATCCTGCCGTTTTATATCTGCATTTCGTAAGAGTTCTTTTTTCGCCACATAAGCAGAGTCTAACTCTTTCTTTGCCGCCTTCAAAAGTTCCTCTTCTCTTTTCATTTCTTCTTCCGCTGAAGAATATTGTGTTTTATTTGCTAAAATCTTCTGATTTAATTCTGCTTTACGAATCTTATTCTGCTCCAGCATGGATTTCGCTTTCTGCTGTTCCACAGTAATCTTACTGGAAGCATTCATCGAATCCATAATCTGCTCATTCTGTTCGTTTAACTCGATTTCATCTTCTAAAATTGCTTTCTCTAACTGCTCCATCTGGCTGCTAAGCGATTTTTCTTCGTCTGTAATTTTCTCGAGTTCTAAAAGTGCCTCTTTCTGGGAAGCGGTATAAGAAGCCAGTTCCTCATTTGCTGCCTGTTTGGATTCCTCCAATGCATCCGTACGCTCTTTGTAATATTCTTTTCCCTGTGCGGCAGACGAAATTTTTTCCTTGGTAATACGAATTTCTCCTTCAAAATTCGTAATCAAAAGTTTATCCTGATTTACTTTTTCCTTTTTCTTCTCAACCGAACGGTCAAAATCCGCAATTGCAGACTCTACCGAATCATATTCAGAACGCGATTTTTCTTTATCCGCTTTTGCCTGTTCCAATTCTTCTTTTGTATGGGAAAGGTTTTTCTCAATTTCTTCTGTTTCCTGCTGTAATGTCTCATAATCCATGCAGAACAGTCCTACTTCAAACTGTTTTAACTCTTCTTTTAACTGAAGGAATTCTTTCGCCTTTTTCGACTGTTCTTCCAGTGGACCAACCTGTTTTTCTAATTCTGTCAAAATATCCTGTACACGAAGAAGATTTTGACGTTCTGTCTCCAGATTTTTCTCAGCAGCAGCCTTTCTTTTCTTGAATTTAACGATACCGGCAGCTTCGTCAAATAATTCTCTTCGCTCTTCCGGTTTACCACTAAGAATTTTGTCAATCTGTCCCTGTCCGATGATGGAATAACCTTCTTTTCCGATACCGGTATCAAAAAACAATTCCTGTACATCACGGAGACGGCAGGTTACACCATTTAACAAGTATTCACTTTCACCGGAACGGTACACTCTTCTCGCTACCTGTACCTCTTCATAAGGCAGATTTAATTTGTGGTCCTCATTGCTGATTGTCAATGCAACATATGCATAACTTTGTGGTTTGCGCATCTCCGTTCCCGAAAAGATAACATCCTGCATGCTCGAACCACGTAACTGCTTAGCACTTTGTTCGCCTAATACCCAGCGGACCGCATCGGCAACATTACTTTTTCCACTGCCGTTTGGTCCGACAATTCCGGTAATTCCATTATGAAATTCAAATACAAGTTTTTTTGCAAAGGATTTGAAACCCTGAACTTCTATACTTTTCAAATACATGGACTACTTCTCCTGTCTCAATAATAATATCGTTTCATACGCCGCCTTTTGTTCGGCCGCCTTTTTCGTACGGCCTTTTCCACGGCCATAGGCTTTCTCATTTACCATGCAGACCACTTCAAACGATTTATTGTGGTCAGGGCCTTCCTCTTTTTCCAGTGCATAAGAAAGATTTGTTTTTTCGTGAAATTTGCTCTGGATAATTTCCTGCAAAATTGTCTTACTGTCATAAAATAACTGTTTCTTTTCGATGTCCGATAAAACATACTGCAAAATAAACTCTCTTGCCGGATTCAATCCACCATCCAGATAAATTGCGCCAATCACAGCTTCAAAAGCGTCAGACAAAATCGAGTCTCTCTTGCCGCCACCGGTAACCCATTCGCCGTGTCCCAGTTTCAGATATTCTCCTAATTTAATTTCCCTGGCAGAAGATGCAAGACTCATCTCGCATACTAAACTGGCACGCAGCTTCGTCATTTTTCCTTCTACCATATCCTTATGGTTTGAGAAGATATAATCACTGCTTACCAATTCTAAAACAGCATCTCCCAAAAACTCCAGCCGCTCATTGTTTCTCTCATATTTCCAATGCCTCTCATTAGCATACGAACTATGTGTCAGCGCATTGTTAAGCAGCGAAAGATTTTGAAAGTGATATCCAATTTTGTCCTGTAACTGTGTTAATTTGTCTTCTTTCACAGCACAAAGCCTCCTTTAAGCCTGAATCTTGTCCTGTATTTTTTCATTAATACTATTTTCTTTAAATGTAATACATTGTCCCAAAGCCGTTTTGATTTCCGCACTCTTGGAATTTCCATGAGCCTTTACCACAAGCCCTTTTAATCCTAACAACGGGGCACCGCCCTGGCTGCTGACATCAAATGTCTTTAATAATCCTTTTAATGCCGGTTTAATCAGCATACCACCGATTTTTGTTCGGAGACTCTTCATAATGCCCTCTTTGATGCAGCCTAAGAATGTTTTAGCAACACCTTCAAAAAATTTCAAAATCACATTGCCGACAAAAGCTTCACAGACAAGGATATCTGTGCCGCCTTTTGCAATATCTCTTGCCTCAACACTTCCGACAAAATTAATGTTTTTGCAGTCACGAAGCAACGGATATGTTTCTTTCACAAGCTGATTTCCTTTTTCCTCTTCGGTTCCGATATTTACAATACCAACCGTTGGATTTTTTTTGCCCATAACGTTTTCAAAATAAACCGAACCCATCTGGGCAAACTGAACCAGATGTTCCGGACGGGCGTCTACATTCGCTCCACAGTCGATTAACAGAGAAAATCCGTTTTTAGAAGGTAAAAATGGTGCAAGTGCCGGACGCTTGATTCCTTTGATTCGACCAACAACAAGTTGTCCACCAACCAAAATGGCACCTGTACTTCCTGCCGATACAATCGCATCCGCCTTTCCATCGCGTACTAATTTCATGGCAACAACTAAAGAAGAATCTTTCTTCTCACGAATTGCCTTTGTTGGGACTTCACCCATATCAATAATTTCTGTTGCATTCACAATTTCAATGCTTGCTTCCTCATAGGTATATTTTGCAAGCTCACTTTTTATTTCTTCTTCTCTGCCAACAAGAATTACTTTCATACCTTTATTCTCATTTACTGCCTCTACGGCTCCCTTTACTGTTTCAACCGGTGCGTAATCGCCACCCATGGCATCTAACGCAATTACAACTTTATTTTCCATCTTTTTTACCTCCTAAAAAAACTCATACGTTATAAATATACTAGAAAATGAGAAAAAAAGCAATCAAAAAACCACCCGAAGGTGGTTTTCTTACTGTTTTTCATAAAAAAATGACTGAATTCCCTGGAAATTATACTTTTTCGCACCAATAATCTGCTCAGTGCTTCCTACAAACAAAATTCCCTGTTTGCATAAGGAATCCGAAAATCGGCGGTAAATCCGCTCCTTTGCCTCTTCCGTAAAGTAAATCATCACATTCCGGCATACAATCAAATGAACTCTCTGCGGATATCCATCCTTTAACAGATTGTGCTGCTTAAAAGAAATACATGATTTTAATTTATTAGAAACACGGTAAATACCATGCTCATCTTTTTCTAAAAATTTATCTCTGTAACGCTGCGGCAGTCCTTTAATGCTCTGACTGGTATAACACCCCGCCTTTGCTTTTGCTAAAACTTCCGCGTCCATATCCGTCGCCAAAATCTGAACTTGACTCAATGGAAGAAAATCACTTAAAACCATCGCCAACGAATATGGCTCATCACCTGTTGAACAGGCTGCACTCCAAATACGCAAAGGTTTTGGAAAGCGTTTCAAAAGCAGTGGAATGATATCCTTTTCCAAGGTCTGCCATTGCAGAGGATTTCGGTAAAACTCTGATACATTGATAGTCAAATATGTAATAAAACTATCATGAATTTCTGTATCCTGTCTAAGTAATGACAAAAAAGTGTTATAATCATCTACTTGATGTTTTTTTAAAAAATTATCAATCCGCCGCTTCATCTGCCCTTCTTTGTAGGAATTTAAATCAATTCCTGACATTGAAAGGAATCCGCTTTTAAACCATTCGTAATCGTAAAGACCCATTATTCTTCTTCGGAATCTTCAGCATCTGCTGCTTCGTTGCGTTTCTCAATCTCAAGTGCTTTTACACTTAAGCTGATTTTCTTTGTTTCTTCATTGAAATCAACGATTTTAGCAGTAATTTCCTGACCTACTTTCAAAACATCGGAAGGTTTTTCTACATGCTCAATAGCAATCTGAGAAACATGAAGCAATGCGTCAATTCCTTCTTCCAACTCAATAAATGCACCAAAATCAGTCATGCGGGCAACCTTACCGGTTACGATTGTACCAATCTGATACTTCTCTGCTGCATTTTTCCATGGATTGTTCTCTTCCAGTTTAAGAGTAAGTGCAATCTTTGTGTCTTGAATATCTTTAATCATGACATTTACTTTATCGCCAACTTTGAACAGCTTTTTAGGATCTGCAACGCGTCCCCATGACATCTCGGAGATGTGAAGAAGTCCATCTGCTCCGCCCAAGTCGATGAATGCACCAAAATCGGTAAGGTTTTTAACAGTACCTTCTACCATCATGCCAACTTTAATACGGGAAAGCAATTCTTCCTGCATTTTTTTCTTCTTAGCAACGATTAACTGTTTGCGGTCGCCAATAATTCTTCTCTTACGTGGATTAACTTCAGTAAGAACGAATTCAACTTCCTGATCCTGATATTTGGATAAATCTCTCTCATACATATCGGATACCAGACTAGCCGGGATAAACACACGGCCTTCACCATAAGAAACACTCAAACCGCCTTTGAGTACCATGGAAACTTTTCCGGTAAGTACTTCCTGATTTTCAAATGCTTCCTGAAAACGTTCATTCATCTTGTCCTGCTGAAGTCTCTTATAAGTAAGAAGAACCTGTCCCTCACCATCGTTGACTTTCAAAACTTTAACAGTCATCGTATCTCCTGGTTTTACTTCGGAGGTCAAGTCAACATCAGTATTGTTACTGTATTCATTCTTCGTTAAAATACCATCTGCTTTATATCCAATGTTTAAGATAATCTCATTGTCTTTAACTCCGATAACTGTCCCTTCTACAATCTCACCATTGTGGATTGTGACTAATGAATCCTCTAATAATTCTGCGAAACTTGCTTCTGACATGCCTTAAGAACCTCCTGTATAATAGTATTTGGGGTCGATGCCCCGGCAGTAATACCTAGGCTTGCAAAAGATGAGACCGGGATATCCGGTAAATCTTCTGCTGTCTGTATAAAAAAAGTGTTTTCACACTGATTTTTACATATTTCATATAACTTGCGTGAATTGGATGAATGTGTTCCACCTATCACAATCATAGCGTCAGAATCCTTTGCTAAAGACTCTGCCTCCGTCTGACGTGTAGACGTAGCATTACAAATTGTATTCACAGCAAGTATATCATAACCTTTTTTTGAAAAAATTTCAACTAATTCTTGAAATTTTTTGTAATTAAATGTCGTTTGTGCTACCACGCATATCGGTTTTTCCCCTTTTGACGGCTTAAATAAAAGGGCATCTTCCTTCGATTCTACGACGGTTCCACCGTTTTTTGCCCACCCGAGAATTCCTTGCACCTCCGGATGTTTTGCCGAACCGATGATAACAATTTCATATCCTTTTTCACTATATTCAGCAACGGTTTTATGAATTTTTTTCACAAATGGACACGTTGCATCCTCAAATGGAATTTTTTTCTCCTTGAGCGTGTGGATGACGGATTCCGGTACACCGTGCGAACGAATCACTAAAATCGCCTGACTCCTGTCTTCTTTTGCAATTTCATCCGGGTGTTCAATCACCTGTACCCCCTGCGATGCTAAATCCTCTACAACCTGCTCGTTATGAATAATCGGTCCGAGTGTATAAACTTTATGATTTTCTTTTGCCAATAAATCATATACCGTATCAACGGCCCGCTTTACTCCAAAGCAGAACCCCGCGCTGTCTGCACATTTAATTGTCATGAGCCGATGCTCCTTGTATTTCAATAATTTTATTTACCACTTCATCGATTGTTAAATCAGAGGAATCCAAATATACTGCATCTTCTGCCTGCTTTAACGGCGCAATTTCGCGGTTCATATCCTGTTCATCCCTAGCAATGATATCCTTCTCAATTTGTGCCAAATCGCAGGTTTCTCCTTTTTCAATCAATTCTTTGTAACGGCGGTTTGCGCGCACAAAAGAACTTGCCGTCAGATAAATTTTGCACTCAGCATTTGGCAAAACAACGGTTCCAATATCTCTGCCATCCATAATGACATCATTGGCAGCCGCCAAATTTCTCTGCAATTCTAATAATTTTTCACGAACCTTTGGATATTTTGCAACTACCGAAGCATTTTTTCCAACTTCTTCTTTACGGATTTCTTTGCT
>OGUP01001391.1_pt1 | contig 13706 bp, 9 predicted proteins | sample 1553661 | NCBI WGS metagenome assembly OGUP01 (sample SAMEA2580026, study PRJEB22360) | human gut metagenome | biome: human gut; feature: human-associated habitat; material: faeces | place: Denmark | collected 2008/2010
GGTCTTTGTAATTCATTCGCAGCTCAAGTATCCTTGCAGCAAGCCGAGCGATATTTTCTTTCTGTTCAGTGGTGATATCTTCAGGAAAAGGGAAGTTCTTGTAGCATAGGATGTTTGAGTATCGGATACGCATATCAAGACGTCCACAAAACATTCTTACCCAGGCATTGTGCATTGATGATGATAGCAAGCCGAAAACGAAGAGGTCTGTGTTTGGTATTATGTACACGCTGTCATTGACCATAACACGCTCTTTGCAGTAGATAAGCGGTACATATTTTCTTTTTTCGGAGGAATGACGGGGAATGACAATACTGTTCGAGTATCCGCCGTCAGTCACAACATATTGGCACATTGTTGTCGCCAGCATATTGTGCGCCGTTATAAATCTGCAAGTAAGAAGTCCGCTTTCTGTTCGCTGTTCGGCTTGGTATCTTGTAAGGATCGGCGTTTCTGTTCGCCGTCTTAGGAGCATTGTCGGGCGTCGATCGTCAAGTCCTTCAGGGTAGAGATATATGTCGTCATATTCTGTCAGATAAGCGTTGATATGTGAAACTGTTCTGGCACTATCATGACCGTCATCGGATACTGTCATGAGCTGCTTGTCAGGCATATCTTTAGCACTGAAAGCTGTTATAACACAGCTTAGGTCTATCTTTGAGTTTGATATATCTGATACCCAGCGAAAGCTTTTGTATGCCCAATTTATGTGCATTTTGTACTTGTCAGTCACAGGCTCCCAGATGAACTGTACCTGCGAGCCTTGACAAACAGAATTGGTAGTTAGGAACGCACATTCTGTTCGTGGATGAGCGGCACAATACTGTGCGGCTTTAATTATCCAGCCTGCAGAGTAGTCTACTGACGCTGAAGCGGAGTCGGCAAAAAGCTGTGTTTGGCTGAAAGACTGTTCTTTGTGGTTAAACATGAATGGTGGATTTCCTACGATATAGTCGGCGGAAATTTTATCCCAGTCAAAATTTAGAGCGTCTATGCAGCGTATATCACCACATTCGGAGAGGTCAACGGGAGATAGGGGCGTTTTAAACTGTTCGGCATAGCGCTTCTCCTCAAGTCTTGCCGTGGCAAACAAAGCTGTTCGGCATATGCAGGCAGCTTCTTCAGAAAGCTCCAAACCATGAAAATTTCTGGTACTCAGAGGCTTGACCGATGATATTCCACGGGAGGCTATAAGACGCATTGCGGATAGCCCAAGATAGGACTCGATAAGAAAATTTCCGCCGCCGCAGGCAGGGTCGAATACAGAGATCTTACCGAGCTGTTCGTAAAGCACAGCGATTTCTTCGGCACTTTTTGTTTCCGAAAATTGGTCAAGGAGCTTGTCTATCAACAGCTTGTCGATAACACGGTGAACGTTACGCAGTGAGGTGTAGTGAGTCCCTGTTGCACGCTGATCAGAACGGCTAAGTGCAGCCTGATGTACAGCTCCCATTATGCTCGGATTTACGTCATTCCAGCTTATACGGCAAAGCTTCTTCATAGCGTGGTGAGTATCCTCCGAAAGAAAAAGTTGTTGTGGTTTAGCCATGAAGGGCGGCAGGGAGGCGATAAGCTGCATAAATCTTGACGGAAAAGACGAAGCTTCAGAGTTTAAAACAAGCTGAGTAAAGGGCTTTCCCAGGAAAATTCCACTTTCCTCACAGTAAAAGCAGAAAATGAGCTGCAAAAGAAAGCTTCTCACGTCATCAATGCTGTTCTTGTCTGAAACAAGCTTGCGAACAAGGTTTTGTAAGTCATATAAAGTTTTGTCTTTTATCATAACATATACTCCTAACATAAATTTTTCTTTTTCGGATAGATAAAACTAAGTGGGTCATAGATATGACCTGTCAAAATTGCCCCTACCATTAAACATAAAATGGGGTCCCGCTCGATTTTTTTCACAATTTTTCACATAACCCCTTGACAAATTCCCTAGATGGTGGTAGAATTTATGTAAATTCAGTGATTTTCTAGGGGTTGCTGGGTTATGAGTTTTGTGAGGACCGCTTTGGGCAGCGGTCCTTTTTTTGCACTTTTTTCGGATATGCCCAGTAACGAACTCAAAAACATAGTATCTGTTCTCTCCAAAGTCACCGCATGATGTGACCTGATAGCGCTTGTGTATGACTTTGAGAGAAATGAGCTTGTCCACTATTGCCATTAGCTCGCTGCGCTTCATACCGAGCATTTTGGCAAGGTCTGAGTAGCTGTGGAAAAACATTTTGCTGCTGTTCTGTTTGCATTTACAGAAAGCACAGTAGCACCTGAGTTCCTTTGCTGTCAGACGTTTAGCTGCCTTTCTGTCCACCCGAAAGAAACGAGATCCTATCTCTGCAAGAGTGTATGTATATGTGCTAAGATGTCTGTTAGCTTTGACGCAGCGCTCTCTGGATATGATAACGCCTGATGTAATGAGCCTTTTAGTTGCCCTTGCTACGGACTCCACACTTATGCCGCAGGCTTCTGCTATTGTAGTCTGCTTCACCTTAACGTATATGCCGTACAGGTTTTTATTTCCGTAGGCTTGTGCCATAGAATAGAGAAATGCTGCCACAGCAAAGTCTGATGGCAGCATTTTCTTTTCTACAAGGCTGTTCGGCAGGTAATAGTAGCTGAATTTCATAATTGACCTCTTTACGTTATGTTTGATAAAACAGTTTGCTGTTTCTTCCTGAGTATCATATTGCTCAGCATTTCAAACTGTTCGTCTGTTATAGTGCTTCTGTTTTTGATCTTGGCTCTGTTGAGTAGCCTTTCAAGGGTATCTATGTCAATCTCCTGCATAGCCCTGCTCCATTCGCCGTTTGTAGCTTCATTGATAGCTTCAAGAGCGGCTTTCTGTGGAGATATCACCACACTGTCAGGTGAGTCAACAAATCTGTTCGGGATAGCTGTTGCTGGTTGCTGGTGCAAACCATCATCACTATTGTTCTTTTCGGACAGATGATCCTCCTGAACGGCTTTTTGAGGTATAAGTATATCAAACGGTATAAGGATCTCGACGAGAGCTTTTCCTCCCGAAGAAAAAGCTATATCGTCAAGCTCTGCAGTGCCAAGATTGAGCTTGTAGAAGAACTTGAAATTTGACTCAATAGGGTACATACGGTGGTGCTTAACAATGGTGTCACCCTCTTGAAGAACGGCAAGCTCCGTTGGTGTTTTAAGCTGTTTCCCTTTATATGCTCTGTTCTCTGACAGCTCCTCTGAGAGCTTTCCTGAGTACGTCTTATACTGTACTGTTCTGCTTCCGAGAATGTTGCTGATGAACTGGTTAGTGTCAGGATCACCCGAATAGATGTATACCCAGTTGGCACAGTTTTCACGGATAGTCTTGGAGTCGTCATGATACTTGGCGTCCAGCTGGCTCAAGCCTTGTATGTACAAGTGCCAGCCTATATTTCTGCTTCGAGATACAGTTATCTTATTATCCATACCAGGTATGGTCACAAGATTGCAGAACTCGTCTAGTATATAATTCACTCGGCGTGGCAGCGCTTTCATACTGTTCCTCGTGAGATATTCTACCATACTGAGATAGCTTTGATTGATAAACATTGAGGCTATGACGTGTCTTGTAGGGCGGTCATCAGGAATGATCATGTATATTGCAAAGGGCTTTCCGCAAGAGATAAGATCGTCAAGGTCTATGTCATTGCCTGAGGTCAGTTGTGCGATACCCGTGTCAAGACCAAATATGCGGATATTGTCCGCTAGGGTTGCGAATATGCTGGCTCTCATGTCGCCCTTGGCAAAATTTGATGTTGCATATGCTGCCTTTGCAAGGGACCCTACAGGCAGGCTCTTAAATATCTCGTCAAGTCTGTTCTTTGTAATTACGTTTCCGAATGGATCTGTTTCCTCAACCTCCTGACCATATTCAATAAAGAATTGATAAACAGAATACATATTGACCTTATCGAGCTTGTCATGCTTATATCCTTGCTCGATCATGTAAAGTATCAGAGCTGAAAGCAGGGACTTTGCAGATGAGGGCCATATAGGATCTGATTTAGGATTGTTCGTTAATGTTGACGCCATTGTGTCGATATACTCGGATACCTTTGAAAGGTCAAGATTGTTCTTTTCGCAGTGTACATACTCATTGATTATAAATGTAAGTGGGTTCCACCGTGAAGATCTGTTCGTGTCTCTTAGATTTAATATGACTACGTTATAGCCTTCTTTTTTCATTATAGGGTAGGTGGAAGAAAATATCTCTCCCTTAGGGTCATTGAATATCATGGACTGTTTGTCCTTGCCACAGGCGAATACTCGTGCCTGCTGAAGAACGTGGGACTGAGTTTTACCAGAGCCAGTTGTGCCGATTATAAGGGAGTGGTTGTTCTTTGGGTCAACATAGAAATACCCATATTTGCAGGCTATGAGCGGTCCTGTTTTTTCAGCTTTGTAAAGCTCCTTTTCAGGTATTCTTATAAGGTTTTTGTTAAGCTCTCGCTTTGTTGCCCATCTGTCGCTGCCTTCGAGGTCTTTGTAACCTCTCTTTATTTCTATCTGTCGTGATATTTTTGCAAAGATAACCAAAGATATGACGAAAGATAAGAAAAAAAGATCGCTGACCTCAAGCTGCTCAGGCTTTGTCCAGAAATATTCTTTCCGAATAGAAAAATTTGCCCACATTTCACCAACATTGCCTTGATTGGTCTGAGCTGCCTTGTTTATAGCGGACAGCTCATCAAGCAGATTAAATACCAGACATACGACTCCTGCTATTGTCGCTGTGAGGATAATAAGAAGCAGTATCCGTCCTATTGTCTTTAGTATTTTATGCTCATCATTATTCATTTCTTATTCCCCTTGTCCTACCACGTGTGGTAGGGTGCATTATCGGCTATAAGTCTGACTTATAGCCTGTTTGTATTTCTGTTCCTGTTCGTCACGCTCCACTTGGGCAAGAAGCTGCTGAGCCTTTGTCTGCATATTGCTGCAGACACGCCGCATGACGCTGTTCGCCGTTGCGCCAAGATGGAGTTTCATCCTTATCTGTTCGTGACGCTCTGCAAGAATTTTCTGTGCATATTCGTTACCGTTTTGTGCAGCAAGCCTCATCCAGTAATCTGACTGGCGGTATTTCTGTTCTTCTCGGTACATAAGAGCCAGCTTCAGTTGAGCCGACGAGTTATTGTGACCTGATGACTCAAGAAGATATTTTTCTGCTAACTTGCGATCGTAATGCTCCTTTTTCAGATAGATACAGCCGAGTGCGTACTGAGCGTATTCATTGTCTGCCTTGTCAGCACATGGCTTCAGATATTTCACAGCTTTTGTGTAGTCAAGCTTTCTATCTGTAAGATACAGCTTTCCAAGTTTATATGAGGCATACAGATTTTCTTTTTCGGAGGATGAAATAAAAAGCTGTTCTGCTTCGTCAATACGATCCTGAGAGAGATAGAGCTTGCCAAGAGCATACTCGCCAATACCAAGCTCATCATCAGACCCAGCAAGGTATTGTTTCAGGAACTGTTCGGCTTTGCTGTCATCCCGCTTTTCTTCGGTCATGTATATCCGTCCGAGAGAAAAAGCTGAATAGACGTTACCTTTCTCTGCAGACTTGATAAAAAGCTGTTCTGCTTCGTCAATTCGGTCCTGAGCAAGACGCAGCTTACCGAGCTGGTACTGAGCCTGATTGTTTCCATTGTCAGCAGACTCCAGGAGGTATTTTTCCGCCTTTGCCAGGTCAACATCTGTTCCTTTTCCCTTTAGATACATAGTACCTAGTCGATAGCTTATACTGTCCTCGTGACTTTTCTCATATATCGCAGTAAATCCAGTGAGTGCCTGAGTGTAGTGCTGCGCCGCTTTCTGTTCATCAGCTTTAACACCCTGTCCAAGCTCATACGCTTGTCCGAGGGCGTAGCTTGCAAAAGGCATATCACCTTTGCAAGCAAGAGCTTTCTCATAATAGCTGACTGCCATGGTCATATCCACTTCCACACCAGAGCCAAACTTATACATATTGCCCAGAGAGAAGTATGCAAATCTGTTCTCGCCTGCTTTTTCATAGTATTCTCTTGCAGCTTTGTAGTCCTGCACCGTGCCAAGTCCCTTGTCATACATCTTACCGACCCTGTAGCATATGTAGGAATGCTGCCAGCCTGATGTCTGTTTGTCCAGCAGCTTCTGAAAACCATCGAGCGCCGCCTTGTAGTTCTGTTCGCTGAGTGAAGTGTGATCGTTATTTTCATCTGACATTATGTGATAGAGTTTGCCGAGGTCATAAGTTGCAAGAACGTTTCCACTATCGCTTTCCTGGGCAAGTAATTCAAGCGCTGCAGGCAGGTCTTTTGGTAACTCCTTGCCGTCGGCTGTTCGAGAGCCGTACATGAGATCAAGCGCCTGCTTGTATCTGTCTGACCATTCAATTCTGAGCTGTGATTTCGTTTCTTTTTCGGAAAGATGAAATTCCTGCGGATATGGATACAGGTCAGCTTCAGGAATAGGAGGCTCGTCAAACCACATTTCATTTTCGGAAGGATGAGCGTCCATAGAGGCATACAGCGAATTGTAATATTCCTCGTCAAAGCTGTTTGGCTGCGAATATTCTGGCATATCCATTATGATGCCTGTATCTTCATCGTACTGTGGCGGCAGAAACTGTTCGCTGTTTTCATTTTCGGAAGGATGAGCCTGCGGCAGGGCAGAAGCACGGAGCTGTTCGGCAAGGGGTGCAAGATCATCGAGAAGCTGGTTGCCAAGCTCCTTATGAAAATCTTCAAGTCTGTTCGGCTTGAATGTAGCGTACAAATGACGCTCGCCTTCGCCATAGATTTTTCGGAGATATTCTGTTCTGCTGTCCAGCATTTCGTTATACTGCTTCCATAGACCGCTAAGCTTTTGGTCTGACGCTATAACTGCGTCAACTGTTTTGTCTATATCGTCACGATATGCTCTCATCTTTGGTCTGCCGTATTGCCAGCCACCCTCGGAGGGCAGCTTGTCGGCAAGTCTGATAAGCTGTTCAGCACAACCACCGTATCCTGATGATAGAGCTGGTTTGATAGACTCCCTTTCAAGCTCAGTGAGTTGTCTGGAATAATCACTGCCAAGGACTCTGTTCACGATCTTTGACTTGAGCTTATCGAATGCTTTGACCTCGATACAATCCTTGTCACGATATACCTTACAGCGGTCCTCACGCCGCTCATATTCGCATATGGAGAAATGTATGTGAATGTTATCAGTATTGGTATGTATCGCTCCTGTCCAATACACGTTGTCATTGTCGAGCTTATTGGACGTTGATATCATGGCGTTGATACCCTCACGACCTAACTCCTTTATCCCATGGACATCAAGCTTGCCGTCGCTCGTCATTAACCCGTTCTCTATGAGAAAGTTGTTATCAAAGGATACAACACCGTAATACTTAGGGCAGCCTGCGTCACGGCTCACTGTTTCGAGCTGACGGTATTTTTCTTTGTCACTTTCAGTTAGCAGGTCAGACTGTGCATTGAATAGTCCGTCTGATTTTTCTGAGTTTGACATATAGTCGATGAAGTCCTTGTATTCGTCATTGAGGTGACGGGTCTTATCAAAGGCTTCTGGACGATCCATGTATTCCAGAAAGTCGTAGCCGCCTATTGCCCAATCATAGGTGAAACCCAGTGAGAATACTACTGCAGGTGTTGACATAAGACATCTCCCTATTTCTTATTGATCGCTTCAAGTCTGTTCTTCAACTGCTTCTGATGATATTCGTTCTTGCTCTCCTCCATCCAGCGGCAGGGGAGATCTTCTGCTGAGAAGTAACCCTCGTCATCTGTGAACTGCATTTTCTCAATGAATGAGTTGAGCATATTCAGCAGGTGAAAATTCTGTTCCTGTATCTTGACGATCCTACGCCTGATCTCCACGATCTCATCTGGATGTTCGGGCTTGTTCCGTGCAGCGTACTCCTCGATCGCCCACTTGACTATCTTCGACTCTGTGGTATCATTTTTCTCAGCTAGCTCTTTCAAAAGCTGGTTGCACTCCTCGGTGATAGCTATTGTTTTCTTCATTCTTTTTACCCTCTTTCTTGTTTCCATATTTGTGCAATTTTGGTGCTAAGACCACTCCAAGACCCAGTGAAAGACACAAGAGCATAAAGGTATGCCCCAGCAACCGTTGGAAAGCTCGGTAGTACCGAGCTTTATCCGTCCTAAAAGTGGGGTGTTTTCAACGTGATTTCTGTACAATGCCATACGTTTTCTGTATTATGCCATAATAATTCTGTACAATGCCATACGTTTTCTGTATTATGCCATAATAATTCCGTACATTACCATACATTTTCTGTACAATGCCATAACGTTTCTGTATCATGCCATACGGCGCTTTTTCACTTTCTTTCCGAAAAACAAAAGAAAAGTACCTTAAATTCTATTTTTTTTATCATTCTCTTTGGTTTCTTTTTCGGTGATTTCAGAGTAGAATACCGCACGTATATCATTCATTGTTCTGAGCATATCCTGCATTATGATCTCATTTTTCTGTAGTAAATGCTCTGTGTTTTTCTTCTGTTCGTCAATGCTTTCTTTGCATATTTCACGCATAACAGGCGAAAAAGCTCGAAGGAAAAACTTGTTTTCTGAGGTGAGATACATTGAAATAACATAGGTTATAAACTGATTACGTGAAGTAAATCCCTCCTCTTTTATGACCTCATCCATTTGTTTGACAAGCTGTTCGTCGGTTATTCTTATCTTCATTTCCATTGACTTTTACCTACCATATAGGCTGAATATCATTGGCGCAAATTCGGTAAGAGCCGTCATGCCATATTCTTAATTCGCCTGTTACTTTTACTGATACGCCTGTTGTAAGATTTGCTCTTGCGTTAGTTGCATTCTTATTGTCACATACATAAACCATAAATTCATCATAAATAATACGCCTATCCTGCTGAGCAGGACGTGGTACTTTTATCATAAATGTAAGCGCATAGCTTGAATTTGGTACTTCTGTAATGTTGCTTGAAAGAAAGCCTTTTACTGTGATCTTGTTGTTTTTGTTGGTGAAAGCCATTGTTTTTTACCTCCATTTTTATTGTAAATATTTTGCGGCATATTCATATTCTGTGCCGAATTTCTTTACTGTTTTCCAACCCTTTGTGCTTGTTTTGAAAAGTTTCGGTGCGACGTATAAAAAGAAATATTGCTCATATGAATATGGGTTTATATCAAAAGTTAGCTGACCGCTGAGAACATTATCAAATGCTTTTTCGCCATTCCTGTCAATGCAGATCTCTTCGCTGTTCTGTGGCTGATAGATCATCATAGCACTTCCACAGCCGTTTGAAATATTGCAAAGCACAATGTTGTCATAATATACTTTCACCGTTCTGCGTGGATAGGAATTAATATTATCAATACAAGTTATCTGCATATATGTTTCATATGCGTCTATTTCAACGCCTGTTCTTCTTGCACCTATCAATGATTTCATAGTTAAAATGGCAATTATAACAAGCACAATTCCTATTATAGGGACTACCTTTGCAGGCGTTTCCCAAGGTATAATATCCGAAAGAGGAATAAGAACATAGCCGATTATGAGCATTACAAAGGCTCTTGCTCTTTGTGCCTTAAAGTTTTCAGGAGCGGATGACAGTATTTCAGACTCAAATCTTTTGCGGTCTGCTTTCAATGGATATTCAAAAAGTAATTCTTCATTCATAATATTTACCTCTATTCTACAGTTATCATACAGCTTGCGGATACTGCTCTGTTATCCTCAGCTCTTGCCGTTATTATTGCTTTTCCTTTTGCTTTTGCGGTAACTCTGCCACTGCTGTCTACCTCTGCAATATCTGTTCGGTTGGACTCCCAGATTATATTTCCCACAGCATTTGAGGGCGAAATGACCGCAGTAAGCGTTGTGCTTTCGCCTGCATTAAGCCTAACATCATTGTTGCTATAGCTGCTTTCAAGTCTTAGCCCCTTTATCTCAGGGGGTACATAAGCGGTAGTTGTTGTAGCTGTTGTTTGCCTTTGAGTTTGTCTCTCAGTCTGTCTTTGAGTTTGCTGTTGCTCTGTATAGTAGTCATTATCTTCATACCGTCTAGGCTCTGTTGTGTATACATATGGCTCGTCGATCTGCTGTTCATGATGACCTGGATTACTCTTTACAGCCACATTGGTTTTCTTTTCGGAAGTGCTTTCATGTGAATTTTCAGTCTCTGTGCTTGTCGTAGTTGCAGGCTCAGAACTCTCTGTTGTCATTGGAGTAGTAGTTGTTGTAATAACAAACGTGCCACTTGGATCTATGACCTTATCAGCCGCAGAGCTTTCTTCAGTGGCAGTTACAGGTGCTTGAGTTGTATATGTTTTATACTCGTTTTGAGTCATTTTGAGCATATCTTGTACATCTATCTGCACATAGCTGTCATACTTTTTTCCCTCATGAAAAGCACCTTTGACTACATCACCAAAGTCATCATAGGTATCTTGATCGTAATAATCAGGCTCTTTTGATATAAAATTGACCTTGATATAATAAAGATCCTTGTCAAAATCGGTGCAGGTAACAAGCTGTTCTTCGTCTGAATTGTCCTGCGTCTTGTATGTAAGCTTGCTGTTAAGTTCGTCTTTAAGCGAATAAGTTATCGAGTATATCTCAGGAATACTGTTTGTGGGAGTGCCGACCATAGCCTTATATTTGAACGTGAATACTATCTCATTGGTGTCTGTAAAGTAAATGCAGTTGTTTATCTTTACCGCATAGCCACCCACCGAAAGAGAATTATCATAGTCAACAGAGCTGCTTTCACGTTTCTTTGTGCCATTGAACGCAAGAATAATGCCAATAACAAGCATGGTAAATACTATAAAGATACCGTATATGATATTTGAACTCTTGGCATTTGTCACATTTACCACGCTCCTTTTCGTTTGCCTATGTATTCTTTTATGAGCCTGTCAACAGCCATAAATACTATCTGATATAGCGTGTCACTGTCTGTAGGTTTATACCCAAGCATATCGAAAACTTCATTTGTGAATGCTTTATGGAAGTGTTCTCTTTGCTGCATTATAAGCTCACCGTATTCTTCGTCAGAATATTCGTGATAAAGTTCTTCAAAGATCCTGTGTACTATCTCCTCGCTGTCACGTGAGTTTCCTATATACAGCATGGTTGCGTCATCAACATAACGTTTGCAGTGAAGCTTGTTTCGTCCTGATCCCAGCGACAAGAGCAGCTCACCAGGCTCAAATTCAGCCGTTGAATTAAGCTCTGATACTGTAAACTGAGGGAAAAATTCGTGCAGAGAAGCTGCTGTATTTGCTGATTGTTTGAATATGAATTTGTATTGTACGAGCTGGAATATGACTCTAATTTTTTCTGCTCCCTCAGAGTTTCCTGTGGGATTGTAGTCGCTTATAGACTGTGAAGCAAACCACAGAGAAGCGTCATATTTTCTTGTTCGGCGGACAAGCTTTTCAATAAAGTCTGTGACCTGCGGATTTTTGGCGTTGATAAATCTGTGAGCCTCGTCTATAAGAGATACAACATAACGTCTGTCATATGGATTGGTTATATTGTTATTGTACTCAACATTCTGACAAGTCTCAGACCACATAAGGGTTAGAATATTGAAAAGCTGAGCATTATAGATACGCTCGTCCATTTCCGAAAGAGCCTTTACGTCAAAGACTATAACATTTGAGTTTTCGATATTCACATTGGAATATCCGTTGAACACTGATGAGTAAATGCCCTCTGCAAGCTGCTTTACTATGACTTCAAGTGTTTCATAAATATCTATCTTTCTTGGCGTGAGCGCCTTGTATGAGCGATCACTATTGTATAGCTTGCTGCGTATAGTTGCAAGGAGATCAGAGAAAATAGGAAAGTCCTCTGGCAAAAGAGTAGATACATCAGTGCTTTGTGTTATGCCCTTTTTGGCGAACGTTTCTTGTATAACATCTTTAAGCTCCTCGGCTTCCATTTCGCCAAGAGAGGGTGCATACTGATAGAAAAATGTTATTATTCGTGAAAGCTCTGAAGCATAATTTGTTTCGTTGCTTGCGTCATCTTCTCGTGATGAGTCTATTGTTTTTCTCAGTTGAAGTACATTCAGCGTTGAATTTTTGTTGAGCCTTATCACCTGTCCACCGAACATTTCTGCGAGTGTGCGATACTCAGACTCAATGTCAAGTATCATTATCTTGTTGCCCAGGGAAACATAATCACGGGCTAATGACTTTAGAGTAGCTGATTTACCAGAGCCTTTTACTCCTATGAACATCATATCGTATGATTGTCTGTATGAGTCACGGGCAAAGAAATCTATGCTTACAAGACCGCCTGTTACCGTCTTTCCGAAAATAAAAGATCTGTCATCAAGATGCTGCTGATAGTAGAAAGGATACTGCATTTTATATGTATCATGAAGCGGAAAAGGCGTGTTCGCAATGTTGTCGTGCCTTATAAGATCAATGTATTCGTCTGCCATTTCGTTATATGGGATAAAGCAGGATATACCCTCGTCCTCAAGCATTTTTGAGATGTTCGTACATTTGTCGTTGAGCTTTTCAAGGGTAGGCTCAGACAAAATGATACGCATTGTTATATACATCATCTGTTCGTTATCATTTACTATAGCCTCACGGATCGCTGTAAGCTTATTAAGCTCTGTCTGTGTATCAAGATCTTCACTATCTGTTCTGTTTATTGTAAATCGTCCTTTTAGTTCTTTCATACTGTTGTTAAGCTCTTTAAGTACCAGCGTTTTGTTCTTGTAATCAACGTCAAGCATTACTGTTATGCCCTCAAGACGCTGTATAAGACTTGCGATCTCAAGATTTTTTATAGTAGCAGGGTAGTCATTTACAATAAGCGTTGTGACATAGTTGTTGTCGATTTGAGCATATCCTTGGTGTCTGATATATTCAAGTGGATGAATGGACTTTACACTGCAAGACGGTGTGTCAGAGCAGCAAAGGTGCTTGCGGAAAAGGTAGAGTATCTCAGGCTTTGAGCATATTTTAACAGATGTATCTGTCATATGTGATATGTACTTCTGGCAGGCTTTCGCAAGCATTTCTTCTTGATTTTCCTTGGCATATACTATGAGATATGCTAATCTGTCACGCTGCTGTTCGGCTGCGTTCTTTAAAGTCTGGATCTGTTTTTCTATAAAGACCTTTGGAAAACCAGTTGTTCTGTTCTTTTTATATTCAAGATAATCAAGCTGAGGCGTAAGGTCTGGGTGTTTATCTGAGAATATATATTTGTGCGGCAACGACAGAGCATTTGTAGCTTTTGCAAAGTTGTTGCAGACGGCATAGATATCATCTGTAGAATAATGAAAAATGTCTATGCCTGATATCTGCATAACGCAGGCAAGCTCTGTCTTTTTGTTTCGGTAGGAAAGCTTTATAATGCCATTGCCACAGTATTCCTTTATATCAGCAAGATAGTCAAGGCATTGTGAATAGCTTATTTTATTTTTGCTTTTTGGCATTTCGTTCAGCCTCTCTTTCCTTGTATGTGCGGTATTCTTCTGTTTCAGTTCCGTATAATTTTTTAGGCTCAAAGAAGTTTAATACAAAAAGTATAAGACCTTTTGCAAAGGTGATCCTAGGGTTTGACGGAGATCTTCCAGACAAAACAAGTGATATTGCAACGAATATGAGTGACATTATGATCTGTAACCATGCGTTGCTGATCGTTTCCTGACATATTGAGAATGAAACAAAACC
>OGUP01001393.1_pt1 | contig 13690 bp, 17 predicted proteins | sample 1553661 | NCBI WGS metagenome assembly OGUP01 (sample SAMEA2580026, study PRJEB22360) | human gut metagenome | biome: human gut; feature: human-associated habitat; material: faeces | place: Denmark | collected 2008/2010
CAACCTGTATTTTGCCCACCCGGACACCGCTGCCTGGGGACTTGCCGCACTGGCTGCGCTTATCAGCCTTTACGGCTTTTTCAATGCGCGCCGCATCCGCGTTACCGCTTACGAAATCCGTACAGAAAAAACCGGCGTCGACTTTACCTTGGCGCTGGTTTCCGACCTGCATATCGACAATTGCGGCCTTAGCCTGAACCAGATGGCCAAAATTATTGAAAACATCAACCGTATCAACCCGGACTTTACCGTTTTCGCCGGCGACATTATCGAAAGTGCCCCCGACCATTTCTGCGCGCTGGACTTCGCCGCCGAATTCAGAAAAATCAACAGCAAAACCGCCAATCTGGCCATTGTCGGCAACCATGAATACTATGGCGGCAAAATCAACGAAAACATAAAGGCGCTTGAAAACGCCGGCCTTACCGTCCTCAAAGACTGCACGCTCACTTTCGGCAACATAACCGTCGCCGGCCGCGACGACAAGTTCGTCAAAGACCGTTGCCCGTTGAAAAAACTGCTTAAAGGCACCCCGAAAAAAAACTTTGTGCTGGTGCTTGACCACAACCCGACGGACATCGCCGAAGCCGTAACGTCGTCAGTCGACCTTCAGGTCTCCGGACATACCCACAACGGTCAGATTTTTCCGTTTAACCTGATAGTCCGCAACATTTATCAGAACGGTTACGGACATAAGCAAATCGGCAACACCCACACCGTCGTCAGCTCCGGAGCCGGCAGCTGGGGACCGCAGCTGCGCCTCGGCACCAAAGCCGAAATCGTCTGCATCAAAGTCAAATCTGTCAAGGACTGAATCTCATGAACAAACAATACAAAAACATCGTCATTCTGACCGGCGCCGGCATTTCCGCGGAATCCGGACTGGCCACCTTTCGCAGTTCCAACGGCCTGTGGAACAATCATCGGGTTGAAGACGTCGCCTCCGTCGAAGGCTTCCGACGCAATCCGGCACTGGTACACGACTTTTACAACAACCTCAAACTCGAAATTCAGAAAGCCAAGCCCAATCCGGCGCATTTGGCGATTACCCGCCTGCAAAACGAATATCCGGCCGAAATTTCCGTCGTTACCCAAAATGTCGACACTCTCCACGAAAAAGCCGGCAATAAAAACATTTACCACATTCACGGCCAGATAAATCAGGCCGTCTGCCTCAACTGCGGGCATATTCTGGAAACCTTCGGCGACGTTGACACCGAAACCGTCTGCCCTCAGTGCGGCGTTGTCGGCATGATGAAACCCAACATCGTCTTCTTCGGCGAAAACCTCCTCTGCATGGACAAAGTCGAAATCCTGCTCCGCAGCTGTGACCTGTTCGTTTCCATCGGCACTTCCGGCGTTGTTTTTCCGGCCGCCGCCTTTGTTCAGACTGCCAAATACTACGGCGCCGATACCATTGAGTTCACGCTTGAACCAACCTCAAACAACTTTTATTTTGACAGGCATGTCTACGGCCCGGCCGGACAAACGCTTCCCCCTTATGTCGACGGACTGGTAAAATCCGCGGTCCGGCCTTAGCTTGCCCAAAGCCCCGGCAGAAGGGCCTTCTCTAGCAGCCTTTGTGAAAAACCATCGGCAGGCCTTCTCCGCTTTCCGGAATTTCAAAACGGCTGACAAACTTGTCAAAACAGGCTTCGTCGACAACCAGAGCCTCAGCATCGTTTTCCGTGCGGGCCAAAACACGCCTCTTTGCCGTAGCCATATCACATTCGACAACGTCAAAGAGCACCCGCTCGGCCAGTTCGGACGCCTTAGCATATGCCAGACGCCGGTCTTCTTTCGACCAGAACCCCATATCCATAACCGCGTTGCCGCCGGCACGGCAGATTTCGCCGCAGAGTTTCCACATCAAATCCGCCACCGGCCGCATATACTTTCGAAATTCGGCATCAGGCAGATTACGGCCGAACAAATCGCGCATAAACTCGTCATGTGTCAGACGCACTGCCGGAAGCCTTTTTGCCAGTCGCTTTGCCAGCGTCGTCTTGCCAAACCCCATATAACCGCAGACCATATGTATTTCAGACATAACCCTCTCCTCATGTTTGGCTTTGATGATAAACAAAAAACCCCGCCTTTGTAAAGCGGGGTTGTCCGGGTGCCGCAATTTATTTTTTGTCGGCCTTGGCCTCGTCTTTGCGCAGCTTTCTGTCTTCTCTTCTGTGTTTGCGCATTTCGTCGTGTCTGGCCTTCATTTCTTCCAGGCGGGTCTTCTGCTCAGGCGTCAGAATTGCCTCAAACTCTTTCATGTTTTCCTTGCGCAATTCGTCTGCTTTGCGGCGCAGTTCGTCCATCTGCTTCATCAGCGGTTCAACCTTTTTGCGGCCGTCCTCGCGGATTTTGTCAGCCTTGGCAATCTGTTCTTCCGACAATCCTAAATCTTTGGCGAAACGGTCGGCCAGCTTCTTGTGCATTTCCCTGTCAAATTTCGGCCCGTGAGCGCGCGGACCCTTATGCCCGGGACCAAACTCGGGAGGCGGAGGCGGCAGCATCTCATGTCCCGGAGGAGGCGGCGGCAGCATTTCTTCCTGAGCGTTTGCCGAAATCGAACCCAACATGACCGCCGCGGCGCAAACCGCTGTCAACATCAATTTTTTCATTATCTGTCTCCTTTCAAATGTTGTAATTTTTCACTTAATGTTTTTCTGGCGTTAAACAATCTTGATTTAATGGTTCCCACCGGCTCGCCGGTTTTTGCGGCAATCTGGTCATAGCTCATTTCCTCAAACTCGTACCAAACCACGACCTGGCGCATTTTGCGGGGCAGTTCGTCAACGGCTTTCAGAATCTGTCTCTGCCGGGTCTTGGCGTCCAGAACTTCTTCCTGTCTGCCGCCGACCCGCACATTTTCCAAAATCTCGTCGCCGCCGACCTGCCCGGCCTCGATTTTATACTGCCGCGATTTGAAATAGTCGCGGCAGACGTTGGCCGTCAGCGCCCCTATCCATTGGCTGAATTTTCCCTGCTCCTTATAATGGTCCATGTTTCTCCAGGTTTTGATATATACTTCCTGTTCGATGTCCTCATTATAGGAACCGGTCAGTTTTTTGATAATCGCCTTAATCAGGCCTCTGTTCTGTTCAATAATGTCTTTCATCAGCCGACCATCAGCAAACCGTATTCGTCAACCGGAAGCCCCATTTCTTCAATGACGGACGAATTCTCGCTGACCGAAAATTCCGTACCGAAAAGATAATAGTCATAACTCATCGTGTAACCCTCGCTTTTCGGATAAAAACTTCCGATACCGAGCAGCAGAACCAGCGAACACAAAGCCGCCTTGATGCGGTTGTTGCGTTTCTTGCGGGCAAAGTACAACGGCTTGGCCTCTTTTATCAATGCGGAAATGTCATCCATTGTTTTTCTCCTTACACAACTTGAAACGACGCCTTGCCGCAAAAAGTTCATTTTTATTTTAAAATAATTGCCTATATCTTTACATACCGTTTACAAAAAATACTTCTTTACAAAAAAATTTTACCGTCTTATAGATGACGACGGTTTAAAATAAATGACGCATTTTCAGAAAGAAGCTTAACAGAATGATTCAGGATTTAACTCGCGGAAATCCCGCCTCGCTTATCGTAAAATTTGCCTTGCCGCTGCTCATCGGCAACCTTTTTCAGCAGCTCTACCAGGTCTCCGACATCATTATCGTCGGCCGTCTCATCAGTGTCGACGCATTGGCCGCCCTGGGCGCGTCGGCACCGATATTTTTCGTTATTCTGCTGGTAACGCTCGGTTTTACTGGCGGCCTGACCGTTATTACCGCGCAGCGATTCGGTGCCCGCGACGAAAGCGGCGTGCGCCGTTCCGTTACCCATTCGCTGAGAGCCTGCATTATCCTCAGTTTCATTTTTACCTTGCTGCTGCTTGTTTTCCTGCACCCGATTCTCCGCTGGATGAACGTCCCCGAAAACATTATGGACGACGCCTATAAATTCATGTTCGTTCTCGGACTGGCTCTGCCCGTCATCGTTGCCTATAACCTGCTCTCAGGTTTTATCCGCGCTTTGGGCGACAGCAAAACCCCGCTCTATTTTCTCATTGCCACGACGGTCGTCAACGTGCTGCTCAACCTTTTCCTGATATCCGTCTGCAAACTGGGCGTCGTCGGTTCGGCACTCGGTACGCTTATTTCCATTACCGTTTCCGGCATTTGCTGCGCCGTTTACATCGGCCGCCGTTTTCCGATTCTCCGCCTCAGCCGCGAAGACTGGAAATACAACCGCGCCTTCATGAAAGAACATCTCAATATCGCCGTACCGATGGCCATTCAGTTCTCGGTTCTCTCCGTCGGTCTCCTTATTATGCAGAAAGTCTGCAACTCTTTCGGTTCCGACACCATCGCCGCCTTTACCGCAGCCCTGCGTATTGAGCAGCTGGCCACTCAGCCGCTGGTCGCCCTTGGCATCGCCATGGCCACCTTTTCGGCGCAGAATTTCGGCGCCGGCATGATTAAACGCATTCGCCGCGGCGTTCTTTACAGTTCGCTCATGTCCGTCAGTTTCAGCGTTTTCATTGCCCTTCTGGTGCGCTTTGTCGGCGAAAACATGATTACGGTATTCTCCGATGACGTTACCGAACAAATTGTCTACACCGGCCGACAGTATCTGAACATCAGTACCCTGTTCTACATTTTTCTCGGACAGATTTTCATCTTCCGCAACACTCTTCAGGGCATGGGGCAATCGGCCATTCCGCTGATTGCAGGCTTTACCGAGCTGCTGATGCGTTCTTTCGCCGCCATCTGGCTGGCCGGACACATCGGTTATCTCGGCGTTTGCTGGGCCAGCCCGATACCGTGGTTGTTTCCGTCGGCTATTTCGTAACCATTCGCAAAATGAACCGGCGCTATCTGCGTAACAATCTGCGCATGGCCGCCCACAAAATCGGCCTGTTGAAACCGGAAAAGGAACGCCCGGTTCTTACCCCTGCCGAATAACAAAAAACCCCTCGCAAGAGGGGTTTTTTGTTACAGCAGAGCCGGCTTGCCGATATTACCCTTCGCACAGCCGTCCGTATCCAGAAAACCGCGAACCCGCGTCCATATTCCGGCAGCCTGCTCCGAAGAATAGGGCCTGAAACAGAAATCGACCCTGTACGCCGCAGCCTTCACTTCCGGAGCTTCCGCGGCAAAACACAGCGGCCGCTCGTCAAACAGCATAATCTGGCCGTCGCGTGACAACGCCTTGTATCGAACACCGTTCCGGGTCAGCTCCAGCCACTTTTCGCCGCGCGGACAATCGGCGCAGGCATTGGAACGAATGCAGTCGGCGCTGATAAACAACGGCACGTCCACATAAACAGGCAGAACGACGGGCAACGGCGATGCTGCGGCCATGGATTTCATATTGCACAAAACATCTTCCGGCGAAAGCGTTACCCTCGCCGCCCCCATTTCTCCGGCCATCGCCGCCGCCTGTGTATTCAGTACATACAACGGATAGTCAAAACTGAGATCAATACCATTTTCCGGTAAAACTTCCAGCCCCCAGTAATTGCCGATTTCCCATTTTTTGTAACCGGCCGACAGCATGGCGTTAATCGTCTTTTCAAAAGTCTTCGGACGACGGCAGACCGTTGGCAGCGCCAACCTGACTTTGCTTTTCGGCAAAGCCGACAACGTTTCCGTTTTCGTATTCTCAGAAAGCAGAAAAACGATTTCCTCCGCTTCTTCCAGATTAATTCCGGCAAGCGTTTCGACCTTGTCGGTTTTGACAATCCATTTCGGCGCACCGCTTTCCCGAACCTTTTTCACGGCAGGCAGCACGCGCGGCTCTTCTTCAAAAACAACCTGCCCGTACAAACCGCGCCGCAGTTCATTCAATAAAGATGCCGGAGCAAACAGTCCCTGCGGATTTTCTATTGTCAGATTGCCCAGCACAAAATCCGTATCGCCGGTTTTGCCAAAAGCTTTCCGAACCGCATCCGCCGTTTTGTCCGGATTTTCGGCTTTTGCAAATTCGCCGGTAACAGCATAGAAAAACTCGCCCGCCGCGGCCGAAAGCTTTCCCTTTTCAATCATTACCGAAACATCGAGTTGTCTCCGCTGCCTGAACGCTCCCGGTTTTGGTTTTTCATAAGGATAAGCGCCTTTGACTTCGCTGGCGGAAGCCAGATAAATGTCCCAGCCTTTCTCTAATCTCGGCGCATGCGGCGGCAGTTTGACTTCGACCGTCTCGCCGGCCTGCGCTTCAAACACATTGCGGCCGTTTACACGCAAACTTTGCAATGAAAAGCCAAAAGGCTTTTCCTCGCCGGGAATGTCTATCTGGATACCGTCGTAGCGGGCGATTTTATGCGTTGTCCGAAACTGCAGGCTGTTGTTGCGAAGCGGGCCGGTTCTGCCGATTTTCAGACCGCGGTGTCCGACAAAATCGCGGTCAATGACGTCTTTGTTCCTGCCGTTGAAATGAAACTTCGTCCACGGACGCGAAAAAATTTGCCGGATATTCTCGGCCCTTTCGGCATCGTCGCCCCTGCCGTCCAGAATCCGCCGGTAATAGTCGACCGCAGCCGCCACGTACAGGGCCGTCTTTTTGCGACCCTCTATCTTCAGCGACGTTACCGGCATTTTTAAAACCTCGCCCTGCAGTGCCATGTCTTTCATAGAAAAATAGTGTTTTTCGCCGTCACAGCCGCCGAAAGCCGCCCGGCACGGATACAGGCACTTGCCTCGGTTGGCGCTTTTGCCTGTTTCCAGAGAAGAGAACATGCATAACCCGCTGTAGGAATAGCAAAGGGCGCCGTGGATAAAGGCTTCGGTTTCCAACCCCGGAATTGCGGCAATTTCCCTTATCTCATTCAAAGTCAGCTCCCGGGCCAGCACGACGCGGCTGAAACCGATTTTTTGCAGCGCCAGCGCGCCTTCTTTGTTATGTACGGCCATTTGCGTGCTGGCATGCAGTTCCAGCTCCGGATAAGCCTCGCGCACGATGCGCGCCACGCCCAAATCCTGCACGATCAGCGCGTCAACCTTATATTTGGCGCACAGGTCAAGCGCCTTCAGCAGTTCCGGCAGCTCGCCGTCGGCAAAGCGGATATCCAAAACAGGTCCCATGACCTGCACGACCTTACCGATGTGTTTTTCTGGCATTGCACACACTCCTTTGAGTGAATTTTTAGCGTGCTGTCGGGCTTGTTTCCGGGTGTGTCTGAAAAAACTCTCAGCACTGTTGCATCAGATATTGCCCAAAGGCATACCTGAAGGCAAAGAAATCGGATAAAATTTCGGCTTTTCTGGCGCGCCCTAGCTTTCAGCATCTGCACCGGCCACTATTTCGGTGATTTCCTGCGTGATTGCTGCCTGACGGGCGCGGTTATAATAAAGGTTCAAATGCTCGATCATTTCGCCAGCGTTCTTGGTGGCAGAGTCCATGGCGGTGCGGCGTGCACCCTGTTCACTGGCAACACTTTCACACAAAGCGCCATACACAACCCCGGCCAAGTATTCCGGGATAATGGCATCAAACACGGCGGCACTGTCTGGCTCATAGAGCATCAGACTTTGATGCTCGTGGCCCGGCTCCGGCGGTTCGGCATCAAACGGGAGAACCGGCAGAATGATTGCAGTTTGGGTCAGCATGGAAATAAACTGGGTAAAGGCAATGCGAATTTCATCAAAAGCGCCTTCCAGAAACTTCTGGCACACAAGGCGGGAAATTTCAAAGCAGTCGCTGACCGAAATATCCCCTGCGATGGCAAAAGAATCCGTCAGAATCCGGATCTTGTGGCGCTCAAAGTATTCCACTGCCTTTTTGCCGATGGGCAGCACACAATATTCCCGCCCTTCAGCATCCGCTTCCACGGCTTTTAAAATGTTGCTGTTATAGCCGCCCGCAAGGCCGCGATCACCTGCAATTACAATGTACAGGCAGCACTTTTTCTCGCATTTGGCCAGATATGGGCTACTGAACTCAGAATCCGCAGCCGCAATATCAAACAGCGTGGCATAAAGCGTTTCGAAATAGGGACGGCTGTTTTCCACCCGTTCCTTGGCGCGCCGCAGCTTGCTGGACGCTACCAGCTCCATGGCTTTGGTAATCTGCATGGTGCTTTCCACGCTTTTGATGCGCAGTTTGATTTCTTTCATGGAACCAGCCACCGGCAGCACCCCCTTTGGCGTATTTTGTGATTATCCGGCATTTTTGATAAAGTCTGCCGTGAATGCGGCGAGCACATCTTTCATCTGCTGTTCGGTATCCTGCTTCATATCGCCTGTGGTGCGGATGGCTTCCATCACACCGCCAGCGGTTACATTTTCATCAAGGTACTGATACAGCGCGCTTTCGTACGCGGCGATATCCTTTACGGCAATGTCTTTCAGGTAGCCGTGGACTGTTGCATACAAAATGGCAACCTGCTTTTCTACCGGGATTGGGCTGTTGCGGTCCTGCTTCAGGATTTCTACAATGCGCTCGCCCTGTGCCAGACGAGATTTGGTGTCGGCATCCAGGTCGGAGCCAAACTGGGCAAAGCCCTGCAGCTCGCGGTACTGGGAGTAAACCAGTTTTAAGGTACCGGCAACCTTTTTCATCGCCTTGATCTGCGCATTGCCGCCGACACGGGAAACAGAAATGCCGGGGTTGACAGCCGGGCGGATGCCGGAATGGAACAGCTCGGTTTCCAGGAAGATCTGGCCGTCGGTAATGGAGATGACGTTGGTTGGAATATAAGCGGAAACGTCACCAGCCTGCGTTTCAATAATGGGCAGAGCTGTCAGCGAGCCGCCGCCCTTTGCATCGCTCAATTTGGCGGCACGTTCCAACAAACGGCTGTGCAGGTAGAAAACATCGCCGGGGTATGCTTCGCGTCCCGGCGGACGACGAATCAGCAGCGACAGAGCACGGTAGGCAACCGCATGTTTGGAAAGGTCATCATAGATAATAAGCACATGCTTACCCTGATACATAAAGTATTCGCCCATGGCGCAGCCGGCATAAGGCGCAATATACTGCAGGGGCGAAAGCTCCGAAGCTGTGGCGCACACTACAGTGGTGTAAGCCATGGCTCCGTTTTTCTCGAGGTTTTCAACCAGAGAGGCCACAGTAGAACGCTTTTGGCCAATAGCAACATAGATGCAAAGGACATCTTTGCCTTTTTGGTTGATGATCGTATCCGTAGCAATCACGGTCTTACCGGTCTGGCGGTCGCCGATAATCAGCTCACGCTGGCCGCGGCCAATGGGAATCATTGAGTCAATGGCCTTGATGCCGGTCTGCAAAGGCTGCTTGACGGGCTGACGGTCCAGGATGCCGGGTGCCGGGGATTCAATGGCGCGATAGTCGGCAGCATCAATCGGGCCTTTGTCATCAATAGGCTGGCCCAGGGCGTTGACAACGCGGCCAATCAGAGCATCACCGACCGGAACCGACACAACTTTGCCGGTGCGGCGGATGGTACCGCCTTCTTTGATGCCGCTGTCATCGCCAAGCAAAACGATTGATACGCTGTTTTCTTCCAGATTCTGCGCCATACCATAGGTTCCGCTATCAAACTGCACCAGCTCACCGGCCATACAGTTATCAAGGCCGGCAGCGCGGGCAATGCCATCGCCTACCATCGTAACAGTACCGGTCTCCGTCTGCTCAATGGCATTCTGGTAGTATTTGATCTGGGAACGAATAATGCGGGAAATCTGTTCAGGTTCCAGTTGCACTGTTTGGTTCACCACACAATCTATAAAATGAAGGTGGAATCCGGCGGCAGGTGCAAATCAAATCACCACACCGCTGATTTCATTGCGCAGACGTTCCAACCGGCCCTGCACAGTGCCGTCCAGGCGGGTTCCGCCAAGATCCAGCCGCAGACCGCCCAGAACACTGGGGTCCACTTTTTCCGTCAGGGTAATGGTTTTGCCGGTTACACGCTGCAATTTTTCCTGCAGTCTGCTGCGGGCACTTTCGTCCAGTGCAACAGCAGATACTGCCGTAACTTCCAAAATGTTATGGTCCTGGTTGTATCGGTCACGGTAAGCTCTTGCGCAGGCAGGCAGTTCTGGCAGAATGCCTGCTTCGCACAAAATCTTTAAGAAGTTGACAAGATACGGATGCGCCTGCGCAAACGCCTGATCCAGCAACGCACAGCGCTCTTTTTTGGGGACACTGGGCGTCATCAACAAGCGCAGATAGCCGGGCTCCTGCATTGCGTTGACAGCAACATCCAGCTCCGCCAGAATCCGTTCGGTCAGGCCCTCTTCCGCAGCCAGTTCATACAAACTTGTGCCATAACGCTTTCCGGTTTCGGTCATGAGGCATCCCCCACATTCCGGATAAATTCATCGATCAGGGCCTTGTGGTCCGTCTCGTTGATTTCGCGCTCAACTACCTTGCCTGCAATATCAACAGCAATGCCGCCAATTTCATTTTTTAGGTCGTTGACTGCTTTCTTGCGTTCCTGTGCAATATCAGCTTCAGCAGCGGCGCGCAGGGCGGCTGCTTCGGCACGGGCCTCGCCAACAATTTCTTCTTCGCGCTTCTGGGCGCGGGCGGTTGCCTCACGCAAAAGCGTATCGCGTTCATCCCGGATGCTTTGCAGGTGCTGCTGGTATTCCTGTTCCAACTCGGCAGCCTTCTGTTTGGCTGCATCCGCATCGGCGTACATGGTATCAATTTCCGCCTGGCGGTCGTCGATCATTTTTTTGACCGGTTTGAACAGGAACTTTTTGAGCACCGCAAAGGTGATCATCATATTGCAGAAAGTGAACAGCGCTGTCCACGGGTCGATGCCAACAAAGCTTTCAAAGCCCGTCACGAGCCATTCCTCCTTTCCTTTTCGGCTATCGTATCCATCAGAAGACGAACAGTAACAACAGGGCGATAACCAGCGAATAAATGCCGGTGGATTCGGTAATGGCGCAGCCAAGGATCATGTTGGTACGCAGCAGGTTTGCCATTTCCGGCTGGCGGGCCATGCCTTCCAGCGCTTTGCCAACGGCATTACCTTCGCCAACTGCAGGGCCGATAGCGCCAAACCCCATTGCAATACCTGCACCGATTGCACAGGCGGCTTTTACGATTGCTGTTTCCATACGAGGTATCCTCCTAAATAAATAAAATTTTACGTTAACCTTCTTCAGGCGGCGGGCAGGCATTGCTGACATAAACCATCGTCAACAGGCTGAACACCAGGGCCTGCACCCCACCAGAAAATACATCGAAATAAAGGCTCATGATGCCGGGAATGCCGACTTCCAGATACGGCACCCCTGCCAAGCCCAGCAGGGACAAAATTCCGGTTGCGGCAAACACCGCACCAAAAATTTTGTAAGCCAACTTTTTCTTGCGCACACCCAAAACCAGCAGCGCCACACCACCCAAAAGAATCAAGATTCCGACCGTAATGCTTTTGCCAACCAGGCCCAAAAGAGCGGCGGAAGCCGTTGCTAGAGCGGAATAAACCAGGCTGGTCAGAACGTTGCCGCCCGCAATGTTGCCAAAGTGACGGAATGCCATTGAGATGGGCTGCGCGATTTCGGAAACAAGGTTCATCGGCGTCATAACGACAACCGGTTCAGTAAAGCCTTTCAGCCAACCGAGCACACCGTTTGCTTTAATGGAGCAAGCCCAGCAGATCACGCTTGTCATTAAGGCCCAGGTAACGGTGGTGGAAAGATCCGCTGTGGAAGAGCGGAAAATACCGGTCATTCCGATGTAGGAACCGAAAATGGAAGACAGGAACAATGCCCCGATATAAGGTGTCCAATAGGAATTATGCTTGCCCATGGTGTCTTCTACCATGCCGTACAGCATAGTAACACCTTTTTCTACCAGTACCTGGCGGCGGCTGGGACGCTTTTGCAGGTTGCTGCCCAGCACAATACCGGCAATACAAAGCAGCAACATAACCGCAAACGAAGAAACCGTTGTCTGCGTGATGGGAATTCCACCAAACAAAGGGATCGTGAAATAAATCTTAGGTCCGTTCATGGCACTGCATCACCGCCTTTGGAATCTTTGCGGAAGAATTCAATCAGCTTAATGGCAGCCTGTGCAAACAGCAGCGGCAACAATGCTGCCAGCGGATCACAAACTTTGGCATGGAACAGCAGAACATAAATGACTGCCAGAATTGCCGTGCGCACAACGCTGGAACTTTGAATGCTCATGCACGCTTTTACGGAATTATCCCCTGCCGCGGCACGGTCCAACGCGTTAGAAACGGTAATGCTTAATGCCAGAAAGTTGCCTACAGCAATCACAGTGCCCAGCAGGCCACCCAGCAATACCGCTGTGGTAAACCGCCCAACCACTGCATAGATGGCCAGCATAATGGCGGAACAACCGGCGGTTGCCAAAGCCATGCGCCCAACCTGCTGCAGAATGTCCTGATGCTTTTGCATGGATACAGGCTCCTTCCATAACAATTAGTGTTGATTGAACGAGATAGGCGGCGGCTCCTGCTTTTTTTTCGGGGCCCTGCCCTGCCGCTCAATTGTCTTTAATGAACTGCGCAGGCTGCCGATGGCAGCCACCATGCCGAGCGCGAACCCAACCAAGATGACCCAGCCGCCAAGACCGAATTGTTTGCGTAGCCAGACAGCCCCCAAAAGAAACAGCACCGGCGGAAGCACAACCGATAAACCAAACTGTGTCAGCCAGACAAGGTGCCGTGCGGCATCATAAAGATCCTTCATATGATTTACTGTTCCCATTCTTTCGCTTTGTATCCGCGATGGTTCTAGTATAAACTCTTTCTGCAACAATTTCAACATAAATTTTGCATGTTTTTATATAAATTTTGTAGTCAAATAAGCAAAAAACAGACAATGTTTTTCAAAATTGCAGGTTCCCCCTATGATGGAAGCAAAAAAGCTCTGCCAACAGCAAAGCTTAAAATGTGTATAATAAAAGCGCAATCGAACAAATCCGATATTTTGACCAATTAGAACGGCTATCTTTATCCAATCGGGCATTAAGTGGTTCGACCGGGATTTTCCCCAAGGCAAGAAGGCGTGTCAGACACGCACCGCCCAGAGAACAGCCATATGCCGCGTTCAAGTGGGTAATGCCGCGCGCTTGCAGCCAATCTGTTACCTCGTCTACTGTCGTCTCCACAGAGATAAAGTCTTCTCCCGTTTCGCCGTGACCGTCATAGACGATCTGCATCACATGGTAATCCTGCGAAAGCAGACCAACCGAGTCGGTGAACGCCCACTCCGGCTCTGCCGTGCACGGCAGAAACAGCAGCGTCTTTTCATGTCCTGTTCCATATTCCAAAGTTCTCATACCATCCGCCCCTTGGTTTTTGCAGCATTATTTTTTCGGATCACGCTCTGTCATCGCGTCAAAGAGTGCCGGTGCGCCGCCTGCACTTCCTTATCTTCCCACGCCCTTCAAGTACCCGCTTTTTGAGTTTTCCTCAGTATCATCGGATTCATCATAGGCATCGTAAAGCGCATTGGGGTCGTGGGCTCTTTTCTTGAAAGGCGAGCACAGCTCATTTTTGTGCGCAAAGGCAAACTCCATGTTGTCCGTCCAACCTGTGTGACCGGTAATGAACAGCGGATGCAGCCCACGTTTTCTCAGCTTTTTCTCCAGCAAAGCCAAAGACTTCACCGCCAGCTTGTTATCCTCTGCCAGCGAAGAAATAAAACTGTATCCGCCGTCCGCACCAAACCACAGCGTGTCGCCGGTAAAAAGGTACTTATCGTCAATGAGGTAGACCA
>OGUP01001395.1_pt1 | contig 13662 bp, 9 predicted proteins | sample 1553661 | NCBI WGS metagenome assembly OGUP01 (sample SAMEA2580026, study PRJEB22360) | human gut metagenome | biome: human gut; feature: human-associated habitat; material: faeces | place: Denmark | collected 2008/2010
CTCAAGTGGATATTAAGGATAATTCTTGGAGCTTTGAAGCTGGTCTTAGGACTTGCCAGAATAATTCTTCTTCTATTCGCTATGGTGGCAAGGGTATTTCTTTCATTCGTAAGAATGGGCACATTCTGAGAGGAGCTTCCTGTATAATTCAAATATAGGGAATTCCAAGAAAGAAGGTTGAGAAAAAGAAATACCTCAGAGTAAAATAAGATTACTGACTTTGGACGGTTAGTAAAAAATCTTATTAAAACAGTGAGGTATCTATAATGAATTGTAACACACAGAACGCAAAAATTGCATCCATAACTGAAAAAACTTTGATTGTTGGAATTGATGTCGGCAGTGAAACTCATTTTGCCAGGGCATTTGATTGGCGGAACTATGAATATACAAAGAAGCCGCTGGAATTCAGTAATACTGAGGCGGGTTTCATGATGTTCAAGGCATGGGTGGAAGATATCGCAGAAAAGCAAGGTAAAACAGCTGTAATTCCCGGAATGGAGCCGACCGGTCATTACTGGTTTGCACTGGGGAAATTCCTGCAGGACAGCGGGATGAAGCCTGTACATGTGAATCCGCACCATGTCAAGAAGTCGAAAGAGCTGGATGACAACAATCCCAATAAGAATGACCGTAAGGATCCAAAGACGATTGCGGCACTGGTCAATGAAGGACGCTTCTCTTATCCCTACATACCAACCGGTATTTATGCGGAGATCAGGAGCTTATCGAATCTTCGTTTCCAGACGCAGGAAGAGCTAACAAGAATCAAGAATCGAATCGCTAGATGGTTTGCCATTTATTTTCCTGAATATAAAGACGTTTATGGGGATTTAATGGCAGTCAGCGGACGAATGATACTCAAGGAAGCTCCATTGCCGGAGGATATCAGAATACTTGGAGTGAACGGTGTAAACCAGATTTGGAGAAACGCGAAGCTGCGAGGCACTGGAATGAAGAGGGCAAAGATCCTGGTATCAGCTGCAGAGCATAGCGTTGGAAGTAAGGAAGCACCGGAAGCGGCAAGGATTGAACTGAAGAATCTGCTGAATGACATGGATGTATATGTGTCAAGGATGGAGGAACTGCTCCAAACTATAGAGGAAAAACTGAAGACGATTCCATATGTTGATAAACTGATGGAAATCAAAGGAATCGGATTGATTACAGTCAGCGGATTTATTGCAGAAGTAGGTGACATTGGACGTTTTGATAATCCGAAGCAGCTGCAGAAGCTGGCGGGATATGCAATCGTGGCAAATGATTCCGGAAAGCACAATGGAGAGAGCCGGATCAGCTACAGAGGCAGAAAACGGCTGAGATATGTGCTGTATGAAGCTGCGATATCACTGGTGGGGAAGAATGCTGAGTTTAAGGAAATACATGAGTATTATCGAACCCGTAAAGAAAACCCGTTAAAGAAGATGCAGTCAGTAGTAGCAGTGGCATGTAAGATTATTAGGGTATTCTACACAATCCTGACAAAGGGTGTGGATTATGACCCAATGAAACTGATGAGTGATATCAGAAGGCCACAGTTGCAGGCAGCGTAGTAAGCAGAGACAAACAGGTAATGTTCTGTCACAGTTGAATTGAACTTTCAGAAATAGCTGCGGAGAGTTGAATTCAGCTGTGACAGGAAGGCTGAGAAGTATGAAGACCGAGTCGGGAAAACGTCCGCCGTAAGGTGCCGTGAGGTATTGATACTTAAACAGGTCAGTAAGACTTAAAACAAAAAAGAATGAGCCAGTAGTCGGCAGGAATAATCACCATAGGGCATGACCCTGTAGAGGAGCTAAGCTGACACCCTGGTTATGGACAGGCGGGACGAAGGAAGTTAGGACCCGGCAGAAATGCGGGTGATCCTGGTAGACACGGGAGGTTCGCTGCCGTAGATGGGAGGGTATACACAAGGCCATGTAGAACGAAAATGATGACGTTTTATTTTGTGTACCCCAACCCCTCTATTTTCGTACCAGATACAGAGAAATGTCCATCTTCTTGGCTCATTCATCTGAGATATGGAACTAAAAATCCCTTGAAAAATAAGGAAAAAAGACTTGACTATATAGGGAGGTAATCTGGAGAACAAAGGAAATAATGGAGCGACAATGAATTCAATCCATGACTACTTTGCGAATGGCCAGGATAATGCTGCAACTAAGCTTGCAAAAAGCAACTTGATAGGTGCAAGTGATGATAAGGGAACAAATGGATATGGATATTATCTGAGTTTTGGAAATATGTATATCGATTTTAAGAATGTATCTTCCAACAGTGATGTTTCCAATTACACTCGTGATCTGGATCTGAATACAGCAATTGCCGGTGTTAATTATGATAAAGGAAGTACTCATTATTCAAGAGAGAACTTCACAAGCTATCCGGACAATGTTATTGTTACTCATATCACAGCAGACGGTTCTGAAAAGATCAGTTTGGATGTAAGTGTAGAACCAGATAATAACAGAGGGGATGCTGTTAATGGGATTGGTGATAGCAGCTATAAGAGAGATTGGGATACAAAAGTATCAAATGGATTGATCTCCATCAACGGACAGCTTAAAGACAATCAGATGAAATTCACATCCCAGACGCAGGTTATTACTGACAATGCCGGTACTGTGACAGATGGGAATGGAAAAGTAAGTGTTTCCGGAGCAAGTGAGGTTACAATCATCACTTCTATAGGAACAGATTACAAGGATGAATATCCGAAGTATAGAACAGGTGAGTCTGCGGATGATCTGTCTAACCGTGTGAAATGGTATGTAGATCAGGCATCAGCGAAGACATACGAAGAACTGAAAGCAAATCATGTAAGTGATTATCAGAAGATCTTTGATCGTGTAGATCTGAATCTTGGACAGACAGTCTCAACAAAGCCAACAGACGAACTTCTTTCTGCATACAAAGCAGGATCTGCAACAGAAGCGGAAAGACGTCAGCTGGAAGTTATGTTATTCCAGTATGGAAGATTTATGACAATTGAGTCTTCCAGAGAGACAACTACAGATGAGAATGATTATGTAAGAGAGACACTTCCTTCCAATCTTCAGGGACTGTGGGTAGGAGCGAACAATTCTCCATGGCATTCAGATTACCATATGAATGTAAACTTACAGATGAACTACTGGCCGACATATTCTACCAACATGGCAGAGTGTGCACAGCCATTGGTTGATTATATCGATGCTTTGAGAGAACCGGGGCGTGTGACTGCGGCAATTTATGCAGGAGTTTCCAGTGCCGATGGCGAGGAAAATGGATTCATGGCACATACGCAGAACAACCCGTTCGGATGGACCTGCCCTGGATGGAGTTTCAGTTGGGGATGGTCACCGGCAGCAGTACCGTGGATCTTGCAGAACTGCTGGGCTTATTATGAGTATACCGGAGATACATCTTATTTAAGAGACAATATCTATCCGATGATGAAAGAAGAGGCAAAACTGTATGATCGGATGCTTGTCCGCGACAGCGATGGAAAGCTGGTATCTTCACCGGCATATTCACCGGAGCATGGACCGGTCACAAGTGGTAACACGTATGAGCAGACACTGATCTGGCAGTTATATGAGGATACAATCAAAGCAGCAGAAGTCCTTGGAACAGATGCAGATCTGGTAGCTACATGGAAAGCAAACCAGGCAGACCTGAAAGGACCAATCGAAGTCGGCGATAGCGGACAGATCAAAGAATGGTATACAGAGACAACCTTTAACCATAATGCAAGCGGAAGTACACTCGGTGAAGGATATAACCACCGTCATATGTCCCACCTTCTCGGACTTTTCCCGGGAGACCTCATTACAGAGGATAATGCAGAGTGGTTTGCAGCAGCAAAGGTATCGATGCAGAACCGTACAGATGAAAGTACCGGATGGGGAATGGCACAGAGAATCAACAGCTGGGCAAGACTGGGTGATGGAAATAAAGCTTATCAGATCATCAAGAACCTGTTCAACGGCGGAATCTATGCGAATCTGTTCGATTATCATCAGCCAAGATATTTCCAGATCGATGGTAACTTCGGTTATACATCCGGTGTGGCTGAGATGCTTCTGCAGAGCAATGCAGGATACATCAATCTTCTTCCGGCAGTTCCAGACGACTGGGCTAACGGAAGTGTGAATGGACTGGTTGCACAGGGCAATTTTGAAGTATCCATGGACTGGACAGACGGAAATGTAACAACTGCTACCATTCATTCCGAGAACGGCGGAGAAGCAGTAGTACAGACAAAGAATGCATCTCTTGCAACAGTAGTGGACAGCGACGGAAATGTAGTCGATGTGACACCTGTAAAAGAAAACCGTATCTCTTTCGCGACAGAAGCCGGAAAGAGCTATACATTAAAAGATATCCCGGCATCCGCTGAGGTAGCAGCTCCGACAGGACTGACAGCTCTTCGTGCAGACGTTGAGAATGTAAAACTTTCCTGGGATGCTGTAACAGCAGAAGAGGGAAGCAATGTAACATACAATGTATACCGTCAGGTAGAAAATGGTGATGTAATCTGCATCGAGACAGGCCTGACAACAACAACTTATACAGATACAACAGCAGACAAGACGCTTGGAACAATGAAGTATCAGGTATCTGCGGTTGTAGAAGGAAATGAATCTGAAAAGAGTGCAGCAGTGACTGCGGTTGAACCGGTTGGAGCCGGCAAGATTGATAATGCGGACGAAAGAATCGCATATGTAGGTGACTGGGGCAATTGGACACAGGACAAGAATGTAAACTATATGGATACGATCGAGTATCTGCAGAATCCGAATGGCGGCGAGACTGTGACTCTTACATTTAAGGGAACAGGAATCAAGGTGATCGGTTGTACGAATAAGGATAGAGGCAAGATCGAAGTATTGATTGACGGTGAGTCACAGGGCGTTGTTGATACATACAGTGCAAGCACAGTACGTCAGGCAGAATACTTCAGCAAAGAAGACCTTACAGCAGGAATCCATACGATCCAGCTGAAAGTCCTCAATGAGAAGCAGACAGCAAGTTCCAACACAAAGATCGAGCTGGATGCATTTGAAATCCTGGATTCAACACTGGTAGCACCGACAGGTGTGGAAGTAAGTTCCAAATCCGGAATGACTACAGTATCCAAAGCAAACAGTACGTTACAGTTAAAAGCGACTGTAGCACCAGATGATGCAACAGACAAGACAGTTACATGGAGTACCTCCGATGACAGTATCGCAACAGTAGATGCGAACGGACTGGTAACATTCTTAAGCAAGAACGGAACCGTTACGATCACAGCAACTTCCAGTGCAGATGCTACAAAGAGCGGAACGATTGAACTGAAAGTTGCAATAAAAGAGGATGTGGCAGATGTCGAGACAATTGTAGAAGACGGTACCGTACTGGCATCCGGAACAGCGGGAACAATGAACAGTGCGATCACCTGGAATGGAGCATGGTCTAACTGGGCAGGAGAACAGACAAAGCATCATGGCGGAACAAAGACAGAAACCGGAAATGATTCAAGTGCGGCGGGAAGCTATTTTAAATACACGTTCAATGGAACAGGTGTAGAGGTTTATTCTCAGAAGCATGCCAACTTTGCAAGCTTTGATATCTACGTTGATAACGTAAAGATCGGTAATTATTCACTGAATGGTTCAAGCAGCGGAGATAATCAGCAACTGATCTTCTCCAAGACGAATCTTACGAATGGTGAGCATACGATCAAGTGTGTAGCAGTTGCACGTGATGGAAAATATCAGGTCAACCTGGATTACCTGAAGATCCTTTCACCGGGTGAAGGTGTAACGGCTGATAAGTCAGCACTCCAGACATCGATTGAGACAGGTGCGGCACTTACTAAGTCAGCATATGAAGAGACAAAATGGAATGCATTTAAAACGGCTTATGATGCAGCAGTTGAGGCAATGAATGCTGCGGATGCAACACAGGATGTTGTGGATGCAAAGAAAGCAGCACTGGATGCGGCAATCACAGCACTTGGCACACCGGCAGTTCCTGTAGTAGAAGACCAGACAGGTTCCGCAGTTCTTGTTGAAAGCACAAAGGTTGTGCTGAGATGGGACAAGGTTTCAGGAGCAGCACAGTATAAAGTCGTTTATACAGAGAACGGAATCGAGATGACAGTAAGCGGCACAACCGCAACACTGGAAAACCTGACACCGGGAACAACTTACAACTTCAAAGTATATGCCCTGAACAATGCAGGTGAGGCATCAGCGAAAGCGATTGAGATCAGCAATGTAACAACGATTGCTGACGGATCAGCAGCAGGTGAGATTGAGTCCATTACAAAGACATCGGTCAGTGATGATTCTGTAAAACTCACATGGACATTAAAAGAAGGTTCTTCCTTCGCAAGCTATGACATTTATGTAAACGGTGAGCTGAAAGGAAATACCACAAAGCCAGAGTACACACTCAGTGACCTGAATGACGGTACCTATGTTGTTAAGATCGTTGCAAAGACAGCGACAGGACAGTCAGTACTTCCGAAACAGTTTACATTCACATCCGGTGAACAAAAAGAAACTTTTGGAACAGTCACAAGTATTGAGGTCACTACGCCGCCGGATAAAGTCGTTTATAAAAGAGGAGAAACGTTAGATCTTACTGGTATGATTGTGACAGCATCTGATGAAAAGGGACTGAAGAAAGTTCTTGAAAATTTTGAATATACAGTCAGTGGATTTGATTCTTCAGAGGCTGGCTCAAAAGAAATGACAGTGGCATATAATAATCTTACAGCTACCTTTACAGTACAGGTAGAATCATGCTATATTGTAAAGGCTGATGGTGAGATTGTTGCAAGAGGTCAGTACAATGATCTGGTTACAGTGAAAGCGGAGAAAAAAGAAGGACATACTTTTGCAGGCTGGACAGATGCTTCAGGAAAAGTAGTTTCTACAGATGCTGAGTATTCATTCAGAATATCAGGTGATGTAACACTTACCAGTGTTTATGATGAAGAGGTTAAAGTAGAAGCACAGGCTAAGATGAATAATGCATTTGTTGTAAGTAAGAATGCAAATGGAAGCGGAAATGCCAGATTTGTTGGACAGATTGTTGTTCCGGAAGGATACAGAATTCAGGAGTGTGGAGTGATCTGGACAGGTAAGAACAAAACAAATATGCCGAATCTGTATACATTAAATGGAGATACATTTACGACAATCGGTAAAAAAGTAGCAGCAAAGAGTTATACATGCAAGTATCAGTTCAGTGTAACAGTGAATAATGTTCCAGCCGGAAAGACAGCCCGTGGTGTGGTTTATGCGAAGCTGACAAATGGAACAGATACGGTTTATGTATTCTCAGGTGAAAGCAGTGTAACAGTGAAATAAAAAGTTACTGTTCTGATGACAGGCAGGTTCTTTACAGGAGTTCCGATGGCTGATATGGCTGTGGAACTCCTTTTCGTAAAAAGACAGCCGAAAATAGAAATGAGATATAATATTAAAAGGAGTAGCAGATGAAATTAAAAAAAGGATTTATTATGAGAGAGCTGGCAGGACGGTATGTGGTTCTTCCGGTCGGTGGTGATCCGGATGGATTTCAGGGGATGATCCAGATGAATAAGACAGGAGCATTTTTATGGGAAAGCCTTTCCACCGAAAGAACAAAAGCAGAACTGGTGCAGCTGGTTCTGGAAAACTATGATGTGGATCAGGAAGCAGCAGAAGCAGATGTAGATGTCTTTGTAAAGAACCTCAGTGAAAAAGGGATTATTGAAGAATAGAAGGACCAGGGAGAAAGTCAGATGATGTATGAGAAAGTTCAGTGTGAATATCTATTTGAACTTATAAGATCCGGTATGTTTGATGGAGAGCCATTTGAAAATGGAGAGAATGCGGACTGGGAGAAATTGTATAAGATCAGCCGGTCGCATAAAATCGAAGGTATTTTATGCAGCGGAATTTATAAAATGCCTGAAGAGGAAAGACCACCGGAAAAAATGGTGAAGCAACTGGAAGAATTGTGGCAGATGGAACGGGGAAAAGACGCTGTACAGAAATATTCCCTGAATGAGATACTGGATGCATTTGAAGAAGCCGGGATAGACTGTGTACCGCTGAAGGGAATCTGTATTAAGGAGTTTTATCCGGAATCCAGTATGCGGACAATGTCTGATCTGGATCTTTTATACCGGGGAGAGTGTGAAAAGGCAAAAGCAGTTCTGCTGTCTAAAGGATATCAGTGTGAATCAGAAGAAAAAAGGTATCATGACATATACTGGCGCAGACCGTTTACAAAGATAGAAATGCATCATCATTTACTGGATGGTAATTTCCATGGGACAGAATACTATGAAGATGTATGGGAACGGAAATTACATCTGAAAGAGGGACATACTTCTGTTTATGAATTTTCCTGGGAAGATTATTATATTTTTATGATCGTACATTTTGCCAAGCATATGAAAACCGGTGGAAGCGGAATCCGGTCAGTGCTTGATATCAAAGTATTCCTTGATGCAAAGAAAGAGGAACTGGACTGGCAGTATATTGAAGAAGAGTTAAGGAAAATTCAGCTGGGAGAGTTTGAAAAGCAGATGAAGGATCTGTCAGAGGTATGGTTTGGAAAGAAAAAGGGAAGCCGTCTTTCAGAGGAACTGACCGAATATATAATCGACAGTGGAGTTTATGGCACCATGCACAATTACCGGGCAAACCGGGTTGTGGAATTCAGCGGGAAAAGCAAGAATGTTAAAAGAGGGAAAATTGGAAGTAAACTGAATGTCATTTTTCTGCCGCTGTATATCATAAGAGATCAGTATCCTTATTTAAAAAAATACCCATTTCTTTTGCCTGTTGCATGGATAGAACGTATTATGCGAACGATTTTTAAACGACGGGACAGGATTGTTAAGACGATCAGGGATACAGAAGTTGATGATGATTCTGTTGAAAAAGTAAAAAGAGTAATGGATGCACTGGAGATCTGAATAAAACCGTGACAATAGTAGGAATAAGGATGAAAAAGCCGGATATAAAAGTTCAAGAGAAAATGGTAAGAAAAACTACAAGCCGCTATACCGCCCTGACAAGAAAAGCGATGCGGATCTGCTATGCCGCCCATGAGGGGCAGGTGGACAAAAGCGGTGTACCATATGTCTTTCATCCGCTTCATCTTGCGGAGCAGATGGAGACAGAAGAGGAAATCTGCACTGCACTCTTACATGATGTGGTGGAAGATACGAAGTGGACACTGGCAGAGCTGGAGGCGGAAGGATTTCCGGCAAGTGTGTTGGATGCAGTCAGGCTGCTGACCAGAGAGAAGGATGTGTCATATATGGCTTATATTGAGCGGCTGAGCGGTAACCGGATCGCAAGAAAAGTCAAGCTGGCAGATCTGGAACATAACAGCGATCTGACCCGTCTGCTCGAAGTGACAGAACGGGATCTGAGAAGACAGGAGAAATATTTTCTTGCAAAAGAGTTCCTGCTCCGACAGGAAAATACATGAAAATGTTGAAAAATGAGAATAAATTTCACCAAAACTCCGGTTTAAAATGCCGGAGTTTTATTGATGTTAAAAAAGAATCATGGTATATTATGGTTAGTGTTGTCACGGACAAACTAGATAAAAAGCAGGTAGGAGTGATAAATATGTATCAGGAAGAATTTAACCGTTGGCTGGCAGCAGATCTTGAAGATCCGGATCTGAAGCCGGAATTATCCAGAATCGAAGGAAATGATGATGAGATCAAAGAGCGTTTTGCAGTTGCACTGAAGTTCGGAACAGCCGGACTTCGCGGTGTACTTGGAGCCGGAACGAACCGCATGAATATTTATGTGATCAGGCAGGCTACACAGGGACTTGCGAACTGGGTTAAGACCCAGGGTGGAACGCAGACTGTTGCGATCAGTTATGACAGCCGTCTTAAGAGTGATGTATTTGCGAAGACTGCTGCGGGTGTTCTTGCAGCCAATGGGATCAAAGTAAGAATTTATGATGCATTGATGCCGGTTCCGGCACTCTCTTTTGCGACACGTTATTATCAGTGCAATGCCGGAGTTATGGTGACAGCGTCCCACAACCCGGCAAAATATAATGGTTATAAGGCATACGGACCGGATGGATGTCAGATGACGGATGATGCGGCAGCGATCGTATACGAAGAGATCCAGAAGACGGATGTTCTGACCGGAGCTAAATATATGTCCTTTGCAGAGGGGGTTGAGGAAGGTCTGATCCGTTTTGTGGGAGATGACTGTAAGAAGGCTCTTTATGAAGCGATTGAGTCTCGTCAGGTGCGTCCGGGTCTTTGCAGTACAGCCGGACTGAAGCTGGTGTACAGCCCGCTGAATGGTTCGGGGCTTGTTCCTGTTACCCGGGTATTGAAAGATATCGGTATTACAGATATCACGATCGTTCCGGAGCAGGAGTATCCGAATGGGTATTTCACAACCTGCAGTTATCCGAACCCGGAGATTTTCGAGGCATTGGAACTGGGATTGAAGCTTGCAGAAGAGACGGAGGCAGATCTGATGCTGGCGACAGACCCGGATGCAGACCGTGTAGGAATTGCAATGAAATGCCCGGATGGTTCTTATGAGCTTGTCAGCGGAAATGAAATGGGAGTTCTTCTTTTGGACTACATATGTGCAGGTCGCATTGAGAAGGGAACGATGCCGGAGAAGCCGGTGGCTGTGAAGTCCATCGTTTCTACTCCACTGGCAGATGCGGTTGCAGAGCATTACGGAGTAGAACTCCGCAGCGTTCTGACAGGATTTAAGTGGATCGGTGATCAGATCGCCAGACTGGAAGATGCCGGAGAGGTCGATCGTTTTATCTTTGGATTTGAAGAGAGCTACGGATATCTGGCAGGACCATATGTACGTGACAAAGATGCCGTGATCGGTTCCATGCTGATCTGTGAGATGGCAGCTTACTATAGAAGTATCGGAAGTTCACTGAAGCAGAGACTGGAAGAGATTTATGCCCAGTATGGACGTTATCTCAACAAGGTAGACAGCTTTGAGTTCCCGGGACTCAGTGGAATGGATAAGATGGCAGCTATCATGCAGGGACTTCGTGAGAATCCACTGACAGAGATTGCAGGATATAAGGTTGTGAATGTAACGGATTATCAGAAACCGGAGGAGACAGGTCTTCCGGCAGCGAATGTTCTGATCTATAAGCTGGAGAATAACGAGACAGTCATTGTCCGGCCTTCAGGAACAGAACCGAAGATCAAGATTTATTATACAACGCTTGGTAAGAACCTTGCTGAGGCTGAGGCTGAAAAAGAGAAACTGGCAGCAGCAATCGAACCGATGCTGGTATAAGAAGAAAAGAGAATCTATTTACCAACGAAGCAGACTTTAGATCATCGAATCCAAAGTCTGCTTTTCTTTCTTCTATCTGAAAAGCTCTTGTCCTGTAAGAAAGTCAGATGTTGCTTTTCCTAAAAATTCCAGTAATGGAGAAAGTTCAAAGACAGTCAGTTCTTCCACTGCACAAGGCGAAAGATCCATAAATTTTTTTAGCATAGAAAGCAGACCGTTCATATCCTCGGAATGGATTCCCTCAATGCCGTTTTGGGGAAGGTGGGGATAAAGTTCTGTCGGCAGTTGATATTTTTCAACCAGATACCGGTTCATTTTAGTGTAATCACCGTAATAGTATTTTTCAGATAAGTAATCGGTCAGAGAAATGCACTGATTCGATTTATGGATCAGGACAGAGCAGATCTCATTGCGGATGTCGGTAATCTTTCCTTCTTTATCGTAAAAGGATACGATCTGGGGAATATAATCTTTAAAAAAGCGTTTATCAATATAAAGATGAAAATAGTAGCCGAGATACAGATCATTTGCAAGCTGATTCTGATAGCTGGAAAGAAAACGTTTCAGGTCCGGCCAAAGCATCATTTTGTCGGCATAAAGCAGATTGCGGAAATGAGTCCGGTTCTTGTTGGCAGTGGCATCGGGCAGCAGAGAACCGGTCATGAAATCATTTTCGGAAGCAATCATATAGGGAAAATGAGGGTGATCCGGTAATTGGTTCAGAAGCATTTTAGCGGAAGTCAGATGTAAAATAAAACCAGGCATAAAGTATAGATCCTTTCTTTGGTGATTTAGCTGTATACTATTTCAAGTATACAATCAAAATCCCGTGATTGCCAATTATAAATTGCACAGCAGAAAGCAGTGTGGTAGAATGAAATCAATGTTCAGATAATGGATGTACCAAGGTAAAGCAACAAACCGAATAAAGTTGAATAAATGGAGGAAGAAAGTTATGTATATTACCTGTCTTGATGTAGAAGGAGTTTTAGTACCGGAGATCTGGGTCGCATTTGCGGAAGCAAGCGGTATCCCGGAGCTTAAAAGAACGACACGTGATGAGCCGGACTATGATAAGCTGATGAACTGGAGACTTGGAATCTTAAGAGAGCATGGTCTGGGTCTGAAAGAGATTCAGGAGACGATCGCAAAGATTGATCCGCTGCCGGGTGCAAAGGAGTTTTTGGATGAACTTCGTACCTTCAGCCAGGTGATCCTGATCAGTGATACATTTACGCAGTTTGCAACTCCGCTGATGGAGAAGCTGGGATGGCCGACACTGTTTTGTAATAGTCTTGAAGTGGCGGAGAATGGTGAAATCACCGGATTTAAGATGCGTACGGAACAGTCTAAGCTGAGTACAGTAAAGGCGTTACAGTCCATCGGATTTGAGACGATCGCCAGTGGAGATTCCTATAATGATCTGGGAATGATCCAGGCAAGCAGTGCAGGATTCCTGTTCAGAAGTACAGAGAAGATCAAAGCAGATTATCCTGAAATTCCGGCATATGAAAGTTATGACGAGCTTCTTACTGCGATCAAAAAAGCAATGAAATAATCTCGGAATTATAGCAGGACTTCAAAAAATAGAAAAATGAGATTTGAGTGACCGGTCGGAACAGAGAAATGTGATCCGGGAGATCAGAGAGATAAGAGGGAGCAGATGAACCAGAAATTATATAACCCTAAGTTTAAAGAAAAAAAGACAGCGGCTGAAAAAAAGAAGAAGACCAGAAATATTGTGATCATTGCGGTCATACTGGTTTTGGCTTCAGTGGCAACCTACTGGATGATGCCGAGGACAGGTTCGCTTGAGGACAGTACTCTTTTTGATGAAGCAACCGTAAAAAGTCAGGCAGAAAAAGTCATAGGATATATGAATGCGGATGATTATGAAAGTCTGCAGGATGTTTCAGCTGATAAGATGAAAGAGATCATGACAGAAGAGCGTCTGTCAGAGGCAAAAGAAAAAGTTTCAGATGACTGGGGTGCATTTAAGTCAATGGGAGATATATCCACGACAACGATTTCCAAGCGTGGTGTGAATGCAGCGGTTGCTTATGTCACAGCGACATATGAGAATGTAGAGATTCATTATACATTAGCGTTTGATGAGGATATGAAGCTTGCATCTTTTGGAATGCAATAGAAAGTGTCATAAAATAGGTTGACAGCGGACAACGTAAAGTGGAAAAAGTTAAAAATTTAACGCGTTAAAGCGATAAAAATTTTACACTTTACAGTATTGAAGTTTTGAAAAAGAGATGTTATACTGTACCTACGTTTTGATTTTGGGAGGTATTTGTAATGGAAAAGAGAATTAACGGACATACGAGATTATACGCTTTGATCGGATCACCGGTAGGTC
>OGUP01001400.1_pt1 | contig 13633 bp, 9 predicted proteins | sample 1553661 | NCBI WGS metagenome assembly OGUP01 (sample SAMEA2580026, study PRJEB22360) | human gut metagenome | biome: human gut; feature: human-associated habitat; material: faeces | place: Denmark | collected 2008/2010
CTTAATCTTAGCATTTCTCTCGTCAACCTCTGCAGCTATATCAGCAACTCCAGCAGCTGAATCTGTCTCTTTAATAGCTGATACAGTTGTCTTACCATCTGTCTCTACAATGTTGACATATCCCTTATCTTTATATTCCTGCATTGTAGCTTTAGCTTCATCATAGTTCTTAATATCACTTTCATTAGTGCTTATTGAACTCTTTAACTCATTATACTTTGTCTTATCTTCATCGCTAAGAAGACTCTCATCAAACTCGCCATTATCATTAATATAATTACTGTTCTGTTCTATAGCATCAAGGGCATTCTTGCAATCATTAAGTATAAGCTCTGCTCTTTCTCTTGGTGTCTTATCTGGATATACATCTATATCACCAGCAGCTGCATATCTAGTTTCAAAGCTGTCAACTGTAGCAGCAGCTTTACTATATGTTGCAAGCTTTTCCTTTGCTACTGTGTCAAAGCTGATCTTCTTGCTCTCATAAGCACTGTTAATAATATCATCAAGTCCTGATTTATATGTACCATCTGCATCATTATAATAATCTGCCCATTTCTTATACTCTGCTGTAGAAGTATCATCATTAGTATAAAGTCCAAGATTATATAAAGACTCCTGTCCCGCTGTATCATTAGCTACTAATGAGAAGTCACCATCTTTACCTGATGTCTTTGAACTTATGAAAAATCTCTGGTTAGTCTCATCAAAGCTTGCCTGTACACCCGCATCCTTAAGCTTTACTATAAACTGGTTAACTGTCATATCATCTGTAAGTTCTATATTAGTTGACTTGCCATCAACAGAAAGTGTAACACTTCCCTGTCCAGATGTCTTACCTGTTATAGCTGATAACTTGCTTGAACCTGTTATCTTTGATGTACTGTCTGATTTGTTTGTGACTTTACCACCTGTAAGATAACCTGATGATGCAAGTTCTTTAACCTGTAATGTCTGGTCGCCACTTACAGCACTTGTACTTGCTGTAACTGTAGCAACACTTGAATTAGATACAGTTGACTTCTTAAGGCTGTATGCTTTACTAAATCTCGCTGATGAAAGCTTTCCACTATAAAAGCTATATATGCTTGTATTCATAGCCTTCCACTTTTCCTGTTTCCAGGAAAGCTTAGTCTGAGCCTTTACAAGATTGTCTTTCTTTAACTTATATGATGATACGAGCGCTGAAACAAGTGATTCTGTATCCAGCTTTACGCCGTCCGCCTCGGCACCTTCTGCATTCTTTACAATATTGGAAGTCTCCACAATCTCCGTCAGATTATTATACTCATCCATTTTGCAGATGCCACGGGTCACACCGCCGTTGTCGGACAGCGTGTTTTTCAGCACAAAGCCAGCCATACAGGACTTGCCGCCATTTACCAGATACTCATGGACGGCACGGAAACCTTCCTTGCCATAGTAGTCATCGGCATTGATCACGATGAACGGTGTGCTAAGAATATTCTTTGCTGCAAGCACGGCCTGACCGGTTCCCCACGGCTTTGTACGGCCTTCCGGCAGAGTGCCCGGGATGTCGTTACTATCCTGGAACGCGTAGTCTACCGTTACCTGATGATCGGCGCAGATCGCGGCGATGCGATCACCGATCACCTCTTTGAACTCCTTCTCGATATCCTTGCGGATAATAAAAACTACATGGTTGAAACCGGCCTCGATTGCATCATGGATTGAGTAGTCCATGATGATGTGATTAGAAGCATCCAACGGCTGTATTTTCGTGTGTAAAAAAAACAAAATTATTTTTTGATATGAAGTATCTCTAAAACTAATTTTACCGCCTGATTCTTCATTATTAACAGAACAATCATATAAATAACAACCGAAGCAGTCACTGAAAAAACTGTAGAAATCAGTACTGAACTAATATATTTTTCTGATATAGAACATATAGTCCATATTGCCAGGCATCCTATAGCAACTGAAAGAATGTCCTTTTTTAGAAAACTGACCCTAAAATATTTTCTTCCATACCACCATGTTATAACCATTGACAGTAACTCCGCAATAACAGTAGTAAATGCCGCAGCATTCTGCTGGAATGTTGGAATAAGGATAAAATTTAATCCTATATTAACAAGAGCCGCAACAATCGTTGCCATCAACACCTTATTTTCGCACCTATAAGGTATTAGAATGCACGATGTATAGAACCAACTAAAAATGCTAAAAAGCAACGCAACAGAAAGAATCTTAAGCGATATATTTGCATCAACATATTCTTGTCCTGCAATAATAAAAACTATGTTTTTGCTTAATGCAATCAATCCAACCATTGCCGGAACGACAATAACAACAAGTGCATTCAAAATCTGGTTGGCTGTTCTATTAAAATAGTCTATTTTTTTCTCTCCCAGATAAGCAGATAATCTCGGAATTGAAACAATAATAATTGCAGCCAGCATTTGTTTTACAATAGTGTAGATTTTGGTGGAAACAGAATACAATCCAACTGATTTATTTCCTGAAAAGAAACCAAGCATTGTAGTATCTGCATTCGTATATATTGTTGTCGCTACTGATGTTGCAAACAGAACTAATATTGGAGCCAAATGCGTTAGAATTTTTGCATTAATGGTAAGTCTTATCTTACAATATTTTCTTCTAGAAACAGCATTAAGTATATTTGCGCCGCTGCATGATATAACTGTGATCCATACATAAGCAAACAAATCACTGCTATTCCTAACGAGTACAAACATAAGTATTAATGAAATAAACTGAAACAAAATGCCTCGAATTGTGATATATTTATAGTCCTCATAAATTTGAAATATCCATTCACTTCCAATCAGCGTAAACATTATGCTTATGCTTAACGCTACCATTATTGAACTATATTGGTTAAATCTTGGAACTAAAAGGATACACACTCCTAAAATTAGATACGAAAAAACTGTCGAAATAAAGTTAATTGAAAAGACCTCCGAAGCAAATAATGACATCTTTTCTTCATTATCTCGATATCTTGCTCCCTCTCTGATAGCATAGGTGCTAATTCCTAAAGCCGCCAGCAATGAAAAATACGAAATAACCGACTGACAAAAATTGTAAATTCCTATATTTTCAACATGAAGGACTCGTGATACATACGGAAAAGTAATCAATGGAAAAATCACCTGAAATGCCGTTCTAATCATGTTGAGTCCTGCATTGACACCAATAGATCTTTGATTTCTCATTTTTTCTCAACTCCTTCCACAATTTTTACATAAACCGACATTAATAAACTACGCCATGTAATTTTCTTTTTAAACAGCTAGCCAGTATACTTTACATATTATCCTTTTTATCAGTTGCTTTATTGACGAAAAAGAATGATACTGATTTATTAACGGCTTTTCCTTCGTATGAAGCCCGATGCCTTATACAGAAACGGAATGTACTGCGCCGTTTTATAAAGAATAGTCATTTTTATTCCAACCAATTTCCAAAGAAGCCCACAAGAACATACTTTCATAGAATCAATGTAAAATTTGCAATCACTTTTAAATTCTTTTATTTTCTCATAAGGAACCGTATTCAATAAATTCGCATATGAAAAAAAAGATGCCAACCCAACATGAATTTTAGCTTCATAGTGCATCATACTTCGCTTACTACATATTTCATATATTGTTCCTGCTGCACGAACTGAATCTTTCTTTTTTTCTGTGTACACATTTCCAATAGCAGAATTTTCTCTTATCAGATAGTTATACAGTGGGCAGTCTAGCACTATAACACTTTCGCACTTGAGCAAATACTCAAACACAAAAAGATTATCTTCGCCAATCTTTAATTTTGAGTCAAACCTTATATCTCCAATTTTTTCTTTATTATACAGTTTATCCCAGCAAAATGATGTTAGATATCCATCCCACAGTAATAAACTTCTGATAGCCTCTTGACTGGAAATTTTTTTCTCCGGATGAATTACTTCCTCCTTTACATTTGTGAAGTCCTTAAAATATGAACACTCTACTAAATCCGCTCCATTTTTTATTTGTTTATAGAGCGTCCAAAGCGCATCCGGCTCAAGGGAATCATCAGGATCAAAAAAATAAATGTATTTTCCCTTTGCGTAGTTCAGCCCCTGATTACGCGCATTGGAAACCCCCGCATTTTGTATATGGTAAACCTCAATCCGCCCATCGTTTGCTCCATAATAATCACATATTTCCCCACTGTTGTCTGTTGAGCCATCATCAATTATAATAACTTGAAGCTTTCTGTATGTTTGAATTAACAATGAAGACAAACTTTTTTCCAAATAATCTTCCACATTATATACTGGAACAATAACGCTTATTAAATCATCCACAATTTATCCCCTCGTTATCCTTGCAATCACACTTTATAAGCGAATTTTTTCTTGATATTGCAACTATTATTAATATAACCACAGCCGAAAACGCTCCAGATTCATTGCTAAATGTAGCTTCACTCAAGCTTGCAGAAACCATATAAAATAGAATCAATAATATTGAAAATTTACACCTGTTATTCAGCATTGCGTTATTCAACAAATCTTTGCAAATTTGTATAATCAGTATCACATAAACAATCATTCCAATATAACCAAATTGAACATAAATTGATGGCCAGTACACGTCCGACATTGTAGCATATCCATAATTCATTAGATGAGAATAATTCAACGAATTATAAATATTATATAGTTGTGACTGATTTTTATAAGAGATATTCGTTCCAAATGTCCCAAAACCTGTTCCAAAAGGGAAATGATCATTTGCGATTTTTAATCCAACGCTATGTACACCAACTCTTATGCTTTGACTCGCTCCCCATGATAAATATTGCTGAATTTTGCTTTTTGAAATAAAAAAGCATACAATTCCGATTGGAGCAATATAAACCGGTTTGAAAATATCTTTAAATGATATTCTTTTCTTTTTAGCAAAATTCAAGAGGTAATACGCTAAGATAAATGCAATCGTAATAAATCCCTTTGTTCGGAAAGTTGCCGCAATTGAAAGCAGCGACATTATCTTAAATACTGCATTTCTTTTATCCTCTGTTGCTAGAATACTGTATAAGAGCACTTCATTATAAACAAGGTACGTATAATGAGAATAAATAAACTTATAACTTCTAAGGCCATATCTTACTTCATCTGCTATTCCAGTATTTACAAGCAAATTAACTATTCCAAAAACAAAAATAACCGTTATTATAATTTTTGCTGTACTTATTATTTTTTTCGAGTTCAATCGAATATTATTTTTTACAATAATTCTTATTCCGACCAAATATATAATAAAGAACTTAAACGTTCCTATTATATCTCTCCCAATTACGGAAACTGATGGCATATATCCATACATAACATTTCCCACAATTCCAATAAAAAGCACTAACAGAATGCATAATATGCTATTTTTTTGTTCCTTATTAACAGCCACTTTCCCTTTATCTTTACAAATATATACGATAGCTATAGCCATAAAAAGCAAGCATATCAGCTCATCTGTATAGTTAGCATATGGAATAAATTTGTCAAAAAAAATATTAAAAAAAATAATCAATATATATATAAATAGTGTCAACCATTCCATTTCATCGTTTCCTTTGCTTGTTTTCCCCAAATGCTACTGTACTCGTCGAAACAACTTCTTTAACTTAAAATATCTATCTTCCCCAAAAAAACGAATCAGCTTTCTCTTCCATCTCTGCTTGTTACCCGCCCATGTTGCTGCGTAATGATGAATCGACACTGTTTCATCACAAAGTAAATTCTTTGTATTACCCGTCGAAAGCGGATCAAAAAAACGTGGCGGATATACCGTTACTTCTTTTAGGTAGGTAATATCTTCATTGCTAACCTTACCAAATGAACGAATCACCTTATCATTAAGCCACGGACACGCAAATGTGCTTTTTTTCTGATCTGTAAAAGAAATCGAATCATAGCATTCCATCATCTTTTGTACCACTGGACTCGATTTTTGGGCACCAAAACCAAGTCCAGTGGTACATAGAGATTCAGGTTGCTGAATCCCTATGTAACACTGATTTTCTAACAGAAAATCAGGTTTTTTCAGAAGTTCAACATCAGTATCTAAATAGATTCCGCCGTTATCATATACCACTTTCAACCTTGCATAATCCGAAACAAACGCCCATGCTTTTGCTTCATACGCTGCTTTCATAAACGGATGGCTATTCACATCAAAATTTGACTCATCCCATCGTTTGATTTCGTAATCCGGGCAATATTTTTCCCATGTTTTAATACAATCTAAAACATCTTTCGGTAGTGGTTTTCCGCCAAACCAGCAATAATGAATCATTTTGGGTATCATTTTATTTCCTCTACTATTTTATGTTATTTAATTCTTTTAGCTGGGACACCTGCAACAATTGCATGGGCTTCAATGTCATTTACTACTACAGCATTCGCACCAATAACAGCACCAGATCCAATATGAACACCTTTTGTTATCGTTACATTGGCTCCACACCAAACGTGATCTTCAATAATTACCGGCCTTGCAGTAAGTTCACCTGTCACGCCATTACCACCTATCACATGGTCATGGTCGATGATAACAATATTATTGGCGAACATACAATGATTTCCAATCGTTACCTTCTCTGCACAGGTTATAGAGCAATTATGATTAAAAAACACATCGTCGCCAATCGTCAGTTTTCCATCATTTACAGACTTTAGATACAATGGGCCTCTTGACATTAAAAACCGTCCAATTGTAATAGATCCGTTACCTATAACTTCAGTCTTGAAAGCTCCTCTAATCGAATTGACCCATTTTACTTGAAGCTTCCCATGAGCACAAACTTTGGCACAGAACATCTTCCATGCACTCACTAAACCAATGTAAAACTTGTGAAGTATTTTCATAATACTTTCAGCCTTAATCCTTCATATGTTGGCATATTAATCCCCTTTCATAAACTATATGTAGCTTAATTGTTAATTTTTTTTCTTAATTTTTCTTTTATTTCTTTTTTAGTAATTTACACTCATAAATATTCTCAACCAATTTTGCGGATTCTTTAATATCATAACGTGCAATTTGCTTTACATGTTGCAAGCGATATTGCTTCCTCTGTTCTTCCGTCCTTCGCTGCATTGAGATCATTGTATCCGCCCATGCCTGTGGGTCATCCTCTATTGATTTCCAGACGATATCTCCAAAATCAACTTCTCGTGTTACTTTGTCCGACACAATGCAAGGCAATCCTGAAATCTGCGCTTCGAGGAGTACAACAGGTAATCCCTCAAACCTGGAGGGCAAAGCAAAGATATCCATAGCAGAATATAAACTTTCAGGATTCGTAGTTTCTCCCCAAAAGATAATTCGATCTGCACAGACCGTACGCTGTGCTTGGCCCCTTATATTCTCCAAATCCGGCCCATTTCCCGCCAAAAGCAGCATTGCTTTATCATCTATATACGACAGTTTTTCAAAGGCTCGAATTAGATATTCTTGATTTTTCTGACTGTTAAATTTGCCAATATGTCCTATTACTAAATTATCATCTACCCCCAGCTTTTTCCTAATTGAAAACCGTTTATCTGAATTCAAAACAAACGTTTTCGTATCAAAAGCGTTTGGAATAACTTGAAATGCTCTATCGCCATACATCCACTTTCCTGCAAGTTCTCCACATGCCAAATGATAATTTGACACCACTTTTAAAATCGGTTTTAGCACCTGATGTAACAGCGGATGAGAACAAATTGTATTATGACTATGAGAAACACGAACCGGCACTCCTGCCAACATAGCGATTAGAAGTTCAACGGCAATCAATGCACTGCTGCCATGTACATGAACAATATCTGCTTTTACTTTCTTCAGATAAGAATAGATTGTCCTATAATATGCATAAGCGTTCTTCTGCTTCTGTGGCAACTTACATAGTTCTATATTGTTTTCTTGGCACATTTTTTCATAGCCGATATCATAAGGTTCTCCGGCAGCAATAAACACTTGAAATCTATCCTTATCCAGATTCGTAGCATAATTCATGACTTGGGATGTCACACCGTTTCTATCAAAGTATGAAGTTATCATTACTACTTTAAATTTTCTCATAAACAATCTCTTTTCAAATAATTTCTAGCTTTAGTAACTCCGTAGAGAAATCAATCGGATGTTCTTTCAAATACTCAACAGTCTTTTTCCTTTGAGAAGGATTGTTATATAAATACTCAATTTTATCTGCCAGATCTTCCGCACTCAGTTCAGCAACGTATCCATTGATACCATCTTGTATCTGCTCTCTTGCTGAAGGAATGTCCGAAGACAGAATTGGCAAACATAATGCACGTGCCTCTACCAAAGTAATTACATACCCCTCATGGCGAGATGGTTGAACATATAAATCGCAGTGCTTCATATATGGGTATGGATTTTTTTTACGACCAAGAAACACAAATTGATTTTCCAGACAGTACTTCTCTACTAATTTCTTTAGCTTTTTTTCATCTCTGCCACCACCAATAGCATACCATGCAAAATTGATTTTCCTCTTCTTCAAAATGCTTGCTGCTTTTATAGCAATGTCATAGCCTTTCTGTTCTGTCAATCGACCAACAGTTACAATATTAAAGCTTTCCTTGAACGGTATTATCTCATCTTGTTCAGACTTTCGCTTGATTTCTTCAATATCAATTACATTATAAAATACGGCAGCCTTATCTTTATAATGCGGATACTCTCTACAAAATGCATCAACAACTGCCTGGGACACGCCATAAATCTTGTCATATTCGCATAAGTATTTTTGAACGCTTTTCATCCAGTATGGTTTTTCATCATGAAGCCATGTTGCCTTTTTCTTTGCTTGTATTTTCGTCGCCAAGAAAGCTGTCACAAATGAACCATATCCATAGAAGTCAATAGCAATGTCATAAGTCTTTTCAAAAACGTTCGTCACACAATTCGAAATAAAATCATAATATGCAATAAATGAGTTAACCGATAATTTTTTCAATACCTTTGCCGGAAAAGCATACATTGAAACCAGTGATTTTGCAAAAGAACTATTAAAAGTCAACTGAACAATATTAACATTCTTTTTTAGACGGTAAGCATATTCATTGTCCGAATCAAGCAATACAAGTGTTATATTGTAAAGTTCTTCGGGAAGTGCATTAATTAATTCTATCAAAGCCACTTCAGATCCGCCGCCACCTAGTGACTTTGCCATTATTAGTAATTCTTTCATCAGTTTTCCCCACCAAACAAATCGTCTACCAGTTTTTCAAGTTTCTCATTAAACTTGGCATTATTACTACTCATACCATGTCCCATGTCGGCAACAATCTGATCATAGTTCGTTATGATATCTCCCAGTGTATTAATGTCCTCCACTGGAATAATCGTTCCCATTCTCTGAGCCACATTCCTTGCAAACTCAACCTGATGATTATTTACATGCTCGTTGAACTGGTGCTGACGCGGCACAACAATAGGAGTCTTACCTATTTGTAGTGGCATGATAAAACTTGCCGGACCACCGTGAGTGATTACAATACGGGCGTCGGCCACATTTTTCACCATCTGCTGATATGGAATCAACTTACTCCACTGACAATATTTCGGCTCGTATGTACTAAATCCAGTCTGGATAATTACATCTTCGTTTATAATGCCGTCTTTCTTTAATTCATCTATTTTCTGAATCAGCCGATTAAATGGCTGCTCATGTGTTCCTACCGTCACAAAAATCATTTTCTCGTCATCTACTTAGAATATACTTCCAAGGTTAACCGCCTTTGGATAAACCTTTTTCTGCTCTTCCCACTGCACAACAAACTTGTCCACAATGGGGTAAACCATCTTTCCTGTCATTGTCGGTTTATCAATTCGATCAAAAACCTCGATGTAAACCAACTTTGCGCCCATCATTTTACCAATATAAAAAAACGGGACCGCAACTGCTGCACCGCAGGAAATAATCAAATCAGGCTTTTCCCACTTAGGCTCTCCTAATCTTGCAAGTCTGCGTGATAAAACTTCTTTCATTGATAAAAAGTCATCCGGTTTACCTTCCGTTGAGCGTACTTTAAACTTCCTGTATGCCGTTTTTTTCGGCAGTCCGTTCTGAAAAACTACCATTGAGGCAACCGTATTTGTGCCTTGAATATGAGAAATATCATAGCATTCAATTCTGTTGGGAAAATTTGAAAGGTGCAGTTTTTCGGCAAGATAAGAGCCGACTTCGTTAAAATCATCCCTTATTTGTGCCATCTTTTTGAGTTTTGCTGTTTCTAATAAATTTCCCGCATTTTTTATTGCAAGCTCTGCCAGCTCTCTGTATTTACCCGCCTTGGCATAATTAATTGTAACTTTTTTACCGGAAATGATTTTCAACCAGTCTTCGTAGAGTGATTTATCACCTATATCTTCAAGTTCTTTAGAAACGATTTTGTCCGGAAATCCCAGCTTGAGTCCGGTATAGTAATCTCTGAAAAATGTCTCAAAGTATTCTGTTTTATCAATGTTATCAACAAAATATGTGAAATCTTTTTTATCAATAAGTCTTCCTTCTCTAATCATCATTATTACGATTGCGAGAATTCCGTCTTCATAAAGAACAGCAATAATATCTTCATTAAGTTTTGTGTTCTCATATACAACTTTCTGCCTTTCAAGCGTTTTTTGTAAATCAAGATAGCTGTCACGCATTTTGGCAGCCTTTTCAAACTGTTCGCTATCTGCATATTTCTGCATTTGTTCCTGAATTTGTTTTAATAACTCTGTCTGTTTACCGCTCAAAAACAGTTCTACCTGATGAATAAGCTTTTGGTATTCTTCCGGTGTAACTTTACCCTGACACGGCGCAAGACATTTGCCTATGTGGTAGTACAGGCATGGGCGGTTGGAGAATTTAGGAGTTTTACACTGCTTGAGCGGAAAAAGTTTTTTTAAGAAATCAAGTGTTGCGTACATTGCACCCACATCAGTGTAAGGCCCATAGAATCTTCCCTTATCTGGATTTAAATTCTTTTTTCGCACAACTTGAATGCGCGGGAAATCTTCATCTGTAATAAGAAAGTACGGATATTTCTTATCATCTTTTAATAGTACGTTATATCTTGGCTTATGCTTCTTAATCAGATGTGATTCTAAAATCAGCGCTTCTACTTCTGAATCAGTAATAATGTATTCAAGCTTTTCGATTTGTGAAACGAGCACAGTTGTTTTAACGCTGTCATGCTGTTTATGGAAATAGCTGTAAACACGGCGTTTAAGATTTTTAGCTTTTCCGACATAAATAATCTCGCCGTCTTTATCGTAATAAAGATAGCAGCCCGGCTGGTCAGGAACAAGCTTAATGGTTTCTTTTAAAGTTTCGTTCATTGATATTATTATACATTATTTCTGAAAAAACTGCTTCAAATATTGTCCAGTATAAGAGCTTGGATTTTTGGCAACTTCTCTCGGTGTTCCGCAGGCAACGATATTTCCGCCCATATCACCGCCTTCAGGCCCGAGATCAATTATATAGTCTGCAATTTTTATTAAATCAAGGTTGTGTTCAATGATTAAAATGGTATTTCCATTATCAGCAAGCTGCTGGATAATTTTAATTAATTTATCCAAATCATACCAGTGCAATCCTACAGAAGGCTCGTCAAGAAGGTAAAGAGTCTTTCCGGTTGCTCGTTTATTGAGCTCAGAAGCCAGCTTAATTCGTTGTGCTTCTCCGCCAGACAGTGTTGTGGCGCTTTGCCCGAGCTTAATATAATCCAGACCGACATCAACAAGTGTTTTTAATTTGTTAGCAATCTGCGGTATATTTTCGAAAAATTCGTAAGCTTCTTTTACGCTCATTTCCAAAACATCTGCAATAGTTTTACCTTTGTACTTAACTTCTAATGTTTCATTGTTATAGCGTTTTCCTTTGCAGACATCGCATTTGACGTAAACATCAGAGAGGAAGTTCATTTCGATTTTTAATACACCGTCGCCGGAACAGGCTTCGCACCTTCCGCCTTTTACGTTAAAGCTGAATCTTCCGGGTTTGTAACCGCGCATTTTTGCTTCGTTAGTTTTTGCATAAAGTTCTCTTATAGGAGTGAAAACATCTGTGTAAGTTGCCGGATTTGAACGCGGAGTTCTTCCGATTGGCGACTGGTCAATATCGATTATTTTATCAAGATTCTCAAATCCTAATATTTCGTCAACGCCCTGAGGTTTCGGCCGGTTCTTTCTGAGCTTGTGAACGGCGTATTCATAAATCAAATCCTGCATAAGTGTGGATTTACCAGAACCAGAAACCCCTGTTAATACAACGATTTTTCCGAGAGGAATATCAATATCTATATTTTTGAGATTGTTGAGATGTGCGTTTCTAACCTGCAGATAATTTCCATTACCTTCTCTTGTTTTTTTAGGTACAGGAATATTTCGTTCACCGCTCAAATATTGTCCGGTGATGGAGTCAGACGCTTTAATAATATCTTCTACACATCCTTGAGCAATAATATTTCCGCCGTTGACTCCTGCTTTAGGGCCGATATCTACAATGTAATCTGCATTTCTTATTGTATCTTCATCGTGTTCGACTACAATAAGCGAGTTTCCCATATTTCGGAGTTTTAGCAAGGTCTTAATAAGTCTGTCATTATCACGCTGATGCAGACCTATTGAAGGTTCGTCCAGAACGTAAAGAACTCCAGACAGTCCGCTTCCGATTTGTGTAGCGAGCCTGATTCTCTGAGCTTCTCCTCCGGAAAGTGTTCCAGAGGTGCGCGCAAGGTTCAGGTAATTAAGTCCGACATCGCAGAGGAATTTTAACCTTGCGCGCACCTCATCTAAAATCTGTTTTCCGATTTTCATCTGAAAATCAGAAAGTGTTAAGTATAAATCTGTTACAAATTCGTAAGCTTTATCAACCGGCATGAGGCAGAATTCGTGTATATTTTTTCCGTTAATTCTTACTGCTAGCGGGAAAGGTTTAAGCCTTGCACCTCCGCATTTTTCGCACGGAGTTGTAACCATATATTTTTCTATTTCGGCTTTCCAGTATTCGCTGTCAACATTGTAATGTTTCATGAGGAATGGAATAACACCTATGAATTTTTGCAGACTTGTTCTGTATCTTTTGCTCCCAAACTCTCTAATACGCATTGGTATACGCTCATCAGAGCCGTATAAGATAATGTCTTGATGTTCTTGCGGAAGTTCTTTAAACGGGATGTCAAAATCCATTTTATACGCTTCCTGTACAGCTTTAAGGACATCATCGTAGTATCCGGTTGAAGATTTACTCCACGGATAAATAGCACCTTCTTTTATTGATTTATTCCTATCAGGTATAACCAAATCAGGGTCGATTTTGAAATCGACACCAATCCCGCCGCATTTATCGCAGGCGCCGTAAGGAGCATTGAAAGAGAAAATACGCGGAGTTAATTCCTCAAAACTTAGGTTACAATCCGGACATGCAAGCTTTTCACTGTATATTAATTCTTCTGCACCGATTACATCAATAAGACAGAGTCCGTCAGCTTTTTGGAGTGCTATTTGAACGCTGTCAGCAATTCTTGAGCGTGCTTCCGGTTTGACTACAACGCGGTCTACAACAACGGATATTGTATGTGCTTTTGTCTTTGCAAGCTTAATTTCAT
>OGUP01001401.1_pt1 | contig 13631 bp, 10 predicted proteins | sample 1553661 | NCBI WGS metagenome assembly OGUP01 (sample SAMEA2580026, study PRJEB22360) | human gut metagenome | biome: human gut; feature: human-associated habitat; material: faeces | place: Denmark | collected 2008/2010
GGGTTCGTGCTTGGAAATATGGCGGAGCTTCATGGGCGCCATCGTCAGGTTCTGGAGCACGGTCTTGTGCGGGAACAGGTTGAAGCTCTGGAACACCATGCCCAGATCCTGCCGGATCTTGTTGATGTCGTTCTCGGGGGCGTTGATGTCGCTCCCCTCGACAAGGATGGTACCCTTGTCGATGACTTCCAGGCGGTTGATGGAGCGCAGCAGCGTTGACTTGCCGGACCCGGAAGGTCCGATGATCACGACGCGTTCGCCGGGCTGCACGTCGAAGCTGACATCGTGCAATGCGGTGAGCTGCCCGAAGAACTTCCACACATTCTGGATGCTGATGATGGGGGCTTCGTTACTTTCTGTCGCGGTCATAGTAGGTGAGTCTCCCTTCCATCATGCTCACGCCTTTGGAGAGCAGCAGGGTGATGATGAGGTATACGAGGGCGATGACCGTATAGGTCTCGAAATAGTCGAAGGTCTGCGAAGCGAATTCGCGGCCACGGCGCAGCAGGTCGGCCACGGCGATGATGGAGAAGTTGGAGCCTCTCTTGGCGCGGCGCTCCACGGCCTCGCACACGCGGTCGATGTCGTAGGGCATTTCGGGCAGCAGGATGATATCCGCGCCGCCTGCAATACCAGAATAAAGCGGCTGCCTTTTTTGTATTCGGGGTCTATGGACAGTGTGCCGTTCATCTTCGAAGCGATTAGGGAGCAGATGGGTAATCCCAGTCCGTCTCCATCAGTCAGATCCTTGATTTCAGTAAAAGGCTTGAAGATCGCCATTTGCTTTTCGACAGGGATACCCGGACCGCTGTCGGTAACGATGAACTGACAGATATGGGCTCCTTTCTTCTTGAATTCCAGCTTGATTTTGCCTGATGTCGTGTAGATCGCCGCATTTCTCAGCAGGTGTAGCAAGATGCGTTGCAGCTGTTCGGCATTTGTCTTGATTTCGATCTTTGGGATATCAGCAGTGACTTCAACGTCCGGACGGACATCCTCTTTTACCTGTTCCATCACTTTCTCGCAGAAAGAGCTGACATTAAAAGATTGTGCTTCGTAGGTTTCCAGCAAGGAGTTTTCCAACAAAGAAAGTTCTTGTATATGATTTCCGAACTGTTTTAGGGCATCGATACGGGCTTGTATGGCTTTTGCTTGTCTGGGTGCTGTGATTTGCAATCCGGCTACCGATTTGCTCATTTCGTCTAGTGTCGGTTCCATCTGCGCCGATATACTTTGGATGAATCCGGTCTGTTGTTCGCTGTGCTCGGTGATGGTCTGGATGATCTTCTTCAACTTCCGGTTCAGGAGTATGAAGCGTATGACCAGAAATGCCAGAAACGCCAATGCGGCAATTAGGATGGCGGCTAACGTGCAGAGCCCGGCGATGATATACTGCTTGGCTGATAGCTGGTCTTCTTTTTCCTGTATCGTTTGCAGGCTGCTGTCGGATTTTTGTTGCAGGGCACCCAATTTGTCCTCTGCGGTAAGCATTTTTACGGAATCGGTCCATACCATATATTTCTCGTAGGTTTGCTCTAGCAACGAGATATTATTGGCTTTGCGGGCAATTGCGATCAGATTTTGATAGCATTCGTCGATTTTACCGTATTCCTTTTTCTCCCGGTATTGGCTGATGAGCTTGTTGAATGCTGCGTCTCCTTCTTTTTTCTGTTCGAAGATATAGAAATAATCGGTTTTTGTGTACAACAGTTCTTCGGTAAGTTCGGGATTGCCTGATTCTTCGGCCAGGTTGTCCAGCATGTTAAGCTGGAGCTGTGCTTGCGCGGTGTTTCTTAGCTTGATGTACATTTGTAGGCGCTCTTTTGTTATCCCAAAACGCAGGCCGTACAGTTTCTTTTGCTCTGCATGTTCCTGATTTGCCACTATCTGGCTCATTTGTCGGCAGAGGTCGAACGCTTCCTGATAGTAGTTCTCGCGGTGATAGAGGGATGCCGCCTGTGTACCGCATTCGATTGCCTGCGTTATTTTTCCTTCATTTGCGTAATCCTTGTATGCCTGGATATAAAGATAGCGGGCTTTCGTATAGTCTTTGTTCTCAAAGCTACTTTGTGCCTGTTGCTTGAATTTGTTCGCATTGTTTTGTGCCTGAAGGGAAACACAAAAACTGATAATGAGGGTGATAATGAAGTAGTAAATTCTCATAATTTGAATTTTAACGTTAGACAAATATACAATTTCTTTGTAATAGGGAATATGAAAATGTGAGATTTCTTAGTCAAGAGCCAAGAGTCTTAGAGTTCTCTCGGCTTCTCTTCGTCCGAAGGAGTGGTAGTATCTCTCGTTTTCGGCAGGAGATTATTATCAAAATGACAATATGGGAAAGATAGTCGAGAAAGGATTTTTTGGTGTGGCTGTTTGAGGATAAAAGAAAAAATGTATTTTTGCACGTTAGAAGCGAAAATTCAAACTAAAACTGCATATTTCTATGACAAAGCAAAACGAGCAGGAAGCACTCGGCACAGCGATGAATAAAACCGAGATGTTTTTCGAGAAAAACAGCAAATCGATGATCATCGCGCTGCTGGCCCTCTTCGTACTCGCCGCAGCCATCTTCGGCTATCGACAGTTGATCTCGCAGCCCCGCGAGCGTAAGGCGGCCGAGATGATCGCTCAGGCCCAGTACCGGTTCGAATCGACCACGCCCGAATACCAGCTGGCTCTCGAAGGCGATGCCAACGGCCCCGGCTTCCTCGATGTCATCGACCAGTACGGTTCCACGCGTGCGGGCAACCTGGCCAAGCACTATGCCGGCATCTGCTACCTGCGTTTGGGCGACCTGGACAACGCGGCCGCCTACCTGGCAAAATACAAACCGGCCAAAGGCATTCCCGCAGAGATCGTCAATGCCCAGAACATAGGTCTGCAGGGCGATATCGCCGTCGAGAAGGGCGATTATGCCGCAGCGATCAAACTGTTCGAGAAGGCAGCCAAGGTTTCGGACAACAACCTGACGGCCCCGATGTACCTGCGTAAAGCGGCTCTGGCAGCCAATGCCATGGGCAACAAAGAGCAAGCGCTCGGATTCGCCCAGCGGATTCAAAACGAATTCCCTGCATCGGCCGAAGCACAGAATGCAGAAAAACTGATGGGCACGATCCAGCAATAACGCGAAACACCCGAATCCAAGCATGTCAACCAAGCATCACAACCTTTCGCAGCTGGACGCCCCGCTGCCGTCGGCAGCCGATATGAAGTTCGGCATCGTCGTAGCGGAGTGGAACCGGGAAATCACGGAAGCCCTGCTCGAAGGAGCGGTCCAAACCCTCCGCAGCGCCGGATGCAGCGACCTGAATATTCAGATCAAATATGTCCCCGGCACTTTCGAGCTGACTCTCGGGACCCAGTTTTTCGCCGAATATACGGACGTGGATGCGGTGATCGCTCTGGGCTGCGTCGTTCAGGGTGAAACCCGCCATTTCGATTTCATCTGCCAGGGCGTGACACAGGGTATCACCCAGTTGCAGATACAGTGGAATATGCCTGTAGCATTCGGCATCCTGACGGTGAACGACCAGCAACAGGCATTCGACCGGGCGGGCGGAAAATACGGGAACAAGGGCAATGAAGCGGCAGCGGCGGCCATTCAGATGGTCAAGCTGCAAACCGACATGGAAGCTGCATCGCCCAATACGGTTCCCGACCGTAAAAACATCAATTAAGCGAATTTTTCTTGTATAAAAGTATTTTTCCGATTCAGCCGGACTTGTAAAGAAGTCCGGCTGAATTTTTATATGCGCATTCACTTACCGATAAGACAAAGGCAGATATTTCGCTCCGGGCCCTTCTCGGAAAAGAAGAGGCAGAGGAAAAAATCCGCACCCATTGGCTCTGCCTCCCCGTCCACAAGATAGAATCGGATATACAGCTCCGATCGCAAACCGCAACGGTAAATTTGCAAAGACTCGACATCGCAGGCTACCGAGCATAAATCGTCCTAACACCGATAAGCTGCGATCCTTACAAAGAATCCCCTCTTTGCTGACGCAGATATTCCTTGTATTGTTCCATATATTCCTCCCAGATTTTCTGGTCCACCACCTTGCAATCCACGAACCGGCCTTCTTTGTATTTAGCCCGGATGAACGCCCCTTCTCCTTTATTGACCTTCGCGAGTTCATCTTCACTCTCCACTTTAAAAGTCAAGGTGTCGAAAAAGTGATCTTCTCCCCGCAACTCGATATAATAATAGTAGTGAGTAACAGTCACCCAGTCGATAAGCATCCACTTCCAATCCCGCTCCTCGTCCCTCACCAGATTAGCGACAATCCCCAAAATCAGCATCTCCTGACCGTCATAGGTGTTATCGAAAACCACAGGATTCTTACTATGCTCTTCAATAAGGTTATCGGCCGAATAGGTAATTCCCTTCATATAGGACTCGAAATTTTCCCCAAACAGCTCGTTCGCATAATCGACATCTTCATTCTCTATCAACCTGTGAGCATCATAAGATTTCTGGGATAACTCGTCATACACATAATTTTCAATGCAATCCCCATTCATATCGAATACTTTTACCCATTTCAAAGGCCCGAAATAATCACTGTAAACAAACGGGAAATATTCTGAACGGCACCATATTCTCTCTTCCGTCATTTGTATATCCGAACTCGGAAATCCGCCAAGATAATGCCATCGGTTTTCATCTACATTATATAAAGCGAGTTCATCATAAGAATACCGACCAAACAAGTGGGCATATCTGATCGTGGAAGCAATCAAAATAAAATTGCTGTTAGCTTCAAAATGGTCGATTACAGCGAATTCGGCGGCATCCTCCAAACCTGCAGTCAATTCCGTATTATCGTTCCGTAATATTCTTGAATACTCTTTTGTTTTAAGATCATACTTTATAATATTATGGTATTTATCCCCTCCGGCATCACCTTCTACCAAAAAGGTTTTTCCCTCATCGAACTCAGCCTCTTCAATGTAAAAAATACAATGCCGATCCACATCCGTAAATGTAGCTATGACCCTTTCGGAAGGAATATCTTTCAAAAACTCTTCAGCCAACTGCCTGTATTTTTGTTCGCTGTTACACGACAACAGCAACCAGGCCAAGCAAATAATAGGTAGTATTTTTTTCATAAATTCATCTTTTCTACGATTCCTGTAATTTAATTTCCGCTTCGATCAATTATAGGCAGATAAATTATTCCTCGTCTTCTTTCCTTTTATTTTTAACCATTACCATCGCAATAGCACCGCCTAAAAAACCGACAAAACCGCATGGAATACATACAAGAACAAATCCCCAAATGTCTATTGATGAAAATCCATCATCCCCCCAAAGCGCAATAAATGTGACGACAAAAAAGAAAATGAATCCCCAGGCAAAAGCTTTTTGTTTCATAAAAATAAGATTTGTACCGTATCGACTCCTACTACGATGGGTTACGGATAAAAAGAAAGTGTGGAGTCGTTCGTTTATCTGGCAGGAGGCTCTGGTAAGCCCAAGTACAAATAAACAATACCCCACACCGAATAGTCTATATCTGGATAATGATATATAACTATGCACGGTGATGAGTGTCGTATTGCCTATCCTTGTACTTTGAAATTTACCAGATTTACAAAGTATGGGTGTTAAATGAAAACAAGAACTAAACAAGTGCAAACAAATGCACTAATTTACAGTGTATTATATGGGGGTTGATGTTTTCTATTGTTTTCATTCTTTTCAGTTGATTGGTTCTTTTTCGGTGCATTTTTGTTTCTTATTTGTTCCTCAAACTCGGCTTTTATTTGTAGTTTTGCAGCAGATATAACGAGCAAAAGAGGAGGGAATATGCCACGAGTAAAAAAGCCTGCAAAAGTCAAAGAACCTGTCCGTCTGCGGATGAAAGAACTGGCCAATGGAAATAAGAGCTTGTATCTGGATATATACCGGAATGGCAAACGGACATACGAGTATCTGAAGATGTACCTTATTCCCGAAACAGATTATAATGCCCGTAGGCAGAATCAAGCGACAATGGCTGCCGCCAATGCCATCAAATCGAAGCGCATCATCCAACTTACCAATGGTGAGGCCGGAATCGAACACAGGGAAAAAGTTTTTCTTTTGGACTGGATGGAGACCTACAAAGAGAATCAGGCGAAGCGTGGTAAAAAGGACGGGAACCAAATCATGGTAACTATCCGCATACTGAAAGATTTTGCGGGTGAAAGCATGACAATGGATCAGGTCGACAAGGCATTCTGCCAAGAGTATATCGACTATCTGCTGACGGAGTATCGCCCCAAAGGAAAACGGGTGTCAAACTTTACGCTTCACACTTATTACCGTATTCTGAACGGAGCTTTGAATGCCGCCGTTCGTGCGGATATTATCAAATCCAACCCATTTACAAAGATCAACAACTCGGATAAGATACGCTTGCCGGAGAGCAAACGCTCGTATATGACCATTGAAGAGGTCCGGACACTGATTGCTACTCCGATGAAGAATAAGGCCGTAAAACAGGCTTATTTGTTCTCTTGCTTCTGTGGATTGCGAATAAGCGACATTATCGGTTTGAGATGGAAAGATGTTTTTGTGGATAGAGGTCAATATCGCCTTGCTGTGTCCATGCAGAAAACCAAAGAGCCGATTTATTTGCCGCTTTCACCAGAAGCGTTAAAGTGGATGCCGGAGCGAGGAGACAAGGTGGCAGAAGACCACGTCTTCGACTTGCCGAGTCCAACGATGATAAACCTGCTGCTCAAACCATGGGCGAAAGCGGCCGGCATAGACAAACGCTTCTCATTTCACACCGCCCGTCACACGTTTGCGACGATGATGCTGACGCTTGGCGCCGACCTCTATACCACCTCGAAGTTGCTCGGTCATGCCGACGTGAAGATGACACAGGTATACGCCAAAATCATCAATCAGAAAAAGGACGATGCAGTCAATCTAGTGAACGGGTTGTTCGACTGAAACACGAACGGTCCTTTGTACCGGAGCGGCCATATATATTTTAGTTTACTTTAGTATCTATATATAAGGGAGAAAAACTAAACTAAACCATTTTCAAGTAAACAATCGAAAGGAAATCGGCGGCGAAAGTTTGATCCAAATAAGGGCTTTTACCGCCTTATATAAAAGGAACAAGTCGTCTATAGTATTGACCTTCCGCCAATGAAAAATATCTCTGAATAGGCTGCTGGAATATGCTGCCCGACTCGGATAACGGTTCCCGTTTCTTCTTTCTGTTCCCCTTATATTGCTTGATAGACGTGCGTGATGCCGGAGGAACTCAGATGGTAATTCTGCGTCGGAATATACCAACCTGTTTGCCACTTTATAATCAGGCCAATATTGGACAACGAGACTGCCCCTGCTTGCAGATTGTGTGGCAGCCCTCCCGCCGCCGAACGGTGGTAGGGGTATTAGGCTCATACCTTTTATTATTTTATAGATACATATAAATCAATGAATTATATTTAATAATACTTTCTATAAGTAACAAAATAGAAACAAATTTGCAATAATAAAATATGTTTTTATTATGAAGAGATATTTTTGTATAGGAAGCATTCTCTTATGTTTTTAAGCATGATAATCTAAAAAACATCTATAATATTTGGCTTTATTATTCTTATTCTTTAACTTTGGGAAAATGGTTTTATTTTCTTCTCTTTCTTCCCCCCAATAAAACTATTATTATAAAATATTTATTGCCATGCTGGAACAGAAGAATATAATCGTAAGTATAGCTGGGGGGCTACTCTCCTCATATCAAAAGGTCTTATTAAAACAGATAATAAACGACCATCACTATTTTGAACTGGTTCTTGATATAGAGACTGGTGAATTATATGATACCCACACACTAGAGCGCAGTAAAGACTGGGTAGGAGAAAAAGTGGAAATAAATTTCGGAAATAAGCAATTTATAGGAATTGTAACACAAGTATCTCTCAAACGAAATAGTGGTAATTATGGATGCCTCATTGCTTCTGGTTATTCCATGACTTTCTTACTTGAATCAGATTTGCATTGTGCTTCATGGTTGAATAAGACACTGGCTGATATTGTGAAAGAAATTTGTGATAAAGTAGGATTAAGTGTGTTAGTAAATCCCGAATATAAAGATCCTATAGAGTACGAATCCCAATACATGGAAAGTGATTTTGACTTCCTTCGCCGCTTGGCACGACAGTATCATGAATGGTTCTATTATGATGGACGCCAATTAGTGTTTGGAAAGCCCCAATTACCTTCTGCAATACCATTGACTTATAATCGCGATATTTTCAGCATGGATATGAATATTCAGGCTATAGCACGACCATTAAAAGTGCAATCATATAATTCAAAGGTAGCTCAAATGTATGATAGTACTAGTTCGAATGTACCACAAGGTCTTAACTCTTTAGGACAATCAGTTTTTGGTTCGTCAATGAAAATGTTTAAATCCCCTTCTGTTCAATATTCAGAAATGAGAATAACCAATGCGAGTGAGTTAAAATACTATTTACAAAGGAAACAACAGAGTGATAGTGCTGCATCTCATTATATTAATTGTGAGACTGATAACACTTGCATTGATTTAGGAAGTGTGGTATCTATACAAACCTCTATTCATGTCTATAAATCAGAGTGTGTAGAGAAACTTTTAGGTTCATATTTTGTAACAGAAATAACACATACTATTGAATCTGGTAATAATTACCGCAATCAATTTTCGGCTGTAAGTTCTTCTGTTAATTGTCTTCCTGTTCCTAATGTTCCTCTACCAGTGGCTCAAACACAACAGGCGGTGGTAATAGACAATGAAGACCCCAAAGGGCAAGGGCGCGTGCAGGTAAAGATGAACTGGCAATCTGGAAACATGAAGACCTCATGGATACGTGTCATGACCCCTGATGCCGGAAGTAGTGATGCCGTTTCCAAAAACCGTGGATTAGTTTTTATTCCAGAAAAAGACGATATTGTGCTTGTGGGTTTCCGTTATGGTGATCCCAACAGACCTTTCGTGTTTGGAAGTCTGTTCAATGGAATTACAGGCACAGGTGGTGGCAGTGGAAACAAGAAAAAAAGTCTGACCACTAGAAGCGGATGTACTATTACCATTGATGATGATAAAGGCAGTGTTACGATGAAAGATAAATCCGGGAATAGCTATAGCGCAGACGGAGACGGGAATATAGTCGTTTCAGCTTCCAAAAGTATTAAATTATGCGTTGGAGAAACTATGATAATATTGGACTGTGACGGTAACATTACCTCCAATGCACAAAATAATATATCAGAAAATGCGGCAAATAATATATCACAGCAGGCAGATAGCATAGACAGTACTGCTGCCAATGAATATAATATTAATGGCACTGATGTAACCGCTACTGCTGAAGGTAGTGCTATGATTTCAGGTGGCACTTCAACCACAGTTGATTCATCAGGTACAACAGCCGTTACGGGTTCAATCATTAAACTTAATTGACAATGAGCAATTCCATACAACATATAGCAGACAACATGCTTAGCATGTGGGAAGAAGCCATAAGAAATCCGGTGAAAATGGTGCGCATCGTAATTAATCCTGGGGATGAAATTATGATCAAGGCTTTTTATGACTATATGCTGGCTATAGACAGTGATGAAGAAGATATGGTATTCGTTTTGGAATGCCCTTTTTTTAACCCTGCTACTTTTTCTAAAGAGCTCCTTGAATATGTAGAGACGCAAATTATACTTTGGAATGAATCAAAGAAGCCGGGAAATATTGTCTTCGAACATATTGAATGGAAACCAGATTACAACATAGAAGATAAAGAAAATCAAGCTATGCTGGCAGTCAGCAACTTTAACAGATTGACTGAAATTCTTGTCGGTGATATAAATGTAAAGTGCAGTTTTATTTTCGACGTAGGAGAAGTATCAGACAATGAGTCTTGTAAGGAATGGTTCAGACAAGCTCTATCACTACCATTCCATAAACAGATGATTTGGGGCATAGCAGACATAAAAGGATTTGAGTATTTCAATAAGTTCCCGACTCTTTTTCCACATGATTTTATTTCAATTTATCCACCGATAGACATAGATGGAGCTATGGAGCAGTTGGCAGAACAAGCTGCTAGCTACGACCGCAATGATCCTGCTGCATCCAAATTCAGGCTTGCACTGATAAAACTGATGAACAGTGTTAAAAAGGGGGATTCAGCCCAAACAGACAGATATTCAAAAGAATGTCTGGACATGGCTCTTGTAAATGTAAAGAATGACATTAACTGGCTAAGCCAATTTGTTACAGTATATACAATATTGTATACAGACAAGATAATACGTAAGGATATGGATGCCGCCCTATATTTTTCAGGCAAAGCCATTGAATCTGCACGGCTAGGCATTGGCAAACTTGATCCGTCGCTGGCATTCCGACTGCTCGGTAATACATTATTTGGAAAGGGAGGGATACTTGTTCGGAAATCTGAATGGACGGAGGCGGCAGAAGTTTATCAGCAAGCTGCTGACGCATATAAGAACTGTAAAGATTACCTTATGCAGGCAGAAGCCCTCAGGATAAGCGGATGGTGCTGGGAAAAGAAACATGAAGATGGATGTGCTGCTGACTGTTATATTGAAGGATTCCGACTTATAGAGAAACTCTCTTCTGATTTGATCAGAAACTCATCTTACCCCTTACTACTGCTTAGTTTATTGCATAATTCCAAACGTATGGAAATCCTTTCAGATGATGAAATGGAGAAAATATTAAGCAAGGTACTAGGTAGTGATTGGAAAGATTATTTATATGAATACAAACGAAATTTAGGGAAACGTTATGAACCAGGACAATGATATACAGAATTTTATGGGAGGACTTTCAGAAAAAATATCCGTTTTTTTTGACAAGAACCATGATATTGCCTTTTTAGTTTTTATCGGAGTCTTTGTTTTTTTGCTGATTGGCAATATTTTAAACTGGAAATGGACCTATGAACCTAAAAGTTGGGTCGGATATTATTGGCTTGATCTTTTGGGACCAACTGCTTATCGTTTTTGGAATGCAGTTATATTGGTTGTTATAATAATTATATTATTTATCATCTATTTTCATACATATTAACTACTATGTCATTAAGAGAAGATGGTTACTTTGAACAAGTCAGCGCACAGCTAGAGTCAACAGTTGGTGCCCAATTTTCGGATGTGACTGACAGCGCATCAGAAAATGCCGAGTCTGGGGTTTCTCCTTCTGTTAATGCGTTGGATGTAGGTATAAAAGCAGCGACTGCCATAGGCAGTCTTCCTGACAACGTAGCGGAAGCGACAATTCTTCCGGTAATAGGTGCGCTTGGCATCAAAGGACAAGCTTGTCTTCCAATAGCCAAACAACTTGATCCAGTAATTGGCATAGATATACATCTGGTAACAATGCCTCCTTCTCCGGTTGTTCCTATGCCACATCCTTATGCCGGGATGCTGCTAAAGCCGCAAGATTTTCTTGCAGTATCCATAGCGACATATATAGTACCCAAATTGCTTCCGCCGAAAAATGAATCAGAGACTGCCGATGAATCTAAAATTCGTGACATTAAGCAGCTAGGCATAAATATGGCTGTAAGCAAAATTGGAGCGACTGTCAAAATTGGAGATTTTCTTCCTCGTGCTGTAGCATCAACTGCAACAAGAAGTATTCCTCATGTTCCGATGGGAGCTGGATTCGCTATTCCTTCACGCCCTATACCTAAAAACAATGGTCATGCGTTTATGGGAAGTCTGACTGTGCTTGCAGATGGTTTACCTCTCTCAGGAGGAGGTGCACACTTGCATCTTGACTGTAATGATTTGGGTATTCCAAGCGTGCATAAAGTAACCGGTCAATTTCTTCCCACAGGGATTATCAATCCAATTCCATTGGCAAAACCAATTCTGACCAATCCTGTACCTATACCGCTAAACCCAGTGGATGCACTTGCGAAGAAATGTATGGGTGCTTTTGGAAGGCTTTACAAAAAGAAAAATGCAAACGCTGCTAAGCGTTTGCATGACATGGTCAACGAAAAAATAAAGAGCGGAAAACTAAAGAATATGCTGCATAAGACCATCTGTACCGTAACCGGGCACCCAGTGGACGTGGCAAGCGGCACATTCTTCACTGATGAGGAGGACTTCTGGCTGGACGGCCCGATTCCTCTCTCTTGGGAACGTACCTGGTACAGCCGAAGCGACTATCAGGGGCCGCTTGGCAATGGATGGCACCATACATACGATATGGGTATTGTGGTGGAGGACGGCTTACTTACCTTACGCATGTCCGATGGAATACCTGTGGCTTTCCCGATACCGACAGAGAAGAAGCCCTCGTTCATCCGTGCAGAACGCAAGGAAGCCAGAAAGGAAAAGGAAGGCTACTGCATCTGGGATATGGACGAAGACCTATACTACCGCTTCACCCAGAAAGAATACGACACCGTACATCTGCTGGAGAGCGTGTCGGATACAAACGGATTCTCCATAAGGTTCGGGTACAATGGTAAAGGAAACCTGAAAGAAATTACCGACAGTGCGGGAAGAAAACTTGTCGTGGAATGCGACGAGCTTAACGGACGCATTCTGGAAATAAAAGGCCCCCACCCTGAAAACAAGGGAGAAGAAATAATCCTTGCATCCTATGAATACGATGCGGAGGGAAACATGACATGCCAGCGTAATGCCGTGAGCGATGCCATGCGGTATGAATATGAGGGGCGGCTAATAGTAAAGGAGACATGGAGAAACGGTCTTGAATGGCATTTTGAATATGATGGGAAACATATTGGTTCCAAATGTATTCATACTTGGGGCAGCGGAGGAATATACGACCATAAACTAAAATATAAGGATGGGGTGACGGAAGTTCTTGACAGTTATGACAAACTGACAATATATCACCACCAAGATGGTCTGGTGTACCTCAAAATAGATGCAAATGGTGGCGAATACCGCTGGAAGTATGATTCGGACAGGAAACTGCTTCAAAAAACAGATCCTGTCGGCAACAACAATCTGTACAAATATGACCAATGGGGCAACTGTACGGACTTTGCAGAATCCGGCGGTGGAAGCGTATCAGCCGAATATTTTCATAAAGAAACATTACGTAACAGACCCGCAAGTATAACAACAGCTGACGGTGGTACATGGAAATTCGTGTATGATAAAAAGGGTAATATAACTAAACGTAAGAATCCTGAAGGAGCCTGTACAATCATAGAATACAACGAAGGTCTGCTTAAACACATTACAGATCCGTATGGAAAGGTTACAACACTGTCTTACGATGAGGAGAAAAACTTAATACTGGTATCTGACAGCCGAGGCAATACCTCAAGCTACTGCTATGACGGACTGGGACGCTGCACGCAGGTGACAAATCCTAAGAGAGCAGTACAGACAAGACGCTATGATGCCATCGGACGCGTGACAGAGGTGGAGGACTTTGACGGGAACCACATACACCTGAAATATGACGGAATAGACAACCTGCTGGAATACCGGGACGACCTGCAGAAGGTGGAATACACCTACTCGGGTATGTGGAAGCTGACACACCGCAGGGACAGCCGGGGCGTGGTGGGTTTCCATTATGACAGGGAAGAACGGCTGCGCCACGTGATAAACGAGCGGATGC
>OGUP01001420.1_pt1 | contig 13515 bp, 9 predicted proteins | sample 1553661 | NCBI WGS metagenome assembly OGUP01 (sample SAMEA2580026, study PRJEB22360) | human gut metagenome | biome: human gut; feature: human-associated habitat; material: faeces | place: Denmark | collected 2008/2010
CACCCATCCCATCGGCTACTACCAGAAGATTCGGCAGCGTACCTAATGACTCATCTGTGGCAAACACGTAATCCTGGTTCATTTCACGTTTTCTTCCAACATCTGTCATAGAGAATATTTTCATATTTTATGCTCCTTGCATCGTCTTGCGCCGTAACTGTCCACAGGCTCCGTCTATATCTGAGCCCATTTCTCTTCTTATAGTAACATTTATCCCGTTTTTTTCAAGTTTATTTTTGAAATTCTCGGCACTTTTTTTGTCCGGTTTTTCGTAATTTCTCTCCTTGATCGGGTTCACCGGAATCAGGTTTAAATGGCAGTTTCTGTCTTTTAAGATTCCCATCAGCTCTTTTGCATCCTCCGGTGTATCGTTTACGCCGTGAACCAGACTGTACTCAAAAGTGATCCTCCGTCCGGTTTTTTCAAAGTAATAATCACACGCTTCCAGAACCTCATGAAGCTCGTATTTATTTGCCACCGGCATCAGCGATCTTCTCTTTTCCTGGTTGGAACCGTGCAGGGAAAGTGCCAGCGTGATCTGCAGCTTTTCTTCTGCAAGTCTCCGGATGTTCGGTACAATTCCACAGGTAGACGCCGTGATATTTCTCTGGCTGATATTGAGCCCGTGCTCATCACTGACCATGTGAATGAATTTCAGAAAATTGTCATAATTATCCAGCGGTTCTCCGGTTCCCATGATCACAATATTAGAAACTCTCTCACCAGTGATCTTCTGGATCTGGTAAACCTGTCTTAACATCTCTGACGGTGTCAGGTTTCGTTCCAGCCCGTCCAGTGTTGATGCACAGAACCGGCATCCCATCCGGCAGCCAACCTGCGAGGATATGCATACTGAATTGCCATGTTTATATTTCATCAGAACACTTTCTACCATATTCCCGTCTTTCAGACAAAACAGGAATTTATTGGTCCCGTCAATCTTTGAAATCTGTCTTTTTTCCATTTCGACTCTTCGTATTTCGTATGCTGCTTCCAGTTTCTGGCGTAAAGTTTTTGGAAGATTGGTCATTTCTTCAAAATCATCCACCAGCTTTTCATGAATCCAGGAATAAATCTGTCGACTGCGAAATCCTTTTTCTCCAATCGCCAGCATTTCTTCCTGTAACTCTTCAAATGAATACGAAGCGATATCTTTTTTTCCCATTATCTGCCCCTCCGGATAAATTTAGCAATATAGAAACCATCGGTTATATCAGACGGGAAAATCTGTTTCTCCCATTCCAGGTCAAATTCCGGATGTTTTTCGGCAAACCATCCGGCGTTTTCCTCATTCTCTGTCCTGCTGATCGTACAGGTGCTGTACATTAGTGTTCCCTCCGGCTTCACATATCGGCAGACCGTATCCAGGATCTCTCTCTGAAGTGCTGCAACTTCAGTCTCCGTCTCCGGGTTCATCTTGTACTTCAGATCGGTCTTCTTCGCAAGAACACCAAGGCCAGAACACGGAAGATCCGCGATCAGAACATCTGCTTTTTCCTCAGAGTCCGCATCGAAGCAGGTTGCATCCTGCTGCACTGCACGGATATTTTCAAATCCCATCCGTGAAATATTTTCCCGAATCAGCTCTACCTTCATCTCTGTCAGATCCCTTGCCTCTACCATACCACTTCCCTGAAGCAGTTCTGCCATATGGGTACTCTTTCCTCCCGGTGCCGCACACACATCAATCACATAATCATTCTTTTTCGGTGCCGCAGTTTCCGCAACCAGCATGGAACTGACATCCTGTACATAAAACAGCCCTTCTTTAAAACTTTTCAGTCCCGCCAGATAATCCAGCCCGGATATTTCAAAAGCATACGGCAGTTCCGGAACCGCATGTACTGTCACCCCTTCTGATTTCAGTTTGTTTATGAGTTCTTCCGGTGTCACAGCGGAAAGATTGGTACGGATCGTCAGCCGGTTTTCTGCGGTAAGTCCCTCCAGAATCTGACGAGTCTTTTCCTCTCCATAATTTTCGGTCCATATGTCCACGATCCATTCCGGCATTGAATATGTAACGCTCAGATTCGGGAAGCGAACTTCTCTCCATCCTCTTGCCACACTACGCAGCACACCGTTGACAAATCCGCTCAGACCGGAAAACCCACGCTTTCTCGCCAGCTTTACCGCCTCGTTGCACACTGCGGAATCCGGCACACTGTCCATATACATAATCTGATAAACGCTCATGCGCATAAGATTGCGGATGAGCGGTTTCATTTTCTTTACTCTGGTTTTGGAAAACTGATCGATCACATAGTCCAGTGTCAGCTGTCTTTCCAGCGTTCCTTCCATCAGGCGCGTCAGAAAAGCGCGTTCCTGTTTTCCCAGATACTGATATTTATCGAGCACATCGCGGAGGACCAGATGACTGTACTGTCCCTCCTCATTGACCGCCAGAAGCATTTCCAGCACCAGTGCTCTCTCATTGACCTTAGTCGTCACGACTTCTTCCTCCAAACAGTAAAACGATTCGAAGCAGCTGCAGAATCGCAGCTGCTGCACTTGCCACATACGTGAGTGCTGCTGCTGTAAGAACTTTTCTTGTGTAATGGAGTTCCTGATCTCCCAGGATTCCCTGTTCCCTCAGCTGAACCATCGCACGACGCGAAGCATCAAACTCAACCGGAAGCGTAATCAGCTGGAATAACACAGCAAACGAAAACAGCAGAATTCCGATATTGATAAGCATCATGGATGAACGGCTGTTTATGATCACACCAAGAATGATCACCGGCCATGCAAGCATGGAACCAAAGTTTGCAATCGGCACAAATGCGGTACGCAGCCGAAGCGGCACATATCCTCTGGCATGCTGGATCGCATGTCCGCATTCATGTGCTGCCACACCCACAGCTGCAACCGAAGTCTGATTGCAGACACTGTCGGAAAGATTGAGGGTCTTATTGGCAGGATTGTAATGATCGGTCAGATTTCCCGATACATGCTGCACCCGCACATCATAGATTCCTGCTGCGTGCAAAATCCGCTCTGCCGCCTGTGCTCCCGTCATTCCTGACATACTGCGGTATGCGGAATATTTGTTGAACGTTGTCTTTACCCGTGCAGATGCAATCATACAGATCACTGCACCGATAACAACCAGTATATAGGTACTGTCCCAATAAATGTATGGCATAAATCTACCTCCGTCTTACTGCTGTAAAAAAGATCCCTCTGCAACCGGATAGCCACGCAGAAATGATCCTGCATCCATCCTTTTCTTACCGGCAAGCTGTACTTCCAAAAGTTCCAGTCCACCCTCTCCGGTCTGTACCACCATCGTATTTTTTCCAACTTTACAGATACACCCCGGTGCATAAGCGCCATCTGTCTCCACCACCCGGGCTTTCCAGATCTTAAACGCTTTATTATCCAGATGGGTATAGGCACTCGGCCATGGATTTAATCCACGGATCAGGCGCTCAATCTCCCCCGCCGGCTTTTTCCAGTCAATATCTCCCAGCTCCTTGGAAATCATCTTTGTGTGGGTACTCGCCTCATTGTCCTGCGGTGTAAAGGTCGCCGTTTTGTTTTCCAGCATCTGCATGGTTTCCACACACAGCTCGGCGCCGACTGCCGCCAGCTTGTCAAACAGACTTCCACCTGTCTCATCTTCTGCAATGCGCACCTGTTTTTTGGCAATGATATCTCCGGTATCCAGTCCGACATCCATGCGCATAGTCGTAACTCCCGTGATCTCATCTCCATTGATGACCGCCCACTGGATCGGTGCGGCACCACGATATTTCGGAAGCAGGGATGCATGTACATTAATGCATCCGTATTTCGGAAGATCGAGAATACTCTTTGGAAGAATCTGCCCGAAAGCCGCCACTATGATGATATCCGGCGCAAACTTTTTCAAATATTCCACACTTGCATCTTCCCGGATTTTTACCGGCTGGAATACTTCCAGTCCATGGGAAACCGCACATTCCTTTACCGGTGGAAACTGCATGGTATTCCCGCGTCCCTTTGGTTTGTCCGGCTGTGTAACCACAAGCATAACCTCGTGTCCGGCTTCTATGATCTTTTCCAATGTATTCACCGCAAAATCCGGTGTTCCCATAAAAATTACTTTCATATTATTCCTCTTCCGGCTCCTCATAATTCACATCATGAAGTCCGCCTTCTACTTTTTCTGTATACATATGTCCATCCAGATGATCCAGTTCATGGCAAATGCAGCGTGCCATCAGACCTTCGCCTTCTACTTCCCACTCATTCATGTCCAGATCATAAAATTTTGCTTTTACATGGTTCGGACGTGTAACCTGACCTGCTTTTCCCGGAAGACTTAAGCATCCTTCATCTCCGGTCTGCTCTCCGTCAGACTCGATAATTTCCGGGTTGATCATAATAAACGGTCCCTGTCCGTCCCCGATATCAATGACTACCATACGCTTTAAAATTCCAACCTGCGGTGCCGCAAGACCTACACCGTTTGCCTCATACATGGTCTCCAGCATATCTTCCGCCAGAGTACGGATGCGATCCGTCACCTCCGGAATCGGTCTGCATACTTTTGTCAATACGGGATCTCCCTGAATTCGAATTGTTCTAAGTGCCATAATTACCTCCTAAAAACCACTTGTTGGGTTAAAATCAAACTGTACAGACACATTGGAAAATGCGCTGTTATTTTTTATTTTTCGTTCCACCAGATCCTTACATGCCACCAGCGTCGCATATTCCGGTGCCTTCATGTAAATGACCTTTCGGTAAACATCACTGATTTTTGCAATGGATGCATCTGCCGGTCCTACCAGCATAATATTTTTGCCTTTCTGTGATATCACGCGATGCAGAAATTCTGCCAGATCCCTGGCTGCAACTGTCGTCACCTGCGGATCGGTTCCCGTACAATGAATCAGAAGCAGCTGCCACACCGGCGGATAGGCAAGCATTCTCCGATAGGCAATCTCCTGCTTATAAAATGCATCGTAATCCTGTTCCTTTGCGGTCTGAATTGCAAAATGATCCGGATCATACGTCTGGATTACCGCCTGTCCCGGTTCCTTTCCGCGCCCGGCACGTCCCACCGCCTGGGTCAGCAGTTGAAACGTCCGCTCCGATGCATGAAAATCCGGAACATGCAGAGACATATCTGCGGCAAGTACTCCTACCAGCGTCACATTCGGAAAATCATGCCCTTTGACAATCATCTGTGTGCCGATCAGGATATCTGCCTCCTGATTGGCAAATGCATGCAGAATCTTCTCATAAGCATCCTTGGTCCGTGTGGTATCAAAATCCATACGCATCACACGTGCCTGTGGAAATCTCTGCTGCACCAGCATCTCAACCTTCTGCGTGCCCGCCTTGAATCCGCCTAAATATTTACTGCCGCAGGATGGACAGATCTTTGGCAATGGCTGCTCATATCCGCAATAATGACAGACCATCCGGCCTCCCGCATGCTGGCTCAGCGAAACATCACAATGAGGACATTGTATCACATATCCGCAGGCTCTGCATGAAATAAATCCGGAAATTCCTCTCCGATTTAAAAACAGCATGATCTGCTGACGTTTTTTTAACCGGTCTTCCATCAGTTCCTGCAATCTCTCCGAAAAGATGGAACGGTTTCCTGCCCGCAATTCACTGCGCAGATCTACGACCTCGCAATCCGGCAGCGGTTTCTTCTCCACACGCTCAGACAACGTCAGAAGCTGATATTTTCCCTGCATTGCCTGATAATAACTGTCCACTGAAGGAGTGGCAGAACCAAGAAGTACCGATGCATCATTCATGCGCGCCCTCTCGATTGCAACATCCCTGGCATGATACCGCGGTGCCGTCTCACTTTTATAAGACGTTTCATGTTCCTCATCTATAATAATAAGCCCTAAATGCGGAAATGGTGTGAACAACGCAGACCTGGGTCCGATCATAATATCAATATCCCCCGCCTTGGCACGTTCAAACTGATCAAAGCGCTCTCCCTGGGAAAGTTTGGAATTCATAATTGATACCCGGTCTCCAAACCGGTTATAAAACCGCATCACGGTCTGATAGGTGAGTGCAATCTCCGGGATCAGGACAATTGCCTGCCGTCCCTGTGCCACCGTATGCGCAATCAGTTCCATATAAACTTCTGTTTTTCCGCTTCCGGTTACCCCCCTGAGCAGATACGTTTTATGAATTCCAGCATCCAGATCCGAACATACTGTGTCCACAACACGCTGCTGATTTTCATTCAGTGTCAGATGATATCCCTTCTGATCCAGATGTGACACAGGATTGCGAAACTGTCTGCTGCTCTCCACCTTAAGAATCTGCTGCTGTGCCATACCCCGGATCACTGCTGCTGATATATTCAGTTTTCCGGTGACAAGCGAATAATCCAGTACGGATTCCTGTATCAGTTCCCGCAGCAGCCTTGCTTTCGCCGTATAGTGTTTCTGTTCAAAGAGTGCCAGTTTCTGCTGCGCCTCTGTCTTCGGAATCAGTAATACAATCTCCCGCTTCTGTACTTCTTTCGTCTGCCTGCGGATCGGAAGTACAGTCTTTAGTGCCTGATTCATGGTGGAACCGTAATTCTTCCGCATCCATCCGGCCAGTGCAATGAGCTGGGATTCCATTGCCACGCTTCCCTCATGTACCGAAATAATGGGGCGAATCCGTCTGGGATCAAATTCGGCATCCTCCGTCAGTTCAATGACATACCCTGTCAGTTTACGATTTCCAAATGGAATATCCACCTGTACACCAACCTGTATTTCCTCCTGCAGATTTTCCGGGATGCTGTATTGAAAAGTTTTATCCAGTTTTTCTACCGATATATCTACAATAATATTTGCATACTTCATACTTATTCTTTTCTCAAAACACAGTTGACCAGGCCCTCATAGGTATTTACAGCAGCCTCAATCACCGGAGAAACGCCAAGTTCTCCCAGTGCTGCACTGCATTTCGGCCCAATCGAATAAATATCCGTAACGGATGCCAGTGTTTCTCTCTCCTGTGGCTTTAAACTGCCAAGCATCCGCTCCGCCGAAGACGCACAGGTAAAAAAGATCGCATCGTATACATCCTTGTCCACTGGCACCTCCATCGGACAAGGTACATTTTCGTATACATTGAGCCGTCCGCAATCACAGAAAGAAAGCAGTGTATCCACAAGGTTATCATTTGCATTTTTTGCGGTAGGATACCAGATTACTGCCCTCTTAAACGGATCTCCGCGAAATTCCTGATCCAGATATTCCTTTAATTCCTGTGCCAGATTCGTACTGTTGGAATGTTCCGGCATAAAGTCTGCACAAATTCCATACTCCCGCAGTTTTTCTGCCGTCTTTTGTCCAATCACTGCACATCTGGTATGGAAAAGTGCCCGTGCATCCAGCCCCGATGCAAATACATTTTTCATAAAATAATCCACACCATTGGCACTTGTAAACAATAATACGTCCACATGCGCCAGTTCCTGTGCGGTATACACTGCCGGCACACCGACAATCTCACCTGTCATACACTCACTGGTATATGCCCCCTTTGCCCGGAGCATGGCGGCCAGACGTGAAGGTTTTGGACCAATTTTTGCAACCAGATAATGTTTCCCCCACAGCGGCTTCTCTTCAAAAAAATGCAGCTGGCGGCGAAGTGCAACCACATCCCCAACAATGATCAGTGCCGGAGAAGTCAGTTGCGCCTCTTCCACACGATCTGCCAGATTCTCCAGCGTACCCTCACAAATCTCCTGCGCTTCTGTCGTAGCATGGGAAATCACAGCTGCCGGTGTCTGCCGGCTTCTTCCTGCCTGCATCAGTCCATCCACAATCTGTCTTACTCTCGAAAGTCCCATGAGAAAAATCAGAGTTTCTTTTGAATCTGACATCGTTGTAAAATCAGGTTCTGACAGATCCTCTCCGTTTTTTTGGTGTCCGGTGATCACCCGAAAGCTTGTGGCAACACCACGGTGTGTGACCGGAATTCCTGCATAAGCAGGTCCTGCAATGGCAGAAGTCACCCCCGGAACAACGGTATAGGAGATTCCATGTTCCCGCAGATAAAGGCCTTCTTCTCCTCCACGCCCGAAAACAAAGACATCTCCCCCTTTTAAACGAACAACGCAATGATATTCTTTTGCCTTCTCGACCAGCAGTTCATTGATCTGTTCCTGTGGAAGCGTATGATGCCGGTCCGCTTTTCCTACATAAATACGCTCACAGTCCATTCCTGCATACCCCAATAATTCCGGAGACGAAAGTCTGTCATAAATAATACAGTCTGCTTTTTTTATCAATTCCAGTCCCTTGACTGTGACAAGTCCCGGATCTCCCGGACCTGCACCGACCAGATATACCATAGATGCCATTCTTTTTTCCTTTCCCTGTCAGCACTGCTGCTTTTTAATAAATGCTAAAAATTCATTTTCCGGCGTTGGTTTTGCAAATAAAAATCTATCTTATTATACCACTTCTGCGGTATTGCCCGCAACCGAACCCCTATCGGGTACACCCGGTTTCCCGCAATGCACGCTGTGCCGCTTCCTGCGGGGTCTCTCCGAAAACCTTACATTTCTTTATACTGCTTCCGTCCGCATTTCCGACCATTCCAAGCAATTGTATCCTTCCATCGGGCAGTTTACATGAATATGCTCCGATCGGCATATGGCAGTCCCCCCCGGTTCCCTTCAAAAACAGCCGCTCGGCACATGTAATCTCCTCCGTCACGATATCTGAAAGTGCATTCACCTGCTCGAACAATTCTTCGTGGTCTTCCCGCAATTCCAGTGCCAGCGTCCCCTGTGCCGCTGCCGGTATCATCTGTTCCGGCTCAAAATACTGCGTGATCAAAGAAGTTCTCCCCAGCCGGTGCAGTCCCGCCGCCGCGAGTACAATTCCGTCCAGTTGTTCTTCCTGCATCTTTTTTATTCTGGTATCGACATTTCCGCGTATTCCCGTAATGCGCAGATCCTTTCGAAGCTGCAGAAGCTGAAATGCCCTTCTTCGGCTTCCGGTGCCGATCACAGCATGCTGTGGAAGTTCCTCCAGTGAAACGGCTTCCCGCAAAATCAATACATCCCTCGGATCTTCCCGTTTCCATGCATGTGCAAACACAAGCCCGGACGGCTGTTCGGCCGGCATATCTTTCATACTGTGTACTGCAAGGCTGATCGTTCCATCCAGCAGTTCCTGTTCAATTTCCCGCACAAAAAGTCCTTTATCCCCAATCTGGTCTAACGCTTTTTTCTGTTCCCGGTCGCCTTTTGTGGATATAATTTTCAGTTCGTAACTGTTTTGTGGATAATGTTTCTGCAGGCGGTTTTTTACATACTCTGCCTGCGCCAATGCCAGTTTTGATCCTCTCGTTCCAATGATCACATTCATTCTTTTTCTCCCTACTCCCGGATTTCGGTATCAAACTGAAATAAATCCTGCAATACCTTTTTATACTGTTCCTGCTGCTCTTTGGATTCCGTCTGTTTAAGCTCCAGGATCGGCTCCCGGATCAGACGCTTTAATGATGCCTTTAAAATCTTTTTTACAATTTTCTGATCCCTCGTACTCAGATCCAGTTTGCGGTTTAGATATGCATAACTGTCCTCTACAATTTCCGTACAGCGCTGCTGCAACGAAGCGATCGTCTCATCGACACCGGTCGTTGCCAGCCATTCCCTGGTTTCCCCAATGGCTTCCTCTATCATACGCTGACCTTTTTGCACCAGTTCTTCCCGCTGCTTCCGGTTCGTCTCTACAATTTCATTTAAACTGTCAAGATTAATCAGAAGTGCCTGGGGATTTCGTCCAATCGCCGTCTCCACATCCCGCGGAGATGCCAGGTCCAAAATTGCAGTCGGATGTAACAACTGTATGTCTTTTTCCCGGATAATATGATGCGGGGAGGCTGTAGCGGAAACTACCAGCTCACACTCCTTCATTGCTTCATACCGCTTTTCAAACGGAATGATGGTAAGTGTTGGAAACTCATGCAGGAGATTTCCGGCATGTGAAAATGTCCGGCTGCAGACGGTTACATGGGCAGCTCCATATTCGTACAAATAACGCAGAGCCAGTGTTGCCGTATGTCCGCTTCCCACAACCAGTGCTTTTTTCCCTGCAATTCCAAACGTTTCCTGCAGCTGGCGGATTCCCACATAGCTGACCGAAAGCGGCCGTTCACTGATTCTTAACTTTGTCTTTATCTTTTTTGCACAGGTGACCGCATCCTGTACCACACGGTTTAACTCTTTCCCGGTACTTCCAACCGTCCGTGATAATTCAAATGCATCCCTGACCTGTCCTAAAATCTGGTCCTCTCCCAGCACCATGGACTCCAGTCCCGCAGTCACCCGGAACAGATAGGAAATGGCATCCATTTCCTCCCGTTGTTTGAGATATTCCGAAAAATCTACTCCCGGAAACATCTCTTCATACAAGGTGCGAATCACGCCAAGCGGCTGTGCAATCTCTTCCGGTGCAAAAAAATAGACTTCGCTGCGATTGCAGGTCGAAAGCACAAAACATTGTTCAATTCCTGCTTTCCCGGCTTTCTGCAGAAAATCAATTTTCTGATTATCGGTAAAGGACACCCTGTCACGGATGTCCTGATCTGCATGTTTATAATCAATTCCTATATATCCAAATTTCATTCTGCAAAGTACTCCTGCATCACATGGATGGTCTTTTGTATATCTGCATCGGTATGCGCATCGGACACAAACATGGATTCAAACTGTGACGGTGCCACATAAATTCCATGATCAAGCATAAACCCAAAATAATCGGCATATGCTTTGGTATCCGCGGTTGTCGCAGAATCGTAATCTGTCACATCTTCGCCGGTGAAGAAAATACTCATCAGAGAGCCGATCTGATTGACATGCACACGGTTTCCTGCGGCATGGCGCACCGCATCCGCCAGCATCGCTGTATTTTCCTGCAGACGCATATAAATATCCGTATCTGCCTCCAGAATACGAAGTGTGGCAAGTCCTGCAGCCGTAGCAATCGGATTGCCGGAAAGTGTTCCTGCCTGATAAACCGGACCGTCCGGGGAAACCATACGCATGATATCCTCTCTTCCACCATACGCGCCGACCGGCATACCTCCACCGATAATCTTTCCAAACGTGGACAAATCCGGCGTAATATGAAAATACTCCTGTGCTCCGCCCAGTGCCAGACGAAAGCCGGTGATGACCTCGTCAAAGATGAAAAGTGCCCCGTAATGTTTTGTGATCTCACGCAAAAACTCCAGGAATCCGTCTGCCGGCGGAACAACGCCCATATTTGCAGCCACCGGTTCCACGATGATTGCTGCGATCTCATCCGGATAAGCCTCAAACAGTGCCTTGACGCTGTCCGGGGAATTGTATTCTGCAACCAGTGTATGTCTGGTAAAATCTGCCGGAACACCCGCACTGTCCGGAACAGATGTTGTCAATGCCGCAGATCCTGCTTTTACCAGAAGTCCGTCCGAATGACCGTGATAACATCCACGGAATTTGATGATCTTGTCACGCTTCGTATATCCCCGCGCAACACGGATGGCACTCATCGTTGCCTCTGTTCCGGAGCTTACCAGACGGCTGACTTCCATGGATGGCACCAGCTGTGCCAGAAGTTCTGCCATCTCCACTTCCCGCTCTGTCGGGGCGCCAAACGTAAGACCTTCCTCACATGCAGCCTTTACCTTTTCGATGACACGTGGATCGGCATGCCCCAGAATCCCGGGTCCCCAGGAACATACATAGTCGATCATTTCATTTCCATCCACATCGGTAATATGGGAACCTTTTGCACTCTGAATAAAACGCGGCGTACGCCCTACAGCCTGGTACGCACGTACCGGGCTGTTCACGCCTCCCGGAAGCCGGAGTTTTGCTCTCATATAAAGTAATTCTGATGTCTGGTCTGTCATGTTATACTTCCCCTTTCTGTATCCATTCTGCCACGTCGAGTGCATGATAGGTAATGATCATGTCTGCTCCTGCACGTTTCATCCCGATCAGATTTTCCATCACGATCTTTTTCTCATCGATCCATCCGTTTGCCGCCGCTGCTTTTACCATGGAATATTCCCCGCTCACGTTATAGGCAACGATCGGAATATTATAATTTCTGCGGATCTCCGTAATGATATCCATATATGCCATTGCCGGTTTGGCGATAATCAGATCTGCTCCCTCTGCAATATCCTCTTCCACTTCCCGCATGGCTTCACGCCCGTTTGCAGGGTCCATCTGATAAGTTTTCCGGTCCCCGAACCCTGGTGCCGAATGTGCCGCATCACGAAACGGTCCGTAATATCCGGATGCAAATTTTGCGGAATATGCCATAATCGGTGTATAGGTAAATCCGGCCGCATCAAGTGCCTGACGGATCGCCCCTACACGCTTGTCCATCATATCGCTCGGCGCAATGATATCTGCCCCCGCACGCGCATAGCTGACCGCCGTCTGTGCCAGAAGCGGCAGTGTCTCATCATTTAATATAACGCCATCTTTTACAAGTCCGCAGTGTCCATGTGATGTGTACTCACACAGGCACACATCAGCCATGATAACAAGCTCTGGATAAGCATCCTTAATAAGGCGGATTGCCCTGCACACAACACCTTCCTCGTCATATGCCTCACTTCCGACCTCATCTTTATGTACAGGTATTCCAAAAAGCAGAATTCCCTTAATTCCAACCTCTACAGCACGTCCGATTTCTTCAAGAACATGGTCAAGCGAATACTGACATATTCCCGGCATTGATGGTACTTCCTGTATTACATCGTTCTCCTCCGTAACAAATACAGGGTATATAAGCTCGTCCACCCTTACATGATTCTCTCTTACCATATCTCTTAATGTCGCATTCATTCTTAATCTTCTTGTTCTGTCCATGATTATCATCTTCCTTCCAACGTTTCCTATATAATAGCATTGCATATAAACATTGTAAACTGGTATGTTATGTTCTGCTGTGTATCTTAACCATTCTTGCATACTCACCATCAAGCTTCATAAGCTCCTCGTGAGTTCCTCTCTCCTTGATGCCCTCGTCAGTAAGCATCAGGATTTCCTCCGCATTTTCAATAGTTGTAAGTCTGTGTGCTATTACAAATGTGGTTCTGTTCTTAGCCAGCTTCTCAAGTGATTCCTGTACAATCTGCTCACTCTCATTATCAAGTGCTGATGTCGCCTCATCAAATATATATACACTGTTATCACGCATAAGTGCCCTTGCAAGTGCCAGTCTCTGTCTCTGTCCACCCGACAGGTTAGATGCCTGCTCATTAAGTTTCATATCAAGGCCACCCTGCTCTTTTATATAACCATCAAGCTTTACATGTCTTAAGACTTCCCACATTTTATCATCTGCAGCATCAGAATCTGACATGCGCAGATTATCTCTTATAGTTCCTTTAAACATATAACTCTGGTGACTTATGTACGTAACATTTTCCATTAATGATTTTTCGCTTATATCTGAAAGCCTTACTCCACCTATAGTTATGCTTCCTCCAAAATTTTCATTCTTTTTTGTAAGAATACCAGCAAATGTAGACTTA
>OGUP01001422.1_pt1 | contig 13501 bp, 10 predicted proteins | sample 1553661 | NCBI WGS metagenome assembly OGUP01 (sample SAMEA2580026, study PRJEB22360) | human gut metagenome | biome: human gut; feature: human-associated habitat; material: faeces | place: Denmark | collected 2008/2010
AGAATTTTTTGGTGCGGAAAATTTCCAGGAAGGGGCTCCACAGGAATTTGATCGTCCACGGCCACATGATCAGCGACGTCCAGAACGCGATCCGGGCGTCGGAAATCCCCATATCCTTGAACATGACGGCCGAGACCATGTTCAGCACGACGAACGGAAGCCCCATCGCAAAATAGACCGTAGGCACCCAGGCCAGCGGCGAAGTTTTTTTAACTGTCGAAATCATCGGGTCTTCTCCGGTTTTAGGTTAGGGATGCACAAAGATAATAAAATCTTTCCGCACGCGATCGGTATTCCGGGCGGTTATCATCTTTGCATCCGTAAAGTAATACAATTTCGGGCGCAGGATTACTAAAGCGGCCGGCAATTTAATTCCCCGGGAAAGAAGACCGTGCAGCCGGCGGGTCTTGCGGCTCGCGACTGCACGGTCGTCAGAATCGAATCCTGCAGAGAAATCAATCTACATATACGATCTCCGTCGCGGCATTCTTGGTCAGGTGCGGAATATCCTGCCCTTTCTTGAGATAGAGCGACTTCACCTTCTCCCCACGATCGCATTTAAGAGTCTGGAGTGCCGGACAACCCGACACGTCGATCGAGGTTATCCCGTCATACCAAACATAGTAGGAGGCTACTGTCAGATCCAGCGATAGCAACTTGTTACCGATCATCGTAAACTTCTCGACATCCGCATAATCGGTTCCCAGCGGCGACAACGATTCGATCGGATTGTCTCCAAGATTAATCAAGGCCAACCCATAATTCTTGGTGCAATTCAATTCTTTTACCTTTGTCAAACCGGAAAGGTCTATTTCACTTAGATCATTACTCATGACATTGATCTTTTCCAGGTTCGTGAAGTTTTCGATCCCCTCCAGCGATGTCCATTGGGTACCATAGTAGCTGGGGTTATATGACAACTCGGTGGCGGCCAACCCTTTCTCCGTAATGATTCCGGAAGTAGACCCCAATGCGACGATCCAGCCCTGTTGTTGCAGCCACTTTACAAAATCCTTATCGACAAACGAAATCAGTGTCGCATTCGGATCTTTCTGGATAACGGACAACTCTTTGGTAATGCCAGCACCCTCAATCGTAATCTTACCTCCGCGACTGGTAGTTGCCGCTCCGAGATGGAATGTAAGCGTCTTCGTTTCCAGCCCACGGGTTTCGGGCACCTGCGTGATCCAATCGTCGCTAATCATTACTTTGTAATCTACATTGGCATTCACATCAACTCAACGGAGAAAGAACGCTCCGCAAGGTCAAACTCAAATGCCGTATCCTCGATATTGATTGCATATATCCGGTTCTGGGTCAGCGGAATATCGACCGACTGCCCCATGCCCGAGACCGTGACCACGGTCGAACGGTCATCGTAATCCGGGTTCTTGGCAACGGTAAACTTCAAGACCGTGTTGCCGAAAACGTCGTTGCGCCCGACATACGTGACCCAATCCCCGCCGCCGTCGGAAAACGCGACGGCCAATTCCGGAATGTTCGTATGCAGTTTGACCTGGATATCGGTGCTCAATGCTTCGACGGTCATATTCTCCTCGGAAAGAAGGGTCAGCGAATAGCCCGCTTCCGAAACGATTTTCAGGGGAGCGACAGCCGATCCCGTAAAGAACTTGAAGGCCGCTTCACGGCTCTCTTCGCTTGTATTCGGATCGATCGTGAAGGTTACCACATCGCCGCTCTTCCCGGCTTCGGCCGAAGGATGCACCCAGTCGCAGACACCTGCGAGCCGCCAGTCTCCCGAACTGGTTACGGTCACCTGCGTCGTCGTCCCGTCAGGCCCGGCCGGGATGGCATCGGGGGTAATGGATATCGTGGCCCGGGAAAGGTCGTCCGCCGTATCGTCGTCGGAACAGGCGCTGAGCGCACAGGCCACCGCTACAAACGCTATAAATATCTTTTTCATAAAATCTACGTTGTTTTAGGTTCTCAGTCGAACTGCACTCCCCGCAGCGGCGTGCTGCGGGGAGTACAGCACACAATCGGATTAAGGCAGTTTATAACGCGTTGCGTCGTTCTTTTTGTAATAATACTCGGGCATCAGCAGTTCCTCGTCATAGAGGCCCCGGGCAACAGACTGGCAACGGCTCACCTGGAACCGATAGTCGCTGAAATCGCTTACCAACGAATTGGTATGCCCCAGTGCGAAGAACATGTAATAGCCGTATCCGGCCTCCTTCTTCGAGCGGGCTGTGCCCTCGCTCGAATCCCCGCTGCCCCGGTTCAACTCGATCGACATGCCGGAGCACTGCTTGACGGTCATGCCCTGCATCGGCGCTGCGGTTCCCCCGTAATCGGCGACGGCATAGTCGACGAACATGCCCGGCTCGACCCCGTCGACAGAAGGCATCCGGCTATTGATACCGCCCAGATAGTAAACCATGACGGTTTTATCGGGCATGGCTTTCTTGGTTTCATAGAGCAGCCGGGAGGCGGCAGCCGACGACCACGGCGCAAACCAGGGATTGCTCAGGTCGGGAGAGTTCGAATACTCGTCGTCGAAACCGACGCCGTCGAGGTTGTAGGCATTGCAATAAGCGGCCAGCTCCTTGGCAAACTCGCGGCAGCCCATATCGGACAGCTGTGCCACGCCGGCGGCATCGTGGTTGCCCAGGATACCGAGGATCACCTTCATGCCACGCTTGCGCAACGGCTGCAGGAACTGCTCGTTGTTGTCCAGCAGGAACTGCACGTTGGGGTTGTTCAGCACATAGACCCGTCCCGTTTCCGCATTGTAATTGATATTGGCCGAAAAAAGGATGATGTCGTCGAAGAAGAGCTTGCCGCTGTCCTTGAGCACGAACTCCAGCGCATTGAGCGGGTTGGTGTCGTTGACCTCGAAATAGCACACGTTCCTCACGGCGTCGGGGCCCTTGTAAGCGTCGCCCTGGGCTCGCAGGTCTTTCACCAGATAGACCGCATGCTGCGCCTTTTCCGAGAGCGTGATACCCTCGGTCGAGGAGGTTGCCTTGAGCGGAAGCAGATAGGTCGTCCCCTCCTGCAATTCGCTGCCTGCGGCCAGGGTAACGCCCACCCCGACCGAACGGATCTCGTCCGGGGCCAGCAGCAGCTTGCCCTCGCGGTCGATGGCGACATCGGCCGCGGGGAAGAGCTGGAACTCCGTCCCGTGCTCGGCATTATAAGTTTCCAGATAAGCGGGATCTACCTCGATCTTCACGTCGACACCCTTCTGGGGCGCTTTCGTAAGGCGGAAGAAGACCTCGGTCTGGTATTTGTCCGAGCGCAGTTCGATCACCGACTCGTTCTTGTTCGACGTCACGTCGAGCAACATGCCGTCGACGCGCTTCACGGCGTCGTATGCCCCTTCGTCGACAGGCTTGCCGCCCTCGATGTCGTCGGTGCAGGCCGTGAATGCCAGGCCACCCAACATCAGCACAAGCGGAAGGAAGCTGTATTTCAGATATTTCTTGGTGTTCATAATCGTTTCAGGTTAAAGGTTAGCAGATTATTTACCCAGCTCGGGAAGCGATACATTCACCCACTTCAACTCCTTCTCGACGGTAAGATCGTTCCCGTAGGAGGTCTGGTCTTTGATGGTCTTGCCGGCTCCCTCGTCGAATTTCCAGTAGGCCACCAGTCCGTCGGAAGCCGCGGCCACCTGGGAGAAATGGTCGGGGGCATTGATCTCCTCGGGGGTCAGCGCCTTGTTCCAGATACGCACTTCCGAGATCTGGCCGTCGAAATAACGGTCGCTGGCATACGAATAGCCGATCCAGAAGCAACGGGGCTTGCCGTCCGACTCGTCGGAATGCTTCACGCCGAAATTCACGGACGAGGTACCGACGTTGCCGCTGCACTTCTCCACACCGTCGAGGTATACCTTCACGCTTCCCGACTCGAATGTCACGGCCACATGGTACCAGCGGCCGGCATCGAGCTTGAGATCCGAATTGGTCAGGTTCCTCGACGAAGCGATCTGAATCTGGTTGGGATCCACGCCCGAATCGCCGATACGCACCAGGAACTTACCCTCGATACCCATGATCGTGGAGATCTGGTTCTTGAACGCATTGCCGTTGATCAGCGCCTCGAGCGTGAAGGTACGCATGTTGGTTACGGGCGAGGCATCCTTCCAGTCGGGCCAAGCACGGTTCTCGGTAATACCGGCCACGACGTTGATCAGCGCGGCACCCTTGAAGATATAGTAAACACTGCGGGCACTCGGCAACACGTCGATACCCGACACCGAACGGATCGTCACGGGCAGTACATAGCGCTCGTTCTTGTCCAGCAGGTTCACGTCGACGAACCTGATCGTCACGGGAACGCTCGCCACGCTTCCGGCCTGTATCCTGGTCTTCGTCTCATCGAACTGGTAGAACTCCTCGGAAAGCAGTTTCACGTCCTCGTCGTAGAAGGCCTGGCGGTAGTGGTCGAACAGTTCGGGAGCCGCGGCGAACTCGATCGAAATGTCCTGCCCGACGGGCTTGGCGATACCGGCCGTGATTTCGCGCTCATAGGAGGAATTCGCAGCCTTGATAAGCATCTCGTCGGTGAAATTCGTCGCCGAGATGAAAAGTTTATTGTCGTAATGCTGCCTGGACAGATCCTCGTTCTTGCAGCCTGCCAGAGCGACGGCGGCAAGAGCCGCGACAGCAATATTTAACTTGTTGAGTTTCATAGGTCGCATTAGTTTTTAGGTGCGGGATTCAGGATGTCGACCGCCTCCCGGATGTTTTTATAAACCAAAGTCAGGTTGAAATAGTCGTTCTGCGCGTTGGCGATGGAGATACCCAGTTTCTCATAGCCCGACGCCGGGCTTACGACCCACTGGGCAGCACCCTTGGTGGCACGCACACGTGTCTTGCCGTCGGCCTCGTAGCCGGAGAAATAACCGCTCTCATCGCTCAGGTCGGTGAGCGACGGGGTCGTCACGCCGATGACGAACCGGTCGGTCGGGACATCTTCCACGGCGGCCATCAGCACGGCGAACGACATCTTGTCGGCCGAAGTTGCGGTCAGCGCGGGGATGACGATATAATCGCATTCGCCCAGGACGGACTTGTCGATGAGGTTCTGCGGATTGCCCTGGAAGACCAGCACTTTGCCGGAGTTGGCCTCGTTCCAGGTCTTCACGTTCGAGAAGAACGCCTCCTGGCGTGCGGCATACTGCGCTTTTTCCTCTTCCTGCATAGCCTGCGGGGCACGGCCGGTATAGTTCACCTGGACACCGTCGTAACCATATTTGGCACACAGGTTCAGCTGACTGACGGTCTGCTGCCTGCAGAACTCCAGGAAACGGAGCTCCAGCTCCTCCTCGGGGGTCGGTTCGCCCTCGCCGCCACCTTCGCCGCCTTCGTCCTGGGTCGCCTCGGGGGTGCTGGGATTCGTGGGTTCTTCGGGTTTGTTGGCCTCCTCATCCGCGAGGACTTTCTCCCAGAGTTTCTCGATCGCATTATAGTCGATGTTGTAGATCACCCGGGTGCCCTTCTCGCGTACCTTGGCGAATTCACCGGCCAGGGTCGGATGCAGGTTGTCGGGATTCATCAGGCAGATGATGTCCACGCTGTCGGGCATCGTCGTCAGGTGCTCGTTGCGCTGGGCCGGAGCCGAGGTGGTATTGTCCATCGAGACGAGGACGACCTTGTGCTCGCCCGCCTTGTAATCCCGGAGCGCCTTCAGGTACTGCTTGTAGAGCTCGGGATTCTGCTCCTCAAGCGTAGGATAGTTGATGTCGAGGCTTTCGGTCTCCGTCCAGTCGCTGCACGCCGCAAAAGAGAGGACTGCAACGGCTACGGCCGGGAACAGAAATTTCTTGATATTTCGTTTCATAATCGTTTAGCGTTCGGGTTGGTTATTATTTGATCGCGGGGTTGCAATCCCACCACATACGGGTCGCCATGTTGTCGGTACCCTTCAGAAGCGACGAAACCGCATTGTTGACGTTCACGTTGTTGGTCGTGTATTCGTCTGCCGGATAAGGCATACGGCGCGCCCCGAGTTCGGAATCGACGACCCCGAGGCTCTTGTTTCCATCCTCGGTGGCAGGCATCAGACGGGGATAACCCGTGCGGCGGTAGTCGGCCCATGCCTCGTTGCCCAGCTGCCAGTTGGCGATCCACTTCTGCGTGATGATGCGCTCCTGCATCTGGGCAAGCGAAGCACCCGCATCCCAGGCAATGGTAATGTCGGACAACTCCTGCGAATAAGAATTCGAATTGGCAGGATCGGCATAGAGCTGCGGTTTGCCCGTGGTATTGGCCAGGTAAGTGTCGGCCCCCGACACACCCCACTCCTCGAACGAGAGGCGGATGCCTTCGTCATAGAAGTCCTTGGCCTCGCCGGAGCCCATGTTGAACCCGAAGACACCCTTCGCCTCGGCCTTCAGGAAAGCCACCTCGGCAGCATTCATCCACGTGACGGGCGAGGAGATCGAGATATTGACGCCGGAGTACTTGCGGCCAACGGATGCCAGAGGCGGAATCACGATTCCGCGGCGGATGCCGACATAGGTTTGACCGGGCCACTCCGACTGCGTGAAATATTTCTCGCGGCGGGGGTCTGAATAACCGTTCATGTAGCAGATGATGTCGGCTGCGGCATGCGTATCGCCGCCCGTCATGCAGTCTGCGGGCTTGTTGTAGTTGACTGCCACGTAAATGGGGTTGCCGTCGGCACCGAACGACGTCAGCCTGGCGTTGTCGGCATTCGACGTGATGACGCCCACCTCGCTGTTCACGGCCGATTCGGCCATCTCGCGGGCTTTAGCCTCGTTCGCATAGACGATACGCATCGCCAGGCGCAGTTTGAGCGAATTGGCGAGCTTGCACCACTTCTCGGCGCTGCCGCCGTAGATATAGTCGGCTTTTGCGGAAATAGCATCCGTGCGGTGCTCGGTAAGCACCTTGATCGCGGCATCCAGCTCTTCGAAAAACTTGTCGTAAACCTTCTCCTGCGAATCGTACGGCACCTGAATCTGGCCGTTCTCGCCGATCATCGAATAGGGGATCGGGCCGTAGGTGTCGGTCACGCGGTGCATGGCCGCTACCTTGATGATGTCGGCGATCGCCAGTACGATGGGGTCGTCGGTCACCTTCTTCAACTCGCGCAGGTTCGAGTAAAGCACCGGGATCGTCCTGTCGCTATACATGAAAACGTTCGTCCAGTCGTCCGTCGGATTGTAATTCATGATCGTACGGGTAAAGCCACCCGTCGTGGAATAATACCCACCCATGGGGCCGCCCAGCAGCACATCGGTAAACTGCGCCGTATTGACGTCGGTCGATACGACGGTGCTCGCGAGCGAGGTCAGCGCCGAGCCGATGATATAGCCGTCGGTCTGCATGTCGTCCTCGGAGGGCTCGTAAGGATTGGTATTTATATCGAGGTAGTTGGCGGTGCAGGCCGTACCGACAAGTACCAACGCAGCCAAAGCCGGTTTTAATATATTGAATTTCATAGTCATCGTGCAGATTAGAATTTAAGTCTGAGGTTGAACCCGATATTACGCGTCGAAGGCGACATGAAATAGTCGATGCCCTGGTAGTAGCTGTTCACCGTCGCAACGGTCTCGGGATCGTAGGGAGCCTTGTTGTAGATCATCCACAGGTTGCGCCCCACGAGCGACAAGGTAATTTCGCAGATGTCGCCCAGCTTTTTCTTCGGGATCGTATAGCCGATCGAAGCCTCCTGCAGGCGCACGTTGGTGGCAGAATAGGTATAGTACTGCGGAACGGAGTTACCGCTGCCGATGGCCGTGTACCATTTGTTGGCATCCACCAGGTCGCCGCCGTTGATCATCACGCCGCCGGCATCGCGCGCTACGGCCGAAACCTCGGAAACACCGTAGTAGTCGAGCATGGCCTGCGAAATTAGTACGCGAGAATCCCCCGCCGCCCGGGCGGGCCGAAACCATGAAGCCGAAGTTGAAGTTACGCCAGCGGAAGTCGTTGCGCCATGCCATGTTGGCATCGGGAAGCACGCTACCCAGCTTGATGTAGCTGTTGACGTCGGTGATCGACTCGGAAGCGATCTCGCCCTTCTCGTTGATATAGACGGCGCCGTTGCTGTCGCGTTTGAGGTCGATGCGCGAATAGAAGTCGCCCAGCGTACCGCCCTCACGAAGGATGAAGCGGGCATCGGCAAGACCTCCCATATCGAGCTGATCGACCGAGAAGTGCTCGCCGGTCTCGGGGTTGACCACATCGTCGGCAAGCGAAAGAATCTTGTTCTTGTTCGCCGACAGCGTGTAGTTCGAATCCCACGAGAATTTGCCCCACGTATTGCTGTAACCCAGTGCGACCTCGAAACCGCGGTTGCGGACGTTACCCGACTGAATGGTCAGTTTGGAGGAACCCGAACCGGTCGAGATATTCGGCTCGAAGGTCTGATCCTGCGTCTTGGTGTTATAGTAAGTGAAGTCGAGGTTGAAGTGGCGCAGGAAGCGCATCGTCAGACCGACCTCGAACGACTTGGTGCGCTCGGGCTTGAGGTTGTAAATCGGGAACCGGGTCTGGGTGCTCCAGTTCAGGCCGCTCTCGTTCCAGCTGTAACGCGGGTTGGCGAGGTAACGCTCGAAAGCCACACCCACCGATGCGTACGACGCACGGAGTTTGACGTAGGAGAGGTTCTTCGGCATCTCGGGGATGAGCTGCGACAGCACGACCGAAGCACCGACCGAGGGATAGAAAAACGAGCTCTTCACCGAATGCTCGCCGGCCAGCTGCGAAGGCCAGTCGTTACGGCCGGTCAGCGTGAGGAAGTAGGTGTTCTTAAAGCCGATCTCAACCGAGGCGAAGATCGACTGGGTCTGCTCGCGCCACCCTTCCTGCAGCCGCTTGGTCTTGGAGGTGTTGCTCAGGTTCTGCACGCTGAACACGTTGGCCAGCAGAGGTTTTTCGTCGGTGATCTCACCGTCGGGAATCGGGCCGCGCACCTTCATGGCGTCGTAGCGCATGTCCGAGATCGAAGCACCGGCATTGGCTTGCAGCGACCAGTCCTCGCCAAAAGTCTTGTTGATATTGACCAGCACGTCGCCGTAGACCTGCTTGTCCTTGGTCTTCGTGATGCCGTAGAGGCCGTTTTTCGAACCCTCGGTCAACTGCGTGAAGGTCGAAGCATAGAATTTTTCCGTATAGTCGTTGTTGCTGTTGTCGATGCGGAGACGGCCGGAAACATTGAGCCAGTCGAGCACGTCGTACGAGAGTGCAGCGTTCAGCATGTAACGGTCTTTGTTGTTTTCGCGCAGGTTGCGGTAGTTGATCCAATAGGGGTTCTGCATCGTCATGCCGGCATCGCCCACGGGCCAGTACTGCGTATAGAGACGGCGGGCGGGATCGTAACGCTCGTACATCTCGATATCGCCCCAGTCATTGCCGCGCGGAAAGATATAAGCGCCGACCAGCGGGTTGTTGTAGGTACCCTGGTTGGTCATGTTGCGGTCTTTCTGCATCACATAGCTGGCACCCACGTCGAGTTTCAGTTTGTCGTTGAGGAACGAGGTGGTATTGCGGAACGTGAAGTTGTATCGGTCGTAACCGTTGTTGGGGACGATACCGCGCGAATTGACCGCCGCGGCCGAGAAATAGGTCTGGTTCTTTTCGGTACCTGTCGAGAGCGACACGCTCTCGGTACCCGTTACGCCGGTCTGAAAATAGTCGTCGCGGGGATTGTAGCCCATGTAGTTGGAACTGTTCAGGCGGTTGCCCCAACTGCGGACGAAAGAACTCTCGGTCGAATTGAGGTCGCCCGTACCGTAACGGTTCTGGAAATCAGGCAGCACGAAAGGGTTTAAGAATTCCGTATTGCTCGAAAACGTAGCTTTCAACCTTCCGGCCTGGCCTTTCTTCGTCGTAATCATCACGGCCCCGTTCGCGGCTCCCGAACCGTAGAGAGCCGCAGCTGCGGCGCCCGTCAGCACCGACATCGACTCGATATCCTCGGGATTGATGTCGGCGATGGACTCCGTCGCACCGCGCGAATCGAACTCCGTTCCGCCGCCACCGCCGAAATTATACATCGGGATACCGTCGATAACGTAAAGCGCGTTCGACGACTGCGAAATGGATTTGTTACCGCGCAGAATCACCTTCGATGCACCGCCGACTCCCGACGACGAGGTGTTGATCGTGACACCTGCAACCTTACCCGTCAGCGAGTTGATGAAGTTGGCGTCCTTGACGGTCGTGAGGTCTTCGGCCTTGACCTGTTGTACGTTGTAGGCTACGGCTTTTTCCGAACGTTTAATACCAAGAGCAGTGACCACGACTTGTTCGATCTCGGCGGACGACTCCTGAAGCGTAAGGTCGAAAGCAGTACGGTTACCCACATCGACCACCAGAGTCTCATAGCCCAAATAGCTGACTTCCAATTGCCGGGAGGCAGCGGGGGGGGGTATCTGAAGCGAGAAAGAGCCATCGGAACCGCTGCTGATGCCGATTGAGGTGCCCCGGATAACAATGGTCGCTCCGACGATCGGGGAGCCATTGATATCGCGGATAGTTCCGGAAATGTCAACAGGGAGCTTTGCCTGTTTTTTTGAGAGAATGATGTTGGAACTACTGATCTGATAGGTGATGTCCGTCCCTTTGACCATTTGGTCGAGGGCTGCTTGCAAGGATTGGTTCGTCACATTTACCGTAACGAGCCTGTTAACATCTACATCATCATTGATTCCGAAAAGAAATTTTGTCTGTCTTTCAATCTCATTCATTACCTGCTTCATACGCACGTTTTCCATCTTGATGGAAACCTTCTGCGTCTGTGCCTGCACCCCAGTAACAGGGATACAGACGAGCGTAAGAACTAAAAGAAAAGACAGGCAGATTTGCTGAATAATCTTTTTATTCATACATTTGTCAAGTTTGGTTCAATGGTTGGGAATTGGTTAATATTCCTGATTGAACTATACGCCGGTGAGTGTTCGCCCACTCATCGGTTTTTCATATCAGGAAGCAAATGTTCAGAGTTGATAGTTCGTGGTTTACATCATAGGCATCTAAAGAATTTGAGATAAGTTAATAATTGGATGGACTATTTAATGATGATTACATCGGTAACAGCATCGTGTTCAAAGGTGAAATCCGAGGCGAGTTGTAGCATATGCAAAGCGTGGTCTATACCGTCCGAAACACGGATTTTCAAACTTTTGTATTTTACGACGGGCATGGTTTCGCGCCGAATCTCTATCTTCACGTTATAACTACGCTCCAACTTGCTCATCAGCTGCTCAAACGGCATTCCGTACACTGAAATAATACCATCCATCCACAGATAATCGTCTTTATCTTCAAGTTCTTGGATTTGAAACCCTCCATCTCGAAGATTGACGATATCGTTGGGCTGCAGAATGACGGATTCTCCGTTTTTTTTATTCGTCACGGCAACCCGGCCGCTAAACAGAGCTGTTGAAAAACGATTCTCCGCTTGGTTGGCGATTACATCGAAATGCGTACCCAATACTTCTACATCACAGGCAAAAGTTTCCACGATGAACGGGCATTCAGAGTTATGGGCGACATTGAATATGGCCTCTCCACTCAACTGGACACGCCGCTCCCCTTTTGGGAAAATCGCAGGATAAACGATGCGGCTCTGCGCATTAAGTTCCACGATGGAGCCATCCCCCAACGTTAGGCGAATATGCTGCCCTGCCGGAACCTCGACAGTCGTTTGCTGTTGTAACCACCGGTTCATGCGTTGACTCAAAAGCACATGGTCGACAGCAATTCCGAGCAGTAAAATGGCGGCAGCAACTCCAGCATAACGCAGCACTTTCGGCCATTCGAAACGTAGGAAAGAGCGTGAATTATTTATACCCGCCTCCGGATTAGGTGCACACATTATGCCCAATACATACAAATTATATGCTTTATCGAGAACTTTCTGATTCTTTTCCGGATCTTCGTTCAGCCAAGCCGAAATCATATCGGTTTCTTCCAAAGTCGTTTGCTCTGCGAAGAAACGGAATAACATTGCATCTGTAACCTTTTTTTCCATTCTGTCATAATATCGCATCTATTTATATAGTTCCACAACTCAATAAGATTCCCTCCTCTAAAATGCGTTTTTTTGCAAATAATTTTTTTTATTAAATTAACCTGTTGCAGGTCAATTATATGGGTAAATATTTTTTTTGCATTATAATCTTTTTAATTTTTTCTTATCTTTGTTCTTGGAATGAAACCGGATACTATCATACTGACCCAGCAGTCGTTCGACAAGTTATTTCGCCTATACCAGCGAAAACTATATGCTGTGGCATATAGCCTTGTACATGATGCAAATACGGCAGAAGATATTGTCCATGACAGTTTCATGACAATTTGGGAGAACCGGGAAACTGTACAGTTTACGAGCATAGAGGCCTATCTTTTCGGTGTCGTAAAAAAACGCTGTCTGAAATATCGTCGGGATAGATATACGGGGAAAGCCGTGTATGAGAAAATCCTGATGAAGGAGCGCGGAGTGATGGATTTTTATACCCGCACGATCGAAAGTTGCAATCCGAACGAATTATTCCAGCGGGAAATCATCGAGATATGCCGCAAACAACTGGAACAAATGCCGGAATTGACCAAACAGGTATTCATAGCTCATAAACTGGAGGGAAAAAGTTACAAAGAGATTGCTGACATGCTATGCATCAACCTCAAAAAAGTAGATAGGGAATTACAACAGGCGGCAATGAAATTACGCTTGTCTTTGAAGGATTATTTGCTCTTATTGCTATTGATAGTATATTCTGAAATATAATCGGCTGATCTGTTCTTGGGTCAAATTTTTCTCGTTTCTAATTTTAAGAAAAAATCAAAAAAAGAGCTTTAGGAGAGGGAATCTTATTGAGTTGTGGAACTATATATTAGATGGCATTGTTTTGTCGGATCTAATATATAGTATACAAAATGAATCAACTTACTCAAAACTCCCGACAATCGCTTTCTCCTCTCCGTTGGGTTCCGAGTTTGTACTTTGCGATGGGCCTTCCGTTTGTGGTTCTGAACATGGTCTCTGCGGTTCTGTTCAAGGATCTGGGGATCTCGGACGCACAAATCGCGTTCTGGACATCGCTTATCATGTGGCCGTGGACGATCAAATTCCTGTGGAGCCCCTTCTTGGAAATTTTCCGTACCAAAAAATTCTTCGTCGTCACGACGCAGCTCCTAAGCGGCATATTGTTCGGCCTTGCTGCTCTGTCGCTTCACCTACCGTCGTTCTTCGCCGTTACGATCGCCGTCTTTGCCGTCGTTGCGTTCAGCGGCGCCACGCACGACATCGCGGCCGACGGCGTCTACATGTCGGAACTCACGACGCAGGATCAGGCGAAGTATATCGGCTGGCAGGGTGCGTTCTACAACCTTGCGAAACTGGTCGCCACGGGCGGCCTGGTGTGGTTCGCAGGTTTTCTCTACGAAGGCTTCAGCGCCGTGGGTGCAGCAACATTCGACGCCTACGTACGTTCGTGGACGGTGGTGCTTGCCATTTTTTGCGGCCTGCTCGTCCTGCTGGGCGTCTACCATGTCCG
>OGUP01001441.1_pt1 | contig 13413 bp, 15 predicted proteins | sample 1553661 | NCBI WGS metagenome assembly OGUP01 (sample SAMEA2580026, study PRJEB22360) | human gut metagenome | biome: human gut; feature: human-associated habitat; material: faeces | place: Denmark | collected 2008/2010
GCTACATATCAAGGGTGATTACGATATCGAGGTTGCCTATCTTGAGTGTGGCTCCACCAAAATCATGGCGAGTTCAACCAATCAAAAGGCGCTGAAGCTGGCATGGGTACATTGCGACCTTGCAAAAAAAGCCGATAATCCAGCTGCTTTTGCGCGGGAATCGGCCAAGTATTACCAAAAATTTGACAAGGTTGTATGTGTGTCAGAGGATGTTCATCGCAGCTTTCAGGAGATGTACGGCCCGATAGCAGAGACGGCAATCGTTTATAACTGCTATGATGATGCAGAAATTCTGCACAAGGCGGAAAAACAGGTTCCTGCAAAGGAAGAGCGTACCATCGTGGCGATTGGACGTCTCACTGCGCAGAAAGGCTTCGACCGCCTCCTTCGCGTGCACAAAAGACTGATCGATGAGGGAATCCGTTATCAGCTAAAGATTCTTGGCGAGGGCGAGGACAGAAAAGCGCTGGAAGCCTTTGTGGAGCAGAACGACCTCACTGACACGGTGACATTGTGTGGCTTTCAGGAAAATCCGTATCCTATGCTGAAAAATGCAGCATTCTATGTCTGTTCTTCCCGTTATGAGGGGTTCAGTACAACGGTCATCGAAAGTCTGATCCTTGGCACGCCGGTTGTTACCACCGATTGTACCGGCATGCGGGAAATTCTTGGCGACAGCGAATACGGGCTTATCACTGCAAATGATGATGAAGCATTCTATGAAGGCGTCAAGCGGATGCTTACCGAGCCGGGACTGCTGGAGCACTATGCGGAGCAAGCAAAGATTCGTGGCAGAGACTTCAAGCAAGAGAAACTGGTGCAAGCGACGGAACATTATTTGAGCCAAATGCTGCTTGAAAAGCGGCAGCGTAATAAATAGTAGCTGTGGAGGAATAACCTTGAAGTACCAAATGCCTTTGCTGATTGCAGTTGCCGTGATTACAATTCTGCACGCCTGCGGCAGAAGAGGCGTCATGCAGAAAAAGCATTGCGTGCAAGCTGTTACAGTGCTTTTGACGATATTCAGCGGCTTTCGTTCTTGGTGGATGGGAGACCTTATCAAGTACTATACCTTGTATTTGAACTGTAATGGGCCAGACTGGAAAAACTATGTATTTGATGATGCGACCAATATAGGGTTGCGCCTGCTTTTTAGGGTAGCTGGTGCTGTACATATCAGTTACGACATCTGCATTTTTTTGATCGCTGCACTTGTTGCAATATGCCTTGGCGTATTGATATTCCGCTATTCACCGTCTCCGTATTGGAGCTATCTGATGTATATTGCCATGGGTTTTTATCTGTTTACATATTCAGGATTGAAACAGTCTATAGCCATGAGCTTTCTGATAATAGCCGCTATTTGTTATTTTGAAGGCCGTCAGATAAAAATGATTATATGGGTTTTTGTTGCGGCGCTTTTCCATGTTCCTGCACTTATCTTCTTACTACTTCTATTGCTGCCCTCAAGAAAAATAGGAGTACAGTATTTCGTAACCATTGTGGTTCTATTTACAATTTGCTTTCTATTTAAAGGACAGCTTGTCAGCCTTTTGAGTAATTGGTATTACGACGAACAAGATACATATGAAAATATCAATGCACTCGGTGGAAGATTTATAATGATGTGCTTCATCATGATAATTGCATTGATTCTGCGACCTCTAAATGCATGGGATAGAGTCTATAGCCGTGTTTTCAGCATGATGATAATGGCCGCATTGTGTCAAATGTTTTCTGTATACGATAATAATTTTAGCAGACTAGCAGATTACTTTTTCCAGTTTGTGGTCTTATTTATTCCGTTGATGCTGGAATCCGGCACCCAACAGGCCAAGGCATTTCCAGCATATAAGGCAAAAATTCGCTATTGGGATCGTTCTGTTTATATTTTGGCTTCGGTATGTATTACGGCATTCTCTGTATGGTATTACGACTCATATCTGAGCGCCAGTACCGCAATTCTTGATGATTTCAAGTTTTTTTGGCAAATCGATCCTTATTCACTATATGGAAGGTAAAGGATAAAGCAATGGGGCTTTTTAGCGTTGTCATTCCTTGCTACAACTGCATAAACACACTGGAAGCTACCGTAAATAGTGTTCAACTCTCTGGCCTGACGGACTACGAAATCCTGCTGATTGACGATGGTTCCAACGATGGTACAGGAGATCTATGCGATGATCTTTGCCAGCGGTACACAGAAGTTCGTTGTGTACATCAGGAAAATGCCGGGGTATCTGCCGCCAGAAATCGAGGAATTGATAATGCAAATGGGGAGTATCTTTGGTTCGTAGATGCAGATGATACAGTAGATTCCGGAGCATTGTCTCATGCTGTTAGTGTTATTAACCGCCGACAACCAGACATGCTGTTGTTTGGCATAAGCTTCGACTATTATTATCATTGCAAGCTATATCGTAGAGAATTGCTTACCCCACCTATTGAAGGGAAAATTTCATTTTCTCAGATTAAAGAGAGTTTCCAGGAATTTTATAACTGCAACGCATTAACAACCGCTTGCAATAAATTCATACGTCGCAATCTTCTTATACAGTGCGGTGTCCGCTTTCGTGAGGATATGTTTTTGATGGAAGATTTCTTGTTCGTGTTAGAACTGCTTCCATATTGTCAAAGCATTTATTCTTTAAAGGAACCAATTTATCGCTATCGACAAGCGGAAGATGAAAAGGGAGCCTATCGACGGCTGCAGCGGATTACCGATTTAGCGGCATTCATGCAGCCGATAGCAGATTGTATCCAGCAGTTTAATATATCTGACCAAAATTTGATGACGAAACAGATCTATGCAATGCTGTTCCAGCAAAGTTTGGCATATGCGCCGCTAAAGCAAATACAACTGCGGCTGATACTTCATTGTAACGGAAAATATGCGGATGCTTTTATAGCAGAGAACGCTTGCAAAATATGGGTGCAGTATAGACTGTCTCATATGCGGCACAAGGTAGCAGTGTTTATAAAGAGTAGGAATATGCTTTTAAAACGGAAAATATGCGGTTAACAAAAAGCACAGGAGAGAGTACAGCATACTGTGCAGGAAGGAAAACATGAGGGAAATCGGATTAAAAGAGATGCAGCAGATAGAGTTGGATATACTTCTGGCTTTTGATGCATTCTGCAAGAAGTACGCTTTGCGTTACTATATTGATGGAGGTACGTTATTAGGTGCCATGTGCTATGAGGGTTTTATACCATGGGATGACGATATCGACGTCAAAATGCCACGTCCGGATTATGAGCGTTTCATTTTACTCGCCAAAGAACTCCCTGCACATATCCATTTGGAATTGCCGTCGAAAGATAATTGTGAGTACCTTTTTGCAAAACTAACAGATGCTCGTACTTTGTTGATAGAGAATCCGGGTGCTGATGAAAAGCGCAGCGGTATTTATGTGGACATTTTCCCGATGGATGGATATCCAGACGATGAGCAGAAACGGGCTGCACATTTACACAACTTGTCAAAATTAAATACTCTGTTTCATACATCACTGATGCGCTTTTCTACAATGAAGGAGTCTGACAACCGAAGCACCCGGTTAAAAGGCGAGGTTTATGACAAAATTTACACGCCATACAAGCTCTTTCAAAAACTGGAAAAGCTCGCAAAAACCTATCCTTACGAGGAATGTAGCTGTGTCGGCTTGTTGATTGAGGGAAATCCGCAAAAGGAATGTTTCCCTAAAAGCTGGCTGGAGCCCGCAGTTCATCTGGAATTCGAGGGACATCGTTTTCCTGCGCCCTGCGGGTACTCGGCGCATCTGCGGAATTTTTATGGAAACCACATCACAAACAAAGAGTACCACCATAACCTGCCCGTGATTTTACCAGATCATAAACACAAGGTTTATTGGATTGACGGAGAAGATGAACCATGCAGCAAATAGCTCCAACTGTAAGTGTTGCAGTTATTACATACAACATGCAGCAGTATCTCCCTCAACTGCTGGACAGCATTCTGATGCAGAAAACAAATTTCCCATTTGAAATTGTCGTGGACGACGACCACTCCCCTGATCAGTCACGAACCATTTTGCTGGATTACCAGCGCCGTTTCCCAGATCGGATTGTTCTGTCTCTACGGGATCGCAATGTTGGTGGTAGTCTGAACATGTATGGTGTACTGCGGCAATGCCGCGGGAAGTATATCGCCATTTTGGAAGGTGACGACTGGTGGGAGTGTGAAGACAAGCTCCAATACCAATATGATTTTCTGGAATCGCATCTAGAGTATATCGCTATGTACTGCAACAGTTGGGTAGAGACCAGTCTGACGGAAACCATTCATCACCCTCGACGGGATATTTCCAGCCCACTGGTTTTCACCTATGCGGATTATATGCACAGCCATTTTTTTGACCGGCTTCCAAACAGCACTGACACAGCCTTCTTCCGGAATTTCTTTAAGGACGCACCCGAGCAGGAACTGGATGTGTTTTATCGGGCTCACAATATGGTCTGGGATCAAAGCCTAGCACTGATTTTGTACGGCAAAGGACCTGTTTACGTGGACCCACGTCTCGTCAGCCATCATCGCTCTATTGTGGCGGAGGGAGGCACAAATTACCAGTCCCTGTATGCCAAACGAGACAACAAAGTCAGTGACGCACGGATGTACGCCTGTCAGGAAGACTACATTGAGCACATCCTACACCGCCGCTGCACACGATTTTACAAGGTCCGCGGTCTGCTGTTTGCAGAGGCCTTCTGGATTGCATGCAAAAGCAAGAATAAAGATGATTGGGAAAAAGTAAAAGAAATCTGGAACCAGCGGCACAAAAAATATCCGCTGGTATTCTGGACTATCGCTTGGGGGTGGAGTACATTCAAGCGGAGAATTACAAGGGTATTAATAAGGCGGCAGAGCAAAAATGAAGTATAGAAATGGAGTTCTCAGTGCAATTTTTGGAGTAATTCAGCAGGTACTTACTCTGATTTTCGGACTTATTGTGCCTCGCCTATTTATCCAAACTTTTGGCTCGGAGATGAACGGACTACTTAGTTCGCTCGGAAATATTTATTCATATTTGGCTTTAGTGGAAGCAGGCATCGGGACGACCGCTATACAAGCACTTTATGGGCCTTTAGGACGAGATGACAAACGCAGCATTAATCAAATCATGGCCGCAACAGCCCATTATTATAATAGAGCGGGCTTTATTTATCTTGCGGGTGTTTTGCTAATCGCAATTATCTATCCGCTTACTGTCTCAACAACAATTCCAAGTGGAACAATTTTTGCTCTTACAATCCTTTCTGGATCTGGCGGTGTAATCAACTTTTGGGTACAAGGCAAATATATGGTTCTTCTCCAGGCGGAGGGGAAAAAGTATCTCATGAGCATTGTAACAACGGTTGTTTATGTTGCGAGCAACATAACAAAAATCGTATTACTGTTGCTCGGTTACAATGTAATTGCAATACATATTGGCTATTTTATTATCAGTCTTTTGCAGATGATATTCTACTATATGTATATGCGAAAAGGGTATTCGTGGCTTAATTTAAGCGCAGATCCTAATTACGAAGCACTAAACCAGAGTAAGGCGGTTTTTGTCCAGCAGATTATGTGGATGATTTGCAGCAATACGGATATTTTGGTTTTGACGTATGTTGCTAAAGATTTAAAAGCTGTCAGCGTCTATGCAGTATATCTAATGATATATAGTGCAATTGAAAAACTTTTCTCAACATTGTTTGGGAGTTTCCACTACCTATTGGGGCAAAAATACAATACAGATAAAGCTGGATATATGCTGCTTCATCGTGTTTATGAAAGCCTTAGTATGTATGGCTCATTTGCGTTGTATACGACGGCATTTGTTTTAATTACGCCATTCATGAGAGTATACACCGCAGGCATCACGGATACACAGTATATAGATCCATATCTGCCATTTCTCTTCACGATTATGCACTTGCTTTCTTCTACGAGAGAAGCTTCCAGCCGGGTTATTAATTTTGCGGGACATTTTAAACAAATGCAATGGCGTGCAGTTGCAGAGAGTGCAATTAACTTAGCCGTTTCGGTGGTGTTAGTTTTGAAGTTAGGTATCTATGGAGTCTTGATTGGAACGATTATCGCGTATATTTACAGAACTAACGACATTATCATTTATGCAAACAAAAAAGTTTTATGTCAAAGTTGCTGGAATACATACAAAAAAGTAATTATTAATACGTGTTGCTTCGCTATGGTAGTTGTCATTTCTCGAACCATAGATCTGACTACAAATGGTTTTTTTAATTTCTTTATAATGGGGATTCCGTGCGGCCTCCTGATATGTATAGTTTATCTACTTGTAATGTCTATTTTTGAGAAGGATGCGTTTCGCTTTATAAAAAACTTCTTTTGGAAAACAAAAATGGGATAAGGAAGCTTTAAATATGAAAGGTATAGTTTTAGCAGGCGGGGCAGGTACTAGGTTATACCCATTGACGATGGTAACAAGCACGTAGTTGCTTCCGGTATATGACAAGCCAATGATCTACTATCCATTGTCAACATTAATGTTAGCGGGAATCAGGGAAATATTGATTATTTCCACACCGGCGGATCTTCCTAATTTTCGCCGTCTTCTTGGTGACGGAAGTGCGTTTGGACTGCAACTCTCATATGCAGAACAACCGTCGCCAGATGGGTTGGCACAGGCCTTTCTAATTGGCAAGGATTTCATTGGGAATGAGTCCTGTGCTATGGTTCTAGGCGACAACATTTTCTATGGGAACGGTTTTGGCGCTTTGCTACGGGCGGCGCTGGATTTATTGGTGCAAATTTTGTTTATTATCTGCTGAAAGAACACCCGACCGAACGAGTCGTCTGTGTGGACTGCCTTACCTACGCAGGGAACCTGTCTACACTGGATGCAGCACGCGAGCAACCGAATTTTGTATTTTATAAAGAAAACATCTGCAATCGTCCTGCTATTTTCAAAATTTTTGAGCAGGAACATCCAGATATTGTTGTGAATTTTGCAGCAGAAAGCCACGTGGACCGGTCTATTGAGTCACCCGAAATTTTTCTACAGACCAACATCCTTGGTACACAGGTCATGATGGATGCCTGCCGGCAATACGGTGTGCAGCGATACCACCAGGTATCAACTGACGAGGTCTATGGGGATCTGCCTTTGGATCGGCCAGATTTGTTTTTTACGGAAGAAACCTCCATACATACCTCCAGCCCCTACAGCGCCTCAAAAGCATCGGCAGATTTGCTGGTTGGGGCCTACTGCCGCACATTTGGCCTCCCTGCAACTATTTCACGCTGCTCTAACAACTATGGTCCATATCAGTTCCCTGAAAAACTGATTCCCTTGATGATCACCAATGCACTGAATGACAAGCCTTTGCCGGTTTATGGAACAGGCGAGAATGTCCGTGACTGGCTTTATGTCGAGGATCATTGCCGCGCCATTGACCTAATTATCCGTCAGGGGAAAATCGGAGAGACTTACAACATTGGTGGGCATAATGAAATGAAAAACATCGATATTGTGCGTTTGATTTGTCAGAAGCTCAGCAAACCGGAAAGCCTGATTACATACGTGGCAGACCGGAAGGGACATGACATGCGCTATGCCATCGACCCGGAGAAAATTCACCATGAGCTCGGCTGGTTGCCCGAAACCTGCTTTTCTGACGGAATCGAAAAAACTATCCGCTGGTATTTGGAAAACCGCAAGTGGTGGAGCACCATTCTCTCCGGAGAGTACCAGAATTATTATGAACGTATGTATGGCAATCGGTAAGGAGACAGGAAGTAAAGATATTTGTCACTGGTGTCAATGGTCAGTTGGGTCATGACGTTATGCTCGAATTACGCAGGCAACAGATTGTCGGAATTGGAAGCGGACGTGCTACACATTCCCCGGTTGCTAATATGCCCTATGTTTCCCTGGATATCACGAATTTCGAATCCGTCAGCCAAATTCTTGGGGACATTCGCCCCGATGTTGTTATTCACTGCGCGGCATGGACAGCAGTAGACGCGGCCGGTCTCCCGGAAAACCGGGAGACCGTGCGCAAGGTCAACGAAGACAGCAAAAAAAATTTGGCGTAGTGTTGCAGGGCATTGGACTGCAAGATGATCTATATCAGCACCGACTATGTGTTCGGCGGTAGCGGCGAAACGCCATGGGAGCCAGATTGCAAGGACTTTGCATCGCAGAACTGGTATGGTCAGACCAAGCTGTTGGGTGAACTGGCTGTTTCCAGCCTGTTAGAATAATATTTTATTGTCCGAACGGCATGGGTATTTGGGGCCTACGGCGGAAATTTTGTAAAGACAATGCTGAAGATCGGGAAAACAACGGATATGCTCCGCGTGGTGGATGATCAGATTGGAACGCCTACCTACACGCCTGATTTGGCTCGGCTGCTGGTTCAAATGGCCGGGACGGAGAAATACGGGTTTTATCATGCTACCAACGAAGGCGGCTTTATCAGTTGGTATGATTTTGCCTGTCAGATTTTCCGTGCTGCCGGGTACTCCACTAAGGTAATTCCTGTCACGACGACTGAATATGGGCTATCTATTGCCACACGTCCTTTGAACAGCCGGTTGTCTAAAGAAAAGCTGACGCAAAATGGTTTTTCACCGCTGCCGGATTGGAAAAACGCATTGAATAGATATTTACAGACATACGACGAGGAGGCCTGAAAATGGGACAAATTCAGGTAACCCACTGTGAAATTAAGGGATTGGTGATTATTCAGCCAACAGTTCACGGTGATGATCGCGGCTATTTTATGGAAACCTATAATCAAAAAGATATGCAGGAAGCTGGACTGGCTATGACGTTTGTTCAGGATAACCAGTCCATGTCAGTAAAAGGTGTCCTGCGTGGGCTGCATTATCAGATTAATCATCCACAAGGGAAGTTAGTACGTGTCATTTCCGGTCAAGTTTTTGATGTGGCCGTGGATTTGCGGAAAAACTCCCCAACCTTTGGTGCTTGGCACGGGGAAATACTCTCTGCTGAAAATAAGAAGCAATTCTATATTCCCGAGGGCTTTGCCCACGGTTTTTATGTACTCAGCGACACGGCAGAATTTGTTTACAAATGCACGGATTTTTATCACCCTGGAGATGAAGGTGGCCTTCGCTGGAATGATCCGACCATCGGAGTAAACTGGCCGCTGCTTCCTGGGACCACCCCCATATTGTCCGAAAAAGACAAGAACAATCCATTCTTCGATAATGAAAAATCAATTTAAATGCCGCCGCATTTTACTGATGCTTGGCATGCTGCTTGCCGTACTCGGCTTGGATGTTCTATGGTCCATGACTGCGCTTCAAACAACAACCTATGAATTTGCAAGCCCCAAAATATCGGAGCCCGTCCATTTTGTATTTCTTTCTGATTTGCACTGTCGGAACTTTGGCAAGCACAATCAGGAACTGTGTAAACGCATCGCCGACCAGAAGCCAGATTTTATTGTACTGGCCGGCGATATAATCAACCGAGGCAGCACTAAAAACGAAATTGAGGAAGTATGCAGTTTTATCAAGGATCTCACAAAAATTGCCCCAGTTTATTACTCCCTTGGCAACCATGAAGAGCAATATATTTCCGCAAACGGCGACGAAGTTCTACAGCAGATTGAAAGCACCAGCGCCATATTGCTCAATGACACTTATATCGATGTAGATGTCCATGGCCAATCTCTGCGGTTTGGCGGTATGATCAAACTGGCCTATTTGGCGGTAGAAAAGGAAGAAGATGAAGAAAACATCTTCTTGGACAATTTCTGCAATACCGACAGGTTGAAAATCATGCTGAGCCATAGGCCAGAAGGATTCTATTTTGGTGACGCCTGCAAAGTCTGGAATGTAGATTTCATTCTAAGCGGACACACCCACGGCGGGCTGATCAGGCTACCCTTCATCGGCGGACTGTATGCGCCCATGCAGGGCTGGTTTCCGGAATACGACCAAGGATATTTCCGCCTTGGAGAACATATGCAGATGGTCATTACCTCCGGTCTCGCGGGCCACGGCATGATTCCGCGTATCAACAACCCGCCGGAGATCGTCGTGATCGACCTTGTGCCGGAAACCACCCAAGAAAGGTAACATTTATGTTAGATACTCAGTTCCCGCTCCTCCTACACAGCTTCGTACAGGATACCCCGCCGGAGCCGGATGGACTCTGGAATATCCCGCATCTGTGGCGGACAGCAACAGAACAGAGTCTCTTGCCGGTTCTGGCGTATGAAAACAAACGCTGGAAGCTCTTTGACGACCCGAATGTCTGCCGCCAGCTCGATGGGCTGCTGTACGGCACGGTTGCCGCGAATCTCAATCGCTGCGTGGACTTCGAGACCTTGTCGGCAGGTTTTACGGCGCATGGCATCGCCCATATGCCGGTGAAGGGATATTATCTCCGCAAGCTGTATCCTACGCCGGAGCTTCGCACCTTTGGCGATATCGACCTGCTCATTCATCCAGAGGATCGGCAGAAGGTGCATGAGTTGATGCTGTCGTTAGGTTATACTGTGAAGCAGGATTGGGAACCGACGTATTCCTACATAAAAGATGCGGAATATTACGAAATTCACACCAATCTCATGGACGGTAATCTGGACGGCAGGACTGATTTGCAGGCATACTTTGATGCCGCGTGGGCGCATGCTGAACCGGATGACGGGCTTCGGTTCCGTCCGGAGGATGATTTTCACTTTATCTACACGGTCTGCCACCTGGCCAAGCACCTGTACGGCGGCGGTGCGGGACTGCGTATGTATCTGGATGTTGCGCTGTATATAAAGCACAAGGACGACAGCCTACATTGGCAAGCCATTGCAGGAGAGTTTGTCGCGCTACATTTGGCGGAATTCTTCTATACGGTGATGAACGCCTGCCGCGTGTGGTTCGGGACGGAAACGATTTGCCCCTTGCTGGAACCGGACACAGAAGCGCTGGACAAGCTGCTGCAAAAGCTGGACGAGGTGCTCAGCGACCGGGTGCACACCATCCGGGTGCTGCTGCCCTACGACAAGCTGGGCCTTGCCGCCCCCATGCGGGAGCGCGGCAGCGTGCAGGTGGAGGAATACCGGGAGGACGGGCTGTATCTGGAGGGCATCGTCAAGACGGAAGACCTGCACTGCTTTGAAGGGTATCTGGTCTGATAGGCGTACACGATCTAAATCGCCTCCGCTGTGCTCCGGCTATCCATCAGCGGAATAATATTTTGAGATAGAACAAGCCCGGAAAGTCTGCGGACTTTCCGGGCTTGCATTTTCACGGGCGGGGTCGCAGCCGAAAGCAGCTGCTCTATGGGTCGAGTACATTGTCTGCCACTGCTTTTTTCAAAAAGAAAAAATCCCCAACAAACACAAAAACCCGCCTGGCAGCGGGTTTTTGTGTATAGAGGGGTGGGAAAGTATATAAAGTGGTGAATCTCAATTTCACAGCAGGCCTTTGTGCGGGGCGCTGCCTTGCATGATGTATTATACGCGTTTTTTCTTTCTTGTCAAACCAATTTTTTTCATTTTACTTTAAAATTATGCTTTACTTTTCCCGCAAAACTTTATATAATTAACGCAAAGCGAAGCAAAAGCAAGTTTTTTCAATCTTTGTGCGTTTGCGACAACAATAAAACTTTACTTTCAGAAAATTTTATACAATCCAACATATTTTGAAGGAGGCTCTTCTCATGGACGATCTTGACCGCAAAATCCTCACCCTTCTGGCAAAAAACGCACGGATGCCCGTCAAAGAAATTGCGGAGCAGGTGTCGCTTACCAGCCCGGCAGTCTCCAGCCGTATCCATAAGCTGGAAACGGACGGCATCATCAGCGGCTATACCGTCACACTGAACCGTCCGGCAGACCGGATGTATGTGGATGCGCTCATCAGCCTTTCGGTTGCCCCCTCCAAGCAGGATGCCTTTCTGGAGCTGCTGCAAAGCAGCAAGGAAGTGCTGCAGTGCTACCACGTCACGGGTGCATACACCTTCCTTGTCAAGGTGAGCTGCGGCAGCATGCCCCAGCTGGAACACCTGATCCTGCAGTTCCAGAAGCTGGGCACCACCAGCACCCAGATCATCCTTTCCACGCCGGTGAACCACGGCGAGCTGGATGCCCTTATGCTGTAACGCTGTTCATAAAATAGTTACGTTTGCGGTGCAATTCTGCCGGGGTGTTCTTACGTATTATGGATAGCAGGCGCAAAACAGCACACAATAGCTTCAAAACCGCTGCGCCCGCTTTCACACGAAGATTTTCACACACGAAAGGACTTCATTTATGAAACGTATCATTGCTTCCCTGCTTGCCGGTCTGTGCCTGCTTGCTCTGGTGGGCTGCTCTGCCGGCAGCAAGGCCGACTCTGCCGCCCCGAAGGACTACTCCCAGATCATCCACGATGCCCGCACCGACGAGGACAACGAATACGATATGATCTTTACCAAAGGTGAGGACGGCAAATTCACCGCCATCGACGGCTACAGCGCCGAGTACGAGGCCGACCAGCTGAACGACGAGCTGAAAGACATCGTGTTCCCCCTGCTGGGCCTTGAGGACGGCAGCTACGAGAGCTTTGCCGCCTCTGTTTCCTCCATGATGGTGCGCAGCTACGCCGTTGCCATCGTAAAGCCAGCCGAGGGCAAGACTGATGCCGTGAAAGCCGCACTGGAAGCCTATGTGCAGAGTGAGCAGCAGTCCATGGAGCACTACCTTGAGGATCAGTATCTGGTCGCCAAGGCGGCCACCGTCACCGTAGCTCCCACCGGTGAGGTGGTTCTGGTGTGCGCCGAGGATCACGACACCATTCTTTCCAACATTGAGAAAGCCCTTGCCGCATAATTTTTGCCCTGCCGAAGCCGCATCCTGCCGGGATGCGGTTTCTTTTTGTGTGCAGATATGCTATACTGTTCCCGTGAACTTGCACTGAAATACAGGAGTATTTATGTATAAAGCGACTATCGTGATCCCGAATATCAACGGCAAGGGCTGGCTGAAGGATTCTATCGAGTCGGTCTATGCCCAGACCGAACAGAACTTCCGGCTCATTGTGGTGGACAACGGTTCCACCGACGAAAGCCTTGAGCAGGCCCGCAGCTATTGCAGCCGCGAAAATTTCACCCTCATCGAAAACGGCACCAATACCGGCTTTTCCCATGCAGTGAATCAGGGCATTGCGCTGGCAGACAGTGAATATGTGGTGCTGTTCAACAACGATGCCTTTGCCGAACCCCAGTGGCTGGAAGAGCTGATCCGCACCGCTGAGACCGACCCGAAAATCTTTGCAGTGCAGAGCCTGATGATCCGACACTTTGACCGGGAGCTGGCCGACGATGCCGGTGATTACGTCACCTGGATGGGCTTTGCCTGCAAGACCGGCGACGGCCGCCGGGCCAGCCGCTATACCCAGCAGAATGCTGTTGC
>OGUP01001452.1_pt1 | contig 13318 bp, 15 predicted proteins | sample 1553661 | NCBI WGS metagenome assembly OGUP01 (sample SAMEA2580026, study PRJEB22360) | human gut metagenome | biome: human gut; feature: human-associated habitat; material: faeces | place: Denmark | collected 2008/2010
GCGGGGGCAGGCACAGCGAGATGCCGAAAGCGGCCGCTCCGCCGACGAAGGCGCGTCTGCTGAAGGGACGTGTATGCTCACTCATATAAAAGTATCCTCCTGGTTGAGCATCTGGTGCGTTGGGGCAAACTAGCTTCGTATCATAGCACGGATGCCGCCTCTTCACGACCCCCACAGAAGGGATTCACAAGCCGACCTCAGCCCATCCGCGCGGGAATTCGCGCCGTTCGCGGTCGAAAAAAATCATGAGTGAGGGAGGGTTTCCATACCTTGGGGGAGAGGTGCGCTTTCTCATCCAACATATGGTGTCCAAGTGTCTCTTTATATAGTAAGAAGAAAAGACGGTCGCCGGGTTCCTCGTTCGAGGTTGGGGAGGAATCGTGGAGACACGCCCGGGGGCGTGTAAATGGTTGACACGCTTGTTGCCGTAGCGTATTATTCCGTTCGCTCGCTTTTCGCGGAACAACGCGAAAGACGGGTGGCAGCTTGAAAAGTACACATGAATTAAGCGCCGAAATGGGCGTGTGCCCGAGTGGTTAAAGGGGACGGGCTGTAAACCCGTTGGTTATGCCTACCTAGGTTCGAATCCTAGCGCGCCCACCATTTCTGCCTGTGTAGCTCAGTCGGTAGAGCACTTCGTTGGTAACGAAGAGGTCACCAGTTCAAGTCTGGTTGCAGGCTCCATCCGGCGGTGTAGCTCAGTTGGTTAGAGCACACGGTTCATACCCGTGGCGTCACTGGTTCGAATCCAGTCACCGCTACCATAGGTAACACGGTGGCTTCTCAATAGTATGTTGAGAGGCCACTATGGTATAAAGGCAAAGTCCCGTCCGGGGACGACCTGTTAAGAGGAGGGCTTTATGGCCAAAGAGAAGTTTGAGCGCACTAAGCCGCATGTTAACATCGGCACCATTGGTCACGTCGACCACGGCAAGACCACGCTGACCGCTGCCATCACCAAGGTTCTCTCCGAGACCGAGGGCTGCAAGGCTGACTTCACTGCGTTCGAGAACATCGACAAGGCTCCCGAGGAGCGCGAGCGCGGCATTACGATTTCCGTCTCCCACGTTGAGTACGAGACCGCTGCCCGTCACTACGCTCACGTTGACTGCCCGGGCCACGCTGACTACGTCAAGAACATGATCTCCGGCGCTGCTCAGATGGACGGCGCTATCCTGGTCATCGCTGCTACCGACGGCCCCATGGCTCAGACCCGCGAGCACATCCTGCTCGCCCGTCAGGTCGGCGTTCCCTACATCGTCGTCTTCCTGAACAAGTGCGACATGGTCGACGATGACGAGCTCATCGACCTCGTCGAGATGGAGACCCGTGAGCTCCTCTCCGAGTACGATTTCCCCGGCGACGACATCCCCGTCATCCGTGGCTCCGCTCTGGGCGCTCTCGAGGGCGACGCCAAGTGGATGGACGCCATTCGCGAGCTCATGAAGGCCGTCGACGAGTACATCCCGACGCCTGCTCGTAACAACGACCTCCCGTTCCTGATGGCCGTTGAGGACGTTATGACCATCTCCGGCCGTGGTACCGTTGCTACTGGCCGTGTCGAGCGCGGTGAGCTCAAGCTCAACGAGCCCGTCGAGATCGTCGGCATCAAGGATACCCAGAACACCGTCGTTACCGGTATCGAGATGTTCCGTAAGTCCATGGACTTCTGCGAGGCTGGCGACAACGTCGGTCTGCTGCTCCGCGGCATCAAGCGTGAGGACATCGAGCGCGGCCAAGTTCTCTGCAAGCCCGGTTCGGTTACCCCGCACACCAAGTTCACCGGCGAGATCTACGTTCTGACCAAGGAGGAGGGCGGCCGTCACACCCCGTTCTTCGATGGTTATCGTCCTCAGTTCTACTTCCGTACCACCGACGTTACCGGTACGGTCAAGCTCCCCGAGGGCACCGAGATGGCTATGCCTGGTGACCACATCACCATCGAGGGCGACCTCATCCACCCGATCGCCATGGAGGAGGGCCTGCGCTTCGCTATCCGCGAGGGTGGCCACACCGTCGGTTCGGGCATCGTCTCCACGATCATTGAGTAAATTAGCTCTTTGATATAGCTGACTTAGAGAACCCGGCACTTATATGGGTGCCGGGTTCTTTTCTGCAATGGATATTGAGCCGTTGCTGGTGTCGAGAGGATCGATAATGGTCCTGGATGCACCGTCGATTAGCTCTCGATGGCTTCATTGATGTGTTCCAAATATGAATGGATCCACCGAGAACCAATTGACTCGAGGTTTTCATTGACAGCACTTACGTGGAGCTGATAAAGTAACAACTCGTGCCCGTACGGGGCGGAAATGAAAGGTTCAGGATACATGCGTACTCTAGTTACTCTTGCGTGCACTGAGTGCAAGCGCCGCAACTATACGACCACCAAGAACAAGTCGACCATGCCTGATCGTATGGAGATCAAGAAGTATTGCCCCTGGTGCCGTCACCACACGCTGCACAAAGAGACTCGCTAGTCTCTAGTCACATACGCCAGTAGTTCAATTGGTAGAGCATCGGTCTCCAAAACCGAGTGTTGAGGGTTCGAGTCCTTCCTGGCGTGCCAGTCATTATTCCGTAAGCTCCCACTTGGGGGCTTACGGTTTACTCATGTATAAGCGCATTGCGCGGAGGTAACCCAAATGGCCAACAAGAAGAACAAGAAGAAGGCTCAGCAGCCGGCACCTGCCAACAAAGCTGCCGCCAACTCCAAGGTTGAGGCCAAGAAGGCCGTTGCCAAGAAGAACGAGAAGGCTGCGAAGTCCAAGAAGAACGAGAAGCCTGGTTTCTTCGCCCGCACCAAGAAGTATTTCGCTTCGGTCAAGTCCGAGATGAAGCGTGTCACGTGGCCCGATAAGAAGGAGCTCGTGAACTACTCGGTTGTTGTTTGCGCTTCTCTGATCGTCGTCGGCGTCGTCATCGCTCTGCTCGATGCTGGCTTTGGCGAGGCTCTTGCTCTGTTCTCTGGATTGAGGGGCTAAACCATGTCTAAGCGTTGGTACGTCGTTCACACTTACTCTGGATACGAGAACCGCGTTAAGTCCGATCTCGAGCATCGCATCGAGACTATGGGCATGCAGGACCGTATCTTTGATATCGAGATTCCTATGGAGCGCGTCACCGAGATTAAAGAGGGTGGCAAGCGTGAGACCAAGGATTCCAAGATCTTCCCGGGTTATGTCCTGGTCCGCATGGAGATGGATGACGATGCTTGGACGTGTGTTCGTAACACGCCTGGCGTCACCGGTTTCCTCGGCGGCAACGGCAAGCCCGCTCCGCTTTCCCGCGACGAGTACAACAAGATGACTCGTCGTCCCGGTAAGGGCGATTCGCCCAAGCGCACCTCGGTTGATATTGAGGTCGGTACGTCCGTCCGCGTCACCGATGGCCCGCTTACCGACTTTGATGGCAAGGTCTCCGAGGTTAACACCGAGGCTGGCAAGCTCAAGGTCACGCTGATGATCTTTGGCCGCGAGACGCCGGTCGAGCTCGACTTTAACCAGGTCGCTGTCATCGCTTAAGTTTTCGTCCGTTCGCGCGAGCGTGCTTCTTCTGTGACTGCTCATCTCAGGAGTGCTTCTAACACGTGCGTGCTTACGATATAGCAAGTACTTCACACTCGTGATTCGAAAGGAATGACCATGGCTGAGAAGAAGGTTGCCAACGTCATTAAGCTCCAGATTCCTGCTGGTGCAGCAAACCCCGCTCCTCCCGTCGGCCCCGCCCTGGGCGCTGCTGGCGTGAACATCATGCAGTTCTGCCAGGCCTTTAACGCCGAGACGCAGGACAAGAAGGGTGACATCATCCCCGTTGAGATCTCTGTCTACGAGGACAAGTCCTTCTCCTTCATCACCAAGACCCCGCCGGCGGCTCACCTTATCAAGAAGGAGCTGAACCTCAAGTCTGGTTCCGCTAAGCCCCAGGCTGACAAGGTTGGTCAGCTCTCCCAGGAGCAGCTCACCAAGATCGCCGAGATCAAGATGCCGGACCTCAATGCCAACGACATTGACGCCGCCAAGAAGATCATCGCCGGTACCGCCCGTTCCATGGGCGTCACCATCGCTGAGTAGCGATTTCTTATGGTAACGGCGGGTGCTCCGACCGGGGCGCCCGTTAAATGTGTGCAATAGGGCACACGATACGATGTGGGAGGGCTCACGCCCGTTTAACCACAGGAGGTAATGCACATGGCTAAGCATGGTAAGAGCTATAACGCCGCTGCCGAGAAGATCGACCGCGCCACGCTCTACACCCCCCTTCAGGCTGCCAAGCTCATCAAGGAGCTCGACACCGCCAAGTTCGACGAGACCGTCGAGGCTCACTTCCGTCTGGGCATCGATACTCGTAAGGCTGACCAGAACATCCGTGGTTCCATCTCCCTGCCCCACGGCACCGGCAAGACCGTTCGTGTTGCCGTCTTCGCCGAGGGCGAGAAGGCCCGTGAGGCTGATGCAGATTTCCCCCTCGGTTCTGTCCGCAGACCTTGCAAGGCTCTATGACGAGTGCGCCGCAGCGGAGGCGGCCGGCGCCGACATCATCGGTTCCGACGAGCTCGTCGCCCAGATTCAGAAGGGCGAGATCAACTTCGACGCCGCTATCGCTACGCCGAACATGATGGCCAAGGTTGGCCGCATCGGTAAGATCCTTGGTCCCCGTGGCCTTATGCCGAACCCCAAGCTCGGCACCGTGACCATGGACGTCGCCAAGATGGTCTCCGAGCTCAAGGCTGGCCGCGTTGAGTACCGCGCCGACCGCTACGGCATCTGCCACGTGCCCCTGGGCAAGAAGTCCTTCTCTGAGCAGCAGCTCGTCGAGAACTACGCTGCCCTGTACACCGAGATTCTGCGCGTCAAGCCCTCTTCTGCTAAGGGCAAGTACGTCAAGTCCATCTCCGTGTCTTCCACCATGGGCCCTGGCGTCAAGGTCGATCCCGCTGTCCAGCGTGACTTCCTGGCTGAGTAACTGCTAGTTACTGCCTGAGTACAGCAAGCATTGCTAAAGAAACCCGGTTCTGCCTTGTGCAGGACCGGGTTTCTTGCTATCGCGTCAAAAGCACCATAAAGGGGACAGTGTCCCCTTTATGGTGGTTACCAGGGTGTTCTGGCTGTTGAAGACTCGATGGCTTCGTGGCGTTTGAGCTCGCGGCGCATGGTTTGTGAGTTGAGCCAAGCTGCTTGCCAGCCGCGGATGGGGTAGTGCGTCTGGTCGAGCTCAAACTGCGTATAGCCGCAGGCGTTGATGATCGTCGTTCCACACGCATGCTGCCGCTCGCGCTGAAAATCGTAACCGTAGCTTTGGTGTACATGCCCATGCACCATGTAGTCGGCCCCCCAGGACTCAAGCGCCGTGTTAAAGCACTCAAACCCTCGATGCGGCAGATCGTCCAAATCACCTACACCGGCGGCGGGTGCATGGGTAAGCAGAATGTCGCACCCGCCGACCATCCTAACCTTACGCGACAGCTTACGCATGCGCTTGGACATCTCGCGTTCGGTGTACATGTTGGCGCCGTCGCGATAACGCATGGACCCGCCAAGGCCCGCAATGCGAATCCCTCGGTACGTGTACACGCTGTCTTCTACGCAGATACATCCGCCCGGTGCATGACGTGCGTAGCGGTCATCGTGATTGCCGCGCACGTAGATGAGCGGTTTGTTGATGACCGTGACCAAAAACTCAAGATAGTCCGGGTCCAGATCGCCAGCGGACAAAATCAGGTCGACTCCCTCAAAGCGTTCCTTGCGAAAGCACTCCCAAAGGCATCGTTCTTCGGTATCGGCTATGGCAAGGATTTTCATAGGGCAGGGACTTTCGGCTCATCGTCGAGCTGCGGAATGGTGCCTACCACGTTGTCCGCCAGCCAATCCATCTCGACAATCTGCGTGCTCGGCAGCGGAGGGAAGCCTTCGATCTGTACCACGCCGTTCTGGCTGTGGAGCTCGCCGCCAAAGGGGTTGATGGATCCCTCAACAATGCCGTTGCGGAGCAACTGCACGAGTTTGCGCGTTTGGTAGGGTAGGCCCGGAGCGTAACGGATGTCGATAACGCCGGAGCTCATGCCATACCAGTAGTTGACGGCGCGCACTTGGTTGTCGTCGCTGGTCTCGTCCCATGTGCCGTGCAGAAGGCTTTTCACGATAAGCTCGTAGTAGCGCCCCCAGTTCCAGACGGGCATGGCGATGCCGGTAACCTTGCCATCGACCAAGCGGTGAAGCCCGTAGGCGGTGGGATCTTCCAGCGACTTTGACATATCGGCGCCGGTCATGACGCTCACGCCTTCGCGGCACATGGCCTCGGCGAGACCTCCGGCGGGCACATCGCCCCAGGTCAGGATAATTTGCGCGCGTGGGTCGAGCAGCGAGGCGCCAATCGCAAAGGCGTTGATCTCGCTGAGTGCGCCCGAGGCGAAGACCGACGCGTGGTAACCGATGCGGTGGTTGTCCGCCATGCTGGCCGCAAGGGCGCCCAGCAGAAACTTGGCCTCGTACATCTTGCCAAAGTACGAACGGACGCTTTGATGGGGAAGGCCGATAGAGCAGTTGAGGAACCGAACCCGGGGATACTCAACGGCAGCCCTGAGCGTGTATTCCATCAGGCGGTGCGAGGTCGAGAAGATGACGTTTGCTCCATGTTTGACAGCCGTTTCCACGGCGGCGTAGAACACATCCGGATCGTGACAGTCCTCGAACGCCTCGGTGCGCACGATACCGCCAAAGTGCTCATCGAGATACTGACGCCCTTGGTCGTGCAGGCTGTCCCAGCTCGACGTCGCACAGGGGAACTCATGGATAAAGGCGATGCGCAGGGGGTTGGCCGTCGAGTAGACGGTCTTGCCCATAAAGAAGTTGAGCACGCCAGAGGTGGACTTGGCGGGCGTCTCCTCCTCGTCGACGCTCGGTGCTTCGACAAGATCGACCTTGTCCTCGTCATTTTTGCCGGCAATGACCAGCTCGCGCCAGATCTTGCACAGGCGGTTTACGACGATATCCGTTGGCGTATCCAGCAGGCGGTCCTGGTTGTACACATTGAGGTAGACGAGCATGGCGTCGGCGGGCGTAATGTCCAGGTGATCGCCGCCTGCGCGAAGGTAGGCGCGCTTAAAGAGCAGGAAGGTGTGGCGCAGGTAATCGACCTTTTTCTGCGGCCATTTTTCGATAAGGTTCTGACCGAGCATCTTCGCGAGCGTTTCGTAGCTTCCCTCACGCGAGAACTCGATCTCGTATAGGGGGCAGACGCGCCAAAACGCGCAGAACTCGCCGTACAGGCGGCTTTCGACGGAATCCCATGTGCCGGGGTAGAGACGGGTGACCTTGGCCGAAACCGTCGGGGCGTCTAGGAATTTGAGGACACTGACGCGTTTGTTGCCTTCTTGGACATAGAACCGATGCATGAACTCGGTGACGATGACGGGGTCGCGATAGCCCTCGGTCACCTGGATGTCGTAGAGGTTGGACCACTTGCGGGCGAACTCGGTGCTAAACGGAAGCAGGGGCATAAAGTTACACGAAAAGGCGGACTGACGGCCCTTGGTGACCGTGCCGACGACCATTTCGAGCGGAATATCCCGCAGGCCGACATTCTCTCGCTGACCTAAGGGGAGCTGAGCAACCAAGCTATCGAGGTCCGTAAGGTATGGATGCTCGCTTTGGCTAATGGCGCGTCGACGTCCTTGCTCGCCGCGCTTGCGTGCTTGACGATAGGCCTCTTCCATAATGTTGCTCCCTTAGTCGTTTAAACAACTATATGAACCATGGTACCACGAATGAAAACCACTACAAAGATGCCTGACCCCTTTGCGGTGGTTTAGGCGATGATGGGGGCGATGGCGCGGATGCAGGCGTCGGCAGCGGTGAAAGTGGTGCTGTCGTCGCTGACGATAAAGATGATCTTTCCTTTGATGCCAAAGTCGCCGATTTCGCTAAAGAGCACGTAGGGCTCTTTGTCAAAGCCCGAGATGGGCGAGACGGCCGTTTTGGTTGCGCTCGTGAGCTCGTCTGCCAGCACGTCAAGGGAAGCCCACTTAGACGTGTCCTTTACGGCAACGGGCACGGCCACGCGTCCAAAGGGCATCAAATGCACGAGCGTGTTCTTGGAGATGTTGGAGTTGGGCACAATGATGGTCTGTCCACAGGCATCCTCAATCGTTGTATGACGCCAAGTGATGTCTTGGACCACGCCGGATACGCCGCCGACCTCGATATTGTCGCCGGGTTTGATGATGCCCATAAAGGTCACTTGCATGCCGCCGATAAGGTTTGACAGCGTGTCCTGAAAGCCGAGCGAGATGGCGATGCCGCCGACGCCAAGAGCGGCGACGAGCGCGTTTGCGTTAATGCCAAAGCAGTTGTCGAGGATAAAGCTGCCGCCAATCATCCAGATGACGGCGCGCGCGATGTTGATGAAGATACTTGATGCCGGAAGCGGGTTATCGTCTCGGTTAAGCAGATGGTTCAGGGTCTTGGATACGACCTTGGCGGCGACGGCGGTGCCTATCGCCAAGATGACGGCCCAGATGATGTTGTGGACCCACCGTTGCTCAAAGAAATGAAGAATCGGCTCAAACAATTCCATGTAGGGAAAACCTCCTAATGATCGTCCAACCATGATACCCACCAAGAAGCCCGTCCGATCAAATTCGGACGGGCTTCTGTGCTCGATATAAGGTTTACGCGGCGGGGCTGCAAGGCCCGGCGGTGTAGCTTAGCGTCGACGCTTCCAGATAATGCCGAGGATGATGACGATGATGCCGTCATCTCCCCCGCGGAAAAGGCACGCGCCAGCTACTGCCAGCGTGCGGTCTCCCGTTGCGGCGAGCTTACCGCTCGTCTTCTTGGTGCTGACCTTCGTGGTCGTCGTGTCCGTCTTAGGCGAGGGCTTAGGCGTCGGGGCCGGTGTGGGCGTGGGGTCCACGGCTACGGAGCCGAAGCTGATGGTGCCGGCGAGCCCGGCCATCTTGCTCTCCCAGCTGTCTTGCCCGATCAGCGCCCTCAGCGCCGCCTCGCACGTGCCCCACTCGGTGTACTTGGTGGCGTGTGCAAAGGTGGGAAAGTCGGTCGTGTTGGTAATGATGTAGTTGTTGGTGGCGACGGTATAGGCCTTGGCGGGGTCGAGCGTGCTGCCGTCCTTGGTGAGTGTGGCACTCACAATGCGCTTGCCTTCGGGCTGCGTCCAATCAATCGTCACGTTGATACCGCCAAAGGAGAGAACGCTGCCAGAGTCATCGCGCCACTTGTACTTGTCTTGCGCCTCCTGCTCGGTGTGACCGGCCGCCACATAAGCCTGCTGAAGCTCGTAGCTGTCGTTGCAATCGTCGCTAATTTGTAGCGAGTGCTCGAGCGCTGCGAGGAAGTCCGCGCCGGTCATGGTCCAGGTCTCCACGGTGTTGCCGTAGGGCGAGATAGCGATGACGTTGCCGGCGGGCACGTTGGCCGCCGCGATGCCGCCGCGGATGCCGCCAGCGTTTTCGATAGCGAGGTCCGCGCTCGTCAGGGCAAGATAGGAGCCGCAAATCACATGGCCGATGGTCTGGGCCTTGGTGGTGTCGCCCTCCTTACTGGGGCGGAAATCGGTGGTGCGCACCATTTCCCAACCATGCGTGCCTGCGGCGTCCTCGCCGTAGAAATAGTTGGTGGTGGATGTGCCGAGCACCTTGTTCGATTCGTTTTCAAAGGCCTTGTCGAGTGGCTTGATCTTGTTGCGGACGTCTTCAAGGCGGCTTTGGTAATCGGAGCCCTTGTCGGGGTCTGCCAAAAGGTCGTTGACGTTCTTGGCGGTGTAGGGCTTCTCGTCGCTGCCGTCTGCAGGGACCGTGACCGTGTCATCGTCGGTCGTCTCGGTGCCATTCGTGTCGTACTTGTACGGAATGGAAAGCAGCCCCACCTCGGCAAAGGCGCTGCCTGCCTCAACAACGTGGATCGTCTTGCCGTCGGCTCCCGTCACCTTCTCGTTAAGGTTGATGTGCTCGTGGCCTGCGATAAGGGCATCGACGCCACGGAGTCGCATGGCAAAGGTCTTGGCGTCGAGCGTGTGTGCGATACACACAACAACATCGCAGCCCTCCTTGCGCAGCTGCTCTGCCTCGGTATTGATGGCGTTCGCGGCACCCGAGAACGACGTACCCGCGACCAGGTCCGCGCGCAGCGAGGAACCTAGCGACTCATCCATGGCTCCGACGACGCCGACCTTGATTTTGTAGTCGAATGTGGAGTGATCCTCGCTATCCTCCCAGGTGCGATCGAGCGTCTTCGTGATGCTCGAGCTCCATACGCCGCTCGTAGACTTTGCGTTCGCGCAGAGCATGGCGAAGGGCGTGCCGGTGGTGCTGTAGCCGGTCATGGTGCGGAGCTTGTCCGCGCCGTAGCTCCAGTCGTGGTTGCCTGGCGTGGTCGCATCGTAGCCGTCGGCGTAGAAGGTGTCCATGAGCTCGGCGATGCTCTTGCCCTCGCTCATGGTGGCGAAGGACTGTCCGTGGAAGGTGTCGCCCGCATCGAGCAAAAGATCGGGGGCGTTGCCCTGGGCGCTATAGAGAACGCCAGTCCGTCAAAGCCCACAGTGCCGGTGCCCTTGCTTTCGTTGTAGCTGTACTTGTAGCTGCGATCATCCTTAAGAAAACAAAACCGTTCTCCGGTAAACCGGCTCCGTTCGTAATGGAGCTTCCACAGTATCATATTCCGCAGGTTAAAACAGTTCTCCTTCATGTATGGGAAAGGCTGAAAGGCTTCATCATCAAAGCTGGTACGATCCTGTTCCTTGCCTGCGTAGTAATGTGGTTCCTTGGTGGATTTGGATTCACAGATGGTGGATTCGGTATGGTAGAAGACAGCGCAGACAGCCTTATGGCAGCAATCGGTGGTGTGATCGCTCCGATCTTTGCTCCACTTGGATTCGGTGAATGGCAGCCGGTAGCAGCTTCTATCTCCGGTTTTACAGCAAAAGAAGCTATCGTATCTACAATGGGTGTCCTGGCTAACGTAGCTGGTGATACAGAAGATGCAGTAAACGTTGCAGCAGGTGTTGCAAGCTGGTTCCCGACAGGAATCGCAGCTTTCTCCTTCCTGATGTTCAACCTTCTTGATTCTCCTTGCCTTGCAGCTATCGCAACAATGGCAAAAGAAATGAACAGCAGAAAATGGTTCTGGTTCGCAATTCTTTTCCAGAACATCTTTGCTTACGTTGTTTGCCTCTGCTTCTATCAGATCGGTTCCTTTGTAACTGGTGGAGCATTCGGTTTCGGAACTGTAGTAGGATTCGTAGTACTTATTGTAATGCTGTTCCTGCTGTTCAGACCGGACCCGTACAAAGATCAGAAAGTTTATTCTAAACGTTCTGTACAGGCATAATAAAAAATGTAATAATAAGGGGGCTGGATACAGAGATGTGTCCGGCCTCTGTTTGATTCGAAACCGATGACTGGCAGTACTTGATGAAGAGAGGATGAGTGAAATGCTGGCAAATATTATTATAATGATTCTGATCCTTGGATATTGTGCATTTATCATTTATAAAAGTGTAAAGAATACCAAAGAAGGTAAACATACGGGGTGTGCCGGATGCAGTGGAAACTGCGGAAGCTGCGGTGGATGTAGCGGGGCAGCTTTTCATAAGAACACCGCGCAGTCTTCTAAGAATCGTTTGAAATAGGAGGCACTAATATGGGAAATTCAACAGGATCCACAATGTACATGTTTGGTGCGGTCATTGTTATTTATATTGTAGGAATGCTGATCTATCAGGGGGTTCAGTGGATCAGGAAAAAAAGGGAACAGAAAAAAGACGAAGAATTCAGAAGAGGTGACAAATAGTGGTAGATATAATTATAGTACTGATCGTAATTGTTTTGCTTGGGTTTGCACTGAAGGGTTCTATCAAACATTTTAAAGGAGAAAGCCCATGCTGTGGAGGCGGCGGTGGAGAGATCGTTCTCGATATTCCGGATAAAAAACTTGAGAATCCGATACTTGGAAAGAAGGTTCTCAAAATTTCCGGTATGCACTGCGAACATTGCGTAAAGGCTGTCACAGAGGCAATCAATAAGATCGATGGAGCAGCTGCAAAAGTAAATCTTTCTGAGAACGAAGCAGTCGTTTCTTATGATCGCGAACTTGATGACGAACAGCTTAGAAAAATCGTCAAGGATGCAGGTTACAGAGTCGTAAGCATCAAATAATTTATAATATAATGAAGGAAATATCATTTCCCGGATCCCGTGGCATATGAAGCTGCGGGATTTTTTTCTGCGCATCTCGCAGCAAGAATGCAGAGGCATTATTGAAGTGATTTCTTGAAGTGGTTCCCTGTATAAAAAACAGATTTTCTGCATAAGCTGATAATAAAATTTGCAGACAGCTACAGGAAAATCATCTGAGCTGAGTGGAGGTTGCATTATGTGGGGATTTTTTACGGCATTGATCTCGGGAGCGCTGATGAGTATTCAGGGTGTTTTTAATACAGAAGTGACGAAACAGACCAGTTTATGGGTATCAACGGGATGGGTGCAGCTCTCAGCATTTATGGTCTGCGTGCTGGCATGGATATTTACAGGAAGACAGAGTGTTTCGGCATTATGGCAGGTAGATAATAAATACACGCTTCTTGGCGGAGTGATCGGGGCATTTATTACAATTACTGTTATTCAGAGCATGGGGGCACTTGGGCCTGCAAAAGCAGCTATGCTGATCGTCATTTCCCAGTTGATCGTGGCGTATGTAATTGAACTTTTGGGAATGTTTGGAACAATGCAGCAACCGTTTGAGTGGAGAAAGATTCTGGGAATGCTGATCGCGATTGCCGGCATTGTGATTTTTAAATGGGAATAATAAAGTTATCATGCACAGGAATAAATAAAGTTTCCTATTGTAAATCTACCGGGAATTCGTTAAAATAAGACATGGTTAAGTATGAGAATCGGGGAGGTCTGCCGTAATCCTACGGAGGGAAGTGAACCGAGATCATGAAAGTAAATTTTTACAGTCTGATATTGAGCATATTTTTTCTGGCAGGTTTGTCAGGAATGAGCGGATGTCAGAAAAACAAAACAGAAATAATGCTGGACGGACAGGATACTGTATCAGAATCAGAAACACAGGATGATACACAGGCTGGGAATGATGCAACAGAGGATCTGGCGGAAGCAAAAATATCAGCAGAAGCGGAGCTATCGGAGATGCCGGTGGAGACAGAGCCGGAAATGATTTTTGTGGATGTCTGCGGAGCAGTAATGAATCCGGGAGTTTATGAACTGGATGGGAGCAGCCGGGTTTTTCAGGCAATAGAGGCGGGTGGGGGGGTTTTTCCGGGAGGCGAGGGCTCCTCAATA
>OGUP01001453.1_pt1 | contig 13303 bp, 10 predicted proteins | sample 1553661 | NCBI WGS metagenome assembly OGUP01 (sample SAMEA2580026, study PRJEB22360) | human gut metagenome | biome: human gut; feature: human-associated habitat; material: faeces | place: Denmark | collected 2008/2010
TTTCCGGTTGAGCTGCGGCTGCGGCGAAATGCCTTCCGGATTGTGACACCAGGCGCAACGCAGCGGGCAGCCTTTCATGAAGACGGTCAGCCTTATGCCCGGTCCGTCGTTGATGGCAAATTCCTTAATGTCGAAAATGAGGCCGGTGGTCATTATGCTTCCGCATCCTCCCATTCGTCAATTTTTCTTTGCGAACGTTTCCAAGGTCTTCGTTTCAGTTTGTTTACGTTTCGGCAGTAGCGACAGCAGGAAAGCGGCGTTTTCAGATAATTCAAAATTTCTTCGGGAGAGGAATAAATAATGTCGATGCCGGTTTCGACCGGGAGTTCCGTGTTGAAATAGCGGTTGTAGTAATCCATATAACAGGCTGTCGGACAGGTATAGAGTTTTGAGTTCCTGAGAATGTAGCAACAGCCGAATTTGGACTTGCAAGCGTGAAAATTTTCTTCAATCTGTCCGTTGCCGCTGCGATCCATCCAATGCAGAAATTCGTTGCCGTTAATCAGCGTTTCAATTCTGATTTCGTTGCGGAGACATAAATCGACAACTTCGGAAAAGTTTTTCATGACAGGATATTTGGTAATTTTGAAGGCAATTTTGTTTTTTCGGCAGGCTTCCCAGAATTCGTCGGGCATTTTGGTCAGAAGAATGCCGTTTGTATGCAGGCAGATGAAAGTTTGGGGCAGAATTCGGCGAGTAATGTCGAAAATTTTGACAATTTGCGGGTGAAGAAGGGGTTCGCCTCCCATCAGGTCTATTTCGCCGACGTTGAACTTGTGTGCCAGGATGGTCAAATCCTTTTCATAGTCGGACGGATTGAGGATAAAGTTGTCGGCCAAAGTGCAGAAGTGTGAGCAGCTTTCGCAGTTGTTGTTGCATTTGTCTACCAGATGAAGCGACAGAAAGGGCAAAAAGGCTTTTCCCTTTTTGGGTTTGGACGTTTCGACAAGCTTGCCGATGATTTTTTCTTCGTTGCACAGAATGGCGTTGATTTTGTTCAGCAGTTCCTGATTGGAAACCTGCTGGCGGAATTTCATGCGGAAAAACAGAAGATGTACGATTTTGTGGTTTTTTCTGTTCTTTACGGAAAAGATTTTTTCGATGAGTTTCATTTTGTTGTCCATTTGTTCTATAATGTCAGCGGATGTTGCGCAGTTGTTTCTTTATTCTTCTGATTTTGCGAAGCTTTTGGTGTAATGCTTCGGCTTTTTTCCGGTAGTGCCGCCGTTTGGCGCCCCAAAGGAGTTTGGATAGCATTTTGCAGCGGTAATATCGAAAACGGACGGCGGAGGCATTTGACAGAAGCATTGTCTGTTCCTGAAGCTGTTTGAGTTCAGTTTCCATTTTTTCCTTTTCGCTTTTCAGTTGTTTGTTTAAAAGCGCGTTTTCTTTAATTTTGATGTCCATATAGTTTTCAAAGTCGGTGTACTTTATCGGATTTGAAACAGGGGAAGACATTGCATCTTTTAGCCAATTAATTGCATACCCCCCCCATTTCTCTAAAAGGTTGTTTGCTTCGGTAAAGTCAATCGGTTTCATAACGTCAGGCGAGCTGAAGATGTGTTGCGGGTCTGAAAAAATCCGGTTGTTGAGTTTAAGGCAGTCGAAAATCCGGTAACGCAGAGAACCGCGGAAATTGTTGATGAAAGAAATAAACTGCCTGTTGAATTTTACGGCAAAACAGGTTCCGTGGTATGAATCGGTTATGACAAAGGAGGCGTGTTTGTACAGATACAAAAATATTTCGGGCGTGACGTTTTCAAGATAGTCCATTTCGCAGGGTCTGCGATGCTTTTCTTCTAAGTTTGGAATGTTTATGATTTGCAAGCTAAATTTGTCGGCAATGTAGCGAACGGCTTCTTCTTTTTCCTTGCTCATGTCAAGCATGTAGGTCAACAGGTAGGGTGAGGAAATGTCCGATTTTGTGTCACCGATTACCTTGTCGTAATCTTCCGGAGATAACATAAGGGTCGGGTCGATTACTTCGTCGGCCGTTATGGCAAAAATATTTTCGCACAGATTGGCGGTTTTTTCCCTCAGGGCAATGTGACTGAAACGTTTCAGCAAATATTTTCTTTTGATAATATCCGTTTCTTTTTCATTATATTCGTCGTGTCCGAAAGACGTTGCAAAAGCGATTTTTTTCTTCTGATTTTCAGCGAAATCGAGAAAAGAATAATTTAAATGCAGGCAGGGATTGAAAATCTGATCCGATCCGACGACAAACGTGCCGCAGCGGCTGTTAAGACGAATCATGTCTTCTTCGTCGGCATAAATTCCCGATATGTTATAGTGTTTTCGGGCAAAGTTCATCGGAATGGTGTTGCCGAGGGGATATCCGGGCCAGACGTCGGCCGGTTTTTGCAGCATTAAAACGGAAAAGCCGAGTTTTTCCAAAAGCCGGTTAACGGCGTAGGCAACTAAAATCGCGCCGTAATTCAAGGCGAAGAAAGTGGTTATTAAGCAAACGTCATATCGGCCTTTTTGTATAATGTCAGCGCTTTGCCGATAAGAATATTTCTTTTGCAGGGCAAAAAACCTGTTTCGGTCTGGATGAAGTTTCAGTCCGAAGCGAATATGGCCGTTATTATAATCCGGCTTTAGGCTGATTTTCTGTTTCCGGGGCAAGTTCAGGACATTGAAGAGTTTTTTTCCTTTGTCGTTGTTTAGCAGTACGAAGGACAAGCCCTGATTGTCGTTGATGTCGCTTTGATATTTATCTATTCCCCACCAGTCGCCGAGGGTTATGTCCGCGGGTCTGGGAAGTTTTGAGTGTTTGCAGTTTTCACAGGACGGTCTCATCAGGGCGGTGTTGTGAAACATTTTGGTATAGTCATCAGACACGATTTCGTTTCCGTCTTTCAGAGAGAATGTACAGTGAGAACAGGACCAGCCGATTTTTTCCTTGTTTCGAAAGTTGATGCCGGTAATTTTTTGATGCGGAAAAGTTTCACGTAGATATTTCTTCCAAATTCCGGGGGAGGGTGTGCCGTGGCAAAGAATGTCAACTGTAAACAGCTTTTCATATTTTTTTCCCAGAAAAGAATATAAGCCGGCAATTTGGCAGGGGCAGCCGCTGAATAAAACTTCTTTACCTGCATCGAGAAGCTTTTTCGTTTCTCGGTAGCAGTTTTCGGTGTCGCTTTGGACATATTTGGAACCGCGCAGTTTGGCCAGGTCCTGTTTGTTGTCGATAATGATGTGGCGGACGCTCCAGTCTTTGTCGAAAGCGGCGCCGCAGACATAACCGCCTTTGTCGATAATATGTTCGGCAAGCAGGCTGAAAATGCCGCCGGACGAGCTTTTCATGCGGATTTCGTCTTCGGCCATGGCCGCATAACATTCCGGTTCTGTCGTATTTTCATATCTGACATTCAATGCCGGGCAGGCCTTGGCGCACAAACCGCAGTCGGTGCAGAGGTTTTCGTCAATTGCCGGCGCGAGAAAACCTTCCTCGTTTTCCCTCATGCTGATTGCTTTGACAGGGCATTTGTTTGCGCAGGCGCCACAGCCGCAGCAGTCCTGACTTTTTACCCGGCAGAGGATGTTTTTTTGCATAGTCCGTCGTTCCTATTTTTTCAGTTCCAGGTATTTTTCCCAGAAAGCCAAAGTTGAAAACTCCTTATGCGCCTGGACGAAGTCGTCATGAAGCCTGTCATAATTTTTATCGATTTGCCTGAGCAGTTTAAAAAATTCTTTGTTATAGCCGCGGATTTTTCTGCGGTCGAATTTGCGGACGGTAAATTTGCCGGTAAACAGGTTGCAGACTTTTACTTCTTTGGCAAGGGTGAAGTCTTCGACTGGCGGATACCATTCGGTTGTTATGCCGCGCTTTTTGAGAAGCTTTTTGGGGCAGAGAAAGCCTTTGCCGGTTAGTTTATATAAGAGCTTTCGCCACTTTTTTACGTGAACTTTGTGGTTCTTTGCCTCGGACAGTTCGTTTTCTGTCGCATTTTCATAAATAGTCTGTTTGGCAATTTTATTGACTTCGGCAAACTGTTTTTCGGGGTTTTCACGGAAAACAGCGCTGCCGCACAGAATATCTTTCATGGCTTTGATTAGCAAATCAAGAGATGCGTAGTCATAAGTTGCCGTCAGGTACTTTAACCGCTGAATGAGGTATTCCTTAAAATGTTTTTTGAAATCGGCGGTATACAGAACATTGATGAAAAACATGTTTCGGGGCAGATAGTAATAGTCTGCCGGTTTGGATACGCGCCAAATAAAGGGAGCGTGCCAGACGCAAATCCCGTTTATGGATATATGATGCCTGCCAAAATTCCGCCAGCTCCATTCCACGTCATCTCCTCTGAAAAAAACGGGAGCCGGGAGACCGTTTTTTTGTGCAAGAGAGATATCGAAGCAGTGAAACCACCATGCGGTGTCAACTTTGCGGGAGGCGTCATTAAATATTTCTGCCGGGATTTGATTTATTTTCAAAACGTTATCATATTTCAGTTCCTGCCCCCGGTGAAAAGCCTCTACCCATAAGCCGCTTTGCAGAGCCAGGTTTTCAAAAAAATCGGATTTCCGGTACAGGTCAAGCATGGCGCCGTTGATGAAGGCGTCCTTATATTCTTCTTTCAGGTAGTCTGACAGAGTCAGTGTACGGTAAAAAGATTCCGGAAAAATTTCGACGTCGTCGTCCATGAACAGTACCCGGGTGTAGCCGGCATTGAGTTTCATGACTTCAATCAGGCCGCGGGTAAAGCCGCCGGCACCTCCGGCATTCATGTTCGGGTAAATTGTGACGTTTTCCGAATTTAACGCGGCGGGAAGGGTTTTGCCGTTGTCGGAAACAAAGAGCTTTATTTTGTCTTTGAGCTGCGGATTGTCGCGCAGGAAGTTTTCAAACTTGGCGATGTTTTTGTTAATGTAGTCTTCGCGCCTGAAGGTGCAGGTTACGACGGCCAGCTTGTTTTGGCGGCGCGGTGCCTTGTCCGTGCACCAGGCGCCGGATTTAAAAGTTATCGGGCGGTTTTGGTCTTCAATGATTGTGAAAAAAAGCCCTTCGTATTTTTCGGCATTGTCGATTTTCAGACAGACGTTGTTTTCGCAGTCCGTATCCAGCAGGAGGTCGTCCAGCCGTTCAAAGGCAAAGTTCCGGTTGCTGCCGGTAACCTGCAGCCTGTATTTTCCCTGAATGTCCAAATGCAGGTAAATGTTGCCGAGATCGCAGTAAAAATAATGCTTTTGGGCGGCAAACATGTTCATCCAGGTATTGAACTTATAGATGTTTACTTGCTTCAATATGCCGTCAAGACGGCAGGTGCCTTCTTCGCGGTTGATGAACAGTTCCTGATAATCAAGAAAATCCGACGCCGGCATTACAATTCTGGCCAGTTCATTAATGTTCTGCATTGTCTTCTCCATTTTCTGCGGCCGTGCAGCAAGACCGTATAAATCTAACGTACGTTTGACTTACGCTGGACGAAGAAAAAGACAACCCGATAAGATGTGGATAATAGCAATAATCCCTTTGTGGTTTAATTTTCGTTTATGTATGTTTGATTCAAACGTACGTTAAATTTATACAAAGCGGGTATTGCGGGCTTGGGATACAATGAAAAAGAATTTTAGGGTGTTTGAAAAGTCTGACGACGACGGATTTCATGTTATATATCGTATGCTTGGCTTAAAGCTGAAAGTTTTTAATGTGAAAGCGTCGTTAAGAGATCTGAGAGAACAGGTCGAAGATTTAAAAAGTCGTATTAACCGGGATAATGCCGATTTGGTGGCGGCAATGTGGGAAACATATGGCTGTACGGACTTTTTGCTGAAACATTTTGATTTTATAAGCCATTCGCGCTTTGCCTGGCAAAGTTACTTCTGCCATTTTTGGCTGATCTGGTTTTCCTGTTTGCTGGAAAGCGGCCAGATTGAAAAGGCCGAGCGTATGATTGACAGGTTTTTGGCATATCGGAACGGCCGCCTTGATGAATTTGAACGTTTTTTGCCGGTTTCCAAGTATATGTTTGATCGGGGAATATACAACGAAAGGGTAATGATGGCGGCAAAAGTTCACGAGGCTTTGGAAAAAAGCAGGGCCGAAGATCTGTTTAAAAATCTGCTGGAGGGAAAAAAGGTGGCAGTTGTGGGTAATGCACCTTCGGAAATAGGCAGAAAAAAAGGTGCTGAAATTGATGCGCATGATTTGGTTATCAGATTCAACAATTATCGTCTGAAAGGTTTTGAAAAGGATTATGGCTCCAAAACCGACATTTGGGTGCGCGGCAGCGGCGGCAGTGATGTTGAGGACAGAACCGAACCTTATAGGCTGGTTGCCTGGGAAGCCGACTATGACCACTGGCGGGTTGCGCATAATCATCTTGACATTTTATACCGGCAGCTTTGTGAGGGACAAAAAATTTATAATTTTGACTGGGCATGTCATATGTCTCTGAGAAAAGCCAGCGGCGTAGATTTTCCGACGACGGGAATGGTGTTGATTTGGGAAATTTTCAGAAAGTTTGGAAATTTTAATAATGTTGATTTTTATGGATTCAGCTTTTGCCAGGATAAGTTTGATACATATGCAACCCATTATTTTAATGACAGAACCGAGGCCGAAGCCAAAAGAAGATCTCGTGTGCACCGCTTGGACAAGGAAGCGGAATTTTTGCAGAGGCTGGTAAACGGAAAAGGAAATTTTGATGAGAATTAGAGCAATGTCCGACTTAAAAAATCTTTTGCACTTTCTGCGTCTGCTGGTCTTGCGAAACAGGAAAAAAAGTTTTGAAAAAGTCCGGTCGGTTCGTTTTATAACTTTCAGGCGTTTTTTTCCCGACGGCGGCGCGGGAGGCGGCGGAGCCGTTCAGTCTGCCAACCGGGTGTTGTTTGGTTCTGAGCTTAACGGCGTTTCGCTGAAATATTCGTTTTATGAGGACAACCGGTTTTCGACGGATCGCAAAAACGAGTTGTGGGATTTGTTCGGTGCAGCTGAGTTTGTGCGGTTAAAAACTAAAGATGACCGGGAGACGGCATATATAACCCATGATTACGGCAGCGCTTTCGGTTTGTATTTGGCCGGTAAGAAATATGTTCTTGTTTCTCATATTCAGGGAGCCAGAATTGAAGAAAAAATAAATTTTGGAGAGAAGTTTACTTTTGTGTCCCGAAAGATTATTCAGGCCAGTGAAAAACTTGCATTTGCTCATGCTTTGTGCGTGTGTTTTCCGTCTGAGGGAGCTTATGACTATTTTGCCGGCAGCCGCTATAAGATTATTCGGTCCGGCCAATTTAAAAAAGGCCGTGTTCTGTATAATACATTGTATGCGGCGGGAAACATGTTGCCGGTTTCCGGCATTACACAGGATGATAGCTGTACAACTTTTTTGTCGGTAGGTCAGCTTACAAAGGCCAAAGGACTTGACCGGAATCCTTTGTTCCTTGAAGCTTTCTTAAAAAAGACGGCAGGAAAGGTGCGTTATATTATGGTTGGCAAAGGGCCGTTGGAAGCGGCAGTCAAAACAGAACTGGACCGGTTGTCCGGTTTATATGATAATTTCAGCTATATACACCTGAAGGGCTGTTCCTATGCGGAAATGCAATATTTGCAGAATATAACAGACGTTTATCTTATGCTGCACAGAATTTCGATATTTGATCTTACAACGCTGGAAATGATGAACAAGTCAAAATGCGTCGTTTTGTCAGATGTCGGGGGAAATCCGGAGTTTAACCGGGACGATAATATCATTTTGGTTAAGAACGACGATTATGAAGCGGGCAGTTCCGCTTTGCTTGGTTCTGATATAAAAATGTTGGGAAACAAGAATAAGCGCGTTTATGAAAAATATTTTTCAAACCGGAATTTTGCGGAGAGCTACGGAGCCGTTCTTGAAGAATTATTGGGAGATTAGGCTATGGGCGGATTTGAGGCTGTATATGAGAAAATAAAAGCCTACTCGGAAATGACCAAAAGCGAGTGTGCGTTTATTTATGATTTATGCCAGGAAAGGAAACCGAAAAAAATTGTAGAAATAGGCGTTTCTTCGGGAGCCGGTTCTCTTTTGCTTTTGGAAGCAACAAAAGAGAGCGGAGCTTTACTTTATTCCGTGGATATCGGCGGGAAATATTATCGTGACCGTAACGAAAACATTCCGCTTGAAAAGCGGCGGGAGGTTGGCTTTCTGTGTGAAGAAGCGGATTGTTTCCATAAAAGGTGGTCTTTGAAAAAAAAACTCAACCATTGCAGACTGTGCGGCAGATATAGGGGCGGGGATTGATATGGTTGTTTTAGATGCCGCCCATGGACTTCCCGGAGAAGTTTTAGATTTTCTTCTGATTTTGCCCTGGGTTAATGTCGATTGCGTGTTTGTTGTTCATGACATTAATATACAACTTTATTTTGAGACCAGATCGCAGGCTCCGAGAGTGCTTATCAATACCGTTCGGGCAGAGAAATTTTATCCAAGAACAACGGAATATGCGTATGGTTTGCCCAATATAGGCGCTTTTATTCCGAATCACGATACCCGTAAAAGTCTTGACGATTTGTTTAACGTTCTTCTTATGTCCTGGGTTACTTTATTGCCGAAAAGCAAGTTGGCAAAGGCAAGGGAAGTTTTGGCCGCGAATTATTCGGAAGAGAATGTATCGGTTTTTGATATTGCCGTGAGACGCAACTACCCGGACAGGAAAGCATCTTCTGCTTCAAAGAAAGACGTGAAGCCCGTAAGAGCACGGAGCAAACTGTTTGGCGTGAAAATCTGCGAAAAGCACAGAGTTGTCTCGGTTTTTGGCATCAGGTTTAAGTTTCGGACAAAAGGCAAGGCCTGAGATAAACGGGAAGGATTGCGGATGGCTGACTGGTTATATTCGTTTGACGTCTGGGATACGCTGATTACGCGGCGGACCGCTTCGGCACATGGAATTTTTGCCATAATGCAGGATAAAATTTGTAATGATGTTTCTTTTCGTCAAACAGATATTTTTTTCCGGCAAAATTTTGCTTCAATCAGGGTTGATACGGCGTTGTTTTTGAAGAAAGCTAACAAATCTCGCCATGGACACAGTGAAATAACATTGGAGGAAATATATCGTTTGATTGCCAATAACTTTCGTTTGTCCGAAACATTATCGGAAAAACTGGTAAATCTTGAACTGGAAACGGAATATCGTAATGCCGTACCGATTTATGAGAATATTGAAAAGGTTCGGAAGCTGCTGAAGGAAAAAGCGCAGGTTATTCTTGTTTCGGATATGTATTTGACTGCAGAGCAGATACGTAAAATTTTGTTGCAGTTTGACGATGTTTTTAACGATATTTCGATTTTTGTTTCGGGTGAGTTGAAACGGAGCAAAGAGCGCGGGGATCTGTATCGGCATATAAAGGATTTTTATAGGGCGGATTACAGAAAGTGGCGGCATTGCGGAGATAATTTGAAGACTGATGTCGATAATGCGAGGGCGTTGAGGATAAATGCAGATTTTTTTGCGCCAAAAGTTTTGAAATCTTATGAGAAAACGTTGCTTCGAAGCGGCAATACACTTGAATTTCAGGCATATTTGGGATGTTCGCGGCTGTTGAATGATTCCGCCTCCGAAGATTCCATTTACGGTTTCGGAGTATCGTTTTCCGGGGCAATCTTATATTCTTATGTCAGCTGGCTGTTAAACATTTCGTCAGGTGAAGGGATAACTGATTTGTATTTTATAGCCAGAGACGGTTTTGTGTTGAAAAAAATTGCCGATGTTATTATTGCTGCCAAAAAACTTAGTCTGAGAACGCATTATTTTTATGGTTCCAGACTGTCTTTGCGTATTCCGGGCTGCGAGAACATTGATGAATTTATTCGGATGACGTTTGGCGAATATAAGCGCAGTTTTTGTTTTGAGCGGCTGGCTTTGCGGCTGGGAATAGGTTTTGATGTTTTGAAGAAGTATTTTGACGTAAGCAATGCCGATAAATCGGCTAAGCAAGTCGAGATATACGAGAAAGCAGCACTTGCTTCCGACGGTTTGAAGGCGGAAGTTATTGCCGCGCATGAGCAAAACAGGAAACTGCTAAAAAGGTATCTGAGGCAGGAAATAGATTTTGACCGCAAATTTGCGTTTGTTGATTTGTGCGGTTCCGGCAGAACGCAGGATATGCTGGAAAGTATTGTTTCCGAACTTGACGCCGGTCGGAGAATTACAACTTTTTATTTTTATAATTCCGTAAATACCGATTATGAGAAATCCCGGAAAATAACCTATATGACGATTTCCCTCGGCTGTATGCTTTGGCTCGAGGCTCTTTGCCGATGTCCTCAAGGTCAGACTTTGGGATACAGGGAATGTCCGGGCGGCAGGATTGAACCGGTTTTGGAAAACATTGACAATTCTTTGCTTTTGAAGTGGGGACATGAGGAATATCTTTGCGGTATTTTGGATTTTTGCCGCGAAATGAGTTGTTTTGAATACAAGAATAATATTTCCGTTTATTCTTCCAACATATTTAAGAGATATTTTGGTATGTTGCTGTATTCCGAAAACAGGCAATGGGCAGAATTTTTGGGAAGCGTTCCTTTCAGCGAGGTCGGATTGGAGGCGGTCGGCGCTTCTGAAATGGCTAAACCTTATACGTTATGGAATCTTTTTCGCAGTGAGGATAACGATAATTTGAATTTTATAAGAAAGGCGCGAACTCCGAAAATTTATTATCGTATTTGGGAACTGAAACAAAGGCTGCGGAATATTTTTTTACGGATTTGCCGTGGGCGGCGGAAAAACATCGGACGTTAAGGCTTAGTTAAGAGAAAAAGTATATGTTTTCAATGTGCTGATTTTCATGATTCAAGTTTGTCTGCCCGGGTGGAGTGTGTGATGTTGCGAAAGCTGCTGCGGTTCTTTTTTTCGATAAAAAATGAAAAATATCATCGGGTCGTTACGATATTCGGAATAAAAATAAAGTATTTTCGTCCGCTGACGGGAGGCGTTTATTTTTGTCCGGTCTGCAATCGCTACGGCCGGTTTATGGATATGGTCGGCAAGCCCCGGTTCGCGGTCAAGTGTCCTTATTGCCGTTCGCTGGAACGGCACCGGTTCCTGTTTTTTATTTATAAGAAATATTTTTTGAATACCCGTAAGCCGATACGTGTTTTGCATACGGCTCCGGAAAAGTGTATCTGTGATTTGATAGGGCGTTATCCGCTTGTTGATTATGTGCCGATGGATTTGTCGCCCGAGCGTTACAGATTCTGCCGCTGCCGGAAAGAGGATGTTACGAACTTGTCTTTTGCCGACAATACGTTTGATGTCGTTTTGAGCAATCAGGTTATGGAACACATTATGGACGAGAGCAAGGTTTTGACCGAGCTGCTGCGGGTCTTGAAGCCGGGAGGCTTGTTTCTGCTTAATTTCCCCGTCTATATGGGGTTGGAAAAAACTTTTCAGGACAATTCAATCACGTCACCGGAAGAGCGGGAAAAATACTATGGGCAACATGACCATGTCCGGGCTTACGGAAGGGATATTTTCAGCCGGCTGAAAGCGCAGTACAATGCCGAAGTTATTTTTGCGAAGGATTGTTTTTCAAAGCGCCGGCTGGCAAAAATGCGGATTACAAACGAGATGACGGATTTCTGCGTCATTATCAGGAAACAGCCTCCGGCCGGGAGAGCGGCGGACATCAGTCTTCCCCGTTGAAAAAGGAGTTTATCTGATATTGGAGGTTTTCCGAAAAACTGACCGGATCGGAAATCTGGTTTTGAAGATTCTCCAGTTTCTTGTAGCCGATGCTCTGTCCGTCGGCGACGTCGACCAGAACAATCTCCAACGGCTGATTCAAGTCGTAGGTTTCGATGAAGTTATATTCGTCGTCATTTTGGTAATTAATCAGAAACAGGCTGTATTTGTTCTGATAGTTCCGGTTGTAGACCTGTTCTATCAGTTCAATGGTCTGCGGGCACTGGAAGCAGGGATCGTTGTTGAAAAAGACGTAAATTATCGGCTTGTCATAATTCGGATAGGCTTCGTCGAAATATTCCTGCAGATTCTGGTTCGGGTTGTAAGCCCCTTCGTATGTCAGTTCGGCATGCAGGGGAATGGCCAGCGCAACCATAATCATAAAAGCCCACAGAAGTTTTATCATCTTTTTTCTCCGCATCGTGTTGAAACTCACAGCGGAGAGCAGGCATCCTTTAACCAGTTCTTTTCGCTTGCGTTCAGGAACGGCGAGAGCCGTTCATAAACCTGTTTGTGATAGTTGTTCAGCCAGGATATCTCTCCGCTGCTCATTAAATATTTATTAACCGGTTGTTTATCAACGGGGCAGAGCGTCAAAATTTTAAATTCCAGAAAATCTTTCGCAAAATCAGTCTGTTCGCAGGCAGCAACCCGGACAAGGTTTTCGATGCGGATGCCATAGGCGCCTTCTTGGTAATATCCCGGTTCGACAGAAAGAATCATGTTTTTGCGCAGGGGATATGAAGAGCTGTACATGCCGATATTCTGAGGCCCTTCGTGGACATTGAGAAAACAGCCGACGCCGTGGCCGGTGCCGGGTTTGTAGTCTTTGCCCTCGTTCCACATCGGGCTGCGGGCAATCTTGTCCAGCGACATGCCGTCGGTGCCGTCGATAAACTTTTGTGAAGCCAGGGCAATATGTGCTTTTAAAACCAAAGTGAAGTTGTCGCACATTTCCGGGCTTGGCGTGCCGAGGGCGATGGTGCGGGTAATGTCGGTTGTTCCGTCGAAATACTGCGCACCGCTGTCGAGCAGAAGCAGAGAGCCTTCTTCCAGTTTCCGGTCGGTTTCGGCAGCGGGCTGATAATGGACGACGGCGCCGTCCGGGCCGGCGGCGGCAATGGTGCCGAAACTTTCTGACCAGTAGTTTTCCCCTTGAGCGCGGAAATCATGCAGTTTTTTGACAACGTCAAGTTCGGTTTTTCCCGGCCAGTTGCCGGACAGCCAGTGCAGAAAACGAACCATGGCGACGCCGTCGCGTAAATGCGCCGCTTCAATTCCGCTGATTTCGACCGGGTTTTTTTCGGCTTTGGCCGTCTGACAGAAATCTTCCAGCGGATGCTCGGCAATTTTGCGTTCGGCAAACAGCTGGCGAAAAAAATACGGCGTCGTTTCCGCGTCAAAGCCGACGGTTTTGTTTTTGTATGCTTTCAAAGCCCTGGGAAGTTTGGCCAGAGGTTCGACCCCGAAGTCTGCCGGTTCGAAGTCAAAGTTCAGGTTGTCGCCGAACAGGGTAATGCGTCCGTCTTTGTCCAACAGCGCGTAGGCACGGACCAGCGGCGTGTCGGGGAGCGCGTCGGAACGGATGTTTAAAAGCCAGGAAACGCTGTCGGCGGCCGTGAAGAGGTAAGCG
>OGUP01001463.1_pt1 | contig 13170 bp, 10 predicted proteins | sample 1553661 | NCBI WGS metagenome assembly OGUP01 (sample SAMEA2580026, study PRJEB22360) | human gut metagenome | biome: human gut; feature: human-associated habitat; material: faeces | place: Denmark | collected 2008/2010
CTGAAAGACCCAAGGAAACCCGTTATAAACAGGCTGTTGCCGCTGTTGGTCAATGCGAGCTTATGTTTATGTATGATAAGGTTTTTGGAGAATATAATCATACTGTTGCTCAGGTTCTTTTGACAAAGAATGTTCTCTTTAACGAACATCTCCGCCAAAATGCTTATAATACTTTCAGCACTCTTCTTGAGATGGGAATTATTCCGATAGTAAACGAAAACGATACTGTTGCTATTGATGAGCTTGTTGGAAATAACTTCGGCGATAACGATAATCTCTCAGCAATTGTTGCCGATTTGCTTGACGCTGATTTGCTTGTTATTATGTCTGATATTGACGGACTTTTTACCGATGATCCCAATTCCAACCCGGATGCGGAGTTTATTGATATTGTGGAGAACATGGATGACAATATGCGTAAGCTTGGCAAATCCTCCACAGGAAGCAATGTCGGTACCGGGGGAATGGCAACCAAGCTTACCGCTGCAATCATCGCCACTGCGGCAGGGGCGGACATGGTTATTGCCAACGGAAACGACTTCCACAACATCCACAGGATCGTGGAAGGCAGGAGCTGCGGAACATTATTTGTAGGAAACAAGAAGGAAGAATTCTTCCTCATTGATTATATCGAAAAACTGCTTTAAGGAGAGTATCATTATGATGGACAATATCAAGATCGACAGGATCAACGCACTGGCACATAAACAGAAAAGTGTAGGTCTTACCGAGGAAGAAAAGGTGGAACAGGCGAAGCTTCGGAGAGAATATCTGGATGCAGTGAAGGGGAATCTCCGTGTGCATCTGAATAACATCGATATCAAAGAAAAGGATGGCAGCATCACCAATCTTGGAGAAAAATATGGAAGAAAAAAAGGAAATTAGAAAAAAGATCTTCAAAGCCAGAAAAGAACATACCGATGCCTGGATCCGGGAAAACAGTCTCCGGATCACAGAGGCCCTGACACAGCTTCCGGAATACCGGAATGCAGAACGGATCATGGCATACGCAGATTATAACCATGAAGTGATCACACGCTACATCATCGAGCAGGCCTGGAAAGACGGCAAGGAAGTGGCAGTGCCAAAGGTTTTCGGAAAGGATATGGTATTTTACAGACTGACCGATTTCAGTCAGCTGGAATCCGGCTACTTCGGGATCCCTGAGCCAAGGGAAGACGGAGAAACGGTTTCTTGGGAAGAAGCCATGATGGTCATGCCCGGGGTGGCTTTTGACGTGAATTGCAACCGGGTAGGCTATGGCGGCGGTTTTTATGACCGTTTTCTGGAAAAACATCCGGAGGTCTGCCGCATTGCAGTAGGATTTTCCTTCCAGATCCTTCCGGAAGTTCCCACAGAACCGACAGATATCCGGCCACAGGTTGTTGTTACCGAAGAAAAGATCTATCGCGATATGCAGTAAAATGCTGAAATGCAATAAAGAGACAGAAAGAAAGGCAGGAGTATTTGAAATGAATGAAATGCTTGAAAAACTGGGACAGAATGCGAAAGATGCGGAGACAGTCCTTCGAAATCTTTCCACAAATGACAAAAATAAAACCCTGGAAGCTGTGGCAAAGGCTCTTGTCGCTCATACCGATGAGATCCTGAAGGCCAATGCCCTGGATGTGGAAAACGGCAAAAAGAATCAGATGCCGGAAGGACTGATCGACCGTTTGATGCTGACACCGGAGCGGATCGAAGGAATGGCAGACGGACTTCGTCAGCTTACCGGTCTTGAAGATCCCATCGGGGAAGTTACCGGTATGAAAAAACGTCCCAACGGACTTCTGATCGGACAGAAACGTGTTCCCTTAGGTGTGATCGGCATTATTTACGAAGCACGTCCCAATGTTACCTCAGATGCATTCGGTCTCTGCTTCAAAACCGGAAATGTCGTGATCCTGAAGGGTGGAAGCGACGCAATCCATTCCAATACTGCCATTGTCAACTGTATCCGTGAGGCATTAAAAGCCTGCGGCATTACCGAGGATGCTATTCAGCTGATCCAGGATACCTCCAGAGAAACAGCTGCGGAATTTATGAAGCTGAACCGGTATGTGGATGTACTGATCCCACGTGGCGGAAGAGGACTGATCAAAGCAGTGGTAAACCAGAGTACGATCCCTGTCATCGAGACCGGAACCGGAAACTGCCATATCTATGTCGCTGAGACGGCAGATCTTTCGATGGCGGTTGATATTATTCTTAATGCAAAGACACAGCGTGTCGGCGTCTGCAATGCGTGTGAATCCATCGTAGTGCATGAAAACGTGCGTGAAAAACTGTTGCCGGTTCTCGCAGAACGATTGAAAGAGAAACAGGTGGAGATGCGCGCAGACGAGAAGGCAAGAGAATACATGCCGGAAGCAGAAGAAGCGACAGAAGAGGACTGGGGAAAAGAGTATCTCGACTATATCGTATCCATTAAAACGGTTTCCTCTATCGACGAAGCGATCGCGCACATCAACCGCTACAACACAAAACACTCCGAAGCAATCATCACCAACAACTACACCCACGCCCAGAAATTCCTGGACGAAATCGATGCAGCTGTAGTCTACGTCAACGCCTCCACCCGCTTCACCGACGGCTTCGAATTCGGCTACGGTGCCGAAATCGGAATCAGCACCCAAAAACTCCACGCCAGAGGCCCAATGGGACTGCTGGCGCTGACGTCGATTAAAAATATCGTATACGGAACGGGACAGATCCGAAAATAAAAGAAGAAAGATCCGATGGAAGGGGAGTGCATTTACAGCAAGAAAATGCGCTCCCTGTCTTTGCGCACGTCACAAAGCCATCTGACCATATAAGAAATACATAGAAATCGAGGAAACGTTATTATGAAAAACGAAACAGAAAAAACAGTCATGCGCGGAGAACTGGCACTTTTGATGGTTGTCGTCCTGAACAGTCTCGGCGTTCTTTTGATGCTGCATTCCGGGTCCGGGATTTCGGCGATTTCGAGTGTTCCGTATGCATTTCGGAAGGTGATGCCGTGGCTTACGCTTGGAACGTGGACGTATATTTTCCAGGGACTGCTCGTCTGTACGCTGATGCTTATGCGGAAAAAATTCGTCCCCACTTACCTGTTCAGTTTTGTGGTCGGCTTTGTGTTTGGAGAACTGATGGATCTTCACGAGCTCTGGATTACACGTCTTCCGGTAAATCTGCCGCTGCGCGTGCTCTATTTTGTGCTGAGCTATCTGATTCTCTGTTTCGGTATTGCGCTTTCAAACCGCTGCAAGCTCCCGATTGTCCCGACGGATCTGTTCCCGCGTGAAGTATCTGATATCACGAAAGTGCCGTATTCCAGAATTAAAATCGGCTTCGATGTGACCTGCCTTATGGTAACCGCATTGCTCACCTTCTTCGGACTTGGAAGAATCGAAGGTCTTGGAATCGGAACGGTAGCAGCTGCTTTTACGATGGGAAAAGGCATTGTGCTGATGGGAAAACTGCTGGATAAAAAGTTTGCGTTTGTCTCCGTTTTATCACCGGAAAGACCGTAAAATGCAGGGCTGATATTTGATCGTAAAAAATTAGAAAAAAATGTAAAATCCTCTTGAAACCAAGGGGATTTTACTATATAATGAGCAGGACAAAAACAACTGCAGAGTAAGTTCATATGCGTAAAGTGCTCCCGGGATAGAGAGTAGCCAGGGAGACGAAAAGAGAAAATCTTGCGGTATATGAATTGCATCTCGCTGCAACAGAAGATAGAGACAAGAGATTATCTCCTATTGTAGTCAGATATCTGTAAAGGAGGTAATTTTTTTATGCAGAAAAATGCAAATGAAACAGCAAAAGAAACAAAAAACATGTTTCTGCAGTCAGCAAAAGAGCTGAAAGCAGTCACAACCCTCGCAGCCTGTGCCATGTTCGCAGCGCTGGCGATGATTCTGAACCAGGTAGCATCGATTGACATCGGACCTTATGTCCGCATCGGATTTTCCGGAATCCCGAACCGCCTTGTCGATTACCTGTTCGGACCAGTGACAGGATGTCTTTTCTCCGGCATTCTTGATGTCGTAAAATACTTCCTGAAACCGAGCGGCCCGTTCTTCTTCGGATTCACCTTTAATGCGATGCTGGCATCTTTTATGTATGGATGCTTCTACTATCGCAAAAAACTGACCATCAAACGTGTGCTTGCAGCCAAGTTCATCGTTATGCTGACTGTCAACGTACTGCTGAACACCCTGTGGATCAGCATGCTGTATGGAAAAGGAATCATGGTGCTTCTTCCGGCACGTGCCTTAAAGAACCTGATTATGTGGCCGATCGATTCCATCATTTTCTATAGCCTGACGAAGTTGATCGAGCAGACCGGCGTCTTCCGCATGTTCCATGCAAGAACCGCTGCACAGGCACAGAGATAAAGAAAAATTCAGACACCATCAAAACGATACATTTACCAATCTGCAGAAAAGGTACTGTCCGCCAGAACAAAAAGGAAGCGGATGGGTTTTGTCGGAAAAGAAAAGCGAAAAAGAACTGCGGCAGGAACTTCCCCAAAAGGAAGCCTGCCGCAGTTCTTTTTGTATGAAAATCCCATCAGGCGGACAGCGATTTTACTGATATCCGTGATCTGACCAGTCATGGTTTTTGATCCGCTCGTAATCCTCCTCTGTAATCGGAAGAATCGTTCCATGCTTGTAGCCGTATGGGAACGAGAAGGAAGCATCAGAACGAACAAATTTTCCGGAAGCAAGGCTGTCTGCAACAAACGGCACATATCCCTGGCCGGCACCCGGAGCGCCGTCGTTGACAGCTTCCCAGTGGAAACCATCGCGGCTGATGCCGAAATAAACCTGTTCGCCGTCCGGTGTTGTTTTTTCCCGAAAATGAACAAATAAATATGCCTGTGCCATAAAATAAAACTCCTTTATGCATATGTTTGGATGAAAAATTCAGATGTTCTGTTTTTCAGGCCATACCTTATACGGTTCCATTATTTTGTAAGACGGATCACATTCCAGCTGTGTTTTCCAAGAACGGTGTGCATTTTTCCATTCTCCAGTTTGGTGGCATCGGAATGGGTCGGAGTAACGTGGTTCGGATCTGCTTCGGTGTTGACCGCTTTCATATCGTCGTTTGTCAGCACGATGTGCTCAGCCAGACGGCATCCTTCGAACTGACGCAGATCGCAGGAAACCTCCATATCCTCATCCAGGCTCTTGTTGACTGCAAAAATGGTCAGTGCATCGTTTTCCTCATCCCAGATGCAGACAGAATCGAGATACGGAGCTTCGCCGTACGTTTTGCTCTCGTAAACCGGTGTCAAAACCTGTGTATTTAAGACGGTTCCGCGGCCGTATACGCTTGCATGCATGTATGGATAGAAGATCGTCTGACGCCATGCACCGGTATCGGATGTCATGATCGGAGCGATAACGTTGACAAGCTGTGCAAGGCAGGCGATTTTGACACGGTCTGCGTGACGCAGGAGTGTGATCAGCATGCTTCCGACGAGAAGTGCATCCTCAAAGTTGTAAACATCCTCAAGCTGATGCGGTGCACGTACCCATTTTTCCAGTTTCTGATCCTGTTCATTGCTGTGATACCATACGTTCCACTCATCGAAGGAAAGGTTAATCTGCTTTTTGCCGTGTTTTTTCGCTTTGACTGCATCACAGATCGCAACTACACCGGAGATGAAATCATCCATGCCCTTGGAGCTTGCCAGAAAATCGACAGTATCATTTGCATAATTTCCGTAGTACTGGTGTAAAGAAAGGTAATCCACCTCATCATAGCATTCGTCCAGAACCGTATATTCCCAGGAACCGAAGGTTGGCATCGTAAGATTGGAGCTTCCGCAGGCAACAGTTTCAATCGTCGGATCCATGAATTTCATCAGACGGGAAGTCTCTGCTGCAATACGTCCGTACTCAGAAGCGGTCTTATGTCCCATCTGCCACGGTCCGTCCATCTCATTGCCGAGGCACCAGAGTTTGATGTTGTGTGGATCTTTGTAACCGTGGGATTTTCTCAGATCACTGTAGTAGGTGCCGCCCTTGAAGTTGCAGTACTCCAGCACATTTTTTGCATCTTCCGGTCCGCGGGTTCCGAGATTGACGGCCATCATGATGTCACTGCCGGCTTTTTTCGACCAGTCAGCAAACTCATTCAGACCGAATTCGTTTGTCTCAATCACGCCCCAGGCAAGATCTGGTTTTGCAGGCCGTTTGTCTTTCGGGCCTACGCTGTCTTCCCAGTGAAAACCAGAGACAAAGTTTCCGCCCGGGTAACGGACGATCGGTACCTGAAGCTCTTTGACAAGATCCAGGGTATCTTTTCGGAAGCCCTGCTCGTCGGAGAGAGCACTTCCTTCCTGATAGATGCCCTCGTAAACGGCGCGTCCCAGGTGCTCGATAAAGGAACCGAAGATTCGTTTGTCAACTTTTCCGGTAAGAAAATATTTGTCAATGATAATCTCTGCTTTTTTCATACTTAAAAATCCTCCTGTTAAAAGAAATGTTCGTTTTCAGACACGATCCAGAAAAACAAAGGATCACCGGCGTGTCTATGATTTTATTCCACCGTTTCGCTTTCGCTTTGGATAGTTTCAATTTTAGCAGGAAGATAGAAAAAAACCAGAGATTTTTGTCCGACAAATTTGACTTTTTTTCCGGTTTTGCGGTAAAATAGGGAGAAGAAAAGAAAAGGGGAAACGAGAAGAATGGAATTTTCAGTTCATATTTGTGAATATAATAGATCCAACGCCGATTATGAGACGATATATCGGCCGGAGGGCAGCGGGGACTATCTGTTTCTGTTGTTTAAAACGCCGATGAAGGTGTATGACAGAACTGCGTTTTTCATTGCACAGGAAAATGCCTGCCTTTTTTACACGCCGGATCACGAGCAGCATTATCAGGCTGTTCAGAAGTTTCGCAACAGCTATGTCCATTTCTGGTGCGGTGAGAATCTGGGTGAAACGTATGGAATTCCGCAGAATACTGTTTTTTATCCGCAGAACACGGAAGCAATTGATGAGCTGATTCGCCTTTTGCAGAGGGAATACATTGTGAAAGATCCATACGCAGTGGAATATGAGGAAGCACTGGTTCGTCAGATGATGATTACGGCATCGCGTGGTATGCGGCTGTACAAGAAAGCGGCAGAGGAGCCGGCCGGACTGTATCAGGAATTCCAGGAGCTGCGCCTTAAGATGTTGAGCCATTATGAGAAAGACTGGACGACAGAAAAGCTTTGCCAGATGGCCAATATGGAAAAAAGCCAGTTTTATTCTTATTATAAACAGTTTTTCAGCAGCACCCCGCACAGCGATCTGATTGAAGTACGGCTCGACAAGGCGAAAAATCTTTTGACAAATCAGGCACTTTCCATCGGACAGACCGCGGAAATCTGCGGTTTTTCCAATCTGTCTCATTTCAGCCGCTATTTCAAACGCCACTGCGGATGTTCTCCGCGGGAATGGCAGCAGCAAGGCGGAAAAAGCATAAAATATAAAGTGAAGTTGCAGGAAGATGAGAAATGCTATAGCTTTTCCCAATAGCTTATGCTAAAATATTCAGAAGATGTTGGAGTCAAAAGGTACTTTGGCCATGATATCTTCAGAAAAAGTAAGAAAAAGGGAGAGCAGTATGAAAAAGAGAGAGTCATTTAACAGTCGGTGGGGATTTATCCTGGCCTGCATCGGTTCTGCAGTTGGAATGGGCAACATCTGGATGTTCCCTACCCGGGTTTCCTTGTACGGAGGAGGTTCCTTTCTGATTCCGTATTTCCTGTTCGTTGCACTGATCGGCTTTACCGGTGTGAGCGGGGAGATGAGTTTTGGCCGTGCCACAAGATCCGGTCCGGTTGATGCGTTCGGTTTTGCATGTGAAACGAAAGGAAAACGAAAAGCCGGAGAGGCGCTTGGTCTGATTCCGGTGCTGGGTTCCCTGGCAATGGCGATCGGTTATACGGTTGTCATGGGGTGGATTTTCAGGTACATGATCGGAACCTTTACCGGAAAGACACTGTCAGCTGTGAGCGTAGAGGATTTTGCCGGAGCGTTTGAATCCATGGCATCTGCGTTTGGAAACAATTTCTGGCAGATCGTAGCTCTTGTGGTTGCGATGGTCATTCTGGCATTTGGTGTTGGTAAGGGAATTGAGAAGGTCAATAAGGTGCTGATGCCTGTTTTCTTTCTCCTGTTTGTTGCACTTGGTATCTATGTTGCCTTTCAGCCCGGTGCAGCGGATGGATACCGTTATATTTTCCGTGTGGAACCAAAAGCACTTGCAGATCCGAAGACCTGGATTTTTGCACTTGGTCAGGCATTCTTTTCCCTGTCTGTAGCCGGAAACGGAACACTGATCTATGGTTCCTATTTGTCAGATGGAGAAAATATTCCGGCCGCCGCCGGAAGAGTAGCATTTTTTGATACGCTCGCTGCTATGCTTGCTGCGCTGGTTATTATCCCGGCGATGGCAACTACGGGAGCACAGTTAAATACAGGAGGACCTGGACTTCTGTTCATTTTCCTTCCGAATTTGATAAAGTCTATGCCGGGTGGCGCGCTGATCGCAATCGTTTTCTTTGTCGCTGTCTTTTTTGCCGGCCTTACCTCTCTGATTAACCTGTACGAAGCACCGATTGCAACGGTACAGGAAAAATTTCATCTCGGAAGAGTAGCAGCCTGCGGTGTGATCGGGGTTATCGGTGTGGTCGTATCTCTTCTGATCCAGGGCATTGTATCCCAGTGGATGGATGTTCTGTCGATCTACATCTGCCCGCTCGGCGCCGGCCTTGCCGGAGTCATGTTCTTCTGGATCTGCGGAAAGAAGTATGTGCAGTCCCAGGTAGACAAGGGAAGAAGCAGCAAATTCACGGATCTGTATTATCCGATCTGCAAATATATCTACGTGCCGATCTGTGTGCTGGTTCTGATTCTCGGAATCGTGCTGGGTGGAATCGGCTGAAACGATGTTGATAGAAAACGCGCCTGTCGTGCGGAAAAAAAATCCGGCGGCAGGTGCGTTTTTTGATAAAATTTTTCAAATATATAAATCCGATTGAAATACTCGGAAAAAAGGTCTACAATCGGAGGCGAAAACAGAGATTTTAACCTCGAAGCAAAATAAGGAGGATATCAATATGGGAAAAAATCTTTTAACAGTGAAAGATTTAACGGTAAATGTAGAAGAAAAAGAGATCCTGCACGGCGTAAATCTTACGATTGGAAAAGGGGAGACGCATGTGCTGCTTGGACCGAATGGTACCGGAAAGTCGACGCTTGGCAATACGCTGCTCGGCAATCCGAAATATAACGTGACACGCGGCGAAATCTGGTTCCAGGGAAAGAACATCACAGAAGAGCCGGTCAATGAACGCGCCAAAATGGGACTGTTTCTCTCGTTTCAGAATCCGCTTGAGGTGCCTGGCGTAACCTTAAGCTCTTTTATCCGCAGCGCCGTCGAGTTAAAGACCGGCAAACGGATGCGTCTGTTTGAGTTCCGGAAAGAACTGGAAAAAGCAATGGAAGTTCTGCAGATGGATCCGTCGTATGCAGACCGTGATCTGAATGTCGGATTTTCCGGCGGTGAGAAAAAGAAAGCCGAGATCTTGCAGCTTCTGATGCTCGAGCCGTCCCTTACCATTCTCGATGAGACCGACTCCGGCCTGGATGTCGATGCGGTCCGCACCGTTTCTGCCGGAATTGAGGCATACCGCAGAAAATGCGGAGGAAGTCTTCTGATCATCACGCACAGCACGAAGATTCTGGAATCACTGATGGTGGATCAGACCCACATCATGGTGGAAGGTGAAATCGTCAAAACCGGCGATGCATCTCTTGTAGAGGAGATCAACCGGGACGGATTTGGAAAATACGAAAAGTCACTGGCGTAAAACCGAAGGTACAGAAAGGATGAAAACGCTGTGAGAGAAAAAAGTTATGTAGAGGATATTGACCGAAGCATCTATGATTTCAAAGACGATGAAAAGGATGCCTATAAAGTAAAAGCCGGCCTGACGCCGGAAATTGTACAGAAAATTTCGGATGAGAAGAAAGACCCTGCCTGGATGCAGCTGTTCCGTCTGCGTTCTTTACAGATCTACAACCAGATGCCGATTCCGGATTGGGGTCCGTCGATTGAGGGTCTGAACATGGATGACATCGTAACGTATGTCCGCCCGAATACGAAAATGAAAGCAAAGTGGTCCGATGTGCCGGATGACATCAAAAATACGTTTGAGCGTCTTGGCATCCCGCAGGCAGAGCGGAAATCACTCGCCGGCGTGGGCGCACAGTATGATTCGGAGCTGGTCTATCACAACGTCCGCGCGGAAGTTGCGGCGCAGGGTGTTGTCTATACCGATATGGAGAGTGCGCTGCATGGTGAGTACGCGGATATGGTGCGGAAACACTTTATGAAACTGGTGAAACCGACCGACCACAAATTTGCCGCACTGCACGGAGCCGTCTGGTCCGGCGGTTCGTTTGTCTATGTGCCGAAGGGGGTTTCCGTGGAAATCCCGCTGCAGTCGTATTTCCGCCTGAATGCGCCGGGCGCAGGCCAGTTCGAGCATACGCTGATTATTGTCGATGAGGACGCGGACCTTCACTTTATCGAGGGCTGTTCCGCACCGAAATACAATGTGGCCAACCTCCATGCCGGATGTGTGGAGCTGTTTGTCGGAAAGAATGCAAGACTCCGTTATTCTACGATTGAAAACTGGTCGAAGAATATGTACAACCTGAACACGAAGCGCGCGCAGGTCGAGGAGGGCGGAAAAATCGAGTGGGTTTCCGGTTCATTCGGCTCCCACGTTTCCTACCTGTACCCGATGAGCGTGCTGAAAGGAAGAGGCGCAAAGATGGAATTTACCGGCATCACGTTTGCCGGTAAGGGCCAGAATCTCGATACCGGAGCGAAGGTTGTCCACAGCGCGCCGGATACGAGTTCCTATATTAACACGAAATCGATCTCGAAGGACGGCGGCATCAGCACCTTCCGTTCGTCAGTCTCTGTAACAAAAGCGGCAAAGAACACGAAATCAGCCGTTTCCTGCCAGTCTCTGATGCTCGATGATATCTCCCGGTCGGACACGATTCCGGCGATGGATATCCGTACAAAAGATGCGAACATCGGCCATGAAGCACAGATCGGAAGCATCAGCGATGAAGCCGTCTTTTATCTGATGTCGCGCGGCATGACGGAAGAGGATGCGAGAGCGTGCATCGTCAGCGGATTCGCGGATGATGTTTCAAAAGAACTGCCGCTGGAGTACGCGGTGGAGATGAACAATCTGATCCGCCTCGAGATGAAGGGCAGCATTGGATAAGGAGGCCAGACACATGGAAAAACAGAACAGCATGAAAATCAACCAGCTTCCATCGAAAACATGGTACTGGCTGGGATTAAATGATACAAAAGTAAAATGGGCGGCGGGTGCGCCGTGTGAAATCTGCGCGGAAGAGCTGTCTGCGGATGATGAGATAACGGGTTTTCCGGAAGCTATGAATACCGGGGCAGGAAAAGAGACGGATGTCCTTTTTGCACCGGAGCAGACGAAAAACTGGAATGTCTCTGCAAAGGAGGGGCAGACGAAACAGGTCACGCTTTCCATCGGACAGGGAAAAGAGACGGTTTCATCCGGAAAGATCCGCGCGGTGGCAGAAGAGGGAGCTTCCCTTACCGTTTTCGAGGTATTTGAACCGGCACAGGCAGCGGGACAGCTCGCGGTGCGGACAGAACTTTACGCGAAAAAAGACAGCCGCATCCGGCTCGTGCAGGTGATGATGCGCGGTGAGGGACAGGAGCTTTTAAATGATGTCGGATGCATCTGCGAGGAAAATGGTGCACTGGATCTTTTACAGGTCGTTGTCGGAAAAGGCGATGTCTATGACGGTATCTGGACCGAACTGCAGAAGGATCACGCATCACTGCAGGCAGAAATCGGCTATCTTCTGCAGAATCAGCAGAAATTTGATGTCAATCTGAATGTGCGCCACTTCGGAAAAGTAACCGAGAGCACGATCCAGGCAGACGGAACGCTGATGGATGCGGCGGAAAAGATCTTCCGCGGCACAATCGATTTTGTGCGCGGTTCGGCAGATTCCGTCGGAGCAGAGACAGAACAGGTATTGCTGCTCGGCGATGATGTAGTCAACAAGACGATTCCTGTGATCCTCTGTGCAGAGGAAAACGTACAGGGAAGCCACGGCGCGGCAATCGGAGAACTCGATGAAGAGACACTGTTTTACTTCGGTGCGCGCGGCATGGACCGTACACAGGCAGAAAATACGATGGCGCGGGCGAAACTGGAAGCAAAAATCCAGAAGATCGGCGATGCGGACATCGAACAGAAAGTAAAAACACAGCTTGCGGAGGTGCTTGACCGTGACAACAGATAACATCAGAAAAAATTTCCCGCTTCTGCAGCAAATGGACACGATCTATCTGGACAACGCGGCGACGGCACAGCGCCCGTCATGCGTTCTTGTTGCAGTACAGGAATTTTACGAACAGAAAAATGCAAATCCTCTGCGAGGATTCTATCCTTTAAGCCTGGAGGCGACGGAGAGCTATCAGGAGGCAAGAAAGACCGTACAGGAGTTTATTCATGCAGAAGAGCCGGAGGAGATTATTTTTACCCGGAATACAACGGAAAGCCTGAACCTTGTGGCATACAGCTATGGCCTGAACTTTTTAAAGGAAGGCGACGAGATCGCTGTAACAATCATGGAGCATCACAGCAATCTGCTTCCGTGGCAGATGGTGTCGCGTATGACTGGGGCGAAGCTCCATTATCTGGAATGTACCAGTGAGGGCGAGCTGACCGATGAGGAGCTCCAAAAGGGCATTAATGAGAGAACACGTCTTGTGGCTGTTACGCAGGTATCGAATGTGCTCGGCTGCGTGAATCCGATCCAGAAAATCACGGAGATGGCGCACCGCGTGGGAGCCGTTGTCGTTGTGGACGGCGCCCAGAGCGTTCCGCATATGCCGGTCGACGTACAGGCGCTGGATGCAGATTTTCTCGCCTTTTCCGGCCATAAGCTGATGGGCCCGATGGGAATCGGCTGTCTGTATGGAAAACGGGAACTGCTGGAAAAAATGCCGCCGTTTTTAACCGGAGGCGAGATGATCGATTCCGTTCACCGCGACGGAGCCGTTTTTGCACCAGTTCCGCAGAAATTTGAGGCGG
>OGUP01001473.1_pt1 | contig 13104 bp, 11 predicted proteins | sample 1553661 | NCBI WGS metagenome assembly OGUP01 (sample SAMEA2580026, study PRJEB22360) | human gut metagenome | biome: human gut; feature: human-associated habitat; material: faeces | place: Denmark | collected 2008/2010
TATACCCGCTCCAGCCGCGTCTACCGCACCGCCATGACGGAGAGGCAAGCCGCGATTCTGGCGGAGTACATGCGCGCGGTCGTCACCAGCGGCACAGGCACACGCGCTGCCGTCAGCGGGATGATTATCTGCGGCAAAACCGGCAGCGCGGAAACATCACTGAACGGACGTGCCATCACGAACGGTCTGTTCATCGGCTTCGCACAGGACGTCCCCTACGCGCTGTGCGTCGTCGTCGAGGATATCGACGATGGTCAAGGCGGCGGCTCAACCGCTGCGCCGATTGCCCGCGATATCTTCGCGTACCTCAAAAACATGCAGTAAAATAGCGTCGGACAGTTTTCATGGCTGTCCGACGCTTTTGATTTGCTTACCCATTGCCCGCCCAAAGGTGGCTTTGCGGGATGTAGCACACGCTCTCGTTGTCGTTCATGACGATGTAGTAATTGCCCTTGATGCCGATAACGACCCAGTTATCCCCGCTGTGCCAGCGCGTGTACGGTGCGGATTTTTTCGGCTCATCCAGCACCTCAAATTCATACGTTGTCTCGTCCGCCACGTTCAGCCGATATTCTTCGCGCACCTCCAACTGCGGAAACGCGCATTCCACTTTGTCCGCATCCTCGCCGAACGCCAGATACTTGGTCATCATGTAACCCGTCGTCGCGCGCCCGATGCGCACATATGCCCAGTCACCGCGGATTTCCTCCACATACACGGGCGTTCGGTTGTAGAACTTGCCGAGATTGCGCCCTTCCTTGCTCGCCTTGCCGCGCAGGTACAGTCGATCCGCCGGATTTGGGTTGTTGACAACCGCCCAATTCGTGCGGTCAAGGTGCTGAACGGCTTCTTCATAGGTCGTCGGAAAGTCCGCAAACGGCAGGTCAGTCACGTCGGAATACGGGTGATTGCCGTAGCGGAAGCCCGCGTTTCCGCCTGCCGACTCCGCGTAGACCTGCAAATCGTAGAGGGCGTGGCGCTTGATGCCGATGCCGCCCGCTCCGTTCCAGACCTCACGCAGCGTCAGATAACCGCTTTCGCACGTCATGCAGTACGTTAGTTCATCGACACAGAGGAGGATGGATGCCACGCCGCCGTGGTAGCGGTCGAAGGAGAACGGCGTGCCAATCACCTTGCGGATGACATAATTCCCCAGATTCGTCCTGTACGCCACGCGCAGCACGTCGCCATCCGCCGCATCCACCGTGTGCATGGCAATCAGTTCCGTCGTGCAGTACAGTTCCACCAGCGTCTCGCCGCCGGTCAGCTCATCCGACACATACGGCAGGGGCGCCCCCGGGCGAGTCAGCCCGGGACTAGGTCTGGAACCCGCCCCCCCGCCCCACCCGGCCGCAGCGTCTCCGGCAGATTCAGCTGGATTGCGCCCGATATGTCCGCATCCGCCAGCAGTGCTTCCGGAAAGTCCGGTTTCATGGCAATCGGCTGACATTTCCGTCCAGCGCCGTCCAACAAAATCAGCGAACCATCCTGCATGGTATACGTTTCTTCCGCGTCAGCAATGGGCAGGAGCAGCCAAATCATCAGCAGCGCAAGCAGTTTCTTCATTGGCATTCTCCCCTTACCCGTTGCCCGCCCAGAGCCAGTCCTGCGGGATGTAGCGCACGTTTTCGTCGGTGTCCATGATCATATAGAAGTCGTCAATCACGCCAATCAAATAGCACTCTTCACCCCAATTCCAGAGCGTTTTTGTCGCCGACATGTTCGGCGCATCGAACACATAATAGTCATAGGCCAGTTCATCCGCCACATTCTCCTGATACTTTTCTATCAGCGACAACTGCGGGAAGGCGCATTCCACCTTGTCCATATCCGCACCGAATGCGAGATACTTCGTCATCATCCACCCTGACAGGTCGCGCCCGATGGTAACGTGCGCCCATTCGTCGCGGATTTCGTCCACATAGACCGGCGTTCGGTTGTAGAACTTGCCCAATGAAACCGACTTTCGGTCGGGTTCTGTGCGCAGATGCAGACGATCGGTCGGATTCGGGTTGTTCACAACCGCCCAGTTCGTGCTGTCCACCTGCGCCAGCATTTCCGCATACGTTTCGGGGAAGGCTGCGAAGTCCACCGCTTCCACGTTGTAGAAGGGATGTGCGCCGTAAACGTAGCTGTCATTTCGCATCGAAATCACTTCTTCCATATTACCGATAGCGTGTGGCTGAATGTACACAATTTTCCTGCCGGCGGTGTACCACAAAATGAGTTTTCCATTTCGCAGCTTCAAGGCGTATTCCTGCCCATCGACTTCCATGTAGACTTCGCCTGTCCCGCCTCGGGGGGGTTTTTTCTTTTCCCCCCCCCCCCCCCTCCATGGCCCCCCCCCCCTGCCGAGACGTGCACCGTGTCCAGCGAAAAATCCTCCCCGACGACTTTGTCAACCATTTGATAGCCGTCGCCCGTCCACCACGCCACGCGAAGCACATCGTCCTTCGCCGCGTCGCGCAGGTGCATCCCAACCAGCGCCGTCGTGCAGTAAATCTCGACCAGCTCTGCGCCGCCGGTCAGCTCATCCGCCACATAGGGCAGCAGCGCCTGCGTCAGCCCCATCGGCGCGGCGACGAACGTATCTCCCTGCGCAGCGAGCGCCTTGGCTGCTTTCGCAAACCCCTCCCTGACGGCAATCGGCTGATACGTCGTGCCGTCGTCGGACTGGAAGATCAAATAGCCATTTTCGACGGTGCAGCGGTACGCATCATCCCAGAAATCTTTGCCACCCGAAAACTCCTCTGCCCCGGCGGTCGTCAAAATCAGGAGCATGGTCATCAGCAGCGCACACCATTTCTTCATTCGGCATCCCCCTTTGATTCGGTGTTCTGACAATGAAACGAACGGGCGGCGCGTTTTCTTCCGCAGAATTGGGAATTACGGCAAAAAAATCCCCCTGCGGGTTCAGCAATGGATGGTTCCGTTTTTCGTGCAGGGGCGTATTGGGCTCATAGTGCCTTTCCTTTCGTCGGACGAAACAGCCCAGTCATGTCCTTTTTTTCGATTTCCAACAGCCTGATTTTACGGTCAAGCCCGCCCGCGTACCCCGTCAGGCTGCCGCTCGTGCCGACGACCCGATGGCACGGAACGATGATGCTGATGGGATTGTGCCCGACCGCGCCGCCGACCGCCTGTGCCGACATGTGCCCTGCGTTCAGCCGCTTCGCCAGTGCACCGTATGTCGTCGTCTGCCCGTATGGGATTTCGAGCAGCAGTTGCCAGACCGTCTGTCGGAAAGGAGACCCGACTGGATGCAGCGGCGGCGTGAAGTCGGGTTCACGTCCGGTGAAATAGACATCCAGCCAGCGCTTCGTGTCCATCAAAATGGGCGTTTCGCGTTCAACGTGTTCTTCGGGCAGCGTTTCCGCGTAATATCGTCCGCCATCGAACCACAGCCCGGTCAGCCCCACCTCATCCGCAGAAAGCAGGATGTTCCCCAAGGGAGAGGATATCGTTTGCGTGTAATGCATGTTTGCACCGTCCTTTGGGTTTTCCTCAAAAAGCAAGAGACTCTCTGACGCAGCAGGAGCAGGTGAAGGATGTTCCCCAAGGGAGAGGATATCGTTTGCGTGTAATGCATGTTTGCACCGTCCTTTGGGTTTTCCTCAAAAAGCAAGAGACTCTCTGACGCAGCAGGAGCAGGTGAAGCAACGCCTTCCCGGAAGAAACAGCGGCATGACCCTCCTTTTTTCGGAAGGCCATGCCGTTTTCCTTATGCAGCGGCTTTTTCCGCAGCTTTTTTCTTCCCCGTAAATTTTGCCTTGAAGGCTTCGATCCGCTTCCGGCGCTTCTCGCGGCGCTCGATGCGTTCACCAAGGTCGCGCGCACCCACGCCGTACACCAGATACAGAATCAAGCCGGAAATGACCATGATGAACACCGTCGATGCGCAGCGGCGGCCCGATGCGTTGACATTGTAGCCATCGCGCCCTTCCTCGGCGCACATGTTCTGGATAATCATGGCATACGTTTTGCCGTAGCTGGATTGGAACGTCGCCGACATGTCGTATTCGGTGAACAGCGCATTGAAGTTCAGCGCGAACACCGCCAGCACACTCGGCAGGACAATCGGCAGCTTCACCCGCAGGAATGTCACCAGACTGCTCGCGCCAAGGTTGCGCGCCGCATCCTCCAATTCCTCGTCAATGGCGTAGAACGCCGCCTTGATCATGCGCAGGGCAAACGGCAGCTTGACCACCGTGTACGCCATCACAATCAGGAATCGCACGTTATCGCGCATGTACAGGTTGTTGTTGAAAACATACCACACGCTGTCAGAGTTGAAGTAAGTGCGGTAGGAGTAGCAAATCAGGATGGTCGGCAGCAGCCACGGGAAGAGCAGGCTGTATTCCAGCACAGTGCTGCGCTTCTTGCCCTTGTTCTTGAAGATGTAGTTGACCGCAACGACGACGATAACGCACGCCAGCGCCGCCGCAATCGCGGAGAGGACGAAGCTCAGCCGGATGCCGCCGACGGTATCCGCGTTGGCAAACAGACCGGAAATCGCGCCCGTTCGCGTTTTCAGCTTGCCGCGGTTGGTCAGGAACTCATAGTCCTGCTGACCGAAGAAGTTAATCAGCGTGAACTGATCCATCGAGAGCGTCTTGGAGCGAATTGCCGGATAATTCTGGAACGCGAACAGCACAATCATGACCACAGGCGTCATGTAGATGATGAAGAGGACATAGGCGTAGATATGCGCCAGCACGTTCGCGACCGGGTTGCTAATCTTCTGCTTGACCAGCTTTGCCTTCGTTTTGCTGACGGAGAGGTAATGCCCTTTGCGCTCGTAGGAGGACAGAACGGTCAGCAGGATGATGGTGAACATCGCCAGAATGATGGACAGCAGCGCCGCGCGCGCCTGCGGGAACGCTTCGTCCGCCGACGATGAGCCCGCCAGACGCACGATTTCCGGGTTGATGGAGTCATAGCCCAGCAGCGTCGGCGCACTCATGGCGCACAGACCCGTGATGAACGTCATGACCGTGAGGGAGAAGAGCGTCGGAATCAGCGTCGGGAAAACGACCTTCAGCAGCACCTTGAATGGCTTCGCGCCGAGGTTGCGCGCCGCTTCCACCGTGTTGTAGTCAATCGCGCGGATAGCGTTGCGCAGGAACAGCGCGTGATTGCTTGTACAGGCGAACGTCATCGTGAACAGAACGGCGTTGAAGCCGGAGAACCAGTTCTTGTCCATGTTGGGGAAAATCCCGGAGAGCCACGTCGTCATAATGCCGTCGCTGTCATAGAGGAAGAGATACCCCGTCACCAGCGCAACGCCGGAGTAAATCAGCGTCGTCATATAGCCGAGGCGGAGGATTTTCGCGCCCTTGATGTCGAAATATTCCGTCAGCAGCACGATGCTGATGCCAACGATATTCACCGTGATGACGAGGCAGACCGCCAGTTTCAGCGAGTTCAGGACGTAGCTGGGCATGTTGCCCGCGAAGAAGAAGCGGATGACCGCCAGCGGGTCGATGTTGCCCGCACTGTCCGTCGTCGTGAAAATCTGCGTAATGGTGTTCAGGCACGGCAGGAGCATGAAGCCGAAAAACAGGTAGACGAAGAACGCAACGCCGAACACTTTGCCAAGCATCCCCAGCGTCAGTTTGGAGGATTTTTGCGTCATATTGCTTCCTCCTGTCATTGCGCGTCGTAGGACATGACGTCCGTAGGCTTCATGGCTACGGTCACTTTTTCGCCCGGCGCATAGATGTTGATGCCGTCGTTCTTTTCGATTGCCTTCAAAATCTGGCTGCCCACATCGATGTAATACTTGATGTACAGGCCGTAGTACTCGATGTTCTCAACCACGCCGTCAATGAGGATTTCATCGTCGCGCTTGGGCTTGTTGACGTGCAGCCGTTCCAGCCGGATGAAGTGATTCTGCCCTGCCGCCAGCTTCATCTTCGCGGCAATCGGCGCTTCGACGCGGTTGATGTCGCCGATGAAGTTGCAGACAAACTCGGTCTTGGAGTGGTTGTAGATCTCGTTCGGCGTGCCAATCTGCTCGATATAGCCCTTGTTGAACACGGCGATGCGATCGGACAGGGTCAGCGCTTCCTCCTGATCGTGGGTGACGTAGATGGTTGTGATGCCGAACTCGCGCTGCATCTTCTTCAGCTCATTGCGCAGCTGAACGCGCAGTTTCGCGTCCAGATTGGACAGCGGCTCGTCCATGCAGATGATGCTCGGCCCGGTGACGAGGGCGCGGGCGATGGCAACGCGCTGCTGCTGACCGCCGGACAGCTGGCTGACCGCCTTTTTGAGCTGCTCGTCGGACAAATCGACCTTGCGCGCAATTTCCCGCACCTTCTGGTCGATTTCCGGCTTTTTCAGCTTTTTGAGCTTCAAGCCGAACGCGATGTTGTCGTACACCGTCATCGTCGGGAACAGCGCGTAGCTCTGGAATACGATGCCGATGTTGCGCTTTTCAATCGGCACATGGGTAATATCCTGCTCGTTCACCGACACCGTGCCGGAGACAGGCTCAATAAAGCCGGTGATGGTGCGCAGGGTGGTCGTTTTGCCGCAGCCAGACGGGCCGAGGAAGGTGAAGAACTCCCCTTCCTTCACGTTCACGTTGATATTGTGCAGCGCCTCAAAATCGCCGAATTTGACCACAATGTCCTTGAGTTCAATCATGGGCGACAGCTCCTTACTTTATGATTCGCAGAATTTTGCACAGGCAAATCATGCTATAAAAAGATGGCGAGCCCGCGTAGGACTCGCCATCCGGGGTTCAAATCCGCTTCTTTGCCGGATGAGAATTTTGGGGAATTACTGCGCCGCCTGCGTCATCACAGCCCAGTTGACATTGTCCCAATCGGGTTCCGCGGGCGCCTGACTTGCGTCTGCCCAGTAGAAGCCGAGGTTGGTCATGATGTTCGTCCATTCCTTGCTGTGCGCCGCGACATATTCCGCATAGGTCATGTCGGTGCCTTCCACCTTCTCCAGCGCGCAATTCTTCAGCTGATAAATGGCGGGGATTTCGTCGCCGTAGACGTTCTTCACAGCCACCTCGTTGCAGGGGAAGGAGTCGAATTCGTCAGACCATTCCGTCTGCGTTTCCGCAGAGCCGAACCATTCCGCGAACGCCTTGACAGCTTCCGTCTGTTCGGGCGTACGGTCAGCACGGTCAAGGATGCCGATGTATTCCGCGATGTAGTAGGTGCCGTCGTCAATGTCCACAACGCCCCAGTTTTCGGGGGTGGTGGTGCCGGTCAGCGGGGCAGAAGAGCTGTCCGCCGCGGAGTCAATCTTGCCATACAGGGAGGAAGAGTAGAACGTGGACACCTGCACGTCGCCGCGGTTCAGCGGGTCAAAGCCGTAGCTGTCGCCGGTGTAGGAGCCGTTCGCGCAGTACTTCCACAGCATCTTCCAGCCATCCACGGAAATGCCGCCGGCAGGGCTGGTCGGATCGGTGAAGGCGTACAGCATGGCGCTGTTGATGTTGCTGTTGGTCGTACCGCCAACCTTACCCTGACGATACCAGTGATAGCCGCAGTCGACAATATCAGACCAATGCTGGAAGTGGAGTGCTTTGCCATTCGTGCCCTTGTCGTCATTGCGGTAGAGCATCAGCACGTTCTGCACGACGAGGCCATACGCCTTGCCGGGGTAAACGTACTTGCCGACTTCGTCCGCCCAAGACGGCGTCCAGTCCATCACCTTCAGGTTCTCATAGGTGCCGTTGACCAGCTGAGACCAGCGGGTTTCGTTCAGACCAAAGATGATGTCGCCGTCCTTGCTTTCGTTTGCCTTCTGGATAGCGGCGTTGTCGCCGGAGATGACGGAGTTATCGTCGATGGAGATGCTGAAGCCCGCTTCCTTGGCGGCATTGAGCAGCCAGTTCACGCGCTCGGTGGAGTTGGAGTTGGAGTAGATGCGGATGGTATAGCCGGAATAATCCTTCGTTTCCGCCATTGCGCCGCCCGCCAGCGTCAGCACCATGGCCAGTGCCAGCAGCATAGATACGAGTTTCTTCATTATAGGAACGCCTCCTCTTTCGAGATGCTGTTCTGCATCTCTGATTGTTTTTATCATACCACATTCAGCTTGTCTTGTAAAGTCCTAATATGTTATTTCCATCACCATCTGGTCGCATTTTTTCCGTTTTCGCCCATGTTTCCGGACGTGAGCGGTAGTTTTATCACGGCATGTTTTCACGAATTGGAAAATTTGCGCACAAAAAACAGCATGGGCGTTTATTTCCCATGCTGCAAAGAACCCTGCTTATCCCACCACACCCGGCACTTCATAGCGGATGCGCATCTTCGGCGCTTCCTGCAAGGTGGCGTAGTAGTTCGTCATCCAATCCGCGTGACCATCCTCGACATTCACGCCATCCGCGGGCGGCGCGAAGAGATTCAGCTTCAAATCCGCGGGAGTATCCAACGGAGCGTCAAAGAACGCGCTCATCAGGTCAATCGTCTTGACGTGCGGCGCTTTGTAGAACCACTTGCCGTGCAATTCCACCATCAGCCCGATTTCCTGCTCCACAGTCATTTCGCAGAATTCCGGATTGCCCTCGAAGTGCAGCGGAATCGCCAGGCCGTCGGCATCCTCTGCGCCGCCCCAGCGCAGTTCCGCCGGGAAGGTTGCTTCCCCCATCTCCGTCATGCTCGGCTGGAAGTACGGGTCTTTGAGCAGCTCGCGGTACTGCGCCAGCATCGGCTGTTCAATGCCGACTGCCGGGTTGTTCGGGTCTTCGATTTCCAGCCCCAGACGCCCGCGGTCGCGGAACTGATACAAGCTAATCGCCTTAAACCAATTCGCCTGATGGTCACGGAAGGCTTTGGCAAAGCGGATGACGCTCTCGCCTTGGTGTCTTGCCCCGGTCACGTCGCCGTCGGTGTTGAACTCCGCCGTCACCAGCGGCTTACACCCAAACTGCGACGATGCGCGCTCGTAGGTGCGGCGGAACATGTCGTAGTACATGCCGACGGAATCCGCCTTATACTGCCCACCGCCGATTTCCGCCACGTCATACGGCCAGCCGTAATGGAGCGCGAGGTAGCAGTCCGCCGACCAGACGTCCGCCGCGCGGTACGCCACCGCAAACTCGTCCTCCTTCTCCAGCTTGCCGTCCGCCTGTGCGAAGCCCGCGCAGAACACCGTGCGGACGTTCGGGGCTTCCTGATGGATGATATCGGAGAAATGCGCGAAGAACTTGCCGACCTGCTCGTAGGTGAAGCGCTTATTATGCGTGAACCACGTTCCGCCGCACTCATGGTTGATGCGGATGGTCATGCGCCCATAGGGGCGAAGCATCCGGGCGACCTCGCGCAGTTCGTCGTCAGAGAGGGAGCAGTCGAGCGTCAGCGTGAGGGCAACATCCTGCCCGTGGCGGCGAATATCCCGCATCTGTTCCCACGGCTGACCGTCGGCATTGAAGGGGAAATAATCATCATAAGGATAGTCCCACTGGAAGGTGATGTTCATATCCTTGCACGCCTTGGAAATGCGCTGCGGCCACTGCTTATCGTGCGGGTAGTAGGTATACATGATGCCTATGGCGCGGTGCGGACGTCCGAGCTTATGCAGGATGTAGTCCTGATTGACGTACTCCGCGCGTTCGCTGCCGTCGCCGAGGTCAAGGGCGCACTGGGCTGCACCCAGATGGAGCTTCTGCATGGCGATGTTCCTCTCTTCTCGTCGTGTTGTTTATTTTCGTCGAATCTTGCACGGTCCTCAAGGGATCATTTTGATTCCCTTGCATCTACTTCACTGGTTAGGATTCTCACGCTGCTGCCAAACTGAACTTCTTTTCTGGAAATATACCATGTTTTTCCATTGTCAGAGCTGCCTTGATAGAAGAGAAATACGCGTCCATCATCATCACGGAAAGCATAAGGATGTCCGGATTCACTGCTGTTCCATGTGCCCGGCGCGCCGCATGGGATTAGTGGCTCATTCGATACGCGGCGGAAGAAGATGCCATCCTCGGATACTGCACAGCCGATTTGCTGTGGCGTGCAATTATAGGAGCCGCCGTAGAACAGGTATATTTTCCCGTCCTCTACGACCGTTGCGGGTGCTTCGACGCAATCGCCCTCCCATGCAAGTTCTGGCATAAGCAGACTCTGTTCTGCCAGCGGATGCCACGCATTCCGCCCAAAGTCAGAATCGATTTTTGCCCATGCGCCGCCAATTTTCTGGATGCGCATAGCATGGTCGCGCGTTGCAAAATACAGGTGTATTTTTCCGCCGAACACGCACACATCGGCATCAATAGCGCGCCCACAGCACCAGGTTGCCGCCGGATGAAACACAGGGTTCTCTGGATTCTTCGTGAAGTGAATTCCATCCTGCGACCACGCATGGCAGATTGCATCCTTCTCCCAATTGCCATAGGTCTGATAGAACAAATGAATTTGGTCATTCAGCACAATGGCTCCTGGTGCGGCAATGCCGTTCGTCTCGCACAGCGCATCCTGCTCTATTTCGCCGCAGGGTGTCCAATGCTCCATATCGGCAGATTCCGCAATGCCGATGCCGAACCTTCCATCCTCATGCCTCAGGGAATAATAGAGCCAGTAACGGCTGCGATAGCGGACAACCGCCGGATCCTTGGCGAAACAAAGGCAATCTGTATTGGTAAACAGCATGACAAATCCTCCTGATCATTGTCGGATTCACAAGAAAGTTTCACGCAGAACTGCCTTATACTATTTCCAGATAAGAATGCGCCAAGATGCGCCGCGAATTTTTCATTCTGGCTAACGTGAATGAAACGCAGCGTAGCAGCGCTACGCTAAGTGGAATGAGCGGACGCCAGAAGGGAAAAGGCGCAAGCAGATGGCGCAGTTGAATCTGGAAATAGTATTAGATTTCCCGCGTCGCGTGCAGCAGCCATTCCGCCTCGTCCCCCGCCAGATACGGCAGAATCGTCTCCCGCACCTTGGCATGATAGGCATTCAGCAGCTTCTTATCATCCTCATTCAAATACCGCGTATCCACCGCGTCCAGATCGAACGGCACCATCGTCAGGTAGTCGAAATGCAGGAAACGACCATACGCATTCGTTTCGCCCTCACAGACGACCGTCAGGTTTTCGTGGCGGATACCGAACTTGCCCTCCAGATAGAAGCCGGGTTCGTCGCTCGTCACCATGCCGGGTTCCAGCGGGATGAGTGCGCCGCGCCAGTGGATGCGCTGCGGGCCTTCGTGGACGCTCAGCACATAGCCCACGCCGTGACCCGTACCGTGGTTGTAGTCCATGTTCTCCTGCCAGAGGGGTTCGCGGGCGAGGTAGTCCAGATTCGCGCCCGTGCAGCCGTACTTCCAGCGCGCGTTGCCCAGATGCAGGTGTCCTTTCAGCACGAGGGTGAAGAACTTCTTCTCTTCATCGGTCGTTTCGCCCATGGCAAAGGTACGGGTGATGTCGGTCGTGCCCTGCAGGTAGTGCCCGCCGGTGTCCGCCAGCAGCAGGGAGCGCGGCTCAACGGGGATGTTGGATTCCTTGGTGGGCGAATAGTGGACGATGGCGCCATGCGCACCGTAGGCGATAATCGGCGCGAAGGACGGGCCGATGTAATCTGGGCGTTCGCGGCGGAATTCTTCCAGTTTTTCCGCGACGCTCAATTCGTCCATCGGGATTTTGCCGACATTGTGCTTCAGCCAGTACATCAGGCGCGTCACCGCCACGCCGTCCTGCACATGCGCCTTGCGGAAGCCCTCCACCTCGGTGGCATTCTTGACCGCCTTGGGCAGCTCGGTGGGGTCAACGTGGTCAATCACGCGCACCGACGCGGGCACGCACGCCCGAATCAGGCTGTTAACGACATTCAGGTTCATCATCACCGTGGAATCTTCCGGCAGTTTCTTCGTATATTCATAGACGCAGGCGTAGGGGCGGATGGTCACGCCGTCCTCCTTGAGATGCGCCTGAATCTCCGTGCTGAGGATAGCGGGGTTGACGAACAGCACCGCATCGGTCATCGTCACGGCAGCAAAGGACAGCATGACGGGCGTGCAGTCCACGTCGTTGCCGCGCAGGTTCATCAGCCAGCACACGTCCATCAGCGAGGACAGGACAAGCGTATCCGCGCCAAGGCTTTCCATTTCGCGGCGCACCTGATGCAGCTTCTCCTGACGGCTGCGTCCCGTCAGCGATACGGGCAGTTCCCACGCGGGTTCTGCCGACAGTGCCGGGCGCTCCGCCCAGATTTCATCCAGCAAATCAACATCAGAAACAATTTTGCCCTGCTTCTTTTCCGCAATGCGCTGATAACCCTCGTACTGCCGCGCCGTGACGACTCTGCCGTCAAAGCCCAGCGTCTGACCGGCTTCAAGCGTCTTTTCGATGTACTCCGGAATCGTCGGGACGCCCGGCTCGCCCATCTTGCACAGCTTGATGCCGCTGCCTTCCAGCTGCTGCCCCGCCTGCAGGAAATAGCGGCCATCCGTCCACAGACCCGCCCAGTCCGCCGTCACCACCAGCGTACCTGCGCTGCCCGTGAAGCCGGAAACATAGTGCCGCCCGCGGAAGTGCGCGCCGACGTACTCCGACGCGTGGAAATCATCCGTGGGGATGATATAGAGGTCGATGCCGTGCGCCTGCATGGCGCGGCGAAGCTCCGATAACTGCTGTCGCATAAAAGTCCTCTTCCTTTCCTGATTCCGCCCGTTCACGAGTGGAATCGACTGTATCCAGCGAAATTATAGCACGAATGGACGATTTTCGCAAGGGAATTGACAGGGAGAACGTTTTCGGTGTAGAATAGACAGGTGCAAAACTTGAATGTCAGATAAGGTAAAGGAGGGATTTTGATGACGCCAGACACCTTGGAAGGCAGCATCCACGACCTGACGCAGAATATTCTCGCGGATTATACCGCCGGCCGCCCCATTGACCGCATTGAACCGTTCAACCAGCCCGACCGCGACGTGATTATCGCCCTGATTGGCAAGCTGCGGCGCATCGTCTTTCCGGGCTATTTCCGCGACCCTGCCTACCATGTATACAGCGCGGCGCACTCGCTGTCCGCCCTCATCGAGGACACGGCGTACCTGCTGCAAAAGCAGATTGCGATTGCCTTGCGCTGCGGCAGCAGTGTGACGCAGGGGGCCGCCGCCGACGTTTGTGCGCGTATT
>OGUP01001475.1_pt1 | contig 13085 bp, 9 predicted proteins | sample 1553661 | NCBI WGS metagenome assembly OGUP01 (sample SAMEA2580026, study PRJEB22360) | human gut metagenome | biome: human gut; feature: human-associated habitat; material: faeces | place: Denmark | collected 2008/2010
GCGCTGGACGGGCCGCTGCAGTTGACAGTCTGTGCCGAATATGGTAAAATATTAGGCGAATTTTCCAGAAAATACCCCCGAACCCTCCACGCACTCACCGGTTCCATGGTGGCGGAGCGGATTTTCGGGGAAAATGAAGCGGTGGTCTCCGCCATCCGCAGCCACACCACGGGAAAAGCGGACATGAATCTGCTGGAAACCATCATTTATGTGGCAGACTATATGGAGCCAAACCGGAGCTTTCCCGGGGTGGAACGGCTTCGGGAGCTGGCGTTTTCCGACCTGACCGCGGCGCTGAAGCTGGGGCTGGAAATGACGCTGGAACATCTGAAGGAGCAGGGAAACGAGGTTTCGCCGGAGTCCAGAGAAGCTCTGGACTGGCTCAACCGTCAGGAAGCAGAAGCCCTGTAGAAAGGAAGAAGTTATGTTAACCCCAAAAGAAATCGCTTACGAGGTTACCAAGGCGCTGGACGCCAAAAAAGGACAGAACATCAAGCTGCTGAAAATTGACCGGGTCAGCTCTCTTGCGGATTACTTTCTGATCTGCACCGGCACCTCCAACACCCACGTCAAGACGCTCTGCGACTATGCCGAGTACACGCTGGAGCAGCTGGGGGAGCAGATGCTCAGCCGGGAAGGCCACCGGGGCAATTCCTGGGAGCTGCTGGATTACGGCAGCATTGTCGTCCACGTTTTTACTGAGGAAGCCCGGAAGTTCTACGATCTGGAACGCCTGTGGGCGGACGCGGAACTTGTGGATATCCGGGATATCAATGAAAGTAATGTCCGTGTAAAAGAGGTCATGGAGCAGCAGCTGATCGACCATAAGGACAGTATCGGTAAAATTTACAGCATTACAGCAGGACTGGAACAGCGTATGCCGGATGAGGTTATTTTCTATGCAGTGGAGATGCTGGGAAAACTTATGAAGACAAAGGATGTAGCCCTCTATAATGTGGTCAGTAAAGATTATGCCCGTATCTTTTCTGCAAGTTCCCAAAAGGCGAGAAGTCTTGGAAATTCAATCCGTTACAGGGAGATGACGGACATTTATGATGCATTAAAAGAGCAGAAGGTATATATTAATAAGAAAATGGATGAGCAGTATCCACTTATGGCAAGAGGAATCTACGAAGGTGAAGAGGTACAGATGATCGTTATGATGTGGGGACTAAGCTGGGAAAAAATGACCCTTGGACAAGCCAATTTTCTTACAGTCGTCAGCTATCTGATTCAGAATGCAGTCCTCAGGGCACAGAGATATATGCAGGCACTGGAAGAGAAGCGTTATAGCCAGAATTCCAGAATCCTGGAACCGGAAGCATTTGAGTCCCTGGTTCAGGCATATATGAAGGCAAAACTGAAAAATCTTGTAGAATGTGTATTAATTAAAGTAGATGTTCAGAACTCGGAATATCAAAAAACGGATGAGCAGATGTCCGGATATATGAGGGACAGTGATTACATGGGAATGCTGCCTGATGGAAATCTGTATGTCCTGCTTACTAACACAACCAGAGAGGGTGCTGTTATTGTACAGGACAGATTTGAGAAGAATGGCTATAAAACAGAATACGTGGAGATGATGTCAGTATGTCACAGAGAATGAAGCTGTTTATTTTCCTGCTGATCATAAATCTGATCGTGGTTGTGTTCTATCTGATCTGGAATTATATCCGCAGAAAAGAAAAAATCGGAAGTGTATGGATGAAGGCAGTTATGATGCTTTTATGTCCGGTGACAGGTCCTGCGTTTGTATTCCTGTCATTCCTGCTTTTTAAGTTATTTTCTTCCCAGGGTATGGATTTGTCGGACGTTGTATTTAGCAAAGACAGGAAAGAGAATTTCCTCCGTCCTGATGAGGAAATGGAGAGAAATATGGTCTCTTTGGAAGAAGCCCTGGAAGTTACAGATAAGAAGAGCCTTCGTACTTTGATGCTGAATGTGATCAGAGGAGATTACCGCAATTCTCTTGCGGCGATTAATCTGGCATTAAACAGCGAGGATTCAGAGACTGCCCATTATGCAGCATCTGTTCTTCAGGATGTATTGAATGATTTTCGAAGTAAAGTACAGACAGATTATCTTTTATGCCAGGAAGAAAATGAACAGCAGGTGGAAAATTGTATAAAACTTGTTGAATATATGAATCCGATTCTGGAACAGCAGGTACTTACAAGTCTGGAACAGCGTTCCATGGCAGAGAGGATGCAGGAGGTGTTGCAAAAAGCCTGGGAACTTGATAAGATAAAAATCAGCAGTACTGTCTATGAAAAGGTCTGCCAGCGCCTGTTGGAAGTAAAGGATTATGAGAAATGCACACTGTGGTGTGATCGGGCAATGGAACAATATCCGGGAGTTTTGTCCAGCTATACCTGTCAGATGAAACTCTATTTCTCATGTGGAAAGAAAGAGAAGTTCTTTCAGGTTATGCAGGAACTTCGAGATTCGGATATTGCGATTGATAATGAAACCCTTGAACTGATCAGAACATTTATGTAGAGTAAAAGGATGAACAGATATGTCAATGACAATTCTGGTTATATTAAGATTTGCAGGTATATTTGCTGCTTATACAGGTTTAACAGTTTTGTTACCTGCGATTATGTTTCGTCGGATACTGGCAGGCAGAGGACTGTCAGAGCAGTTTCTGATGTGTTATACATTTGGAAATTTTTATATTATAAATATTGTGTTTGCAGTCCAGCTTTTGCATATTTCAGGTTTCTGGGCACTTGTATTGTTTACTGCTGTACCAGGGATTCTGATCTGGAGCAGGGTGAACAGGGTTTCTCTAAGAGAACTCTGCATAAAGACAGGAATTATCTGTAAGAAAATACTTCAGGGAAGTATGGGAATGAGGGGGGCTTTATACAGAGTCTGTAACAGGATTAAGGCAGTATTAAAACGCTCAGTCCGTCTGTTTTATTACAAAGTAATCTGTAATACGCTTCAGTGGATTCTGGTAGGGGCAGTTATTATAGCTTTGTTCTGGATTTATGGAAGAAACCTGTTGCTCACTTATGGATATTGTGCTTCAGATATACCGGTACATTTGAACTGGATTAATGAGATGGTCAGAGGAAACCTTTTTTCCGATGGTGTATATCCGTTTGGATTTCACTGTATGATATATTATCTTCATACAGTTTTCAGGGTTGATACGTATGCGATTCTGTGTGTGTTCTATCTTGTACAGGTATTCTTTATTCATATGGTACTTCTTGCTGTGATGAAATTGTTATGCAGATCATTGTATCTGCCATATGCAGGAGTGCTTGTATATATATTGGGAAATCTCTGGGCAAAACAGACATATAGTCGTTTTGGGGCATCACTGCCCCAGGAATTCGGAATGATTTTTGTGATTCCGTCTGTTTACTTCCTGATCAGTTTTTTTCAGACAGAGAAGGAAAAACTGAAAACCAGAGAAACAAAGCTGCTCTCAGGATGCTTTGCGCTGGCTTTTGCGCTGACTCTGGCGATTCATTTTTATGGAACTATGATTGCAGGGCTTTGCTGTATTGGAATTGCTGTCGGTTTTTGTCCGCGCTTCCTGAATAAAGAGTATTTTAAACGAATTATGATGACTGGTATTATCAGTGTATTTCTGGCTGTGCTTCCTATGGGGATTGCATTTGCAGGAGGAACACCTCTGCAGGGCTCACTTGGCTGGGGATTAAGCGTCATCAATGGTGGCAAATCAGATACTGAGGATGAAGAAGCTTCTTCAGAGGATAATACAATCCAGGATATAACCATGGAAGAGATGGCAGCGCGTCTGAATGAAAACTCGAAGAATAATATTAAAAGTAATAATGCGAAATCAATGCAGACAAATATGACGGAAACTCCTGAATCCACTTTTGCAGATAAAGTCAGAGAAATTCCGGAGAAAATAAAAAACACCTGGAATATGATGGCTCAGCGTATCGGGGAATTTATCATAAACTTGCCGGAACAATGGTGTGCATATGCGGTACTTATCGGAATTGCAGTTGTCATTCTGCTTGGTCTGATATTTATTATCCTGCGAAAGACTACTTATGGTGAGATGCTTATGTCAGCAGGATTCGGTATGGGAATTCTCACATTGCTGCTCTGTGCATCAGGGCTCGGACTTCCGATGCTGATGGATCCTGCCAGATGTAGTATTTATTATGTGTATCTTCTGATATTAACGCTGACAGTTCTGATGGATGGAATTCTTTATCTGATTTTTATGCATCGTTTATTTACAATTCCGCGAAATGTGTTATCTTTTATCTTGACTGTGTTCATTGTTGGGAGTATGCTCCATCAGGGAATGATCAAAATGCCGGGATTTGGTTCAGATTATGTATCTAATGGAGCATTGACGTGTCTGTCGAATATTATTAAAGAAAATAAAGACAAGACATGGACGATTGTATCAGCAAATGATGAGACACAGATGGGGCTTGATCATGGCTGGCATTACGAGACAATTACCTTCCTTCGAAATATGGAGTATATGAATAAAGACACTAAATTGATTATTCCGACAAAGAATGTATACTTCTTTATAGAAAAAATCCCGCTAAATTATGCGGTACTTTACTCAGGCAGTGGTCAGTCCATTTCGAAAAAGGCAGCCAGCCAGTCATTACCAAATTCAGGTGGAATAACTATGTATCAGGGGGAGGGAAGATGGATTCTGATGTCCCGGATGTATTACTGGGCACAGGCATTTAAGGAGAGATATCCCAATGATATGAAGGTATATTATGAATCAGAAGATTTTGTGTGTTATGTAATGCCACAAAATATGTATCATCAGTATAATTTTGCAATAGATTACGGTTATAATCAGTTCCGGACACAGGAGGATAAAAATTAATATAATGGTTTCCAAAAGAAATTTTTTTAGTATTACAATCATGATGTTTGTTCTTTTGTTTTTGTTTCAGTTTTCTATGGTTATCAGAGACAGACAGAACACATATGATGTAAATTCAAATTTCACGACAAGGCAGAAAGATGGTAAATATGTCTGGAAAAATAAACAGATAGATCCTGTGGCTGTCAGAACAACAGACAGAAGCTATGCTCTTTTTGTGGGAGACAGTTCATCGGATATGGCTACAGCCGTAAGCAGATGGTGCATTTATGCAAAGTGGGATATGGCACAGTGCAGAAATCTGGAGGATTACCAGGAGAATGATAAGGCATTGCCGGGGATGCTGATACTGGAATCAGAGAAATATGCACTTGGTGATAATCTGGAAAAATTAGAGAAACTGGAACAAAAAGGTGTGATCATTGTTTTTGGATGTCTGGAAAATCCAAAGAATATTGAAAAAAATCAGGAACTGATGGATTTTCTGGGGGTTTATAAGGTTGTGTCTGAGAAAACAAAACTGACAGGTGTGAAACTTTTTGAAGGTCTTCTGCTGGGCGGAGAAGTAGTCTATGAAACTCCGAAGGAAAAAGAAGAGAAAGAACGTCAGGATCTGCAGCTGGAGATACCATGGTATCAGGTAGGAAGCGGTACGAAAACATATATGGTCGGACTTTTGGATCATAGTAAACAAAAAACTCAGGTGGAGAATGAAGATCTTCCTACGATTTTGTGGAGAAATGGAATCAAGGGTGGAAGTGTTTTTTGTATAGTGGGAGACTATATGAAGGACAGTACAGCACTGGGACTGTTGAATGGTATGATAACAGAGGCTTCTGAGTATTATATTTATCCGGTAGTAAATGCCCAGAATCTCTCAATGATCAATTTTCCGGCATTTGCAGATGAGAATGATGAAGAAATGATGAAACTGTACAGTCAGTCTGTGACAGGTATGACCAGAGATATTATGTGGCCATCACTGGTATCCATTGTAGAAAAAGGAAAGCTGAAAATGACCTGCTTTATGCAGCCACAGGCAGATTATGAAGATGGTATAGAGCCGGATACAAAAGATATGATATTTTACCTGAAGCAGATGAAAGAGCAGGAAGCGGAAGTAGGACTTTCTCTTGAGTATAAAAATGCAGGTTCTTTGCGGGAAAAACTGGATCAGGATGCAGACTTTTTTCAGAAATCGGACAGCAGTTATAAATATGGAGCTGCTTTTGCGGAAGAAAGGGATTTGGATACGATAACAGGATTGATGAATACTGAATTGTTGAAAAATGTAAGTACACTGGTATGTGAATATACAGAGAAAGAGCCGGTGGTTTCTTATTGTACGGATTCTGTAACTTTACAGTCTGTGACAAGTGATGGGATGAATTACAGTTATAGTGATGATATTCGGATGAGAAGTATCCAGAGTTCGCTGGCATATACGAATGTTATGTTAAATATGCATGATATTTTCTGGCCGCAGCAGAAAACTGACAGATGGCAGATTATGCAGAAGCATTTTTCCAGTAATATCCTCACCTATTGGAAAAGCTTTACAGGTTTTGGCAGTATGACTCTTTCAGAAAGCAACACTAGAATCAGAACTTTTCTGAATCTGGATTTCTCAGAGTCCAGAACAGAGAATGAGATTACGTTGGAAACTTCTGAGAAAGGAAGCTGGTTTCTTCTCAGGACGCATGGAGAAGAAATCGCAGAAATAGAAGGCGGTACAGAAAAGAAAATAGAAGATGGAACTTATCTGATCCAGGCGCAGGATACTACTGTGAAGATTCAGATAAAAACATCAGGACTTCATTATGACAGATAGCTGTTATGACAGAGAGGAAATGAGCAGAAAAGTATGAAAGTTTGTATTGTGGCAGAGGGCTGTTACCCATATGTGGTCGGAGGTGTTTCCGGCTGGATCAACAGTCTGATCAGATCTTTTCCGAATGTAGAATTTATATTGCTGGCAATTGTGGCGAACAGATCCTTCAGGGGGAAATTTGTCTATGAGCTGCCGGAAAACCTTACACAGGTTTATGAAGTATATCTGGATGACTGTGAATGGGAAAGCGGAAACAGAAAAAGAAAATCTTTAAGGCAAGTCCATCTCTCTCATAAAGAATATGACGAAATGCTGAATATGGTGCTGAACCGGAGGACAGACTGGGGTGTGATTTTTGACCTGTTTCACAGAAAGCATCTTTCTGTAGATGCTTTTCTTATGGGAGAGGATTTCTTCAGGATTGCCAGGGAGTGCTATGACCGTAATTATTCAAATATTAATTTCTCGGATTTCCTCTGGACGCTGCGCTCTATTTATCTGCCGATGTTCTGGGCACTGAGAATGGATGTACCGAAGGCGGATTTGTATCATTGTGTGGCCACCGGTTATTCTGGAATTCTTGGAAGTATGGCAAAACATTTTCATGGAAGTTCATTACTGATCTCCGAGCATGGGATTTATACCAGAGAAAGGGAGGAAGAACTGATCAAAGCTTCCTGGGTAAGGGGAGTATATAAGAATATCTGGATTGAACAGTTTAAGAAGATGTCACTTCTTGCATATGAAAAGGCAGATATGGTAACCTGTCTGTATGACCATGCAAAGGACCTGCAGATGGAATTGGGATGTCCGCCTGAGAAGATCAGGGTGACACCAAATGGGATCAATACACAGATGCTTGCAGATCTTCCCGGCAAGACAGAAGAAGAGAAGCAGTTTATCAATGCCGGGGCTGTACTTCGTGTAACTCCTATCAAAGATGTTAAAACCATGATACAGGCATTTGCTTTTGCCAAGAAAAAAGTAAAAAATATGAAGCTCTGGATTATGGGACCGGCAGATGAAGATAAAAAATATGCAAAAGAATGTTATGATCTGGTAGAATCCCTTGGGGTTCAGGATGTGGAATTCACAGGAAGGGTTAATGTAAAGGATTATCTGGGCAAGATGGATTTCACACTGCTTACCAGTATCAGTGAAGGACAGCCTTTGACAATCCTTGAGAGTTATGCGGCTCACAAACCTGTAATTGCCACAGATGTGGGAAATTGCAGGGAATTGATCTATGGAAATAATGACGGATTTGGGGAAGCGGGAATCCTCACACACATTATGAATATAGAAGAGATCGCCCATGCAATGGTTACCATGTCTGTAAATGAGAAAGACAGAAGGCGTATGGGAGAAGCAGGATACAGACGTGTAAATGCACTTTACAGGATTGATCAGATGAAGGAAGTATACAGAGAAATATACAAAGGATTTTCAGACAGACAGAATCTTTCGTGGACAGAGGAACCCTTTCAGATCAGTGTGCATGAAAAGATGATGTAAATGAAATCATAATGTGACTGAGATCAGGATAACAAACATAAGATAAGCAATTACGGGATGGAGAGGATATATGGCAGGAATAGGTGTAAAACTTACAAATATCTATAAAAAGAATACGCTGACTACTGATATCATAGGTGCGGGATACAGTATGGTCGTTACAATCGCCCCCATGCTGCTGGTGATCGGTGCGCTTATGATCATGGAGTATTTTCTGGATTTCTCTTCAGTAGGTTATGCTACAAGAGAACTGTTTTCCTGTACGGTTCTGTATATATTTATTTTTTCCCTGCTTACGGCGTCTCCATTTAACTCTGTATTATCCAAATATATGTCAGATGTGATCTATGAAGAGACATATGAAGATATTTTGCCGTGCTATTATGTGGGCATGCTTTTGAATATTTCACTGAGTGCTCTTGTGGGAATTCCATTCTGTATCCGGGAGTATCTGGTTGGAAAAGTGGATATTATTTATGTTTTTACAGGTTATTGCGGATACATTGCCCTGGTTCTTGTGTTCTATTCTATGTTGTACCTGTCTATCTGTAAGGATTACAAAAAAATATCATTCTTTTTTGCCGTTGGTATGACAGTGACAGTGTTTTTATCTTTTCTGCTTGTAAAAGTATTTCATTGGGGTATTACATATGGAATGCTGTTTTCGCTGACAATTGGATTTTGGCTGATCGCCTGTCTGGAAATGTCGGTAGTCCGGAGTTATTTTAAGGAAAACAGTGGAAAATACAGACAGGTTCTGGTCTATTTTAAGGAATATTGGCCGTTGGTGATTACAAATTTTCTTTACATTTTAGGACTTTATGTACACAATTTTGTTTTCTGGACAACAGATCTTCACATGATAGTAGTAAAATCTTTTGTATGTGTGACAACATATGATATGGCAACCTGTCTTGCAATGTTTACAAATATCTCTGCAAGTGTTATCTTTATCAGTAGAGTTGAGATGTATTTTCATGACAGATATAAGGCGTATTCAGAGGCTGTTATCGGAGGGAGAGGGGCAGACATTGATATTACGAAAAAGAGAATGTTTTGCACTCTTTCTGAAGAACTTATGAGTCTTGCGAGAATACAGTTTATCATTACACTGGTAATTTTTCTTCTCTGCATGATCTTTCTTCCGCAGCTTGGTTTCGGGGGGATGACACTGAGAATATATCCCTGTCTGGCAGCAGGATATTTTATTCTATTTCTTATGTATGCGGAGATTATTTTTCTGTATTATTTTAATGACATGAAGGGATGTGTGCTGACGGGACTGGCGTTTTGCCTTATTACCATGACTGGAAGCATGATATCTTCTCATTTTACAGAGATATGGTATGGGGCAGGTCTTGTTGCGGGAAGTTTTGCCGGATGGACAGTAGCTTATCGAAGGCTTCAGTGGATGGAGAAACATCTGGATGTCCATATATTTTGTAACGGTCATCTGCTGAAGAAGAAAAAAGGTGATTGTCCGTCACCAAAAGTATTTGACAGATATGAATAGTAAGAAAGGAACGAAAGAAAAAAATGGAAGTGGGAGATATACTGAGGTTATTTGTGATCGTATCAGGAGTGTTTATGGTTGTGAGGGCAATTCTGTCACTTGCAAAGAGAAAGATGACAGAACCATTTTGTCTTTCATGGATGTTTTTGTCTGCATTAATGATTCTTTCAGGTGCACTTTTAAATCCATCTCAGATGAAGCGTTATGTCAGTACACGCGGACTGATTCTGACTATAATAATTGTGTCAGGTGTTCTGTGGGGATTATGGTTTATCAGTACGCAGGTTTCTATCCTGAAAAGAAAAAATCAGGAGCTTGCCATGCAGGTTTCGTTATTAAACAATGATTGTGAAAAGATACTCAGAGAGCTGGAGAAACTAAAGAGAGAAAAATAAAAATATGAAAAAAGTATTGTTTGTGATCAATACTCTCGGAGGTGCAGGCGCAGAAAGAGCACTGCTGGAACTGCTTAAGAGGTTTACACCGGATCAGTATGAGGTTGATCTGTATATACTTCTGGAGCAGGGAGAGCTGATCAGCCAGGTACCGGAATATGTAAATATTTTGAACAGAAACTATACAGCAGAGTCAGTTCTTTCTGCCGAGGGAAAGAAGAAATTGAACAAAAAAGTCTTTATGCGCCTGTTTACGCATGGGGCGTTGTTTAAAAATATACCATATCTGATAAAGAATGCAGTTGCTATGCTGGGCAGAAAAAAGATATATGCAGATAAGCTTTTATGGCGTGTCATGTCGGACAGTGGTATGAAGCTGAACAAAAGTTATGACATGGCAGTTGCTTACCTGGAAGGCGGTTCTACATATTTTGTCCATGATCATGTTACGGCAGAGAAGAAGTTTACATTTTTACATGTAGATTATAAATACGCCGGTTACACCAGAGAACTGGACCGAGATTGTTATCTGGATTTTGACAGGATTTTTACAGTGTCCGATGAAGTGAAGAAAAGCTTTGTCAAGGTGTATCCGGAGTGCAGCCAAAATACATATGTATTTCATAACCTCATAGATCAGAAAGAAATCCGGAGGAAAGCAGAACTTCCGGGAGGGTTTGAGGATTCCTATGACGGGAAGAGGATTCTTACCGTTGGAAGGCTGACAGCACAGAAGGCATATGAGATTTCGATTGATGCAATGAAAATCCTCAAAGATCATGGTGTAAAAGCCAGATGGTATGTTCTTGGAGAGGGAGAACTGAGAGAAAAGCTGCAGGGCCAGATTGACCGTCTTGGTCTGCAGGAAGATTTCGTGCTTCTGGGAGCAAAGACGAATCCTTATCCGTATTACAGACAATGTAACCTGTATGTCCATGCGACTCGTTTTGAAGGGAAGAGCATTGCAATACAGGAAGCACAGACTCTTGGATGTACGATCCTTGTGTCGGACAGCAGCGGAAACAGGGAGCAGGTCATTCAGGGAGAAGACGGAATGATGTGCAGCCTGACTCCGGAGGCAGTCAGCAGAAACATAGAAGAACTGCTGAAAAATCCACAGAAATGCAGAGAGCTTGGACAGAAAGCCGCTGTTAAGTTATCATCAGAAGATAAAGATGTACTGAAACTATTCCAAATTTGAACAACAAAAGAAAGACTGAGTATATGGAAAAGAAAAAAGAAGTATTGATTATTATTCCGGCCTATAATGAAGAAAAGACAATTACGGCACTTTTGGAGCAACTTGAAAAACCTGAAATCTCAGAACTTGCAGATGTTCTGGTCATGAACGATGCCTCCTTGGATTCAACGAACTGGATCACAAAGAGGAGAAATCATGCAGTGGTAACGCATGTGTTTAATCTGGGTTATGGAAGTGGTCTGCAGCTTGGATATAAATATGCAGTCCGCAAAAAGTATCAGTATGTGATCCAGATGGATGCAGACGGACAGCATGATGTATGTAATATTCCGGCTATTTATAAAGCACTGACAACACCGGATAAAGACGGAACAGTTCCGGATATTGTTCTGGGATCGCGATTTATGGAAGGAAGCACAGAATTCCCGGTTTCCGCGGCAAAAAAAATTGCCTTCGTGTGGTTTCGCTTCCTGCTTCGCAGAGGGACAGGTAAAGATTTTACAGATCCAACCACAGGACTTCAGGGTCTGAACTGGAAAACGTTTCTGTTTTATTCCAAATATAATAACTTTGATGACAAGTATCCGGATGCAAATATGCTGATGCAGATGTCTCTTCTTGGATTTCATATAAGAGAAATCCCGGCAGTCATGCATCCTCGTGTTACCGGAGTCAGTATGCATTCTGGACTGAAACCATTTGTCTATATGTTTCGAATGACCTTCTCGCTCATGGCGGTGTGGATACGGGAAAAAATCCTCAAAATGGATGTAGACAAAGGATATGATCTGGAAAAACATTAAAAACGAAAACTTTTACCATACAGATGACTTTCATCTGGAGTACATATATAAGGGAAAGGATTAGTGAAGTTTGAAACAGAAATCGAGGACAGAATATTCTGTTATGAATACAAGCGTTGCATTTGTGGCGCAGATATCGGCGATCCTGATGGGATTCTTCACGAGAGTAGTTTTTACCAGAATGCTCAGTGAAGGATACGTTGGAATCAACGGACTGTTTACCGACATCTTAAATATACTGTCATTGTCGGAACTGGGGGTTGGAACAGCAATCACCTATGCCCTTTACAGACCGATTGCGGAAAATGACATTTCAAAGCAGCAGATCCTTATGCGTATGTTCCGGAAGTTCTACCGGATAACTGCCGGATTTGTACTGGTAGCAGGGATGTGCCTTATTCCATTTTTGGATATTCTGATGAAAGACCGTCCGGATGTAGATCATCTTGTGCTGATCTATCTTTTGTATCTTTTGAATTCTGTGGTCTCATATCTGCTGATCTATAAAAAAACACTTATAGATGCACATCAGATGAATTATATCACAGTGTTGTATCATAATGGGTTTCTGGTGCTGCAGGATATCTGCCAGATTATTATACTGATCACGACCAGGAATTTTGTGCTGTTTCTGATTGTTGCGGTAGTGTGCACGATCACAGGAAACGTCTTCATGTCCAGAAAAGCAGATGCACTGTTTCCTTATCTCAAAGAACCCTGTCATGAAAAACTGCCACAGGAAGAACGACAGGATATCTTAAAAAATGTCAGAGCCATGCTTATGCATAAGCTTGGAAATGTTGTAGTCAACAATACGGATAATCTGTTGATCTCCAGTTTTGTTGGTGTAATTACTGCGGGAATTTACTCGAACTATTATCTGGTGATAGGTTCCATCCGACAGGTTCTGGATCAGGCACTGCAGGGTGTGGCAGCAAGTGTCGGAAACCTTGGAGCTACAGAAGATTC
>OGUP01001484.1_pt1 | contig 13038 bp, 7 predicted proteins | sample 1553661 | NCBI WGS metagenome assembly OGUP01 (sample SAMEA2580026, study PRJEB22360) | human gut metagenome | biome: human gut; feature: human-associated habitat; material: faeces | place: Denmark | collected 2008/2010
TAAATTAATTAGTTTTGCAAAACTATGAAAAAAAAATAAAATAGCGGAATTATCATTGCTTTTTATTGGAAAAAGGATATAGGAGTGTGAATTAACTATTAGGAAAAGATAAAAAATATATGTATTGTATGAAAAAGATAATACTACTGTCTTTCTTGTTTCTTTTTGTTAGCGAGGGTATCTATGCGGCAACCGGAAAAAAGAATAAAAAAAAGGTGACTAATCCTATTGAAGTGAAAAAAGATTCGGTGAATGCTGACTATAAAAAAGTCACTAAAGATGCCGTTATTAAGCAAGGGCTTTTTACTACTTTTTTGAGTAAAAAAGAAAATAATTTGTATTTTGAGATTCCAGATTCAGCTTTTTCGCATACTTATCTATTGACGAACCGTATTGCAGAAACAAGTAATACACATGATTATGTGGCAGGGCAAATGGCAACTAATCCATTGATGATTCGTTTCAGCAAAGATGGGCAGAAAGTATATATGCATTTGGTGCAAAGTAGTAATATGGTAGACCAGAATGATCCTATCGCATCTGCTTTTAATAAGAATTTTGCAGATCCAGTATTGAAAGGCTTTAAGATTGTAGCTCGTAATCAAGGTAATGTTGTTATAGATGTTACTTCCTTTTTTGGTGGAAATGAAAAATGTATTAGCCCTATTAAGCAAGAGAGTCCTTTAGCTAAATTATTTGGTGGAGGAAATTCATTAAAAGGAACTTTTGCGGCAGATGCATCTAATATTCTGAGTGTGAAAACATTTCCTAATAACATAGAGATAAAAAGTTTGTTGTCATTTACTACCACTCCGTTGAATCAGCCTTATTCAGTTACGGTACATCGTTCGTTGTTCGTTTTGCCTGATACATTGATGGCTATGCGATTACAGGATAATCGAGTGGGATATTTTAGTTCAGATAAAAGTTTATACACATCCTCTAAAGATAAGATTATTCCTCAAACTTTTATTCATCGTTGGAGGATAGAGCCCAAGAAACAAGACTTAGAACGCTACTTTAAAGGGGAGCTGGTGGAACCGATGAAACCGATTGTATTTTATGTAGATACTGCTTTCCCAGAGAAATGGCGTACTGTCGTAAAACAGGGAATTGAAGACTGGAATATGGCTTTTGAAGCTGCTGGGTTTAAAAATGTAGTGAAAGCACTGGATTATCCGAGTAATAATCCCGATTTTGATCCGGATGACATGCGTTATAGTTGTGTGAAATATGCTGCTACTTCTATTGCTAATGCAATGGGACCGAGTCATATTGATCCGCGTACAGGGGAGATTCTGACTGCAGACGTAATATGGTATCATAATGTTATTTCTTTATTGCATAATTGGCGTTTTGTGCAAACTGCTGCTGTTGATGATCGTGTACGTAAAGCGGTATTTGATGATGATGTGATGCAAGAGGCTATTCGTTATGCTGCGGCTCATGAAATAGGACATACATTAGGGTTGATGCATAATATGGGAGCTAGTTATTCTTTTCCGGTAGATTCTTTACGCAGTCCGAAGTTTACACAAAAGTATGGAACCACTCCCAGTATTATGGATTATGCAAGAAATAATTATATTGCTCAACCGGGAGATTTGGAGAAAGGGGTAAAATTAACACCGCCGAATTTAGGTGTATACGATATATATGCTATTGATTGGGGATATCGCCTTATTCCAGGAGCGGATACTCCCGAGAAAGAAAAAACGGTACTTGATGCTTGGATTGAGAAAAAGAAATCTGATCCGATGTATGAATTCGGGGCGCAACAAGTTTTTGGTACGGTTGATCCGACAGACCAGTCTGAGGATTTAGGAGATGATCATTTGAAAGCTGGGGATTTGGCTATTCGGAATTTGAAAGTCATAATGAAGAATTTAGAGACGTGGACTTTTGATAAGGGAGCACGCTATGATGAAGTAGAAAATATGTATATTGAAGTTGTAAGGCAATATACACGGCATTTGCGTCATGTAATGCCTTATGTCGGTGGTATTCGTTTCCAAGAAGTTCGTCAGGGTGAGGATTCATCAGCAAAAAATTATATAGATAAGGCTACACAGAAAAAAGCGGTGTTATGGTTGCTGAATCAGGCTCGCACTTATAACGAATGGCTTACTCCGAAAGACTTGATTGCTAAGTTGGATGTAAATATGAATGTGAATGATAAGTTGCAGTCATCAGTAGTCGGGGCTTTATTGAATTCATCTGCATTATATCGTATAAGTGAGGGAGGACAAATAGATTCAAAAGCGAATTATACATTAAATTCCTATTTGGATGATGTTTTCTCTGAAATGTTTAAACCTACCTATCAAGGAATTAAATTGTCTGCTGCAGATATGAATATTCAATCGGCGGCAGTCGGATTGATGATCAATTATACTGGTTTGAACAAAACTGCTGAGAAGAAGACTGCTACTGCTCTCGCTGATTATGAAGACGTTTTGCGTCAAACATGTGAACCGTCTCTTCCTTGTAGTCATAGTTATATGAATGGGGATTCATTTACCCGAATCAATTTTGGCTTGCCGACACTTTCTAAAGAACAACTGGCAGCGGTTATGGTAGGACGTTTAAATAAAATAGCTCAGTTGTATAAGAGTCGTCGAGCTGCCTCTGTTGGCGATACTCGGGATTTTTATGATTATCAGTTATTACTGATAGAACGTACACTGAAAAATAATTAATGAATAAATTATATGAATAGAATCTTTTACTTATTTGTTTGTTTGTGTTTTCTTTCTTATAATGTGTGGGGACAGAATACACAGAACTATTCATTGAAAGGGCAAGTACAGGACACATCGGGTGAAACCGTCGTTGGGGCCAATATTAAAATAAAGGGGGCCGATATCGGAACAATAACTGATCTGGATGGAAATTTTTCTTTATTGGTTCCGGCTAAAGGGGCAATATTGATCATTTCCTTTATAGGCTATCAATCTCAGGAAATCCGGTTGAAACCAGGAGAAAATAACCTGAAAGTTGTACTTAAAGATGATGCTCAACAATTGGATGAGATTGTAGTAGTAGGATATGGAACACAGAAAAAATCATCTTTGACAAGTTCGGTAGAAGTGGTCCGGAGTGAAGAACTTCTACAAATGCCTACAATAAATTTGGATGAGGCATTGAACGGACAGGTTGCAGGTTTGCAAGTGATGTCTACAACAGGTGATCCGAGTTCATCTAAAGAATCGAATATACATATTAGAGGCATTAATGGTGCTCCTTTACTCGTTATTGATGGTGTACCTCGTTTCGGTACAAATACGACTGAAGGAGAAATGCGTCTCTCGGATTTGAATCCGGATGATATTGAGAGTATTTCCGTATTGAAAGATGCGGCTGCAGCTGCTGTTTATGGTGCACGGGCGGCTAATGGTGTCATTCTGGTCCAGACAAAGCGTGCTACCGGTAATCAGAAAGTATCGGTAAACTACAGAGGACAGTTTAATTTGCAACAGGCTACCAATCTACCTGAGTTTCTTAATGCATATGAGTTTGCTAAATTGTATAACCGGGCATTGGAAAACTCACCATCGGCTGTTGGTATTAATCCTTATACCGATGAACAGCTTGAAATGATTCGTACCCATTCTAATCCTAATGTATATGGTGACGAAAATTTGATTGACTATCTGGATAAGTTTGGGTATTCCATGATTCATAGTCTTTCTGTTAGTGGTGGCAATAATTTCGTGAAGTATTATATGTCTGGTGGGTATACCAATACGAAGGGATTGTATAGCGGTGTGGGACGAGATCGCTATAATTATTCAATGAAACTGGATGCAACATTATTAAAAGGGCTTGTATTGTCATTGGATGTAAACGGAACTCGTTCGGAAAATAAGAATACCAGTTATTTTACGATTGATGCTGCCTATAATTTTTCTCCAGTAGAGGTACTTAGGTTTACAGATGGTAGGTTGGCCAGTGTAAATAGTAGCAACCCTTTGATAGCTGTAGACGGTTCGGGGGGATATGTTCGTAATAAAATGAACATGAATACTATTACTGCTACTTTGAAATACGATGTTCCTTGGGTAAAGGGGCTTTCCGCCTATTTACGTGCTACTTTTGATAATAATAATTCTGTTCAAAAAACATTTAGTAGTCCTGTAACTCTTTACACTTATGACAAGCAGACCGGAGAGATAAAAGAAGATGATAAAACTACCTATCCGAAAGCAAAGATTACTTTGAAAGAAACCGATCGTTTTGTGGATAATAAATTAGTGGAGCTTGGGGTGAATTATAATCGCACTTTTGCTGCAAAACATGATGTTTCCGGGTTGTTGGTTATCAATTATCAAGATTATCACAATCGTTATTTGACTGGAGAAAATTTGGATATGGCGGGTATTTATCCGGAGATAATGGGAAGTGCTACTACTCCCAAAGTGAATGGGGAAGAGTCGTATAGCGAACGTGCTTCAATGATTGGGCGTGCCACTTATGGTTATGATAACCGCTATTTTATTGAAGGTAGTTTTCGGGTGGATGGTTCTACTAAATTTCACCCTGACAATCGATGGGGATTTTTCCCTACAGCTTCTGCTTCTTGGGTACTTTCGAATGAACAATTTTTTAAGAATTGGGATCAACCGGTGCTTTCTAATGTGAAGTTTCGAGGCTCTATGGGTATATTGGGGGATGACGGAGCGATAGACGACTATTCGTATTTGCGGAAATATATGTATGTTGTACGTCAAGGATATAATATTGGAGGGAATCTGAAGCCAGGTATTGTTATGGACACAAGTGCTTATCCTAATCCGGATTTAAAGTGGGGACAATCAAGGGATTACAATGTGGCTACCGACTTAGGCTTTTGGGGAAATCGGTTTGGATTATTATTGGATGGAAGATCCTAAAGAGATTCAGATTGATGTCTTTAAGCGTCAAATAGCTTTGTCAATGGTAGCTCCTTCTTATTTGTATCCGCCTTCGACAGGAGTAGATGGTAATCCACCCAACATGAATTTTGCAAAGATAAAAGCATGGGGATGGGATTTGACTTTGACACATCGTAATTCCATTCAAAAAGTGAAATATGATTTAACTCTTACATTGGCACAAACCAGAGACCGGGTTTTAGATTATGGAGATGAGTCTTCTCTTGAACCGACTCGGCGTCGTGTAGGTAAGAGTTATAGGGTATGGTGGTTATATGAAGCCGATGGACTCTTCCAGTCACAGGAAGAAATTGATAATCATCTGGTAGATCAAGATGAACAAGGTAATATTACTCTTGCACCCGGTGATATTAAATATAAAGATCAGAATGGCGATGGTAAACTTACAGATATTGATAAAATAGCTGTGAAGAATTCTTCAAATCCGGAGATGACAATGAGTTTACGTTTGGGAGTAAAGTATAAAGGCTTTTTTGTGAATGCGATGTTTCAAGGAGTTAGTGGGTATCAGCAACAGTTGACTGAATTGTATACATTAGAATCCGGAAGTTTGCAACGTTTTCAGAAATATCATCTTACAGATACGTGGTCTGAAAGTAATATGAATGCAACCTATCCTCGTGTCAAGATTGCTAATACGAATGACAATAACCGGAAAGCATCCACTTTTTGGGTGAAAGACTGTGATTTTATTCGTTTGAAATCTTTATCGGTGGGATATGCTTTACCGGTATCTGTATTGAAAAAAATCAAATTGTCATCAGCCAGTATCTCTCTACAAGGAAGTAATTTATGCACATGGTCTACTTTAAAAGATATGGATCCCGAGTCACTTCGCGGATATCCGATCCAACGCTCATATGGTATGACATTGAATTTAGGCTTTTAATATAATGTGGCATTAAAAACAGAAATAGTATGCAGTTGAGAAAATATATAGTATCTTTTTTGATTTGTGGAGGAATATTCGGACTTTCCGGATGTGATGGTTTATTCCGTGACGCTCCTTATAATAAATTGTCCCAAGAAACGATTTGGGGAAGCCAATTATTGCTTGATGAATATGTATTGCCTTGGTATCGTAATATGAGTAATGGCTTTTCAATTTATATGCCTACTTCTTCATCATTATTAAAAGGGGCATGCCGTGATTATTTACCTTGGTATGGTGATCAAATAACTATAAGTAGAGCGGATTGGTATAATACATCCTATGGTGATATTTTGAAGAGTATTTCCAGTGAAATTACTCGTAGAGGACTTGTAAATTGGAATAATTATTACGCTCGTATTCAGTCTGTGAATCTTTTATTAGAGAATGAAGGAAAAATACAGGAGGGCGCTCATAAACAACGCATATTGGGCGAAGCACATTTTTTTCGTGCTTATTATTATTACTTATTGTTGCGACAGTTTGGAGGTCCTTTACTGATAAAGAACAATTATGATCCGTTGATTGATGATAAAAAATTTCCTCGCGCCTCTTATGAAGAAATGGTGGAATTTATTGTGGAAGAGGCGGATTTAGCGGCTTCTTTATTGTCTGATAAGTTAGAAGCCAGCGATATAGGGCGTGCTACTAAAGGAGCTGCTCTAATGCTGAAAGCTAAAACCTACTTTTGGGTAGCCAGTAAGGTATTTCAGAATAAGGAGAAATCGTATTTAGGTTTTCCGGATGATCGATCGGATGCCATGTTGACAGAGGCTGCTAAGGCATATGATGAATTGATGAAGTTGCCTTATTCGTTGATACAGATAACCGGAACAACACAAGATCAAATAAAAGAACAGTATCGTCAGATTTTTCTAACGAAAAATAGTCAGGAATCAATTTGGGAAGTACAACATTCGAATGATGGTGATTTCGCAGATGGGTTCGGGCATAAGCTTGATCGTGAATCTGTTTCTCCTTTCTTTGGCGGAACAATAGCAGCCTATTCACCTACTCAAAATCATGTGGATGAATATAATATGCGTGATGGTAAACCTTACGATCCGACACACCCGTATGATAACAGGGATTATCGTTTTTATGCGAATATCTTATATGACGGTTGTATTTTTCGCGATCATGAAATGGAAATTCACTATAATAAAGAAGGTAAAGAAGAGATTGCTGGAGCAGATCTGACGCCATACGGAACATCTGCTAATGCTGCTGTTTCAAAAACAGGATATTATTTAGGAAAATTCGTAAATGAACAGCAGAAAATTGATAGTGATGAGACTTATGCGAGTAAACAGAATTATATTATTTGGCGGTTTGCAGAGGTTTTGTTGGATTATGCAGAAATTGATTTTTTGCAGAATCGTGTTGATGATGCGTTGGATAAAGTAAATCAAATTCGCCGTCGTGTACATATGGATGAGTTACCGAGTCTGACTTGGGAACAACTGGTGAATGAACGTCGTGTAGAGATGGCTTTCGAAGAGACTACTTATTGGGATTTGCTTCGTTGGGGAGTTGCCGTAGAAAAAATGAGTGGAGCTACTAATCCTTTGAAAGCGATGAAAATAGTAAAAGAAGAGGGTAAAGATCCGATATATACGATTTCAAATATGAACAAGTATCCTAAACGTGTACGTGAGTTTCGTCAGATGCAATATTATTATCCCATACCTTGGGATGAAATACGTTATCATGGCGTTGAACAAAATCCAGAATGGGAGGAAGTTTAACCTTTATCAATCAATGTATTATTAACTTTAATAAAAAAATGTATGAGTAGAAAAATTACGGTCTTATTAATGACTTTAAGTGTGGTTATGTTTGCAAATGCACAAGAGTATAATCTATTTGATCCGGCTGATGTGGATGCCAATGGATGGATATGGTTCGATACGCAGGAAAAGATAGACAAGTATATCGGTCAGGCAAACAATGAAGATGGAAAGATAGATCCGAATGGAAAGATTATTCAGTTGATTTGTGCGGATTTTGGAGATTATGAAGACTCTACGGCCGATCCGGCTGTAAAGGGAGCAGGTACTGATGGAGAAATGGAAAGTGCGGATGCTAAAACCGGTGCTATTGTTACTGCCAGTTCTTCTTCTGCAATGAATACGAATGGTGGCGGTTTTGTAGTACGTATGCCTTCATGTGTATCTTTTAATATATTCATATCAAGCGGCGTGAAAACTTATGTACGTCTGTTAGGAACGACGGAACAAGATAAACCTTTTAAAGATTATACAATTGTTTCTGCTATGTATTCAACTATGTTTAAGCCATTGATGAGTGCCGGACAAAAAGAATGGACAGGAATGGAGACTTTGGATAGTGGTAATGAACCCTATTTCAAATTAAAATCAGATGCTCCTATTTATGCCCGGTTTGAATCATTGACAAAAGCTCCTTTGTATATTCACGGAATGAAAGTGCTTACTTCAACTAAACCTTCCGGTATTAATGACACATCAATTAATTCTGAAATTGAATTTGATGGTATTACCCTTTCTTTGGGAGAGGTTGCAAATGTGCAGGTTTATACAACTACCGGCGTATTGGCCGCATCGGCTATAACAGACAAGATGAATTTGTCTCCTTTGACAAGTGGTATATATATTGTGAAAGCAAAGAACGGTACTACCGAACGTACTACTAAGATTGTTATCCGGTAATAATTTTTATAGGGAAAACCTGCTTGTACTCATTGGAATCTGAGATGATGGGACGGTAGTTGTTTTCCCTTTTTTATTTATTTTTTAATACATAAAACAATGAAGAGATATCCTATTCTTTGGATCGTTGTTTTATTCTTTCCGTTACTGCTGTCGGCTGCCGAAAAGAATAAAGGTGAGTTGAGCAACTTGGTTTGTTTTTTGCGTTTTAATGACGAAGACAACAAGGAGCAATTCGACAAACCTATCAGCTATTACGAAACGATGTTTAACGCTGAAGTTGAAGGAGCTAATTCTGTGTATAGCTATTTTCGAGAAGCTTCTTATAATCAGCTTTTTTGGAAAAGTTCTTTCTTCCCCAAATCAGACGGTACACAGATCATTTCTTATAAAGCTAAAAATGAGCGTGGATATTATCGGGAAAAGAATAGTATTAATGATTTAGGGTATAGTAATGAAACGGAAAAAGCTGCTCGTGAACAAGCTTTAATAAAAGAGCTTGCTGCTTATTTGTCTGAAAATCTTCCTGATGATGTAGTGATTGATGCCAATAATGATGGTTTACTCGACAATATTTGTATAATTGTAAGCGGCAATTCCGATCTGAGCAGTAAATATATGTTATGGCCTCACCGTTCCGATTTGGCATTACCTGATGAGAAAGCTATTTATGTGAAAGGCAAAAAGATCGTGGGGTATCTGATGGTATTCAATGATGCGAATGGTTGGAGTTCTCTGAGTCCTGTTCCTTTGAATACAGGAGTTCTTTGTCATGAGATGTCACATACGCTCGGTACATATGATCTTTATCATGTAAATGATAATTTGAATCCGGTAGGAGTTTGGGATTTAATGTCCGATAATCTGACAACTCCTCAGCAGATGAGCGCTTATACTAAATACCGCTATTGTAAATGGATTGACGAGATTCCTGAAATATCTACTCCGGGGACTTATACCTTAAATCCGGTAGGAGGTACAACAAAAGAAAATATAGCATATAAGATTAAACCGACAGGTTCGGATGAATACTTTATAGTGGAATATAGAAGAAAGGACGGGACATTTGATAGAGGGTTACCGTCTTCCGGGTTATTGGTTTATCGCATTAATCCGAATGTAACGGGTGGAAATCTGAATTATAATGGAACTACCCGCTTGGACGAGCAGTATCTGTTTCGTCCGGGTGGAACAGTGACACTTGACGGTGATATCTCAAAAGCTGCTTTTAGTACAGAAAGCGGGCGTACTGCGATCGGAGGCAATGCGGAACTTAAGCCTTTCTACAGCGACGGTAAAGAAGCGAAATTTGCGTTGGCAAATATATCCTCTTGTGGTGAGACCATTTCTTTTGATTTGTTGGAACTGACACCGCAGATTTATATACCTAAACCGAATGTCACTTTGGGAGGGGCAATAAACAGCACTGCTCAAGTTATTGTTGAGTCTGATGTAGCATGGCGAATAGTCGATGTCCCCGATTGGTTGACAATTACCCCGCTTCAGGGAGAGGCCGGCCAGTCGACAATCGTTCTTCAGGCTAAATCGGCTAATGAGAATGCGCAGCTACGTATATCTGATTTTCATTTGCAGGGAGTAGAAGATCCATCGATAACTGCTATTGTTAATGTGTCGCAACGTTCCGATCTAATACAGTCACCTTCTGCATTGACTGCCAAAGAAGAAGGAAATACGGTTGTATTGACGTGGGTGGCACCTCATGAAGGAACTCCGGCGTTGATGGAAGATTTTGAAGACTCGGGTAATCTGGCGAAATGGACAATCAAAAATGAGGGTAACCGGGGATGGCTCTGGCAAAAGAACGAGAAGTATAAAGAGCCTTATGCCGGAAATTATTCAATGCGCTTGTTGGAGGCATGGGAAGATATCCATCAGGATGAATATCTGATTTCTCCTGTTTTTGCCAATGGAAAATCGCTAACTTTCTATTCAAAATCTACAGCTCCGCAAAAAAATAACCCGCAGAACTTTTATTATGTAGAAGTAAGTTCGGACGGTGGTACCACATGGAAGCAGATTTGGGATTTGAAAACAGATTGCTCTGTAGTGAACAAATACACCCGCGTAGATATCGATTTATCTCCTTATATGTCTGATAACATGAAGATTGCTTTTCATGCATACGATACAAATCAGACGGGGCTATCTTACTGGTGGCATGTAGATGATGTCGCTATTTATCCGCAGGTAGAGCATTCAATGATAACAGGTTATGCCATCTACCGCAATGGAGAGAAAATAGGTAATTCCGTAACTTCTACTTTTACGGATATCGCTCCGCTTTCTGGAGAGAATGTATATACTGTACGCGCGGAAGGTGCTTTTGGGGATACACCGGATTCGGAATCGGTAACTGTATCATTTACAGGAACCGGTATCTGTAAATCACCTGTTTCTTTGTCAGAAGTAACAATGTTGCTTTATCAAGGAATGCTTCATTTGGAAAGTGAAAATAGGATAGAGACTTTGGTTCTCTACTCTTTAGATGGAAAACCTGTTCTGTTTACTGCTCCGGGAGAAGAGTCTTGTGATATCAGTATAAACCATCTTGAAGCCGGAGTGTATATTGCTTATGTCTTCATGCAAGATCAGAATCATCCGGTGATACGGAAATTGATGCTAAAATAATCTCTCTTTAGTTGACAATTATCTTCCACTATTTGAATGTCGATCGATGTTTGGATAGTGGAAGATTTTTTTTGAGTTGTCTTTTAAAGTGCAAAAGAACCACCGGTTTCAGCATGAATCTTTGACTTATGAACTGAAATTGTTCTGCAAACTGCCTTTATTCAGTATGTTTTTACCCTCTTCACCGCTTTCACCTTTTTCAATCAAAGCCTTTATTCATCGTAGATGCAGGGTGAAGCCCTGGTCGGCACGGTCCTTATGCACCATAAAGGCGGTTCTTACGAGTCATGAGCACGCTTGTTATTGACGGCAAGCACGGTGCATAGCAAGAGGGGGATCGCTTTCACCCTTAATTTCCGATGAATAAGCCGATAGAGCAAAAAAGGTGAAGGAGATGAAGGGGGTAAGTTCATAGTCAACTATCTGTTTTTTTATAGATAGGAGAGAAACGCTGCGAATGAAAACTGTACCGATTTATATTTTTATTATTACTTATCTCTGATTTTCTACAAAAAAGTTTCTATGCCATGCAACTTTTTCCCACTGCTGGTCGTCTATTAATATAGAAACTACAAAATTGAAACCTATGAATAGTAAAATGAAGGGATTTATCGGAATGATTGCATTGTTTTCATTCTTGTTTTCTGTAACAACGGTTTGTGCTCAGACCAGACGTGTAAAAGCCAGTGGAACGTATAAAACCAAAGAAGTTAAGATCACAAACTTCGATAAAATCAAACTCTTGGGAAGTCCTACAGTCATTTATACACAGTCTGCCAATAATAAGTCGACATTAAAAATTTATGGTTCGGATAATGTGATCGACTTGGTGGATTGTACGGTAGCAGATGGTGTATTATCCATTTCTTTTAAGAATAGGACCAGTATTGAATTTGGCAAACAGGGGAGACTTAAAATCATGGCTTCCAGTCCTGTGTTGAAAGATGTGCATCTACAAGGTTCCGGAGACGTTGTCTTAGATAGTAAACTGGAATGTGATAATTTGTCTTTGACATTGCAGGGCTCCGGGGATATTACTGCCGGTGAAGTTGTTTGTGCAAATGATCTTGCGGTCACTTTGCAAGGTTCCGGAGATATTTCTATTAAGAATAGCGTGAAAGCTGGGAATGCAGCTTTGAATCTGATAGGTTCCGGTGATATCGATATTTATAATATGACGGCAAAGTCTGCGGCTGCTACTCTTCAAGGTTCGGGTGATCTGAAAGTGAAAGGTGGAAATGTCGTAGGTGATGTTGTGATTAGCTTACTGGGTGCCGGTGATCTGAATTTTGCAGGTATTCAGGGAAATAATGTAAGAGCCGAGTTGAATGGTTCCGGTGATTTGAAAGTGACAGGTACAGTTCAACAGGCTGTCTTGATGCTGCGGAACTCCGGTGACCTGGATGCGAAAGATTTGAAAGCCGTAGATGTAGACGCTACGGTAAATGGTTCCGGAGATATTTCATGCTATGTTTCCGGTACATTGAAGTGCGATATTTCGGGGAGCGGTGATGTAGGCTATAAAGGTAATCCGGTTAATGTGCATTCGACCGGAAGAAATAAACCTCATAAATTGTAAAATTGCATACAGAATAACTTAAGTGTCTGAAAATTAGCCGTCGTGAGACGGCTTTTTTTGTTCTAACTTTTTGTTAGTCCCGAAAAATGTTCTATCTTTGCGCCCGATTTATAGATAATATAATGTCTTATTTAATTAAAGTATTTCAAAACAAGTAATTATTAATGGAAAACTTAAAGAACATTGCTCCTGTTGAAGATTTCAACTGGGAAGCGTATGAGAATGGCGAATCATTCGCCGGCGCCAGCCACGAAG